>WPCJ01243898.1_pt1 | contig 34012 bp, 24 predicted proteins | sample 5399831 | NCBI WGS metagenome assembly WPCJ01 (sample SAMN12869470, study PRJNA574797) | sludge metagenome | isolation source: wastewater treatment of pH10 | place: China:Beijing | collected 2019-05-20 | reverse complement strand
TTTACTACTTGTTTGTCCTGTGACGTTGTGCGTACTTCCGCATCCCTTGTCAGTCTTCCTGTGATGTTCATATTCTTTAATTTTTAGTTATTGATTTTGATTTTTTTTAGATTTATTCGGCAATGAGAGGAGGTGCTGTTTCGTTTCATTACCATTTCCAATGTTTTTAATTTTCGTATCTGACATTTTTTTTATTCGTTTAAAGAGCCGGAGTATGCTATGTTTCGTTTCACGAGCATAAAAGGTTCGTGTTTAGCAACACCAAGGTTTTGGAAAAAAATACTACCCAACGGGTGGAGATTATTTTCCAAACTTGCTTGACCTTTGTGATGCGTGAAGAACACGGAAATACCTTTGCTCTTGAAATGGGACAAAAAAGCATACGGGTCTTTGGATAAAAATGAATGTGGAAGCCAAGAAGATGGCATTGAGAAATGGTTTAAAGTGAATTGAAATAACACTTCCAATTCGCTGAATTTTTAAAACACTTTTTTAAAGCGGTGGGGCTATCAAAGCCACACTAACAGAGGATTAGAAAAATGTATTTGTGTGGGAGGCATAGATGGCAACATTTTTTAATCTTCTGTTCCAGAAGTAGCCGAAAAGCTCTTTTACAGAAAGGGAATAGCAGAGCGAAGTAAATGTGCTTTGGCTATAAAATATGGGCATAAAAAAAGCAGAACCGTTAAGTTCTGCTAGTAATTATCAAATTGTGATTAACTATATAACCTGTAAAAACGCTTCTTCAATCTCCTTAAATTTAGGAGCTACCAAATCCATATCCTTACTAATCTTTTGGCTGGTAATTTTAGCATAAATCTGTGTAGTTGAAATGTTTTTATGTCCCATCATTTTGCTAAGGCTTTCAAGAGGTACGCCTTCGGTCAAAAACATCGTTCCAAATGTGTGTCTTGCGGTGTGAAAAGTTACTTTTTGTTCTGTAATAATTTCAGCTTTTTCAATTAATTTGCCAATGTGAGTATTGCAGGTTACATTGGTTGGAACTGGAAAGATAAACTCATTACGAGTGCTACCGAGGTATTTTTCTATGATACGTTTTGGGATTTCCATTAACCGAACATTAGAAGCAATATCTGATTTTTTTCTTCGGCTGATGATCCATTGATGGCCATCGAAGAAAGACTGAATATTGTTCCTTGTCAGTTTTTTAATATCCGCATAAGCAAGTCCGGTAAAACAACTGAAAATAAAAAGATCTTTCACAAGCTCATACCGTGGGTGGGGCGGTGCACACATCATCAGTTTTTCTACATCTTCTTTAAGAATATAACCCCTGTCAGTTTCTTCCATATTAATTTCATAATCTTGAAACGGATTATCACGTATCAAACCTTTTTTAATAGCCAATTCCACCAGACTTAGCACAGGCATCGTGTAAACCCAAACCGTATTATGTGTAGACTGTAAATCGTACCGAAGATAAAAATCAAATTCCCTAATAAAATCTCCAGTCAATTCCCGAAAGGCCATATCATCACGATGATAGCGTTCTTTGATAAAAGCGGTAAGATGATTATAAACCGTGATGTACTTGTTGTAGGTGCTTTGTGAACGTTCTTCCTTGTCAACCAATTTTTTAAAATCCTCATTTTTATCGTTAAAGACTTTTAGAATTGCATCATCCATTACACCAACACCCAAGAATGAGAGCTTTACTTTTTGGGAAGTAGCAAAGCCCTCGTGTTTCAGCATATCTTCATAAATTTTGTCAATACGCCCACGTATGTTATCCAACTTTTTATTAATATTTAAAGCTGTTGCGCTTTTGCCCTCAACTCTTCCATATTTTAGATCCCAATTGCTTGGGTCAATTTCTAACTTTGTCCCGAAAGTTTTAGGTGTTCCGTCAATGGTAATACGTGCCATAATCGGAGCATTACCATTTTTTTTCAGTTCGTTCTTTTTCAAGTAGAAAAGCAGTTTGAACGTTGATTTTTTTGTCTGCGTCATAACTCAAATGTTTAATGTTTAAAATTAATTTACATTGAGTTACAAGGAAATATAAAAATAAGTGCAAAACACTGAAATATAACCGTTTAAACTAATAAAGAACCTCTATTAATCGGTAACGAATTAGTAACTTAACTTTGTCATTTCAAGCCCAAAACCTATCAGACACCGAGTTCCAAATAAAGACTACTTCTTTATAAAACATTGTATAGCAACGGATTTAATCGTTTTGCTTAACTTTGCTTTTTACTAATCTTTTTTCTCAAAAAAAATAAAAAGATATAGTGGATAGCGGGATTAAGCTCCTAAAAAAATAATTCACTTTTTTGCGATAATTTTTTTTGCAAGATTGGCAAAAACACTCCCTAAAAAAAATCCAACAGCCGCTCCATATACAACATCTAAAGGAAAATGAACTCCTAAATAGATCCTGCTATATGAAACCAAAAGTGCCCAGAAAAGTAAGATATAAGGAAGTATTCTATATTTTTCACCAATCAGAATCGATAAAAAACTGACCAGAAAAAAAGAATTTGAAGAATGTGAGGAGTAGAATCCGAATTGTCCTCCGCAGGTTACCAACCGCATCTTTGCCATTAACAGATCATTATGACAGGGTCTTAGCCTGCCAACACCGTATTTGAAAATACCAGCCAGCTGATCGGAAATTGTAATTCCAATTGCGATGAGTATAATGACAAAAATTAATTTTTTTAACGGAAAACTTTTGTAAAGAAGATAAAGCAATATAACATAAAACGGTATCCAGAACCATTTGCTTGTCATCAGAAGCCAAAAAGGATCGAAAGCAGAGTCTCCTAGTCTATTCAGGAATAATAATAATTCCTGATCCTTTTCAATGAGCCAGTTCATATTATCTGCTTACTGGACCTTCGTGAGAATCGTCCTCGGAAAGGTCGATTTTGGGTGTCTCTTCTTTAAGAAAAGCCTCCGTTTTTTTGTCTGCCAAGGGATTGAATTCCTGCGCAGATTGTTTCACCTTTTCAATCTCTTTTTTGATTTCGGAAACAGGATTGTCCGCTTCCTTCATTATTTCGGTTTTGATATCATCCACTGCCCCACGCATTTTACGAACTCCTTCGCCAAGACCTCTTGCGATCTCGGGTAATTTATCCGGTCCGAACAGAACGACAATTGCCAGAGCAATCATCAGCATTTCTCCAATACTCAATTCCATTTGACAAAATTAAGAAACATTTATAGAATTGATAGAGAGAATTTTATTAATTTTTACTTAAAAATAGCTTAGAAATTATTATTCCTTTTGATTTTAGAAAATAAAAATTAAAAACTATCCTTAATAATTCCCTAAATAAATTTATTTTTTCTTTCTGTTGAAGTTGATGTAAACAAAAAAGATGCTTACCATAAATAATAAAATAAATTGGTCATCATTGGTGGACCAATTATAGACGTTGCACTCATAAGACTCGTCAAAGCGCCTTGCAATTCACCCTGCTCATTGGACGGGATATTTTTGGTAATAATGGATTGTAATGCTGGTCCACAGATTCCACCTAAACAGTATGGGATAGTGAACAGTAACATCATCCAACCTTGCGTCGCAAATGCATATAGGAGCATTCCGAATGAGTATAATAACAGGCCATAGTAGATGCTCTTACGGTCACCGATTTTCGGATTAATCCACCTTATCAACAATCCCTGAACCAACCCAACCATTAGTCCTACAACGCCCAAAGAGATACCTACCATTCTTTCATCCCAGTTGAATCTGTACATGGTATAGAAACTCCAGTTACTTTGTACAGCATGTCCACCAATGTAAATCAAAATCAAAGAAATTACTAATCCCGAAATCTCCGGATGTTTTCTAAGCAGCTTTAATGACCCAATAGGATTGGCACGTTTCCAGTCAAACTCTCTGCGATTTTCTTTAGACAAACTTTCCGGTAAAATAAAATAACCATAAAGAAAGTTGAGCATACATAAAGCTGCCGCCGCATAAAACGGAACTCTGGAACCATAATGCCCCAACACACCACCTAAGACAGGACCAATAATAAATCCCAGCCCAAAAGCGGCTCCTATTAATCCGAAATTTTTTGCACGATCTTTATCCGTGGAGATATCCGCAATATAAGCACTGGCTGTAGTAACACTGGCTCCTGTAATTCCGGCAATGATTCTCCCAACAAAAAGCCACCAGATAGTAGGCGATAATGCTAAAAAAATATAATCTATGGAAAATCCGAAAAGCGATAATAAGATAATTGGCCTTCTTCCAAATCTGTCACTTAGATTTCCGACCAATGGTGAGAATATAAACTGTATGAAAGCATAAGCAAAACTCAGCCAGCCACCATATTTAGCTGCTTCGCTGATATCTGCGTGGATCAGTTCTTCTATCAGTTTCGGTACCACGGGAATGATGATGCCCCAACCTGTGATATCTATCAAAAGTGTGATAAATATAAAACCTATTGCTGCTGATTTTTGATTCTGTTTCATAAGTTGCGAAGATAATATTTTTTTGATTTGCTACTTTGAAGATTTGAAAAATTGATTTTTTTATTGACAAATATTTAAATTTGGCAACCAATGTTATGACCTGCAAAGCGCACCCGAGCTGAGTGGAGCTCTTTTTGTGAGGAAGTATGACTAGCAAAAAAGCGGGAGCGGAGCGTGGAAAAGGTGCCCAAATTTAGAAAATGTTTCAAATAAAAAAGCTCCCAATTACTTGAGAGCTTTTTTATTAAGTATCGTAAGGAATTACTTCACTAATTCTACATCGGTAGAAGATTTTCCTGTAACCTTATCTTCTTTTTTCCTTCCTCTCAGGAAGTCATAAGCCGTAGCTGATGCAATAAAAATAGATGAGTATGTACCGAATCCAATACCTAACAATAAGCAGAACATAAATCCTCTAAGGTTATCTCCACCGAAGATGAAAATCGCCAGGATTACCAAAATCGTTGTGAATGATGTGTTGAATGTTCTACCAATTGTACTGGAAATAGAGTCATCAAATAATCCAGCCAGTGTCAATGCTTTTTTCTCACGCAGGTATTCTCTGATCCTGTCAAAGATGATTACCGTATCGTTAATCGAATAACCAATTACCGTAAGAATTGCTGCGATAAAATCCTGGTTAATCTCCATATTGAAAGGCATTACTTTGTAAAATAATGAGTAAACACCCAAGATCACCACTGTATCGTGGAATAGACCGGCAACCGCTCCAAGAGAGAACTGCCACTTATCAAATCTTACCAAGATATAGATGAAAATACCAATCAATGAAGCGATAACTGCCAAGATACCGTGTGTTGTGATATCGTCCGCAACTGTAGGTCCTACTTTTGTAGAAGATACTATTCCTGCATGGCCTTTATCTGCTGCTTTGAAATCTGCCAAACTCATACCTGCCGGCAAATCTTGTTTAAGACCTTCATAGATTTTTTGCTCAACAGTTTGGTCAGCCGCAAGAGATTCGTCATCAATCAGATAATCTGTCGTTATTTTTAATTGAGAAGAATTGCCAAAAGTTTTGGCTTCCACAGATTCGTTTTTACCGTCTGCAGTTTTCATCAGCTTAGCAATATTTTCTTCAATTTTACTAGCGTCAACCGGTTTTTCAAATCTTACAACATAGTTACGCCCACCTGTAAAATCGATTCCGTATTTGAAGCCGTTGATTGCAATTGAAGCAATTGAAATCACCATTAAAATTGCAGATACAATATAAGACCATTTTCTTTTTCCAATGAAATCGATCCAGGTATTTCTGAAAAGATTTTTGGTTGGAGCAGTCCAAACAGATAATGATTTACCTTTATTCAATCTATTGAAAATCATCACTCTTGACAATAATACAGATGTGAATAGTGTCATAACAAGACCGATCATCAATGTTACCGCAAATCCTTTGATTGGACCTGTTCCGAATATGTAAAGAATTAATGCTGTAATAAAAGTCGTAACGTGACCGTCAATAATCGCAGAAATCGCATGTTTGAAACCATCTTTATATGCTTCAAGAATACTTTTTCCGCGGAATAATTCTTCTTTTGTTCTTTCATATATAATTACGTTTGCATCTACTGCCATTGCCATAGACAATACAATACCTGCAATACCCGGAAGCGTCAATGTTGCATCTACAGAATCCATGATCCCGAAGATGTAGAATAAATTGACGATCATTGCAATAACTGCGTAAACCCCTGCTCCACCATAATAGAAAATGATGTAAACAATAATTACCGCAAATGCAATAAGGAATGACATAATCCCGTCATTGATAGATTCAGCTCCCAATGAAGGTCCTACAACATCAGCCTGAACAATTTTAGCACCTGCAGGCAATTTACCTGCGCCTAAAACATCAACCAAATCTTTAGCTTCTTCCTGAGTAAAATTTCCGGAAATCTGCGTTCTTCCGTTAGGAATCACCTCATTTACCATTGGTGCAGTATAAACTCTGTTATCCAGCGTTACAGCCACAACTTTTCCTTTGTTTTTCTCCGTCATTGCTTTCCAATCACGAGCACCTTGAGAATCCATTTGCATATCTACAACAATACGTCCCAGCTGGTCATAGTTGATATTTGCAGATTCTACAGCACCGTCAACCGGAGCCTTTTGATTGATATTCCCACGGATAGCGTACAATACAAGACTGTTAGAAGTATTATTCTCTGGCTTGTATCCCCACATAAACTGAGTATACTTTAAGTTTACCGGGCGAGCTTTTGTAGCAATTGCACTATTAAGGATTTTATTAACAACTGCTGTATCAGATAATTTTACATTAGCAACAGCATTACCAGGCGTTGAGTTTAACTGGATAAGATTTGTCAAATTTGTTGTTTTAGCAACACCTATTGAATCTCCTTTAACTTTTACCAATTGGTTAAGTTCTGAGAAATAAGGTAAAACCTCCTGTCCCATTTGTACTTCCCAAAACTGAAGTTTAGCAGAAGTCGCCAACATTTTTTTTACTCTGTCGATATCTTTGATACCTGGCATCTCTACCAGGATTCTTCCGGTTCCAGGAACTCTCTGAACGTTTGGCTGAGTAACACCCATTTTGTCGATACGGGTTCTAAGAACTTCATAAGCCGTTCCTACAGACGCATCGATTTTTCTTCTTACAATGTTTTTTACCTGATCGTCAGGTGTATTGAATTTGATCTCAGAAAGATTGGTGTTTCCAAAAATTTCCGGATCAGCAAGCTTTAGATTCGTACCTTTCTCTTTGTTAACAGCTTCGAACTGGGTAAAAAAATCTTCGATATATTGCTTACTCGAGTTTTTCTGAGCCTGATCTGTTCTGTTAAGCGCTTCTATCAAAGTAGCGTTTGTAGAATAATTACTAAGATCATTCACCAAATCTCTCTGGTTGATCTCCAATAATACGTTGATACCACCTTTTAGGTCCAACCCCAACTTCATTTCTTTTTGCTTTGCAGACGTATAATTCAGTTTTGTAAAACCAAGATTAAGCGTGTCTTTCGAAAGTCTGTCGAGTTCGGCTTGATATTTTACCTGATTGTCACCTGCAACCGCTCTTGCTTCTTTTTCTATTTTATTGGCATAGAAAGAAGGCAAAAGCTCATTGAGACAAATCAGTCCAAGAACGATGGCAACTAGTGTAACGAGTCCTTTTCCTTGCATTTTCTTACGATATATATAATTTTAGTCGGCAAATATAATGATTTATAACGGAAATAGGAATTTGAAAATGAGAAATATGTATTTACTAAATTTTTAAAATAATAAATCCGCTTTATCTATCCGAAAAATGAAAGAAAATCAGATTTTTTTATGAAAATTAATAATAGAATCACTCAACAGGCATATAATTTGGTAAGGCTATAATTAATTATAAAATAATAAGTTATGGGAAAACTTTTACTTTGGATCGGCTTATTCTTAGCAGCCTGTTTATCGGCTCAGACCATTAGCCTGGAGAACTTTGTTTCCGGGATTTCTAATCCTGTAGAGATTGTTGCATCGCCAACATCTGACAATAGATTATTTGTTGTCCAGCAATCCGGCACTATCAAGATTGTGAATGAAAACGGAACTATTGCTCCGGATAACTTTCTGAATATTTCCAACCTCATCACTTTTGGAGGTGAAAGAGGATTACTGGGACTGGCATTTCATCCTCAGTTTTTAACCAATCGATATTTTTTTGTTTATTATAATAATTTGCAAGGATCAATCAGAGTTTCCAGATTCACAGCAAATTCGTCAAATCCTAATACAGCAGATGTTTCATCGGAAAAAATTCTTTTAACGATCCCTAAGCCTTTTACTAATCATAATGGCGGTAGTATTCATTTTGGAGCAGATGGTTACTTGTGGATATCTACCGGCGATGGCGGAAGCGGTGGCGATCCGAATAATAATGCTCAAAATAAAAATTCGCTTTTAGGGAAAATGCTGAGAATTGATGTCAACTCGGATAATGCTTATAATATTCCGTCAGATAATCCCTTCGTGGGAATTGACGGCGCTGACGAAATTTGGGCTTACGGCCTTAGGAATGGATGGAAATTCTCTTTTGACAGAACTACCAATCAGGTTTGGATTGCTGATGTCGGACAAGGTGACATCGAAGAAATCAATAAAGTATCTGCAGCAACACCAGGAATCAACTACGGCTGGAGATGTTACGAAGGAAACACCCCTTATAATACCACAGGATGTGCCAACGCTTCTACAATGACTTTTCCGGTTGCTCAATACGATCATTCCGGAGGAAAATGCTCTATCACGGGCGGTTATCTCTACAGAGGTAACCTTTATACAGATCTCGTAGGAAAATATGTTTTTGCAGATTACTGTTCAGCTCAAATAGGTGTTTTGGATACTTCGAATACGATGGTTTGGAGTCCGAGTTTTTCAGCGAATTTTACAACTTTCGGTGAGGACAATCAGAAACAACTTTACGTAGCAGCAGGCAATACCATTTATAAAATCAAAACTAATAATCTTGCCGTTTCTGATATTAATCAAGCTAATATTTTAATCTCGCCTAATCCTGCAAAAGAGAAAATCTATCTTCAAAATGTGAATGAAAAAAATATCTCTGCAGAAATTCTGGATTTAACAGGACGAATTGTTCATCAGGTTCAAATGTCTGATACTGATAACAGCATTAATGTTTCTAAATTGCAGCAAGGAACCTATCTGCTGAATCTGAAAAAAGATAATCAAAAGTGGATTTCCAAGAAATTCATCAAAGAATAATAAAAATAAAAACCGCCTCTTTTCGAAGCGGTTTTTAATTATTTAGACCAATTGATTCTCGTTGTTTTAACATTGTGAGAGTCGGTTCCGATCATGATATCGAAATCTCCAGCTTCCCAATCGTATTTCAATTGATTATTATAAAACTTCAAATCTTCCGGAGAAATTTTGAATGTTACTTTTTTACTTTCGCCAGCTTTCAGATAGACTTTTTGGAAACCTTTTAATTCCTTAACAGGTCTTGTGTTGCTTCCAACCAAGTCCCTGATATAAAGCTGAACTACTTCTGCACCATCATATTTCCCGTTATTTGTTAAAGTCACATTAGCTTCGATACTAGTATTGCCAGAAGGTTTAGCGTTAGTTACAGAAACATCAGAATAACCGAAATTAGTATAACTTAATCCATACCCAAAAGGATAAAGCGGTGTGTTGCACTCATCCAGATAATTGGAACGGAATTTTTCGAAATTACATTTGTCAGTATTTTCTGTACTTAAAGGGCGACCTGTATTCTTCGCGTTATAATAGATTGGAACCTGACCTACACTTCTTGGGAAAGTCATCGGTAATTTTCCGGAAGGATTAACTTTTCCGTAAAGAACATCAGAAACTGCATAGCCAGCCATACTTCCCGGGAACCATACGTTCAGGATCGCATCAGCCAATTGAGATTCTTCCGTTAAAACCAAAGGACGACCTGTAAATAAAACCAAAACAATTGGTTTACCTGTTTTCTTAAGTTCTCTCAATAATTCTCTTTGAGTTTCCGGAATTGTAATATCTGTTCTTGAACTTGACTCACCGCTCATCTCGGCACTTTCACCTATCGCTAAAACAATCACATCTGCTTTGCTTGCAACATCTACAGCTTCTTTTCTGATTTGATCAGCAGGACGGTTATCCCTGTCTGTTGTTTTATTAAACATAGCAGCACGCTGTTCCATCATTTCGGATTCGTAAACGTTGCTTCCTTTTGCAAAAATAAAATTCACATCTTTGCCAACTGTTTCCTTCAAACCTCGCAATAATGAAATAGAATTGGCATGTTTTGCAGCAACACTCCAGGTTCCTGTCATATTCATCGCGTTATCTGCCAATGGTCCTATAACGGCCACTGTTCCTGATTTTTTAAGTGGAAGAACCTGTTTGTCATTTTTCATCAAAACCATAGAATTAGATGCAATCGTTTTTGCTGCTTCTAAATGCTTTGGACTGAAAACTTCTTTCTGAGCTCTTTTAGAATCTGTATATTTATAAGGATCATCGAAAAGTCCAAGATCATATTTGGCTTCAAGGATTCTTCTTGCAGCATCTGTCACCGTTTGCTCAGACACTTTTCCTTCCGAGATGGATTGTTTAAGTGTTTTCAAGAATCCTTCGCCAACCATATCCATATCAATTCCGGCATTCATTGCTAATGCTGAAACCTGTTGAAGATCTCCCATGCCGTGATCTATCATTTCGTTGATACCTGTATAATCAGTCACGACAAAGCCCTTGAAATTCCACTGTTTTCTAAGAACATCCGTCATCAGCCATTTGTTACCTGTTGCAGGAATCCCGTCAACCTCATTGAAAGACGCCATTACAGAACCTGCTCCCGCATCCACAGCCGCTTTATATGGTGGGAAATAGGTGTTATACATTTGAACGTGGCTCATATCAACTGTATTATAATCACGTCCGCCTTCCGGAGCGCCGTAAAGTGCGAAATGCTTCACGCAAGCCAGCATCGTATTATTTTTTGATAAGTCATTCCCTTGATACCCGTAAACCATTGCTTTTGCAATTTCACTTCCCAGGTAAGGATCTTCACCGGAACCTTCCGCAACTCTTCCCCATCTCGGCTCTCTTGAAATATCAACCATTGGCGAAAATGTCCAATTGATCCCATCTGCTGTAGCTTCCTGAGCCGCGATCTGAGCTGATCTCTGTATAAGATTCATATCCCAAGACGCTGCCAATCCTAATGGAATCGGGAAAGTAGTCTCGTAACCATGGATCACATCCATCCCGAAAATCATTGGAATTTTCAAACGGCTTTTTTCTACAGCTACTTTTTGTACGTCACGAATCTTATCAACACCTTTGATGTTAAATAATCCGCCAACTAAACCTTGTTCGATTTTCTTTCCTATATCAGAACTCTGAGCTTGTCCTGTTGTAAAATCTCCGGATGAAGGTAAATTCAATTGTCCGATTTTTTCGTCCAAAGTCATCTTGGCAATCAAATTGTCTATGAATGCTTTTTTCTTAGACTGATATTGTGCCGACTGGAAAGACTGAGCGGGCTTGGTTACAATGTCCTGCGCTAAAAAATAGGGCGATAATGCCAACGCAGCTAGGATTATAAACTTTTTCATTTATATATATTTATTTTCTTTAACGTTTATTTTTTTAATGATAACATCCAATCCCAAAGTTTAGGATCAGAATAGGTAGAATCCCAGGAGTTATGATTATCATTTGGGAAAATAATCAACTCTGCTTTTGGATTGATTGGGTGTAATTTCTGATAGAAATTAAAGGCATTCTCCGGAAGAACTATATCATCCATTCCGCCATGATACAATTTGATATTCAGATCTTTGTATTGATGAATATTAGCAAGCATTACTCTGTCTGTTGGTGCGCAAACTGCTGCAACTGCTGCAAACATTTCAGGGTGCTCACCTGCCAACTTCAGAGTTCCCCAACCACCCATTGATAATCCTGTGAGATAAATTCTTTCTTTATCGATTTTGTATTTTTCCGAAATCTCTCTGATAAGGAAATAAACCGCATCCGTATCCCACCAAGTATTTTCCGGACATTGAGGTGCCAGAACAGCGACTGGTTCCTTTATAAGATTTTTATAAGTAAATGGGCTGTGCGCTTTTACTATTTCCAGGTTATTTCCTCTTTCTCCTGAACCATGAAGAAATACTATTAATGGAATTTTTGTTTTTATATTTTGAGGTAAGTCCAGAATGTATGATAGTTTCTTCTGGATTTTAACCTCACTATTAAACTCCGATTTGATTTCCTGCGCTTTTACTAATGGATTAATTACTAATAAAAGAAGTGGGAGATATTTAAGTTTTAAAGCCATTTGATTTCTTTTGTATTGATATACCTTTCTTCAAATATACCTAATGTTCATATTTTACAAAATCTTGTTATCCCGAACAACACCCTAGCCCTGATTGCAACGGCATCCTTTTTTGTTTTTGTTGTTTGTTGTTAAAAACTACAATTTGTGATAAAACAAAAAAGATATAGTGGAAAGCAGGTATAAGCTCCTCTAAAAACCCATTGAGTCAAAATGAAACAATGAGTTCTGATCCAAAGATAATAAATTAAATCTATTGAATTTTATGCTCCGTAGATTTAAATCCTATTTTTTTGAGTCCGTTTCTGATTTCCGGCGCATTCATAAACAGATTCCATAATAATCCGGAACGGTAATTCTCAATCATTGGCGCAATTGTTCCCTGATCAATTGCGAGGTAACGCGGCGTCGTCCAGTCATTAAAATTAACTGAAGTGGCATCGTAAGGTCCGGCTTGCCCAATGAAATTTGGTTTCTCTTCGTACAAGAACTTCAAAAATGCCATAGATTCTTTTGGTGTGTAAGGCATTGAGCTAAGAGCAGCTGTCGGCGTGATCACTCCAAAATCTTCTTTCATCGGCTGATGCGCAGCATATCCAACCGAACCGTCTTTGTTTCTTGTATAACTTGCGGTAAGTCCCCAATATTTTTCTGAATAGCCTTTGTATTTGTAAGGGTTCTCCAGGCAATATTTATAATCTATCAAGACATGATTACGGTTGAGATCCCAATAGCTTTTCACATATTTATCCGAAAGACCTCTTGGATCAAGGCCTAAATAAGAATATTGAGACCAGAATAATGGTCCGCCGAATTCTTCTGCATAATTGTGCTTTACATACAAGGGAAGCCCATATTTTGTACGATCGGTTGTGTAAGTCCCGTTGCGAGTCCAGCCTTTGTTGTAGGTATCATAATCAATCGAATAATCGGGTGAAGATGCAGCTAAAACGTAGGTAATCAGACATTCGTTATAACCCTCTAAAGGAAAGTTCATTTCCCAACCATAGCTGGGCGACCAGTGCCAATACAATACTTTTTGACCGCCTTTTGTATACCAATTCCATTCTACACCTTTCCACAATTTGTCCATTTTTGCCGCTAAAGCTTTTTCCTCCTCGTTTCCGTTTTTGAAATATTCGCGGACGCAAATCATTCCCTGAACCAAAAATGCCGTCTCAACAAGATCTCCGCCGTTATCCTTTTTTCCGAAAGGGACAACTTTCCCGGTTTCACCATTGATCCAATGCGACCAGGCGCCATGAAAACGGTCTGCTTTTTCCAGAAAATCTGCAATGTGAGTCAATCTTTTAACAGCATCCCTGCGTGGAATGTATTTCCTGTCAACACCAATCAGAATCGTCATTAACCCAAATCCGGATCCGCCTGTTGTAACTACATGTTTGTCATTGTCCGGATAGATGTTGTCTTCGTGGTAACGTTCTCTTCCTAAGAGTGAATTGGGTTCAGCAAAGTCCCAAAAATATTTGAGCGCATCACTTTGAACTTTGTCCATTAACTGATTATCAGTTAATTTTACTGAAACTGATTTTGTATCTGCAGCAGTATTTGTTAACTGAGAGTTTTTACATGATAGCAGTACCGCTAATGACAGGATTGATAATGATATTTTATTTTTCATTATAATTTTTTTGTAATTTAAAATCCATGGAATGATGAGTGGAAGCCCAGTTTAATTAAGCCTTGCCTTACATCCGGCGCATTCATAAAAAGATTCCATAAGAATTGGTTTTTGTGATTCTCAATCATAGGAGCAATAGTTCCCTGATCAATTGCTAAATACCTAGGTGTCACCCAATTATACTGAACCGAGTAAGCATCATAAGGGCCTGCAACTCCTATGTATTTTGAATAGTTTTCATTGTAGAGGAATCTTAGGAAATTCATACTTTCTGTAGGTGTATATGGCATATCAGAAATAGCTGCAGTCGGAGAAATAATTCCTAAATCATTATTAGGCTGATGTGCCGAATAACCTGTTGTCCCATCTGCATTTCGGGAATAACTTGCAGTAAGGCCCCAGCTTTTAGCATTATAACCCTGATAACCTTTTGGATTTGCCAAACAATATTGATACATAATCTTCGCATGATTGGATGTTGCATCACCATAATTGACGTAGTCGTCTGTTAGCCCTCTTGGATCTAATCCCAAAAATGAATAATGTGACCAAAACATCGGTCCAACCGTTCCCGATGCTCCGTTATGATTTACAATCAAAGGAATTCCAAACTGTGAACCCGAAGTTTTGATGGCACCATTCCTTGCCCAGCCATTTTGATAAACAGATTTATTAATAGAATAATTGGGGGAAGCCGCTGCCAAAACATAGGTAATCAACGTTTCGTCAAAACCTTGCAATTTCATATTTATTTGGAAATCATAATTTGGAGACCAATGCCAGTATAATGCATTTTCACCTTTAGTGTACCAATTCCATTCGATTCCTTTCCATAGTTCATCTGCTTTCTGTGCCAATGCCAATTCAGCAGAATTTGTAGAATTCTTAAAATATTCTCTTACACAAATTAATCCCTGAGCTAAAAAAGCTGTCTCTACAAGATCACCTCCATTATCTTTTTCACCAAAAGGAATTACATTACCTGAATTACCATTGATCCAATGTGGCCAAGCTCCGTGAAAGCGATTGGCAGTTTTGAGGAAATCAAGAGCGGTTGTTAATCTCGAAACGGCATCAGCCTGCGAGACATAACCATTCTTGATCCCTACTAAAATTGTCATCAACCCAAAGCCTGAACCTCCAGTTGTAACCGTATTGGCATCGTTATTAGGATCATCTGTATGATATCTTTCTCTGGCAAGCTTAGAATTGGTTTGCGCAAAATCCCAAAAATACTTCAAAGCACCTTTTTGGGTCATTTCTATAATCTGGTCATCTGTGTAAACAGTTGCTGGTTCTTGCGGGTTATTAACTAATGTATCATTCGGATCCCAATCACTGGAGTTGGAACAATTGTATGATAAAAAAAGAACAGAAGATAAAACTGTAATTTTAAAAAAATCCTTTCTAAACATTGATTTTATTTTTTATGAAAAACACTTTATGAACGAGTCATAAAGTGTTTTTATTTAATAAATTATTAATAGTTTATCTATAATTTAGAATCATAGATATTCTTAATATCAGAAGCAGATAACGCCTTAGAAAATAATCTAAATTGATCTAATCCTCCTTTCCATGTTGATCTTAACCAGTCATCCGCAGTATCATTATTGACTTGTTTTGGTCCAGCTCCCAATCTGAATTCAGTTGCTGTTGTAGCATCCATATTTATGCTGCCATGATTATCCCAAGCGACTTGTTTTGCATTAGCAACACCATCAATGTACAAAGTCATTTTACTAGTTACAGCATCGTAAACCAATGCACAATGTCTCCATTTGTTATCAGCAATTCCTGGTATTGCATCTGCTCCTTCCCAATTAAACCATTTGTCAGCTTTGGTTTTGTCTACTATTGGAAACTTTATCTGAGTACCAGTAGCATTTGTTTCCATTAATAACATACCTTGTCCACCTGACCAATGATCTGTTGTAGTGGGAATACTAAAAATATGTTCCGGACCATTACCTCCATTATTATTTTTAGTTTGACCATTTAACTTGAACCAGAATGAAACAGTAAAGCTCTCAGCATTCTTTATCCAGTCATTAGGTTTTGCATAACTAATATATTTTAGATTAGCCCCTTGTATACCATTTCCAGAAACTCCAGATGTCAATGATAAAGGGTTACTCGTAGCAGGTGTATTTTGAAGCAAATCTGATACAACCTTCAAAGGATCCGAAGAAGGATAGTCAAATGGCACAAAAAAGTTTTCACCCTCATAAATAGGCTGATAAACATTGGTAACGTTAAATGCAAATGTCTTTGTAGTTGTTTTACCAGATAAATCAACAGCATCAACTTTAAAAGTATGATTCCCTAATCCTAAATTTTTATACAAATATGTTCCAGCATAATTTCTATAATCCAAAAAGCTATTATAAGTATTAAGTATATTTCCGTCTAAAGAAATACTTATAGTCTTTATCTCAATATCATCTGATACCTTAAATCCAAAAGTATAATCAGCCATAGTATCTGTAAAAGGTATGTTTACCGTACCAGATGCTGGATTTGATATTTGTACTACAGGAGCTGCTTTGTCTTCTCCAGATGCAACCTGGGTGATATCATCAATATATCCTTCTGAACAAGCTGCTGATACCGTGAGTAATGTAACAGCGGCAAAAGTTAATTTTATTATATTTTTCATTTTATTATGTCTATGAATTTAAAAGTTAATTACTCCAAAGATCTTATTTTCTCTATTTGAGCTAATGGGTAAGGTAAAAATTGCTTATCCATAGTAAAAGTTCTGCCATCATAACTTAATGCAGCAGTATTCCCTAGTCTTACCATATCAAAGTAACGAATTCCCCACTCCATACCAAGCTCTGCATATTTTTCATCCATTACCTGATCAGCTGTTACAGAAGCTAAATCTCCTAAACCAACTCTTCTTCTCACAATGTTAACTGCATTAACTGCCGAGCCTGCTGTTGGATTAGCTCCTCTTGCAATTGCCTCTGCATACATTAATAGTATTTCAGAATATCTTGTAACAATATAGTTTTTATTTGTTCCATAATCATTTCTACCTGGCGTTAATTGATTAGACGGTAAATAGTGTTTTCCACTAAAAAACAACGCTCTTGTTGAATTGTTTATTACATCATTATCAGGAGTAGTGTTAGATACCCAAGAAGGTAGAGTTGCATAAGCAGGATCCTCTTTTATTTTTGCAATTCCATCTGGAGTAAATAATACATTTGTAGTCAATCTCTTTTGTTCATTTCTACTAAGCATAAATTTAATATACTTCTGGCTTGGTTCATAAAATCCCCAACCATTACCTGCTGTTGATACAGATGGTGTCCAACTAGTTGGACCATAAAATGCCCATAAATAATTAAAACTCGTTCCAGAGCCTGTTCCAAAATCAGAATACTGAATTTCCAATAAATTTTCATCAGCTAATTTTCCAGGAATTTTAAACAATTCGTAGTAGTCACTATAAAGGGTAAACTTTGCAGAATTAATAATCACACCTGTCGCATCAGCGACACCTTGATAATTTTTTAATTCAAGATTAGCCATCGCCTTTATGGCCAAAGCAGTATATTTAGTTACTCCTCCTCTAAGATCTGTGCGTTGATTAGGTCTCATATCTGGTAAATTTGGAATAGCCTGATCCATCTGTGCTGAAATCCATGACATAACATCATCTTTTTCTTTAAGTTGTAATTGTGATTGGTCTTGTACTTCCATTACAATTACTTTTCCCCAAACTCTTGAAATTTCTAATAATGTAAAAGCTCTCAATGTTTTACATTCTGCAATATATTGATCTATTATTTGAGAGTTAACTCCTCCAGCTCTAAACTTTTCTAACTCTGCAATTTGTGTAGTTATCTGTGAAATAGTTTGATACCAGTTTTCCCAAAGAGAATTATACATCCAATAACTTGCATCATATTTATAGTTATCTGTATCTGTAAAAGGTGCTTGGTCATCTTTTCCTCCAGAATTAACATCATCTCCTCTCACAGAAATCAAAGGAACCTGTTCCCAGCCTACATTTTGAAACTTAGCATATGCTCCAACTAGTGCAGCTTTTGCTCCCTCAGCACTTGAATAATCATAACTTGAACTAGAGTCATACTCCATTGGTTCATCCAGCTTACTATCGCAACTAGACATAGTAAAAATACCTGTCAATAAAATTGCATTTATATAAATTAATCTTTTCATAATGTTTCTCTTAAAAATTAAAATTTGATACTATATCCAAAAGAAATTACAGAAGGGGTTGGATAAACATTTAAGTCTACTCCATCATTTCCTACTTCAGGATTCATAAGGATTTTACTTTTACTCCATAAATATGGTCTGTCAGCAGTAACGGTAAATCTCATTTCTGGTAAAGATGATGATTTTAGGGTATATCCTAACTGAATATTCTGTAATCTAAAAAAATCTCCTTTCTCTAACCAAAATCTTGATGGTTTTTGATTATTCCAACTTTGTCTGTATCCTTCAGATGATACATATTCATTAGATGTACCTTCACCATGCCAACGATTGATAGCAAATTCAGCATCAATATTTCTACCTTGAGTTCTGATTACTTCTGCTCGGTTTCTATTTAAAATAACATTACCTCCTTGCCCATAAAACGCTACGGAAAAATCCCAATTTTTGTAATTAACACCTATTGATCCTCCATAATAATAAGTTGGGACTGGAGAGCCTAAGTATACTCTATCATCTGCATCGATTTTACCGTCTCCATTTACATCTCTGTATTTAAAATATCCAGGTTTAACAGTACCTGCTCCTTGTGAATTAGCATATACAGCAGTAGGGTCTGCAGCAACTTCCGCCGCATTTTGATAAACACCAATTATATCATATCCATAAAATACATCAATTGGCTGACCTACAACAAGTCTTTGTGGGAAATCCCCAGATCCTCTGGCAATGAAATCTTGTCCATATAAATCTGTGATTTCATTTTTAATCTGGCTAAAGTTTCCATTTATAGAATAGCCCCAATTTTCTCCTATTTTATCCTTCCATCCTGCAGAAATTTCATATCCTTTATTCTTCAACGTACCAACATTGGAATAACTAACTTCACTTCCTATTTTAGGGAAAACAGGAATAGCTAAATTTTTAGTATTTTTAATAAAATAGTCGGCTTCAACTGTCAATCTTCTGTTAAAAAATTCTGAGGATAACCCTACGTTTGTTTCTTCTGTAAATTCTCTTCTTAAGTTATCCTTATAAGTAGTAAAGTTAAAGCCAGATGTATTAGTATTATCTATGGCTGTTGATGTTGCTATAGCTGTACTTGGTCTATTTGCTGGCACACCATCATTAGCCAATCTTCCCCAACCTGCACGTAGTTTTAAAAGATTAATCCAGCTTATATCTTTCAAAAACGATTCTTCAGAAACAACCCATCCTAAGCCAAATGCAGGTAAATTGATTGTTTTTTGGTATGGATACTTATTCGACCCTTCATTTCTTAATGTTGCGTAAGCTATATATTTGTTATCAAATTTATATGAAAATCTTCCAAAGAAAGAAGTTCTATAATATCTATATGGTCTATCCGAATCAAGATAATCTTGTGAAATTCTACCTGCTTGATTTGTATTTTGTATATACCAAGTAGATTCATCATATCTGGAAAAAGGACTACCATCATAGAAATAACCTTGAACACTAAACCATCTATAATATTCATCCGCATAAGACATACCTCCCATTAGACTAAGGTCATGTTTACCATAAGATTTAGTCCAAGTCAATGTATTATCTAAAATGTAATTTTCATAGACATTATTTCTACGTGTCATTGATGACTCAGCAAGTGTTCTTTGAAATCCTCCATTATTATTATGTACATAATATGGCAATTGCATTAGACGCTGGTTTTCTCCAATATAATTATAAGATAACGCTGTCTTAAAAATTAATTCCTTAGGCAGTAAACTTACATCAGCATAAACATTGAAAGTAGTTCTTCTTTTTTCGTACAGATTATTTGCATTTTCCATCACAGAAAATGGGTTATCATGCTCTCTGTAACCCAAAACCTTTGCATCCGAATAAGGATTAGGATAAGGCGATGGTGTTGAATTAGCATAAGAAAGGTCATACACTGGCATAACTGGAACTGCATAGTATATTTGTTGCCATGCGGATGCCTCATCCCCATACTGCTCACTACGAGTATAATTCATACTACTTCCTAAAGTTAACCAATCAGTTGCCTTAACATCAATCTTAGCCCTAACATTAAAACGATCATAGCTATTTTTCATTTTAAGAATACCATCCTGAGAAAAAAAGCTTCCTCCTACTGAATACGCTACTCTTTCAGAACCTCCATCTACTGAAAGACTATGATTTTGAATTGGAGCAATTCTAAGAGCTTCTTTATACCAGTCTGTATTGACGTTAGGAAGATTAGGGTTAGTTCTACTTCTACCATATCTCTGAATGGCAGTCTCTATAGCTGTAATTTCCGTATTTGACCCAGATTCTCTTGCAAAAGTTGCAAATTGCTCTGTGTTGGCCATTTTAGTAACATTAGTCGCCTGTTGTACTCCATAATAAGTATCGTAAGTCAACTTTGGTTTTCTATTATAACTACCTCCTTTTGTGGTAATTACTATAACTCCATTGGCTGCTTTTACACCATAAATTGCCGAAGCAGATGCATCTTTCAAAATAGTAAAATCTTGAATATCATTTGAATTTAAAAAATCTATACTATCCACAAATAATCCATCTACAACATATAAAGGCTGATTATCTCCATAAAGTGAATGAATACCTCTAATGTTAACCTTTGGAGCATCTCCAGGTGAACCAAAACTACTAATCTGTACACCTGCTACTTTTCCTTGTAATGATTGTGTAGCCTGTCCAGCAGGTGTTTTTACTATATCAGCTGCTTTTACTGTTGATATAGCACTCGTCAAATCAACTTTCTTAGCTGTCCCATATCCAATCACAACTACTTCCTCAATTTTGTTTTCTTTAGCAGTAGTATCCTGTGTGGATTGTGCATGCAAATCACCGCCAAAGTACAAAGCAGCGATCAACAATGGTAATTTAACATAATTTTTTCTCATAATATTCTTATGTATTATTTTCTTATTCTCCGAATATAAAAATTTTTATTAACACAATGTTAATATTTACTAAAATACATTTACAATACTGAAAATCAGATAAATAAAATTAAATAAAGGAATTATATCTATTTAAACACCACAAAAAATATCCCCTTTTTTTGGCTCAATATTTGATTTTTTTAGAAATATCAATTCTTATTGCTTCGAAATGAGTAATTAATCATTGCTTACATTTAACATAATAATAACTAATACAAAGTTTATGAATACCAACAGACTATCTAATCAGATGCAAACTGCATTAATTAAACAAATGACCAAAGAAGCGCATGCTTCACAAATCTTTCTTTCTTATGGGTGCTGGGCTGACGTCAAAGGTTACGGCGGAATTGCCAATTTCCTATACAGACATTCTCAGGAAGAAAGAAATCATATGATCAAATTTATGAGATACATATTGGACAGAGGCGGTGAAGCAAAAGTCGAAGCCATTCCTGCTCCCCCGGAAAATCCACAAAATTTAACCGACTGCTTTAATAAGGTTTTTCAGCACGAGGTTGATAATACCACAGCAATTTATAATATTGTGGATCTCGCTTTCCAGGAAAAAGATTGGGCGACATGGAATTTTATGCAATGGTTTGTAAAAGAACAGATTGAAGAAGAAAAATTAGCTTTAGAACTGATTGATAAGCTTAAAATTGCAGGCGGTGACCAGGCAACTGATGAATCATTATTCACTTTGGACAAAGCGTTAGAAGCTGCTCCAGACGAAGTTTCTCTTCCTCAGACAGCAACCGCTGAAAATCCATCATAAAAGATAAATAAATATAGTAACTTTGATCTCCGAATTTTTTCGGAGATTTTAATTTATTATAAAACAGAATAATGGCAAATATTATAGAAAGCAATCATGCAAATCCAGAAGATTTTTATAAGTCTCTTAAAGAAAAGTTAGAACAACAGCATAATTTCCCAGAAGAATATCTTTTCAAATTCATAATTACAAGTGATTCGGAAAAAATCACAGAAATTCTAAGAGTTTTTGACAATCTCAAATATACTTTGGCCAACAGAGAAAGTTCCAATGGAAAATATACTTCTGTATCCATCAATTGCTTTGTATTGGATGCTGACCAGGTTATCAGCATCTATAAAAAGGTAGCGGCAATAGAAAATGTAATGATGCTGTGATAAATTATCAACTTCAAATTACGGCGCAGAAATTGTAACTTATTCAAATAAAATAAGTAATATGAAAAAAGCATTTTTCAGATTTCTAAATGGTGTCAACAAACGTATTTTACCAAAATACAGCAAAAAAGATCCTACGAAACTGACAAAAATCCAGAACGCAATTTTTGCTTATAGGTATATTGTATTGCTTAACTCTCTTGATTAAATATTCAAATTCAATCATAAAAAAAGCGTTCAATTCTGAACGCTTTTTTTATTTTTTATGACTTATAATTAAGAATTCTCCAGAATATAGCTGAACATCAAAGGTGCACAGATGGTAGCATCACTTTCAACAATGAATTTTGGTGTTGTGATATCCAGTTTCCCCCAAGTGATTTTTTCATTCGGAACTGCACCGGAATATGATCCATAAGAAGTTGTAGAATCAGAAATCTGACAGAAATAACTCCAGAAAGGAATATCGTGCATTTCCATATCCTGATAAAGCATCGGCACCACACAGATTGGAAAATCTCCGGCAATTCCTCCCCCAATTTGAAAGAACCCAACCCCTTTTCCATCTGAATTTTTTGTGTACCAGTCAGCAAGATAAGCCATATACTCAATTCCAGATTTCATTGTAGAGAATTTCAAATCGCCCTTGATACAATAGGATGCAAAAATATTACCCATTGTAGAGTCTTCCCATCCCGGAACTACGATTGGCAAATTCTTCTCAGCCGCAGCAATCATCCATGAGTTTTCTCTCGGGATCTCATAATACTGCTCAAGAACACCAGAAAGAATCATTTTGTACATATACTCGTGTGGGAAATATCTTTCGCCTTTATTATCAGCATCTTTCCAGATTTCATAGATGTGTTTCTGCAATCTTCTGAAAGCCTCTTCTTCCGGGATACAAGTATCAGTAACCCTGTTCAGTCCTCTTTCTAGAAGCGCCCATTCTTCCTGCGGCGTCAGGTCTCGGTAATGAGGAACTCTTTCATAATGCGAATGTGCAACAAGATTCATAAGGTCTTCTTCCAGGTTGGCTCCTGTACAAGAAATAAAATCTACTTTATCCTGACGAATCATCTCGGCAAAAATTTTCCCAAGTTCAGCAGTTGACATCGCTCCAGCCAATGTTACCATCATTTTGCCGCCATCTTTCAGGTGAGCAACATAACCTTTGGAAGCATCTACCAACGCAGCTGCATTGAAGTGCAAATAGTACTTTTCTATAAATTCCGAAATCGGCTTACTCATTTTATAAAAATTTTTGCAAAGATAAGTTTTTGCTTCTTTAATGACAATAATTAACATTTCTTTGTCAGATTGAGGCTCTCGAAATCTTACATTAATACTTATTTGACAGCTTTATCCGCCTGTAGTTTATCCTGAGCCTGTCGAAGGACTCCCAATCTTTTTACTCCACTGCGTTGCGTCAAAAGGATTTCCGCTCAAACCTAGCGAAGCGGTTCATCGATTCAAATAAAAATAAATAAAGAATCAGAGATAAGTCGGGCTGCGAGAAACTTAGTACTTCAAAAGACTTTTAGTCTCAATTTTCAGAGTCTTCTCTCTTTATTCTTTTCTCTTGATTCATCTTCAATTAAACCCTACTTTTGCCAATTGAAATTTAAACATATACTACAATGATATCGGCACAAGGATTAGGATTACATCACGCAGGAAATTATCTTTTCCGGGACGTCAATTTTACCATCAAAAAAGATGACAAGATTGGGTTGGTTGGTAAGAATGGAGCCGGAAAATCCACACTTCTTAAAATCCTTTCCGGAGAAATCAATTTTTATGAAGGCACGGTAGTCCCTGAAGGAAATATCACGATTGGTTTCTTAAAGCAAGATCTTGATTTTGTAAAAGGAAGAACTGTTTGGGATGAGACAATGCAGGCTTATGAACAGATCAATGCGATGAAAAATGAGCTGGAAGATGTCAATCACCAGTTAGCTATCAGAACCGATTACGAAAGTGACGCTTATTCTGATCTGATTGTCAGAATGACAGAACTGAATGACCTATTAATGAATCATGATGCTTACAATCTTGAAGGCGATGTGGAGAAAGTACTGTTTGGTTTAGGTTTCAAAGCGGATGATTTTCAAAAAATCACCGACGAATTTTCCGGAGGTTGGAGAATGAGAATTGAACTGGCAAAACTACTGCTTCAGAAAAACGACCTCATGCTTCTGGATGAGCCAACCAACCACCTAGATATGGAATCTATCATTTGGTTGGAGAATTTCCTGAAGGATTATCCAGGTTCGATTGTCTTGGTAAGTCACGATAAACAGTTTATGACATCAATTTGCAACAGAACTTTTGATGTTAATAATAAAAAAATCGATGACTACAAAGCCAACTACTCCAAATATCTGGAACTGAGAAAAGAACGCCGAGAAAAGTTGGCACAAGCCAAGAAAAACCAGGATGCGGAAATCAAGCAGATGGAAGACAACATCAACAAGTTCCGTGCGAGTGCAACCAAGGCTTCTTTTGCCCAATCATTAATCAAAAAACTGGATAAAATAGAGAGAATCGAGATTGATAATGAAGATGTTTCTAAATTCAATATCCGTTTTCAACCGTCTGTAACACCGGGGAAAGTAATTTTCGAAGCTAAAAATCTGGGAAAAGCTTATGGTGATAAGCAAATTTTTGACAATGTTGATTTCTTTATAGAACGTGGCGACAGAATCTCTCTTTTGGGACAAAATGGGCAGGGAAAAACCACGTTGGCAAAGATTCTTGCCGGCGATATTAAAGATTATACCGGAGAATGGAATCTTGGTCACAATGTGAGCATCGGTTATTTTGCACAGAATCAGGAAGAAGTTTTGACGCCTGAGAAAACCGTTTTGCAGGAAGCAGAAGATTCTGCGACGGAAGAAACCAGACCACGTGTGCGTGACCTTTTAGGTTCTTTCTTGTTTCAAGGTGAAGATGTGACTAAGAAAACCAAAGTTCTTTCCGGAGGTGAGAGAAACCGTCTGGCGCTTTGTAAATTGTTGCTTCGTCCGTTCAACACATTGATTATGGATGAGCCTACGAACCACTTGGATATCCAGTCAAAGGAGATTATCAAATTAGCACTTCAGAAATATGAAGGAACATTAATCGTGATTTCTCACGACCGTGAATTCCTGCAAGGTTTGTCTGATAAAATCTTTGAATTCCGTGATGGAAAGATGAAAGAATTCCTTGGAAACATTGATGAATATCTGGAATACAGACAAAAAGAAAGCATAAGGGAAATCTCTGCGGAACGGTCAAAACTCCATAAAGAAGAGGTTGAAGCTCCAAAAGCTAAGGTTCAAGAATCAAAACCAGCAACTGACAATCAATCCACAACCATTGTCAGCAAAGAGCAAAAAAACATCCAGAATAAAATTAAAAAAGTAGAAGAAAAAATCTCTGAACTGGAACTGAAAATCGAAGAATTCGAAGCATCTTTTGCTAAAGAAAATCCTTCGGAAGAAGTTTTGGAAAATTACAATAAAATAAAAGAAGAGCTGGATTTGACCTTGCAGGAATGGGAGTATCTTGGTAGTCAATTAGAGAATTAATTTTAAAATATTTAAATCCATTCATTTTGAATGGATTTTTTTTATAAACTTGTTTTAATTCTTATCTTCGACAAAGAAATTCAAAAATGAGCGACAAACTAAGAAAACATATCGAAGAAATCACACCGATTACGGATAAAGAATTCGATTATTTGCTGTCTCATTTTTCTGTCAAAAAACTTAAAAAACATCAGTTTCTGGTTCAGCAAGGCGACATTGTCAGGAACGACCACTTTGTAGTTTCGGGTTTATTGAAAGCTTATCATACCAATCCTGATGATGGCAAAGAGCACATTCTTCAGTTTGCTTGGGAAAACTGGTGGATCACAGATTTCCAGGCTTATTTTAATCAAACCTATTCAACCTTAAATATTGATTGTATAGAAGATGTCGAAGTACTTTCTATTTCATTAGAGAATCGTGAAAAAATATGTGCTGAGCTTCATAAGATTGAACATTTTTTCAGAAAGAAATCCAATTCTGGTTACATTGCGCTTCAGCAAAGAATCCTTTCACTCTTGACTCACAGCGCAAAAGAACGTTATGAGCAGATGCTCAGTAACTACCCTTCTCTTTTCCAACGTATTCCAAAGTCTCTTATCGCTTCTTACCTTGGCGTATCCAGAGAGACACTCAGCAGATTGTCAAAATAAATGTGACCTATATCACAGAAAAACCTTGATTTACATCCTTTCTTTCGGTCTCGATTTTGTAGAATTTTGCAGTATCAAATTTTAAAATTGTGATAATGAAAAGCAAAGTTTTAATCTTTTCTGTTCTATTTGCATTGGTTTCGATGTTGAATATTGCAAATGCACAGAACAAAAAATCTAACAAAGTTATGAGCAAAAAAATCTTATTCGTGGTAACCAGTCACGACAAAAAAGGCAGTACAAACGAACCAACCGGATATTACCTTGGTGAAGTTTCCCATCCTTGGGAAGTTTTGCATTCAGCCGGCTATGATATCGATTTTGTAAGCCCAAAAGGAGGAAAAGCACCGGTAGACGGACTTAATCTGGAAGATGCTGTCAATAAAGAATTCTGGGAGAACAAAGAGTACCGTACAAAAATTGAAAACACAATGAAGCCTTCCGACGTTGACCCGTCAAAATATGCTGCAATCTTCTACGCCGGCGGACACGGAACTATGTGGGATTTTCCGGACAATACAGAATTACAGAATATTGCAAGAAAGATCTATGAAAACAATGGCATCGTAGGTGCAGTCTGCCACGGACCTTCAGCTCTTGTAAACCTCAAATTATCAGATGGAAAATATCTGGTTGACGGCAAAAAAGTAAATGCTTTCACCAACGAAGAAGAAGCTGCAGTAAAACTGGAAAACGTGGTTCCCTTTCTTTTGGAAGATAAGCTGAAAGAACGCGGAGCAATATTTGAGAAATCCGGGCTTTGGCAAAATCACGTGGTTGCTGACGGAAGATTAATCACGGGCCAAAATCCACAATCTGCAAAAAGTATGGGTGAAGAAATCTTGAAACAATTGAAACAGAAATAAATTTCACAACATTAATTTATAAAAGCAAGACCTGGATGGGTTTTGCTTTTTTATTTTCATTAATTAATAAGTTTGATCTATTTTCATTTTGTTTTTGTAATTTCACATTAGTTAAAAAACTGAACAATGATCAACGATATAAAGAAATTCCTGAACGAAGAGCAAGATCCGAAAGCGGTCGAGAAAATATCAGAAAAAGTCAATGACCTGCTTACCAATGGTGAATCGGTGGAATATATTGCAGTTCAAAACAAGCCAGCCATTAATATATCTCCGGATTCTGTCGTTCTTACCAATAAAAGAATCTTATTTTTCCGATCCAAGTCGTTCGGTCTGGTGACTGATTTCAAAGATTACCTTTGGAAAGATGTTGCTGAGAGTCATATCAGTGAGGCTATCTTGGGTTCCACTTTTACAATGATTGCTATCACAGGATTCATAGAAACAATAGATTATATTCCTAAATCTCAGGCCAGAAAGCTGTATCAATACGCTCAAGGCAAAGAGGAAGAAATGATAGAATACCGCCGACAAAAAGAACTGGAGGAGAAAAGAGCCACAGCCGGAGGAATTACGGTCAATACACAAAACGAAAAACTTGATGAACCACAAAAGCCACAAGAGGAAAAACCAGAAGTAAAAGCAGAAGACCCAATGGAAACATTGATGAAACTAAAGGCTTTTCTGGACAATGATTTAATATCTTTAGAAGATTACGAGACCAAGAAAAAAGAAATATTAGAAAGGATGTAGAACCTTCCGGATATACAAAGCAAAATGTCAATTGGCGTTTTGCTTTTTTGTTTAAATTTACAGTCAAATCAATAATCAATGTGCCAAATCTTCAAATCTCATCTTGATAAATTCGTCCAGATCACAGATGAGGATTTTGCCTTGATCATGGATTATTTTGAAATCAAATCGTTTGCTAAAAAAGAAATTCTATTAGAAGAAGGACAAATCTGCAAATCCAATTATTTTGTTCTCAAAGGTCTTCTCAGAAAGTTTTTCATCAATGAAAAAGGGACGGAACAAACCACAGATTTCGCACTGGAAACCTGGTGGATGACAGACAACTTTTCTTTTGAACGCAAAACGCCAGCTGACTTTAGTATCCAAACGGTTGAGAAATCTGAAGTTCTGACCATCTCCAGCGGGTCTCAGGAAAAGCTTCTAAATGATTTTCCGACAATGGAAAAGTATTTCAGGATTGTTTACCAGAGAGCTTTCGCAGCCAATCAAAGGAGAGTGAAATATATTTTCACTTACTCCAAAGAAGATTTTTATTTTTCATTAATTAAACAATATCCGGCTTTTGTACAGCGTGTTCCACAATATCTGATTGCTTCCTTTCTCGGTTTTACTCCAGAATATCTGAGTGAAATCCGGAAAAAAAGTATTTCTTAAACCAGTTTAAGTTTTTCCCATTATCGATTCCCCAACTTTGTATCAACAAATTAAAACAATCAAAACAATGGAAAAACGTATCAACATCAGCAAAACAGCCCCTCAGGCTTACAAAGCAATGCTGGGACTGGAAAGTTATCTGGCCCAGTCAGAGATTTCAAAAACAATCAAAGAACTCATTAAAATCCGCGCTTCACAAATCAACGGATGTGCCTACTGTCTGGATATGCACACCAAAGACGCACTTAAATATGGAGAAACCCCAGAGAGAATTTTCCTTATAAGCGCCTGGCACGAAGCTGAAAAATTTTTTACGGAAGAAGAAAAAACTGCCTTAAAAATGACAGAAGAAATTACCTTAATCAGCCAAAATAGTCTTAGCGAAGACATTTATCAAAAAGCAAAAACGGTCTTTTCTGAAAAGCAGATAGCAGAAGTCATTATGGCTATTGTAACCATCAATTCCTGGAACAGAATTGCCTTGAGCACAAGATTAGAAATTGGGGAGTAATAATTTCTCAGTATTAATTTCTAAAAAAGCACATACGTTTTTGACAAAAGGCACGTGCTTTTTAATACCCTCTGCAAACGTCTTATTGATCGGACTTGCAGAAGGTATTTTTTTAACAAACAAACGCCTTCAGATTGAAAGCGTTTTTACAAGTTATTTGATAAAACCTCTGTTTCTAAGAAGCGGTTTGATATCCGGATCGTGACCTGCAAAATCCCGGAAAGCCTGGTTAAGATCTACAGAATTCCCCACAGAAAGGATGTATTTTCTGAAACGATCACCATTCTCTCTCGTCATTCCGCCATTAGACTTGATCCATTCCCAAGCGTCGTTATCCAAAGTCTCGGACCACAAATAAGCATAATAACCCGATGAATAGCCACCTCCCCAGATGTGCGCAAAGTAAGGCGCATGATATCTAGGCGGAACTGCAGCAACTGTAAATCCGTTGTCTGCTAACGCTTTTTTCTCAAAATCCAAAACAGGAATCACTTGCTTGTCATCTGTAACAGAATGCCACATCATATCATTCATAGCGGCAGAAACAAGTTCCGTAGTTGCGTAACCTTGGTTGAATTTCGATGCTTTTTTAATTTTTTCTACCAACTCTTGTGGAATCGGTTGTTTGGTTTCGTAATGAACAGCATAATTTTTCAGAACTTCCGGTTCCAAAGCAAAATGCTCGTTGATCTGCGAAGGGAATTCTACAAAATCCCTTGGTGTTGCCGTTCCTGAAATCGAAGGATATTTCTGGCTTGCGAAAATCCCGTGAATAGAGTGTCCAAACTCATGAAAAACAGTTGTTACGTCATCGAAAGAAATCAATGAAGGTTTTCCCGCGGCCGGCTTCTGGAAATTGTAAACATTCACGATGACCGGTTTGGTTCCTAAAAGATAAGACTGGTTCACAAAGTTGTTCATCCATGCTCCTCCACTTTTGGAATCGCGTGTAAAGAAATCCAGATAATAGATTGCCAAAGATTTTCCGTCTTTGTCAAAAACTTCATAAGCAACCACATCCGGATGATAAACCGGAAGATCTGTTCTCTTTTTGAAAGTAATGCCGTAGAATTTTTCAGCAGCAAAGAAAACACCTTTTTCCAGAACAGTAGTCACTTCGAAATAAGGCTTGATCTGATTCTCATCAAGATCATATTTCGCTTTTCTAACCTGCTCCGAATAGAAATTCCAATCCCAAGGTTCTACATTGAAATTACCTCCTTGAAACTTAATCAATTCCTGGATTTCAGATTCTTCTCTCTTCGCTGTTTCTACCGCTGGCTGAGCAATCTGTTTCATCAGATTCATTGCAGCTTCCGGCTTTTTTGCCATTTGGTCCTGTAATCTCCATTCGGCAAAGCTTTTTTTACCAAGAATCTGGGCTTTTTTCAAACGTAATTTTACCAATTCCTGGATGGTCTCTCTGGTATCATTTTTATCACCTTTTTCCGCTCTCAACCAGGAAGCTTTAAATAGTTTTTCTCTGGTTGTTCTGTTTTTAAGATTCTGGAGCAACGGCTGTTGTGTTGTATTCTGAAGCGCCAAAAGATATTTACCTTCCTGTCCTGCAAGTTTTGCATCAGCCGCAGCCGCAGCAATTTCGTCCGGCGAAAGTCCGTCTAATTCATTAATATCAGATATCAGTAACCCTCCTTGTTTTCTCGCATCTAACAATTTGTTAGAAAATAAGGTTTCAAGTTTTGCTAATTGTTGATTGACTTGCTTCAACTGTTCTTTTTGCTGCGCAGAAAGTGCAGCTCCTGCAATCTCAAAATTTTGTTTGTAGTACTGAAGTAATCTTTTGGATTCTGCATCCAATCCGGCATCGGAAATCGATTTTACTCTTTGGTAAAGCTTGTCATTCAGATATATTTTATCACTGTGCGAAGCAAAAATTGGTGCGTATTCCTCTTCCAGTTTTTGTAAGGTCGGATTGGTATTGGAACTTGTCAGATTATAAAAAACGATGGTCGCCCTGTTCAGAACTTCGCCGCTTTTTTCCATTGCCACGATTGTATTTTCAAATGTCGGCTTCTCAGGATTATAAGCAATTTTATCAATTTCTGCAGAATGTTGCTTCAGTCCAAAATCAAAAGCAGGTTTGAAATGGGAATCTTTTATTTTATCGAATTCCGGCGCCTGATATTGCAACGGACTTTTTGAAAGAAAAGGATTATTTTTCATAGATTGTTCTGTAGTTGCAGAAGTTTTTTTCTTCTGAGCATTGATCATCATATTTCCTGCTCCCAATGCAATAAATGTGATGAATAAAGTCGTTGTTATTTTCTTCATTAATAAAATATTTCGGGGAATAAAAGTAATGAAAACTAAGAGAACAAGAGTCTTTATACCTTATAATTTTTAAAATAGAATTGCTTACAGCCAACTTGAATGGACTCTTTGGGAGCACGGACCGACAATTAGAAACAGAGCATAGATAAAGCGGATCAAATTTATTTATCCTCATCCTCTTCATCGCCACTCCAATGATTTTCTTCGAAGGAAATACTGTCTAAAGCCAATAATTCAGCTTCACGTTCAAGGGATTCGCGGAGGGTGAAGGTAATCATATCTTTGTCCTTTTCTTTCGCTAAACGTCTTGTCATTGCTTTGTCTATCAACATAAAACGCTTACCCATTCTTCTGGCCGTATATTTCCTCATTCCATTTTCCTGAAGGATATCAACTGCCATATCGACAGCCGTTCCAAGTGTTTCACGATAAATATAATTGACATTCTTATTAATGAAATCGTAGGCATCCAAACGGTTTTTGGCTCTTACAAAAATTTTGAGTTCAGGAAAATTTTCCTTGGCATAATCTACAAGAAATTTATTTTTCTCCGGATCATCCAGACAAATTACCAGAAGTTCAGCATCTTCGATTCCGGCAGCCCGCAACAATGCAGGTTTTGTTGCATCACCATAATATACATTGAAGCCGTTTGACCTCAATAATGCTACTCTGTCCGGATCGTTATCCAAAACCGTAGAACGGATGCCATTGGCTTTCAGAAGACGGCCTACCGTACTTCCAAAAAATCCGAATCCTACAATAATGATTTTACGTTGTTTGATAATTCCCAACTCAACATTTTCTTCATTTTTTTGTTGTATGAAATGTTTGTCCAGAACTTTCTCTTTGAAAATCAAAAGTAACGGCGATATACACATCGTTATCGCAACAATCGCCATCAATTCCGAATTAGCCTGATAGTCTATAAGATATAAACTTGCTGCAAAATTGACCAGAACAAAAGCAAATTCCCCGACTTGTGACAGTGCAAATGCCAGGAAGAAACTCTGCTCGTTATTCATCTTATAATATTTCCCAATCCCAAAAAGAACAACAGCTTTGATAGCCAAAACAATGAATGCCGCAGAAAAAATAAAAAATGGCTTCGAAGCAATAATATCGAAATTAATGGTGGCACCAACGCTTACGAAAAATACGGCCAACAATAATCCTTTGAAAGGGTCAATGTCGCTTTCCAGCTCGTGGCGAAACTCACTGTTGGCTAACATTACACCTGCAATGAAAGCTCCTAATGCAGGACTTAATCCAACAGAAATCATCAGTTCTGAAACGCCGATCACTAAAAATAAGGAAGCTGCCGTCAGTAACTCATTCAACCCTGACTTTGATACAAATCTCAGGAACGGAGTAAAAATATACTTTCCTAAAAGTATTAATGCCAAAACACCTAAAATAACTGTAAAAGGCTGTAGCCATTCGGGTAAATATTGCAACAGTATTTTTTCATGCTCAGCTTGAGACAAGGCTTTCTGAGACTTGGACAAGAAAGGTAATAATGCAAGAATCGGAATAACGGCAATATCCTGAAATAATAAAATAGAAAAGGAAGATTCTCCGCTGACGGTGCGGAAAAGGTTTTTCTCTTTCAAAGTCTGCAAAACAATCGCAGTGGACGACATCGCAAAACAGAGCGAAATAATGAGTGCTTTTTTCAACCCGAATCCTGCAATGTAAAACACAATGAAGATACCTGCGATACTTAACAGCATCTGGCTGAGACCCAATCCCAGAATTCTTTTTCGGATTTGCCAGAGTTTCTGAGGTTCCAATTCCAGACCTACTAAAAACAGCAGCATGATTACACCCAATTCCGATGCGTGCATAATATCTTCCGCATCTCTTCCTGTCAGTTGCAGACAGAACGGACCAATCAAAATCCCACCAAGAATGTATCCGATAACTGAACTCAATCCAAGCTTTTTCCCTAACGGAACCATAATAATGGCCGCTCCAAGAAAAATCAGGATTGTCATTGCAATGGAACCTTGCATCTATTCTATTTTTAGTATTTCGGATAATTCTTCACATAACAGATCCAATTCTGCGTCGTCAAGATTATCAGCGTTATAAATGATCTGTATTTTTTTGAGATCGATATTATTGACATGTAAAGATACTTTGAGCCCCGAAAGCAGCTCTTCCACTTCCGTTCCATATTTTCCTTCTTGCGTATAATTATTTTCTCTTCCGCCAACACTTGTAATAATGATCGCATCTTTTCCGGCAAGTATATTGGTTTCATTCTCGGAAATCCAGCGCATATCAAAAACCTCATCTATCCAAAGTTTTAATAATGGCGGCAAACCAAACCAGATGATAGGAAAATGGAAAATGATCCTTTCATAATCAACAATCCGTTTGCGCTCCCGGAAAGGCTGAATGTGAAAATCGGGATAATCTTCGTACAAATCTCTGAACGTCACATTATCCATACCTTCATA
>WPCJ01042513.1_pt1 | contig 34110 bp, 24 predicted proteins | sample 5399831 | NCBI WGS metagenome assembly WPCJ01 (sample SAMN12869470, study PRJNA574797) | sludge metagenome | isolation source: wastewater treatment of pH10 | place: China:Beijing | collected 2019-05-20 | reverse complement strand
TATAGGCAGATTTGTCCGGATCTACCATTACGGTTTTCACTTCTACCCACTGTCCGTCCCCTTTTATATCTGCTTCTAATGTGAAGATAACCTTTTGTTTGGCTCCATTACTGATCCAACAGCTACGTCCCTGCCATCCGGCAAAGAGGAAAGGTTCGGAATATTCATTTGCCTTTACATTCTCTTTAGCCCAGACAGCGCCTTCAGCAGTGGCAGGACCCAACTCATCCGGTTTGGAAAGGGAGGTAAACCACAGGTTGGAGTTGGATTGTCCAGGACCTCCAATTCCTCCTTTTGTTTTTCGTGTATTGAGGAACTCCGTTTGCGCCGAGTCATCACAGCCAAAGACTAATCCATCCTGCCAACGGGTAAAGTCGCCGATCACTTTCAGATAAGCGGAACGGGGACGTATACCGGCAGTATTACCGGAAACAAAATTTTCAGGAAAATGCCAGAACATACCGTGCATAGTCATCAGATACTCCGCTTTATTCTCTGTACCTATATTACGGATACGCGGCCATTCCGTATTCCAGCCATGTGCTCCGTCGTAGCTATGGCTTGCCTTTGGAAGGCGATAAAATGTCCATCCCTTATCCGGCTCACGTACGCCCAGGATAACCGATTTATAATCCCAGCCTGTGGCCCAAATAGGATCGAGTTCGGGGTTCTTATTCCCATAAATACCGCCAAGGCCCGTTACTTCAACGAACTGATTGCGACGAACTGTTTTCCAGTCTTTCCCGTCCCATTCAGCCAATACGCCGGCCTCCACATCAAACTGATGAAGTGCTTCATTCCCACTCTCTCCATTATTTGTATAATACATATAGCCTTGTCCGGAGTAAAGACCTTTCCCATGAGCACCAAGGAGGTTGGCACTCGGAACACCGGTTACTGCTTCCTCATTAACATTCTTATTCGGGTTACCATCCTTATACAAAGTCTTTACATGCAACGAGTGTACATCCACTTCGTAAAACCCTTCTTCCATCGTTCCATAGTAGATCTTATTTACCGGATCCGTCAAATGACGTGCGTTACCAGTATGGCGTCCGGGCATGACTTGCCAGGGGATAGTTCTCACTTCGCCTTCTTTAGTAATGGCATATGGTCCGATAAACAATTGTTCCGATTCCTTGTGGATCATCCGGTTTGCAGGAGTTCCACCAATACTTTCTTCCCGCACAATCTGTTTTAAATCCGGGGTAATCTCATAGAGTTTATCCGATGAACCGACCGGACGATGAGGACCATATGTTATTACCCATAAACGGTCGGCCCAGGGAACAACCGCGCCGATCCCGCATTCGGGTTCATTATTGTAGCAAGCCAGATGGGGATATATACCCGATATGGATATCGGTTCAGTCGTATTAATTTTCTTTGCTGCATTACAGTTTATCAATAGAAAAACAGGAATAATATAGAATAATCTTTTAAGCATTTCTTTTAAATTTATTTTAACTTTACAAGCGCAAATTACATTATTTTTCCCAAATGGGAGTTATTATAAACTCAAATTTATAATCTTCATAAGGAAGGAGGTATTTCGATAACGGCAATACGCCCCAAGAATTAATACCACCTACTCCCATCTGTCTATAGTCTATTGTAAGCGTAGTTATATCACGCATTGGTACCAATCCGCCATGCTTTTGTGCAGGTAGTTCCCCGGTTCCACCATCCAGATCTTCCTGAAAGCAAGGGAGTGAAGAAGCGGAAAAAGCTGCGGGAGCTGTCACACGCACCCCTAATCCATCGATATCCGTTAAAGCCCACCACCGGACATCGGTTTTTGTTCCCGTCTCCTGTGGACGGACATAAGGATAGAACTGCTTACTGACCGTTTGACGGTAGATACCAAGCGAGGCAGAAGTCTTCCGGTCTATATAATTCTCCCATGGTCCACGACCATAGTATTCGATATAGGAATACTCTCCGGGAAGCACCGCCTGCATACCAAAACGGAAGAGCTGCGGCATATCACTACGTCCATCGTCCACATCCAACGATTCTATTACATGGATATTTCCTTCATAGTCTATTATATAGCACATGGAAAGAGTAGCATAGAGATCTTTCAATTCATAGTTTGCCATAACTACAACCTTATTCTCTTCATAAGCGGCCGAGATGTCTTTTAGTGTCATCTCCGGATTACGCCATAGCTCCAGTTTCTGATGCAGCTTGGCACCATAGTCGTTATCTGTCGGTGCACGCCAGAAGTTAGGTTTCAGCGGATACTCCCGGTTAATCAATTCCTTTCCTTTTACTATCAGGTACTCTATCCATCCCGTTTGTTTTCCGATCATCACAGTTGAATTGGCACTTTTTATCTCATAATGTACCAGATCTTCGTAAAGTTCCGGTTGCTGTTCCTGTCCCTCCTGTCCAGCGGATGCGGTCCCTGTAAAATCATACGGACGGATCTCCAACTGCTCATACGCCAGACGGTGTCCTGCCGGAAGCATTTGTTTGGCACGGGTGAGTATAAAGGAAAGATTAAGCAGTATCTCACCTTTTGCGGGGATATCCGATGTTGTATAGTTCAGTTTCACTTTCATTTTCTCCTGTGGAGCAATGATAAGACTGGGAAGTACACCACTAAAATACGCTTCCCCATCGCATAGAAGTTCCCACTCCATATAACAATCCGAAAGGTCTGTGAAAACATTTTCATTATAAATCTCGATAACCCCTTCATTAAGGTCGGCGGGAGTAACCCATATCGACTGGTATATTTTACGCACCTCATGAGCATGCGGATTATACTTACGGTCAACAGTCAACACTCCGTTGGAATTAAAATTTTGTTTCGTAGGCTGATAACGACCATAATCTCCTCCATATGCAAAGTACATTTTTCCATTCGCATCATATTCGCGGAACCCGGTATCAACGAAATCCCAGATAAAACCTCCCCCTAAGCAGGGATATTGACGGAACAACTCCCAATATTCTTTGAAGTTACCCATCGAATTACCCATAGCATGTGCATATTCACAAAGAATAAACGGGCGGGGGTCATCTCCTTTGGCATAGGCTTCTACGTCTTTAGGAGAGTAGTACATAGGGACAACGAGGTCTGTATTCCAATCGCGGCCGGCACGTTCATATTGTACCGGGCGGCTTGTGTCATATTCTTTAACCAACTTGTACGCCTTTTCAAAGTTAGAGCCGTTACCAGCCTCATTACCAAGTGACCAGATAATAATCGAAGGATGGTTCTTAAAGGCTTTCACCATACGTTCATTCCGTTCGAGATGTGCTTTTTCGAACTGAATATCCTTAGCCAATGTCCGCTCACCGAAACCCATTCCATGAGTTTCTATATTCGCCTCACTCACCATATACAGACCATACTTATCACATAACTCATAAAAGTAAGGATCATTGGGATAATGACTCGTACGAACGGCGTTTATATTCAATTCTTTCATCATGCGTACATCTTCTTCCATCCGCGCACGTGTCACATAATAACCCGTCTCAGGGTCTGCTTCATGACGGTTGACACCTTTTATCAGGATAGATTTTCCGTTTACCAAAAGCTGGCGGTCACGGATCTCTACTTTCCGGAAACCTACTTTTTGAGGGATCACTTCAAGAACTCTGCCTTTTGCATCTTGTAGGCTGAGAAGAAGGGTATAAAGATTCGGCTCTTCAGCACTCCATTTTTTAGGGGAAGCGACCTCCAGTCTATGGTGTGCACTACCTTTTGAATCCGGTTTCGACTGGAAAGAGTCTATCAGAGTTCCTTCCGGGTTCAAAAGTTCACCGGTTAAGGTTAGATTACCTTTCCCTCTTATATCAACCTTTATATCGAGTATTCCATCCCGATAATCGTTTACAAGGTCAGGAGTTATAAAAATATCTTCTACTCGTTGCGTATTACGCGTATAAAGCACCACATCACGGCTTATACCCGCTGTACGCCACATATCCTGGTCTTCCAGCCAGGTTCCGTCACACCAACGGTAAACCTGCATGGCCAACAGATTATCTTTTCCGTATTCTATATAAGATGTAATGTCGAATTCTGCCGCCATCCGGCTATCTTCGCTATAACCAACAAACCGGCCGTTCACCCAGAGGTAGACATTCGAAGTGACTGCACCGATGGAGAGAAAGACACTCCGTCCACGCCATGTAGAAGGGACATTCACCATACGTCGGTATGAGCCCACTGCATTATTTTTTATTTCAACGCCAGGGGGATTTAGTTCCACCTGGTTAGACCATGGATAGGAATTACTCTTGTAGACAGGGACTCCGTATCCATTACGTTCCCAAATGCCGGGAACAGGAAAATCTTCCCAATATTCATCCTTAAAGTTTATTGTATAAAAATCGAGAGGCCTTTTATCCTGATCCTGCACCCAATTAAATTTCCACAGTCCGTTAAGTGAAAGCCAATTTCCGTTATGCTCCTTATCTTCAAGGATAGCTGATTCCCGGTCGGGATAAGAAAAAAAAGAGGCACGGGTATTCACCCTGTTTACCTGGTTCACTGATGGGTCATTCCATTCTGTATAATTTTGTGCAGAGAGAACTATTATAATTGAAAAAAAGAGGTTTAGTAGAAATATTTTTTTCATTCTATTTAATTTAATATCCGTATCCCTTTAAGAATGCGTCCATAAGGTATCTCACCTGATAATAGAGTAATAAGCCCAAGATTATCATCGGGCTTATTACTCTATGGTTCATACTACTACCATTTTGGATTTTGATCGAGATTTTCGTTGATGAGGCGGTCAGCAGCAGGTACGGGCCACAGGTAGTCTCGTTCAGCATTGAACTTACGTTCACTCGCCACAACGATATAACCTGCATTCACCATATAACTGAGATCAGCAATACCGTTTTCGTCAATCTCCGGTATGCCTCCGATAGGATAGTTCCCGTCTTTCCAATTCTGGATCAACTGACGGTATTCAGCAGATACAGAGGTCTCGTCACCATTCCATGAAGTAGAGCCAGACCATGCACGGCGCAGGAAATAACTGGGACGATTGTAAACCTTTTCGGCCAGTTTCCAACGGATCAAATCGGCATAACGATGGCCTTCCCAGGCAAGTTCAATGAAGCGCTCAGTGCGAAGAACCGTACGCATAGCGCTCTGCGAACCCACTATAACGCGCGGGTAAGTAAGCCCTGTCCCTGCATAAGCTCTTTCACGCAACTTGTTGATGGTAGCATCCAACACATCCTGAGTATATCTGTCCAATTCGATCATGGCTTCGGCATACATCAGTAGCACATCACCATAACGCAACATGGGATATGTAGTAGGTGCTCCCTGACGCCCGTTCTCAAGGAATGATTCGTCAATATATTTTTTAAACAAAAGACCATTGTAAGAGGCATGCTCTGCACGGGCTTTCGAGTCGGTGTTACCCACTTGAGCACCGTCCGATGCACGGTAGACAGTAGTCCGATTCGGGGCCGGAGAATATTCATAGCCAAGATATAAGTAATCCCTGGGATCATATGTTCCGTCAAGAACGCGCTTGTTGTGAGCCGTAGCGAAAGGTGCAATGGTCATGGCCAGGCGTGGGTCGCGATTTTCGAAAAAATCCTTTGGGTTATAAAGCGGCGACTCGTCAATGGGTTTGCCATCAATACAGGGATAAGCACATAGCAGTTCGTAAGAGGGAGCCTTCTGACCACCCCAGCCTCCTGCAAGACGGGAGATGCAGTTTGCCACGTCGCCGGCAGCCCAATAATACCTTTTCAGTGTTACATCTCCACGGAAGAAGAATATCCATTCGTCCGACCACGAGGCGGTGAATAAATTCCGGTAATTATTATGGAGTTTATAGACATTCAGATCCATACAAGCTTTTGCAGCCGTTGCAGCCGTTTCGTAATCACCGTTCCTCAGGGCTATACGCGCTTTGAATGCAAGAGCTGCGCCTTTTGTAGCCCTTTGTATGCCGGCGTAGCTGGTCGGCAGGCGCTTGGCGGCCTCGTCCAAGCACTCGTAACTAAATGCCAATACTTCGGCTTTAGGGGAACGTGATATAGTGTAAGCCTCGTCAAGTGTCATGCCTACCTTGTCAAGAATGGCATCACCCCAGTGGAAAGCCAACATACCATAGGCATACCCCATATAGAAATAGGCTTCACCCTCATATTGGGTGATATCCGCTTCCGATACTCCCATCGCGCGCGCATTATCCATATTGTTCAGCAGACGCAACGCACGTGCAATGCCTTTATAGAAATTTTGCCAGCGACCGGCCACAGTACCATCCTCTGCCGTCATTGTTCCATTCTGTACGTTCGAAGTCATATTACGGACTGTCACATCATCGCTCCAATCCATACCATCGATAGGAAAAAATTCAGTACGATAAAAGTCGTTTACTGACATCTCAATCTCTTGCTGCGAAGAATACCAATTTCCACTTGATCCTTCAGACAATGGATTAAGATCGAGATCAACACAAGCCGAAAGGGTGAATACTAATATTATGCTGGTAATTAACAATGTCTTCTTCATATGATTAAGTATTTAAAATTTAACATTAACACCCAAAACGAAAGACGTTGATATAAAGTCTGACGTTGAGCCTACTTCGGGATCCCATCCTTTAGGGAAGTTACTGATCGCCGGCAAGTCATTTACACTCAGATATAAACGCAGATCCTTGACTCTCACCCTACTTATCAAATCCGCAGGCAACGAATAACCCAGTGTGATATTTTTCACCCGGAAATAGGCACCATTGAAAAGCCAATAATCCGAACCTGCATAAGTGTTGGTTCTATTAGTGAAGGTCAGGAGCGGATACTTGGCATTGCGATTCTGCTCTTCGGTGTTGTGCCGACTCCAGTAGTTGTCCAATACAAGTTCAGGAACGGCACCCCATTGTTCTTTCAGAGGCTGAATCCAATCAAATGCGTTAAACAATACACGTTGGTGTCCTATACCTTGGAATGAGAGATTGAGATCAAAATTCTTCCAACCTGCCGAAATATTACCTCCATAAAGGTATTCCGGCTGCGAGTTACCCATAAGCACTTTATCATCGGAGTTGATGACACCGTTTCCATCTACATCGACATACTTAACGTTACCCGCTTTGTCATTTGCCGTAAGCGTAGGATACTTTTTGCCATTTTCATCATAGAGGTCGGCGTCTGTCTGGAACAACCCATCACTCTTGTACATATACCATTCGTAGTAATAGGATCCCTCTTCGTATATACGGTTACCATCGATGGTGCGCTTGTCACCCAGATAACCCATTTTTGAACGGTAATCCGACAGGTTTGCCGAAACACTATACCATAGATCTCCCACCTTGTCGGACCAGCCTAATTCCAGTTCCCAACCTTTGGTGTACATATCACCGGCATTTTGTGAAGGCGCTGAAAATCCGGCATAGGAGGGAAATCCCAGTGTAAGCAACATATCAGAAGTCTTTTTGTAATAATAGTCACCCGTGAATCGCAGACGGTTATTCAACATCGTCAGATCGAGGCCGACGCCGTATGTGGTGGTAGTCTCCCATGTGATATTTTCGAATGCGTAATAAACCTGCGCGGCATTCTGCAAGGCCGTCACGGATTGTGACGATTTGTCGTACATATAACTGTTGCCAAATGTAACAGCTGCCTGATAGGGGAACTCCGAACCGATACGTTCATTACCGAGTTGACCGATAGAACCACGTATCTTCAGGTAATCCACCAGATTATTTTTAAACCACGATTCTTCCGACATTACCCATCCGCCCGACATGGAGTAGAATGTACCCCAACGGTTATCCTTTGCAAAACGTGACGAACCATCGGTACGGACGTTACCCTGGATCATATACTTATTTTTATAGGAATACATCAGGCGTCCGAATGCCGACTCGTAAGCATTGTGCCCCGCGCTACCCGAGTTATACTGATAATCTTCGGGACCGATATTAAGGTAAGGATAGGTATCCAGCAGATAGTTTGTGCGTGAAGCTCCCACATTCTCCCATTTGTAGGAATAGCCTTCATAGCCCAACATGGCATTGAATGAGTGGTTACCCCAGATATTTTGATAGTTCCCATAGAACTGGTACGTTTGGCTGTTATTATCGTTACGCGTTTCTGAAAGGTTCGTTGTTTTATGCAACTGCATATAGGTCTTGGAACCGTTTTCGTAATAAACAGGAACCGCACGCGAGAATTTTTTACCTTTAGTGAACTGAAAACGAGGTGCAATAATGGCTGTCAATGTAAGACCTTTCATTGGAATGAGATCGATCTGTGCCTTACCTCCAAATTTATAATAGTCTGTTTTATTTGTCCCTCCTTGTTGGAGCCCGGCAAGCGCGTTGGCACCATCCTTCGAATCGGCATAACGACCGTCTTCCCAGAAAGGGGTATAATAGGGTGATGCTAAATAGGCCCAATATATGACATTCATTTCGGACGGGTTGATGGAATTTGATTTCGAGAAATCAACGTCGATATTGGCACGAAGCCAATCCGCTATATTATAGTCATTGTTAACACGGCCGGTAAAACGCTCATAGGATCTGTTTTCATAATAGCCGTCGCCTTTCTGATAGTTGAAGGTGGATTTTGTACGTAGTTTTTCCGTACCTCCCGAAACGCTCAACATATGCTGCTCATGTGTAGTCGAACTCTTTAACAACAGATTGACCCAGTCCGTATTGGGATAATGATAAGGATCGGTAGCATTTTTGCCAAGCCACGAAGCGATAGTCTCCTGTGAATATTGAGAATAGGGATCTGAGGCACCGTCATTCCACTTTACTTCATTCTGTATGTTCATCCAGTCAATCACGTCGCCATTTTTGGGTCGTGTCGTGGGTCTGTCAATGCCATATTCGTAATTGTAATCGAATGAGAACTGGCGATCCTTGGCCCGCTTGGTGGTGATCAGGATAACACCTGCTGCCGCACGTGATCCATAAATTGCAGCCGAAGCCGCATCCTTTAATACGGTCATAGTTTCCACATCGGATGCTATCACATCGTTAAGCGACGATGGTACCCCATCGACAATCACCAAAGGATCGTTGTTCGAGAGTGTAGTAATACCGCGTACACGTACGGTAGCCGAAGCACCCGGTGCACCCGAATTACGGGTCACCTGAACTCCCGCAATCTGCCCCTGCATAGCGGTAGAGATCTGTTGTGTTGAACGGTTTGTAAGATTAGAACCCTGCAAAGTCGATATCGAACCTGTGAGGTCACCCTTGCGGGCAGTACCGTAACCTACGACCACCACTTCTTCCAAAGTTTTTGTGTCTTCCTGCAAAACAACATCAATAGCCGTTTTACCGACAGTATTGATATTTTGAGCCAGATAACCGATGTAAGAGATATGAAGTATGGCATCATCTCCTACCTGTAGTGAGAAACTCCCGTTTATATCGGTTACCGTACCGTTGGTAGTACCTTCCTCCACAATATTGGCACCGATAATGGGTTCTCCTGAATTATCCGTTATAATTCCGGAAACGGTTTTGGTTTGTTTTTGCCTTGCCTGGACTGTACTTACCGGCGGTGTGGAACTCACCGAGATAGTATTATTTGTCCGTTGAAAATAGAGGTTTGTCCGGGCAGTTATTCTATTGAGAATATCCTCTATTGTAACATTTCGTACGTTCAACGTAATATTGGGCGCTTTATCCACAATATCCTGGTCGTAAAAGAACTTATAATCCGTTAATGCACTGATTTGCTGAAACACCTCACTAAGAGGTTGGTTTTGTACATTGAGCGAAAGGTTATTGTTTTTCGTGTTCTGTCCGGTAACAGGAGCCATTACAGCAAAAAACAAAATCATCATGATAAAAAAGTTAAGAAAAAACGATGTTTGTTTTTTTAATTGATTGGTGAATTTCATATATTTGTCGTGTTTAATGATTTTTTAAACAGGTAACTTCTTATTTTCCGATGTTGCAAGCCGGTGAAATGGCGAAGTTACCCCTCTTAAAGAGCACTTCTGTATGGGAGTGCTCTTATTTTTCCGTAGATTTAGTATTTACATGATAATCTTATTCATAGGCGTATTTTTTAGGATTGGAACTTGTGTTTATTTATAGAGAAGTACTTCATTGTCTTTTATCATGTATTTGATACCGCTTGTATATTCGATGGATTGTAATACGGATTCAAGGCTCTTATTGTCATGTTCCCCCGAGATCAGGTTATTGAACTCCTGTCCTTCTTTAAATAAGATATGGTAACCATATATCCGTTCCAGTTCCCTTGCTATATCACGGATAGGTGTCCGGTCAAAATAAAGCCAACCTTGTATCCATGCAATGGAATGTCCTTCATTCCGGATGATCTCCTTCATGATCTCCCCTGTGCGGGTATTAAGAGTTACTTTCTCCTTCCGTTTCACGATTAGAGTGGCTTCGGGCATGGATACCTGTACACGGCCTTCATTCACAGCCACCGACACGATCTCGTCCTCATCATATACTTTTACATTAAAATCCGTACCCAGCACCTGAATATCAAATCGTTCCGTTTCCACAATAAAAGGAGTTTTATCTTTGTTCACCTCAAAATAAGCTTCACCGGAAAGCCGTATTCGACGCTCGTTTTTATTGAAATTATCAGGATAAGCAATATTTGTACGGGAGTTCAATACTACCCGGGTACTATCGGAAAATATCAGTCGTCTTTTTTCTCCGTAGGAAGTAACAGTTTCCCTGTATAATACAGAGGATGGTTCGGTAGTTTTTACGTAGTGAAATATATATACGCCTAAAAATAGTACCGACGCCATCGCAGCAATATATACAGCCGCCTTACGAAGCCGTATCCTTCTCTTCTTTTCAAAGCGGCTCAACAATTGCCGTGCCTCTTGTTTATATTGTCGATAGTTGACTGCATTAGGATTCTCTTGCAATCCGCTCTCTTCCTCCAATTCCCACATTATATTATCTATCAGAGCATTATTTCCCCGATCTTTCACATCCCGGAAAAACCGTTCCGCATCTTCTTTCGTATAAAGATTCTCCAGAAAACGCCTGATCATCTTTTCTTTTTCGTTACTACTCTTCATAAATATACCATGTAACCGGAAAATACCCTTCCTACATTTTTGTAAGAACAGACCAGCCACTATTTACCTTGTATTGTAAAAAACGCCGTATTGAATAAAACCCACAGGAAAATATTCAACTTGTTTCCGCAGAACGTTTATAAGTAATACACGGATAAGTTGAAAATCTGGGGTGCGTTTAACTTTTATTAAAAATATTTATGCATAACCCAAAAATCATTTCACATATTTATACAAATCAATATAAGCAGCAGGCTAACCAGATAATCGGGATAATCTTTCAGATAACGTTTAATCGATTTTAAAGCGATTGAAATATGTTCTTGTACCGTAAGCACGGAAATGCCCAGTTCCTCGGCAATTTCTTTATGCGTCATCTCTTCGTTCCGGCTCATTTCAAATATCTGACGCTGGCGGGGAGTCAATTCTTTTAATGCTTTATCGAGAATGGTTTTCAATTCATTGGACTGAACATGCTGGTTGGTGCTGTCGGAATAATCAATGGCATTGGCAAGGATATATGATTTAAGTTTTTGATCATTTTCTATATCTCTCAGGATATTGAGAATTCGATTTTTCACAATGGTATAAAGGTACGAGGAAAATGTTTTTTCAGGATCGAGGAACCGGCGGCTTTGCCAGATAACGGTAAATGCATCCTGATAAATGTCTTCTGCAAATTCATGTGATTTAACAAATTTCATGGCAAAATACAACAACCTTTCTTTATATCTTGCATACAATTCGCAAAATGCTTCCTGGTCGTTGTGGATAAGACGAATCACTAGATCCTTGTCATTCGTAATAGCATTCCTCCCTGTTATTATTCTTTTCTCTGCAGACATTTCAAAAGGATAAAAGACATTAAATTGAAGAAGAACTTTCTGTATATCTGCAAAGATAAAATATAAATATTATAAATATATTAAAAACGAGAAGGATTTTTTTATGAGAAAATAGAATACATCTCACTTTTGCTAAATAAAATAAAAACTGTTCATATATTGAATAAGAGTCAGTCTTGTTGGAGTTTTCCCATAATAATCAACCCGCCAGAACAAAACTGTCCGGACGGGTCGAGAATGAAAGAATGAGAAATCTGAAAGGTATCATTTTCATGAATAAATTTAATTCCTTATTTTTTCCAACAAGGCAGCAGCGCACCAAAGATAAGGAGCCTGCCCGTGAAAATCACCGGCAAGGCGGGGACGGTCGTAGTAATATTGTTTATCATCCCTTTTACCTGTGCCGATACATACTTCAGTGACATTATTCCGTTCATCAATATAGGGAATCATCGCTAACCATGCTTTTCGTGCTACCGGGGCATATTCTGCAGCGTCTAACCATCCTTGTTGGATCCCAACAATAAATGCATAGGTGAACATAGCTGTTCCGGATGTTTCCGGCCAGAAATCCGGTTCATTGATCAGTTGATTCCACATGCCGTCCGGACTCTGGTAATTTTTCAAACTTTTCATCATGGTGAGATAACCTTCCATAATACGTGTATAGTCTTTATGGTCTTTAGGCAGATCACGAAGTAAATCGGCCATACCTACAGCCATCCATCCGTCTCCGCGCGCCCAGTAATAAGGAACATCCGGTGCGTGATAGAAAAGGCCATTAGGACGTTGCAATTCATCCAGGTAGAGAACCATTTCCTTTGCCGCCCGATCAATGTATTTTGGATCACCGGTTACTTTATACGCTTTATTTTGCACAACGGTAATCATATACATATCGTCGATCCACATACGCGTCTGCCATGAATAGCCTCTTTCAGCCCAGGTTTGTTCTTCAGCTTTCGCATTCGCCGGCACTTCCCACTGGGTATCAGCATAAGCCAATCCCATATCCAGATATCTTTTATCATTTGTTATCTGATAAAGTTTCAGGGCAAGGCTTCCGAACATATTATAGTCCACATGATCCATGGGAGGCAACAGTGCTTTTTCGCGGGTGAAAAAAGGGTCGAACTTATCCTGCAAAAGTTTGACAAGTTTTTCATCCTGTATTTTCAGTGCATAATCAAGCGCACCGTTCCATGTACACACTTCGGCATAATGAATGTATCTTCCGGCATAAAGATCGTGCCTGTCGTCCACAAAATGATATGCCAGACGTTTACCTACTTCTTCGGGAGTGTATCCTTCCGGGAAGTCTTTTAACAGATTCGTTTGAGCATATAATAGATGAAAAGGCAAAAAACACAGTAACAAAAATACTTTCTTGTACATAATTGAATTTTTTATTGATTAAACAAATTATCGCCACTAACCAGCTAAATTTAAGCTGTAATAGATGTATTATAGATCGTCCAATACATTTTCTTTTTGTTTACGGTAAAATTGAGACTGGATTTAGTTGCAACAAGCCGATATCTGCCTTGTATTGCATAAAACCACCGGGAAAATTTGACTCATTATATTTTTGTCCGGTATAATTGATACACGGGTAACACAAAAATCTGGGGTACATTTAACTTCTTTTATATATTTATGCAGATTAATATAAAATATACCCACCGGATCAGAATGGTACTGTTCCGGCGGGTTGAAAGCAAGAGAGTTTGCGGAATTTCGAATACTAATAATTAAGAGTGTTTCCCTTTTCCCATAATGGCAAAAGTTCATTTACTATATCTTTTTTCTTATTCTCAATATTTTTTCTTTCAAATAATTGTTGTTCGTACTGATATAATTCCGTAATAACCTCTCCATTAACAAAATATCTACTCATCCGGTATTCCGGAGTGCGCATACTTATTCCATCACGGAAGTAGCTATAAGCTACATCGTTCCATGTTGGATCCTGAGGTGAGTCCAGAAGTGACATAAAACTTTTCCCATCAAGCCCGTCCGGGATCTCAACATCGCACAATTCCATGAGAGTAGGATAAATATCTATCGAACTCACTATCCGGTGGTTCTTCACACCCTTCTTCTTATCCGGAGCCGAAACGATAAAAGTGCTACCCAATGATGTTTCATGCAAGGTATGCTTCCCCCAGACCAGGTGATCACCCAGATGCCATCCGTGATCTCCCCAGAGAATGACAATTGTATTATCAGCCTGTCCCGATTCTTCCAATGCATCCAGTACTTTACCTATTTGTGCATCCACATAACTGATACAAGCATAATAGGCATGACGAAGTTTGCGGGCATATTCATCAGATACCGCTTTTTCCAGAGACGCCTTTTCTTCACCTAACAGATATCCGTTGAATTCCGCACTTTCATGTAAAGTTATGCTATGACAACCTTCAGGGATAAAAGGTATAGGTGACAGGGGAATTTCATCTTCTTCATACATATCCCAGTATTTTTTTGGAGCGGTAAACGGCAAATGAGGTTTAAAGAACCCGACAGCTAAGCAGAAAGGCTCACCTTTGTCAGCCATCTCCTTTAATTTTTCGACAGCCAGTTTGGCTGTAAGCCCATCCGGATATCCTTCATCCGGTACATCCGCACATTCGTATGGTTTCACCTGTTTGTCCCGGCTTTGCCTGTTCGTTCCATCTGCATATCCGAAGAATGCATTCCATCCAGTTTCCCATTTGCCAGCATCAAAAAGCATTTCATTCCAACTATGCGGTAATTCTGGCTCATTTCCAACCGGGTCAGTATAGCCATACAATAGTCCATCCACATAATGGCTTATTTTTCCAACACCGACAGTATAATATCCATTCCGTTTGAGATGATGGAACATAGTCTCAGGAGTATCTACCTCAGGTTTCCCTGAAAGGCGTGTGCGACAAGCTTCATTTGAAAGATCTGCTTTTTCACGAGGTAAGGTTCCTGTCAGCATACTGGCTCGTGATGCCCCACTGGTCGGAACCTGGACATAATGATTAAAGAACAAAGAGCCCTGTTCTGCCAGTCTGTCGATATTGGGAGATATTACTTTAGTCCCGTAACATCCCAAATCACGCCGTAAATCGTCAACACAAATAAATAACACATTCGGTTTATTACAGGGAATCTCTTTTTGCTTATCATTCTTACATCCCGGCAACAAAAACAGGCAAGCCGAAGCTATTATTGGGTATTCTGTTTTCATACAATTTATATTTTTTCATCAAGATGATATTCTCAATCAATACATTCTGCCTGTACAAGTTGAAGTAATTCATCCAGATATTTTTCATAGATATCTCTTGGCAGGATATTCCTTTTCTGACAAAGGTAAGCCGCCAGACCCACTACTTCTCCCATCATACCAGTACACCGTTGAACCCTGACAGTGCCCAAAGCGATATGGGTTACACTGATATTCCTTCCCGCCATGAACAAGTTGGGGACATTGCGTAAGTAAAGGCAACGATAAGGGAAAGTATATACATCCTGTTGCTTAAAAGGGTGTTCCACATAGGCAATGAATTCCATACCGGGGAACCTTCCACATCGGTCAAAACCCAGTCTTTGGTTCTTACCCAAAAATGATATTCTTCCGTTTCCGGGAATTTCACTATGGTTTGGGCATCTTCTACCGGTTGTTCCAGCCCGTGTGCCATCAAATAGGGGGAACCCATCTGATCGACGAACTGTGCTTCACTTATCCATCCACCTCTATCGTCAAACAACTCGGTTTCAACCCACACCAATTGGCCGTACGTCAGAGAAGAAAGAAAGAGAAGAAACAGTATACAGGAACTTTTCATGGGGAAATTTTTATGACTAATAAAGTAAATTACTCATCTGATAATACATCGATAATTTTAAATGTTATACAATTAGTACAAATTTAATATAAATTCAATTTACTCAAAAAGCATATTTCCTAAAGATACCCCAAATAATATATAATACGAATCAGTATTTAAAAAATTAGATAAATGAATGCGGTGACTATTTTTCCCATCGTATGTATAAGTAGTCCTTTGGTGGATCTTACTTTTTACGCTCTTTGAATAGTTGTTTTTTCATTCAGCCAGTTGAAGAATGACTCTATGGGTTGTCTGACTTTTGAAACGGCCGTGGAGAACAGGTCATTGTAGGAGATGTGATCACCCCAGGCCTGTTTAGAGACAGTCAGGTCATTATCCTCGGCGGGGGTAACCATTGGGGATTCCGGGAAGGGAATTGTTCCTTACCGGCGCGAAGTCAGGGCATGGAGTTTCATCCCGTAGTAATACATGTTCTTTGTTGAGCAGTACCCCTTGAATGTTATCTCGAGAGCCATTTTTGCTTTCCTGTTCCTTCCCGCACAAGTTATTACGGGCAGGGAATCGACAAGGGATATACCCCTGTCACAATCATCCGGCATAAATGAAGATATCAATCTGCTGGATAATACCCAGAAAGCTTCGTCCAAACGGTTTAATCTGAGATCAAAAGTCTGGTATGAAAGCAGTTTGGGAAACCAGAAGGAAAGATATTCCGATGCAAAGTTGTATATGCCCCTGATCTGGAAATACTTTTGACAATGTCCTGCACACAGGTAGATAGTCATTATTTCCTGATCAGTGAAGGCAGGTTTCGAATTATTGTTGTTTCTTTGGCAATAGTATTTGAGTTCCTGGTCGTATAAATCACATATATACATATAAATCTGTATCAATTTAAGCTCTTTTATCACTGGTTATCAATGGTTCATCCATTTTCACTTGATGAACCTCCCCGCCGCAAGCGGCGAGGAATTAAACCCTAAGAGATTAAAAAGAAGACTTCTCACATGTACCTACAAAGATAAAATAAACCGTTATAAATATACAAAATGGAAGAAGAATATTTTCTTTTTATCCTTCTTCCATTTCTATACCATTGATCAACAGACCATATTTATAAGTCTCTATTTTTCATTTTCTCCAATAGAGTCCCTTGCTTCTCGTCGTTCCAATATCCACAATCGAGTTCTATAAATGTTGATGTATATGGAAGCATCAGATTGGTTTTTAAAATGACCACAGTAAATGTTTGCCCGACTTCATCCAGACGAGCAATTAAGTCATCATGAGGCAGTCGGATTACTTCTTCTCCAATCATCTCTGTCATTTCTTTTTTTAAGTCATCAATACCTGCAACTTCTGCATCACTCATGAACGACAATTCCTTATCCTGGTATATTATCGGCTTGATATGGGCAGAGCCTTTAATTTCAGAATAAACAGTGGATAGCACATCCATATAGGTTTCACCAGTATACATTGTTTTAATACCTGATCTGTTCTGTAATGGATATGCCATGTCTACAATAACGATCCAATTTCTATGCCCTAAAAGTGGAAGTTCTTTTTTAAATTCTTTCTTCCAATCACCAGCCATAACAGAGAAGCAGGTAGTTAAAAAGAAAAAAAAACCTGCCAATAAATGAAACAAATACTTTTGGTTCATACTTAGAAAGTTATTATATAAGATTCACCTTCTCCAATTTGAATATCTTTCAGTTTTTTTCCTCTACCATCAGAAAGAGAGAACGTATTCAGCACCAAATCTCCTTTCAACACTTCTAATTTCACTTTTGAGTCCTCTACCTCACAAAGGCCCCAGGCATAGCCATTACTCCAAAAATATGTTCCCGAACGAGAGGTGACAGACATTGTCTTGTCCGTTCCTGAGTACTGAAACTCACTTAAGGCAATAACAGAAGCCCAACTGGCCATTGATCGGGCATAATGATGTCCACATTCCGGTTCGCTAAACGGATTTCGTTTTGCTCCATCATGACGTTTTCGAATTGCCTCAATACATTTCAGCGCTTCTTCTTCCATACCCTCATAGATCATGCCCACTGCCGCACTATACTCAAAACCGGTCATAACCTCTGCGAAGTAAGGGAAAGGGACTTCCAACCGACCGTTTGGCCAGGAGGCCATCAAGAGGCCTGCCTCATCTCCCATTACATAGGAACGCATATTATTAAAATGACGACTGAAGTCCTCCACATAATTGTATTTCATGATGCTCTCCAACGTTGTACGTATATAGGTTTTGTTTCCGAGATATCCCAAACCACAGATATGTGCCATATATTGCCCAACCAGTTGATCCACAAGGCATCCCCGGCCTAATTGGAATGAGGGGATATTTATGTCAGGGTCATTCATGTCCAGATACTCAAAAGTTTGAGGATCTGTAATTATATGCTCGTAATACTCTCCGTTAAAAAGATTCTCATCCATCCAGATACTTCCTTTCTCAAAAAGCTGACGGCATTTTCCTGCAAAAGCTTTATCCTTCATCACTAAAGCCATTTCTTCAGCAGCCCGTAAGGCTCCCATATACCAAAAGCCCATCTGAGGATTAGGACCATAGTAATCAACATCCATTGTATTATGCTGGCGGCCTTCCATGACTCCGTCCTGATTGCCATCCCAACCTTTTTCTGTCCATGCATATGAAAGCACTTTCTTTATCTGCCCCCAATTAGATTTCAGAAATTGGTTATCTCCCGAAAGTTGCCATTCCCGGTAAACCTTCATGATACACCCCATCTGTCCGTCCGCTGCAGCAGCATTTCCTTTATTGGCTTCCGACAAAGGTAACGACACCCTGAAGTTCATCAAGCCATTCTCCTTTGTAGCATAGTTAAACTCCACATCCCGCATCGTTTTGGCTAGATTCCCAAAAAGAAAAGGTGTCGCCACTTCATAATTCCATACATGAGTACATGAGCCGGCGCAAGAGCCAAAACGATCCATGATACCTTCCCAGCCCATCATATGTCCACTGGGTAGCCGGAACACTGTCTGGGAACGTAATGTTGCCAGATTAAATAAAGCAGCCTCTTTGACTACTTCGGGGTAAGAAGTTTTTAATAATGCATTCACAAAAGAGAGTGTTTCTTTTTCCAAACGAGGAATTTGAGGGACAATCTTTTCCGCTGCATCCCATGCATCGGGATATAACTGACTATAATAATTTCCTACAACCGTATTTGACCATGCTTTACGGTTGGGGAAATTCCAGATAAGGAAAAAAGTGAATGTCTCTTTGCCATGAGGCGGTATCATTTTCTTTATTGCCAAGGAAGCCATTGGATCCTGGTCTTCCAACTTATCCCGCTCCGTCAAGATTCCATCTTCACTAAAATCATCCCAGAAATTGAGGATCCCATTATTCCAGCTATCTTGCCTCGACGAAGTACGAAAAGTAACACCATCCATAGCCTGCGTTACTAATGCCATCGTTCCCCAAGCCGTATCTTCCCGATCAACACTATCCGAATAGAAATAAATCCCCTGTAGACCGTCTGTCTGACGGAATTCATTTTTATTATTTTTTGCCCCAACTGGTATATAATCACCTTTCCAATCTGTCCTGAATTGACTCCCATCTTTTCCTATAAAATTACGTATAGAACCACAAACGGCGACTTCTACTGATTGTCCGGTGATATTCTCCACTTCATAAGAGAGGATGGCTACAGGAAGCCCACTTGCATCTTCATCAGTTGGAATCAGAGGATTAAATCCTTTAATAGTAACTTTTACCGGTATTGATTTGTCTGACAAATGCACCTGTCCAAAGGGGTACGCCGCATCGAAAGAAGCTTCCTCGAAACGGGGTAATCCATGATGATTAACCGGACGTCCCTCATAATGAAGATATTCATGTCTGTATAACGGGCCGCTTAAAAGCGCTGTAGAAGATTCACCATCTAAAGGTTTTGTATAGATGGCAAAAAAAGGAGCATTGTTACCTGTTGTTACCGTACTGTATTTTTTACCCGGGATATTCATAATCTCCCAGTCACGAAGTTCACCACGACCTCCCAAAGAGACAGTTCCAGTACCGATACCTCCTAACGGCAAGGCAATTTGAAAAAGGTGATCTCCGTCATAACTTTTTAAGATCGGCCATTCCTGAGATTTCCACTCCTGAGAAAAAACCATTGAACACATCAAAAAGCATAGAAAAGTCAACTTGATTATTTTCATTGTCATCTATTTTTTGAAAGTCAAAGGAATCTTTCATTAACTCCTTTGACTTCTGTCTAATTTAGGTTTTCACCAATTCGGATTTTGTTTTAAATTAAGATTATTATCCAGTGCTTTTTGTGGTATTGGCCACAGATAATGTTTTGAAGGATCGAAGGTGCGATTTTGCCCTAAAAACATTTCTTGCGTATAATCACCAATTGCACTGTTCTCATCTCTATTTATCCCATAACCCGGTTTATTCAATACAATTTCAGCTATTTTCCATCTGAGTATATCAAAATAACGTTTGTGTTCTGCCACAAATTCATGCCGTCTCTCCTCACGAATATAAGTACGCATTTTGTACTGATCATTTTGTACTGAGCTGACACTCGGCAGGCCTGCCCGTTGACGCACCCAATCAACATATTCCACAATACGATTATTTCCCGGATCATATTCATTCAGTGCTTCGGCTGCTATTAAAAGCACTTCTGCATAGCGATACAGGCTAAAATTTGTCCATGAACGACCAGGAGTAGTCAATGTCTGATCATTATATTTAAGATACATATATCCGGTAATTCCTCCTCCTTCATTATTTATGCGTTCCGGCCTGTTGAAGGCTGGATGTGGCATATAGGGTTCATATTGCCCGTTTGGACGTAAACAATCATAACCTGGCAAGAAAAAGGTTTTCTTTAGCCTTGCATCTCTATTCTCCCATGGATTTTCGATATCATAAAGAGGAGACTCATAAATTGTTTTCCCGTCAATCATTTCATACGAGTCGACCAGATCACGAGTGGGACAGAAGCTAGCCCATCCCTGACCGGTTATGCCCGTTCCTGCAGGAGAGCATAAGATAGGCAACATATGCGTACGTTCATTCTCTTTGTATTGGTTGGCCAGGATCACTTCTTTATTATTATTGTTCGACTCTGCAATAAATAAAAACGCAAAATCTTCTTCTAACTCATAAAGATTCATATCAATGACCTCCTGGGCTGCATTGGCTGCTTCGCGCCATAGATCAACAGCGTCCTGACCGTTATGAAATTTTCTGTAACTGGCCATATCCAAATAGATATCGGCTTTTAAGGTTAAAGCAGCCCCTTTTGTGATACGCCCTATATCATTCCCACTATAACTTTCCGGTAAATAATCTATTGCTTTCTCAACATTCTCTAATACATAATCCAACACCTCCTGTTTTGGCGTACGCGGCAAGGCTGCATTTTCCAGTTCTATAGGTTTTTCTTTAATCAATGGAATATCTCCAAAATGACGAGTCATTCGATAATATTTGAGTGCTAAAATAAACCGGGCCTCTCCTTCAAATCGCTGTTTCCTAGCCGGATCAATCTCCATCCCGTTGAGTTTATCAACGTAATAAAGAATACGGAAAATATCCTCATAGACCCATTCTTCATTTAGATAACTTGTTGCTGCATTATGAATACCCTGACAAATATATCCCAGCCCACCTTCTCCCCATGCATTTGTCATCAAAGAATTATCACTTTGACAATCTCTCCAGAAATCACGCTGTCCCGGCATAATCGCGTAGAGGGCATTTACCCCTTTTTCTGCATCAGCTTCGGTATTCCAGAAGGTATTTTCTGATGCTTGTGATAACGGGACCCGATCCAAAAAATCAGTACAACTGCTCATTATTATGATTAGAGCAACTAGCGTATATATATTAAACTGTTTCATAGCAATCAAAATTTAAAATTAAAACCAAATGCAAACGTACGTGGCAGCGGATACCAACCACCTTCAGGATCAAAACCATCGTAACTGGTGAGAGTTGCAATATTTTGTCCCGTCAGATAAAAACGTAAATATTGAATATTCACTTTTTTTAAGATATCATTTGGAAAAGTATATCCCACCTGAACATTCTGTATCTTCAAATAATTCGAATTACGTAACCAATAGCTATTATACTGAGTATCATTAGATGTATTCGTTAATGTTAACCTTGGATAAGATGCATCCTTATTCGTTTCACTCCAAGAGTCAAGATGCATAGGACGTGCATTCTGAGAAAGATAAAATGCCCAACCTTCATAACCGTTAATATATCTCATGATATTGAAACGTCCGTAAGTATTCATCGAAAAGTCAATATTTTTATACCCAAAATGCAGGTTCAACCCATAATTTACAGGAACTTTCCTGTTAAGCACTACCCGATCGTCTCCATCAATTATATTATCTTCATTTTGATCTTTGAATTTAATATTTCCCGGCATCACACTACCCTGTTTAGCATGATTATCTATATCCTCCTGATTTTGGAACAATCCATCAGCTTCATATCCATAGGCAAGTTGATAGCGGTCATTCAAATAGGTTATTGTATTGTTTTCAATCCATCTGTCTGAGTCGCCCATTTCTAAAACCTTATTTTTAGAAAAACTGGCATTCATATCAATTCCCCAATTCCAGTCTCCGGAATAATCATCGTACATAACTAAGAATTCCATTCCCTTATTTCTCATTTTAAGCAAATTCGAATAAGGAGCTGCTAAACCAAATTCTGTAGGAACAGGTGCCCGATAGAGGATATCTTTTCTCAAATTATTGAAGTAATCGAAAGAGAATTTGATCTTTTGATCATATATTCCAAAATCTACTCCAATATTAGTTAACTCCGATACTTCCCATGTAATACTATTATTGATAGCCTGATTATTAAAAGCTCCACCAACAAGTACATCATTGAAAGAATAAATCTTCGGATTGTAATTCAAAACCTGTGCCGTTGCATAATATACAACCTTCTCCGCATCTCCGAGAGTTCCCCAAGATGCTCTTACTTTGAGCTCAGATAACCCAGACGCCCATTCAAGAAAACTTTCCCTGTGTATATTCCATCCTGCAGAAAAAGAAGGAAAGATTCCCCAACGATACCCTTTTGCAAAACGGGAAGAACCATCTGTTCTTAAATTGGCCTCAAATAAATATTTGCCATCGTAATCATAATTTAAACGTCCGAACAGAGATTGAATTGCCACATCATACGTATAAGGATTACCAGATAGATCATCACTCCCATTCTGTAAATTACTACTACCAACACTTAATACATCAATATTATCAAACGGCATATTATCGCGTGACGCCCAAAAGCCTTCTGATTTGAGGTATTCCTGCGAATATCCACCTAATATCTTAAAATTGTGGTTAGAATCTATACTAAAGCTATAATCTGATAAGAATTGCAATTGCGTTCTGTAGCTGTATGTGCTTGTCTCTTTCAAGGTTGGCACCAGGTTTTCCGTTTTGGCTACATTTCCTTCCTGATCATAGAGATAATAAGTTCTTGTCCGGTCCTTATATCTTACATCAGAAGAATATGAAGCTACGTTTCCATTTATATTCCAGTCTTTGACAGGCGTATAAGTTACATCAAAAATAGCAAGCATTTCTTTGTGCAGTTCACGACCGTATCCCGATTCATGAACACCTGCTATTGGATTTCCGGCCATAGAAGACCCAACTCCATATAGTCCATTTTTCTCTTTAATCGGAGTTATAGGGGAAATACGGCTGGTTTGAGACTGCCATGTGTTCATATCTCCACCAGGTTTTTCGATATTCGTCTGAGTATATTGCATATTGGCCCTTGCTTTCAAATTTTTCAGTAATTGAAATTGAAGATCCGGCTTAAATATCAATCGATTATAATTATTATTGGGTAAATTTCCCTGCTGATAATCATTTGAAACCGAGACACGATAAATTATGGATTTCTCTGCACCTGACAAAGCTAAATGCATATTATTAATTACCGTATTTTTACGATATATTTCTTTATACCATTTATTATCCGGATACTTACCTGATTTTAAATCTTGAATACCTTGTTCTCCAAAAAAAGCATCTTTACCATCATTCATCAGCGCCTGGTCATACAAACGCATATAATCTTCAGCGCCGACAAAATCGAGTTTAAATTGAGGATTTTGGACACCCACATTCGTTGATAGTTCCACCACAGGTCGATCTGAAGTCTTTGCCATTTTTGTGGTGATTAAGATAACCCCATTCGCTGCACGAGAACCATAAATAGAGGCGGATGCGGCATCTTTCAAGACTGAAATACTCTCAATATCATTTGGATTTAGCGTATATATATTCCCAGGAATCCCATCAATCAGGATCAGGGCGCCGGAAGTTGCACCAATTGTTGAAGTTCCCCGAATATTGATACTTGCACCTGACCCTACAGCTCCACTTCCTTTTGAAATAAATAATCCCGGAACGGAACTGGAAAGCAGCTCCTGGACATTGGTTACAGGACGGGCTTTTAATGCTTCATCTGTTTTTACTGTTCCTATTGCCCCTGTCAAATTCACTTTCCTCTGGGTACCATACCCCACTACCACTATTTCTTCCAATGCTTTTGTATCTTCCTGTAAAACCGTATTCACAATATTTCGACCTGCGGTTGTAACTTCTTGTGACAAATATCCGATATAAGATATAAGCAGTACAGCGTTGTTTTCCACGTTTAAGGTAAAATTACCATCTACATTGGTTACCGTACCATTAGTCGTTCCTTTCTCTATAATATTAGCACCGATAATCGGGTCACCATTCTCATCGGTAATAGTACCGATCACATCCTTTCGGCTTTGTTGGATTGATATCTGCGCCTGAGAGATAACAATATGATTTTCTCGTACCACGTACGTACATCCTGTCCCTTGCAGTAAAGCGGTCATAATATCGGATAACCGACCGTTTCTTTGGGGAATTGATACGACTCTATTAACGTCAATAATTTCACGGTTATAATCGACCGACATGTCCGTTTGCTTTTCTATCTCAGCAAAAGCCGCTCTAATGGTCAATCGCGAATTGGACAACGAAACCTGCTGTGCTTCTGATATTTGAACCTGAAAAAAGAAAAAGGTAACGAACAGAAAGAAGAATCGAGCTAAATAATTTATTCTTATTCTGTTTTTTATTAGATATATTTTCATATTTTTGTAAATTGATTGTTAGTACTTTATGCAATTATCCTCTTCATTTCATGGATAGTATTTGTATAGTATGTAACGATTTCAACCCGGGAAGCTTTTTACGACACAGGCTTCCCGGCTCTTTTTTTCATGGGCAAGCTCTCCTTTTTATTTTTTATCTTACCTTAATTATTTCATTTTATTTGATATAAACGGTATCATCATTTATCCTCCATTTCAATCCGGGATTCAATGTTTCCAAAATAGTTAACACCTGCCGGACATCCTCATAAGGTGTATATTTTACAGAAAAACGTCCTCCTCCGTATTTTCTTACATCATAATAAACCGTAACATTGAAACGGCGTTCCACAGTACGTATAATCTCTTCAAAGGAAGCTTCTTCAAACACAAGGTATCCTTCTTTCCATCTGGAGACAAGTTCCGCATCGACCTGTAACCTGGATGTTTTTCCCTGACGATGGTCATAGATTAACTGTTCATTGGGACTGATCACTTCCGATACATTCACTTTTCCTGTAACATCCACCCTCACCGATCCTTCTTCTAAGGTAACTGCCGTAGTACCCAGATCCACGTATGACTTCACATTAAATGTCGTTCCCAGTGCCTGTACTTGCATATATTGGGTTTTCACGATAAAAGGCCTTTCAGGATCTTTTTCAACCCGGAAAGTAGCTTCTCCATTCAGGAACAGACGCCTGATCTTACCAGAAAAATCATCGGAGTATAACAACATAGAACCAGCATTTAGCCAAACCTCAGAACCATCAGGCAGAAGAACCTGCTTCATTTCCCCATCGGGTACAACATATTCCACTATTTCCGCCTTTGGAGTAGATAAAACAATAGGTTCAGATTGATTACTCATCATCCAATAAGTAAGTATTCCGCTGATAACCGGTAAAAGTAATATAGAAGCGATACGAAGCAATCGTCGGGATAACGACAGGTATCCTGTTCTTTTATTCTTCCCAATCCTTATGTTCATTTCATCCAAAGCCAATAGGGTATGAGCGTTGGCTTCAGCCTCTTCCCGCTCCCACAAGTCATTCAGGATCTCGTTCTTTACTACGCTGTCTTCTTTACGTGTAAACCATTGCTGGAATTTAAGAACAGATTCTTTAGGAAAATCATTCTCAAAAAAACGGGTTATCAATATGCGGATATGGTGTTTATCCATTGTATATAATATTGTATTCTTTACACCGGTTATTGAAAGATCGTTTCAATCATGCCGGATTCATTCTCTATATTAAGGTAGACAAGAAAACCTAAAGTAACGCACAAGCAAATGTGTAATTTTTTCAAAAAAATAAAAAAGAAATATGCTGAAGCGCTTTTCTCAAATCGCTCAACGCATTGGAAATATGGTTCTCTACCGTCCGTTTATTGATATTAAGACGGGAAGCAATTTCATCACTCGAAAAACCTTCCTTTCGACTCATCTTAAATATTCGTTGACGCTGTTGTGGCATTTGAGAAATTACCAAATCGATTAATAGAGCAAGGTCTTTGGCAAACATATCCTCCTCTGGTTCACATATATCCGATTGCTCCAACTGACTAAGAGCATACTTTTCCTTTACAAGATTATGTTCATAATGATTATAGATCATATGCCTTGCCATGGTAAACAGATAAGCTTTGAACGATTTGACTTCTCCCATCATCTCACGGTTCACCCACACCTTATAGAATACCTCCTGCGTCATATCATACGCCTCCTCTTCATTTTTTATAAAACCACATAAAAAATGATAAATCTTAGGGTGATATGCGAGAAATAACAATTCGTACGACCGATGGTCTCCCTTAGACAGATTTGCCAGGCATTCTATTTCAAGTTGGTTATCCATGTAAAATTATTCACATGTAAAAAGAGAGTTTCCGTTCAGGGATAATCTCATAGGTTGTTATCAGGATATCAAAACAGGACTATTTCATTAAACAAGTGCAAAGCCAAACTTCCGTGAACATTTTCGATAAGCAAGAACAGAAACAAAGCAAACTTTGTTTTTGCCGGGTGCAGAATTGAAAATCGAGGAGTGAAGGCGACTCAAAATGGCTAATGTAATTGAACATATTTTTGCAAAGATGCAAAAATATTATGAAAATAAAAAAACGCTTACACCGATTTTGTATTTCAATTCCTTAAAATCACAACTGGTTACATCATGGCTATCAGTTTTACACATAGGGGATAAAAACACAATAAAATTCCTTATTCTGGTATTTTATTTTTCAATTTGGTATTTTATACTTATCTTTAGCTAATGAAATGAGCAGAGTATGAGAATTTTCATATACCGTACGCTGGCAGAATATTACCAAAAGCATCCCGATGCCAAAATAGCATTGGAAGATTGGTTTTCAAAAACGGAAGAGTCAGAATGGAACAATTTTTCCGATATGAGAGCCACATTCAACAGCGTGGACGCTGTCGGGAGCCGCCGGTATGTTTTCAACATAAAAGAAAACTCCTACCGATTGGTAGCCATCGTACTGTTTGTGCCCAAATACGTCTATATACGGTTTATAGGTACTCATGCCGAATATGACAAAATCACGGACTGTTCAACCCTTTAAAAAGCAACAAGCAATGAAAGCAATTACGAACGACAGGGAATATCAAGCCATCACAAAAAGAATAGACCAACTGTTAGACATAGTTACCGATGATAACTACAACTCCATACCCGAAGCTGTGGAACTCGACTTCCTTTCGACATTGATCGAGGAATACGACCGCAAGCACTATCCGATAGTGCCGCCGCAATTGTCCGAAGCAATCAGGCTCCGGATGTATGAAATGAACATCAACCAAGCGGAACTGGCGAAGCTGCTGGGGGTAAGTCCCTCGCGTATTACCGAATATCTGTCGGGCAAAGAGCCCAGTCTTAAGGTTGCCCGGACAATATGCGAAAAGCTGAATATCAGCGCCAATGTTGTGTTGGGCGTATCCAGACCTACTTATTCGAAGTCCATATTGGTCTCCTGATCGAATTAAATCCTGAAAAAATATGTTATTACAGTGTTATCCTTCTTCGCTCTGATAATTGTATATATCATCTACATCCTCGCTAAACAAGTGGAACTTTCTTGAACCTTTGGCATCTGGAACAACTGTAAGGTGGGGCAGCACAATGCAAAAAAAGGGACAGTGACTGTAAACGGAAAGCCTAATGAGGTATTGGATCAATTTCTTTTAAACAGTATTTGGAAACAGGCAGGATGGAGATAATCCCCCTGCATAAAATAACCACAATATGGAAAAACTTATCGCCAGAATTGGATACGCTGAACATAATTATAGTGCCTTGGTTGAATTGCCAAACGAAGTGATAGTGGTGACTCATAAAACTTTTGATGGTATTAAGAAGGCTATTGCCGAATCCCTCGAATTCTCTAAAGAGGGTTATTTAGAGAGTAATGAACCTGCACCTAATTGGGTGAAAAACGAATATAAGATTGAGTATAAAATGGAAATTTCGGCTCTCTTGCAATATTTTGACGGCGTTCTTACCCGTTCGGCACTCTCCCGGATAACCGGCATCAATGAACGCCAGTTGGGGCATTATGCTACCGGATACCGCAAACCCAGGGAAAAGCAACGCGAGAAAATTATAGAAGGGTTCCATAAATTAGGCAAGGAATTTTCTTCTGTGGTGTAGGTTATTGATTGACAAAAATCCCACCACACCGGCTCAAGCGTGGGATAATTGAGGCTTCCATGCAGGATGTAGGTAACCGGATCAACGAACTGAAAAGCCTGATTGGCTTGGATGAGATCACTCAAATTGTTTCCATCACCTATATCGCTGAAAAGTATTTCAAGCATTCTGTAAATTGGCAGGTCAGCCTTCGGCCAATTCTTGCCCTACTTGCTTCACCATATCTATAATCTCTTTTTCCCGTTCTTTTGATGGTCTTTTGTTTCCGCTTATATAAGCAGCCAAAAGACTTTGCTTCATCCCCAGGCGCCGGGCAATAGCCGACACGTTCAGTTCGGGATGTTTGCGGAAAATCCTTGCAACTCCTACAGGTTCGGGATCATCATAGAGAAAACTCTCCAACGACATATCTTCGTCCACATCCTCCCAGCGTATACCAGAGTTGTCTATTTCTTAATTTTGGCGTTGCTCCGGGCTCGCATTCAGCAATCGCGGGTACCATAGCAGCGATTGCCACAGTTCTCTTCCGTCATCGGTAAGGATGAAAATTTTTTCATCATCAAACCATATTCTTTTAACTTTCATAGCAATACTTGTTTTAGACCGGATTTCAAGGGATCATTCCCCGAAAATCCTTTTCCATTCCTTAATAAAATCCTCCTTGTTCTCCTCGAGAATACTTTCGGCAAGTTTTACGTCTTTTGGTTTCAATCCGTTGTATCTTTGGGGTACTGAACAACTATAACTACCGGATTAACTGCATTGCAGGCGTTGTGATTGGCTTTCAGAATGTTGTATCTTTGGGGTACTGAACAACCTAGCGCCTCGCCTATCTGCGGGGCTTTTTTTATTCTGTATATGCCAAAGAGAGCAGGGAAATTGGATCACCTGAGCCTTTACCGAAATTATAAAAAAAGAGGGAATTTACTCCCTCTCAATTTCAAATGATTTCTTCGATTAATCTCATTGCCTCTTTCTTATATGCACAACGGTCATAAACTTCTCCTTGGCACATCCGGCAACTACACGGAGTCCGAACAGATTTATAGACCGGATTCCAGTTCGCTTTGTACAGTTCAATTCAACGGGGATTAGTTACTCTCTCGTTATTAAGAATAAAAATACCGCCATAAGAAGCGAATAACTTCATTTTAGAATAAAAATAATAGAAAAACATCTATCTTTACGACATATTCAGAAAAGACGTTCTTTCGTCAAATAAACTGGTTGTTTTGTCTGACCATGTGTTTTTTTCAAAGAAAATCATGTAAATTTGCACTGCAAGGAAAACAAAAAACATATATAAATTTATTCACCAAAGTATATACACATGAAGTCATTTTCTTATGTTATTATTTTAATAATATTGATGTCCACAACATTTATCCATGCGCAGGACCAGGGTTCGGGAAGAGTTCAAGATCAGGTTCCTGATTGGGAAAATCCGGAGATTTTTGCAGTAAATACCGAAAAAACAAGGGCTACTGCTATTCCTTATGCTGACGAACAGACTGCCATCACCGATGAGTATGAACGTTCGCCTTATTATCAATCTTTGAATGGTACATGGAAATTTCATTGGGTACCAAAAGTTGATGAAGTTCCCGCAGGATTTTTCAATGAAAACTACGATGACAGCGCCTGGGGCAAAATGCCCATACCCGGAAACTGGGAATTCAATGGCTACGGTATTCCTATGTATGTGAATATCGGCTTCGGATTTCCGGCCAATCCTCCTCATATCGACCGGAATGATTCTCCGGTGGGCGCTTACCGGCAGACATTCACCATTCCCAAAACATGGAATGGCAGAAGGGTATTCCTTCATTTTGAAGGGGGGACTAATTTCATGTATGTTTTTGTGAACGGACAACAGGTCGGTATCAATAAAAATGCCAAAAGTCCGGCGGAGTTCGACATTACTCCCTATATTCGCCCGGGAAAGAACCTGTTGGCGTGCCAGGTACATAAATTCAGTGACGGTTCTTATCTGGAAGACCAGGATATGTGGCGCCTGGGAGGCATCAACCGCAGCGTTTACCTGTATAGTACGGCTGACACCCGCATACAGGATTTCTTTGCCCATCCCGATCTGGACGACTCCTACAGGCATGGACAGTTCAGTATAGAAGTAGGGCTGAAAAACTATACCGATCAGGCTCAAAATCGCAAACTGGAAGTTTCCATCCTGGATAAAAACGGAAAAAATGTTTTCCGACAGACAAAAGATGCAACCATAGGTGCTTCTCTTTCCGAGGAGATCAGCCTCGCAGGAAGGATATCCAATCCGGCCAAATGGACGGCAGAAACACCGAACCTCTATACCCTTCTGCTAACCCTTAAAGACGAAAGAGGCAACCTGATTGAAGCAACCTCTTCCAAAATCGGATTCCGCAGAGTGGAAATTAAAGACGGACAACTCCTGGTGAACGGACAAAAAGTATTCCTGAAGGGTGTCAACCTGCATGAATTCAATACCAATAAAGGACAGGTAGTGGATAAAGAGATCATGATGCGAAACCTGCAATTAATGAAAGAGCTGAATATCAACGCTGTCCGCACTTCCCATTATCCTCAACAACCTTTATGGTACAAACTCTGTGACGAATACGGCATATATCTGGTAGATGAGACCAACCTGGAGTCGCACGGACTAGGTTACGGACCTGCCAATGTTTCCAACTTTCCGGAATGGCACGGACAGCATATGGATCGCGTCACCCGCTTAGTGGAAAGAGATAAGAATCATCCTTCGGTTATTATATGGTCATTAGGGAACGAAGCCAGTAACGGAAAAGCTTTCTTCGACATGTATGACTGGGCTAAGCAACGCGATCCGAGCCGCCCGGTGCAGTATGAGCAGGCCGGACGTAATAGGAATACCGACATCATCTGTCCCATGTATCCCTCCTGGGAAAGTATGAAACGGGATGCAGCGCAGGATCTCGGAAGACCGTACATCATGTGCGAATATGCACATGCTATGGGTAACAGTATGGGCAATATGCAGGAATATTGGGATCTGATGCGCAGCAGCAAAAATATGCAGGGCGGATTTATCTGGGAGTGGTACAACCACGGATATCCGACCCATGATGAACAGGGACGCTTTTACTGGGCATACGGAGGTGATCTGAAAGGCTACAACAAAATGAACGACGGGAATTTCTGTATGGACGGACTTGTTACTCCTGACCAGAATTATATGCCCCATACTCATATAGTGAAGAAGGTTTATCAAAACATTCTTTTTGCGGCAAGAGACCTGGACAAAGGCCTTATCACAGTAATCAATGATTTTAAATTTATCAATCTGACCAACGATACGTTCGGTTATAAGTGGGTGTTACTGAAAAACGGTGAAAAAGTTGCGGAAGGGGATTTCAACGTGGAAGTCCCGGCGAACTCCAGCAAGGATGTCCAATTGAAACTCCCTTCACTGCAATCTGAAAAGGGTACAGAGTATTTCCTCCAACTGTTCGCTTATGACAAAAAAGGAAATGAATTTATTAAACCCGGTTTTGAAGTGGCCAAAGAAGAATTTGCTTTCGAAGCCAATAACTATTTTGTTTCCGGTGAACATACGGGAGCTCTTAATGTATCCCGGAAAGATGAAAACGTAACCGTAACATCGGGCAACAAAGAGTACGTCTTTTCGGTAAGAGATGGCAGGTCATTGATCAGTGCAAAAGTAAACGGGAAAAATATCTTTAAGGAACTGCCCCGCCTGAATTTCTGGAGGGCTCCGATCGACAATGACTTCGGTTCGGGAGAGCAATACAATCTTCGTCTCTGGGACGCAGCAAGTCATAATGTGATTTACAGTTACCGCGATATGAAAGAAAACAACAACGGCGTATCATTTATGTACCGGGCCAAACTCAGAGGGATAGAAGCCTTGGTGGATATTACTTACACTGTCAATAACGACGGAAGCCTTACCACTGACCTCCATTATCAGGCACAGAGCAACGAGCTTCCGGAGATGATGCGTTTCGGTATGCTGATGGTCCTGCCGGAAGAATACAATCAATTCCGCTGGTATGGGCGCGGGCCGTGGGAGAATTACGTCGACCGCAATACAGATACATTTATGGGTATCTGGGAAGGTCTTGTAAAGGACCAGGCCTATACCTATTACCGTCCACAGGAAACCGGGAATAAAACCGATGTCCGCTGGCTGACACTCCAGAATGAAGCAGGTAAAGGCATAAGGGTGGACGGACCTCAACCGTTGTCGGTAAGTGCGACCAACTACCGTCCGGAAGACCTTGATCCGGGAATGACCAAGAAACAACAACACTGGTCGGATGTACTTCCCCGTAAAGAGACTGTTCTCTGTGTCGATCTGTTCCAGCGCGGCGTAGCCGGACTAAATTCATGGGGAGCTAAACCGCTGAACGAGTACAGGTTCTCAGACAAAGAATACAGATACAGTTATACTATTAGCCTGGATAACTTGTAAAGTCTTGAGTATGAAAAGAAGAATTCTATTATCCATTGTACTGATATTTACGCTTATATCTGCTTATGCCCAGAAAAAGCCTATTATCGGTGTATCCTCAGTCGCAAGCGAAAGCTCCACATCTGCTCCACTTACCTATATCAACTCGATTAAAAGAGCAGGGGGTGTTCCTCTTGTTATCCCTATGACCTCCGATAAGGAGGAGCTTACGCGTGTTCTGGAAGTAATCGATGGTCTTGTTATGACCGGAGGAGAAGATATTGACCCGCTAAAATGGTTTAACGAAGAGCCTGTACGTGCCATGGGCGGTATTGCCCCGAAAAGAGACGAGTTCGATATAACTCTTATCAGAATGGCCGTAGAAAAGGGATTACCTGTATTGGGAATCTGTCGTGGAGAACAAGCTATGAATGTTGCCTTTGGCGGGACACTTTATCAGGACATCCCATCCCAGGTCGAAGGTACATTTGTGAAGCACTCTCAAAATGCTCCAAGCAGCTACGGAACGCATACTATCGATATTGATAAGAACTCAAAACTCTATAAAATACTCGGCAGAGAGTCGGTAGTAGTTAACTCTTTTCACCATCAGGCGGTAAAAGATATTGCCAAAGGGTTTAAGATCAGTGCAAGAGCAAAAGACGGAGTGGTAGAGGCTATTGAAAAAGAGGGAGACCAATTCGTTGTAGGAGTACAATTCCACCCCGAAGGATTTGTATCCAAAGGAGACGACACATTCCTGCCGCTCTTTAGAGCACTCACAGAAGCATCAAAATAAAGAAGACATTCAAACTTTGAACTCTCTTACGACACTGTTCTCGTAAGGGAGTTTTTAGTTAAGTAGATATCCAGAGCCCAGAACCCAGGGCAAAAACAAAATCGTAATAACCGGCCAATGTAATATTATTCTAATTTCTCTGTTGTTGCGTTAATTTATAGATTTTTATTATAAACAACTGATATATAAATATATATAAGCGTTCTTTGATTTTTCGATTTGAATTGAGGTAGTTTTGCTGTAAAAAGCGAAATTATGAACTCGGGCAAGTATGTAT
>WPCJ01355901.1_pt1 | contig 34118 bp, 22 predicted proteins | sample 5399831 | NCBI WGS metagenome assembly WPCJ01 (sample SAMN12869470, study PRJNA574797) | sludge metagenome | isolation source: wastewater treatment of pH10 | place: China:Beijing | collected 2019-05-20 | reverse complement strand
GATAGAGCTATTATATTTGATAAAATGGGTGTCTATACGGAAAGGTTCTATGATGCTACGCATGATGTTTTACTTAACCCATTTGATATAAGGTCTCCCACTTGGAGTATTTTTAAAGAAGTAAAGCAAGCAGCAAACTTTGATGCAATTGCAGCAGCTTTCATGCCGATTGAAAAAAGTACATCCGATCCTTTTTGGATAAAAGCAGCAAGGACGATATTTTCAGAAGTTTGTAGCTCATTGTATAATGCAGGTGGGGTCAGCAATGAAGAGCTGGTAAATACTCTGCTTAAAAAGAGTTTAAATGAAGCAGCACAGTTAGTAAAAGGTACTGCAGCACAAGCAATTATAGATGAGCAATCACCTAAAACGGCTTTAAGCGTAATGTCCGTGCTTTCTACTTACTTAAAATGCTTAACATTTTTAAAAGACGGCAGTGATATATTCTCTATTAGAGATTGGGTAATAGATAATAATAGGAAGGGTTGTGTGTTTATTCCTTCTACCGGAGAATTACACGCAGCATTGATGCCTTTAATATCTGCATGGATAGAAATAGCAATTAACAACATTCTTTCCCTTCCCAGGTCCAGAGAACGCAAGATATGGATTATATTAGATGAGCTACCATCATTACATACCCTTCCAAGCTTAGAGCAAGGGCTGGCGGAAGTGAGGCAATTCGGCGGCTGTTTTGTTTTAAGTATCCAGTCGATATCGCAGCTTAAAGATAGGTACGGGTTTAACGGTGCACAGACACTTAGTTCTTTATGCAATTCTAAAGTATTTTTGAGGGCAGGGGACAGCGACTCAGCTAAATGGTATTCTGATAATATCGGAATGAGAGAAGTAGAAGAGATGAGAGAAGGGCTATCATACGGTGCCCATGAAATGAGGGATGGTGTAAATGTAAATAAGCAGAAAGTAACTCAGCATTTAGTAATGCCTTCGGAACTTATTCGACTAAATAGCAAAGAGGGATACTTTTGTATGGCGGAAGGTTTCCCTGTAGCCAAGGTATCATTCGAGTATACTGATTGGGCTGTAAATAATGCAAAATTAGTTGAAGTAGAAGTTACAAAAGAGATAAAAGTTGATAGTTTAACTTCGGAGGGCAAATTAAGCGATGAATTGTGGCCGGTAGTTGCTAATGAAGAGAAAGTACTAGAATCTTCTGAAGAAATAGAGACAAAAGCTACATGAGAAAATAAGGCTAAAAAATTAAATAAAGGCATCAGCTTTCTTACTCGACCATATCACCAAAATCTAAAATATACAGGCTAAGTAACAGTTTTTGATAGAACAAGACCGCTTGTTAGGTTGGATTCTTGAAAATTTAATATAAAACTTATTGCAAATCGGAAAACAGCATTTTAATGATGGTAGCATGAGATTTTACATAAAGTGTATGACTGTATTGTAGGTAATGCATTACCCATTTTATGGAGTTTATAAATAATTAACCAATAAATGAAATGATGCTCATATGTAGATAACTAATAAACATAGGAAACGATAATGTTAGAAAAAATCATACAAGCTATCCAGAATAACTCCATTACTTCTATTGATCTTAAGTGGAACAACATAGGCTCTGAAGGAGCAAAGGTATTAGCAGAAGTACTTAAATCTAATAACTCCATTGCTTCTATTAATCTTTCTGGTAACGGCATAGGCTCTGAGGGAGCAAAGGTATTAGCAGAAGCACTTAAATCTAATCACTCCATTACTTCTATTAATCTTGCTTATACCAAAATAGGCTCTGAAGGAGCAAAGGTATTAGCAGAAGCACTTAAATCTAATAAGTCCATTACTTCTATTAATTTTGGGAGTAACAACATAGGCTCTGAAGGAGCAAAAGCTATAGCAGAAGCACTTAAATTTAATAACTCCATTACTTCTATTAATCTTCAGGGTAACTACATAGGCTCTGAAGGAGCAAAGGTATTAGCAGGAGCACTTAAATCTAATCACTCCATTACTTCTATTAATCTTGAGAGAAACAATATAGGAATTGAACAACTATCATATCTTGATGAAATTATAGCTAGAAATAAAAATCTCTTTCAAACTAACATAAATAATATTAAGCAAGGCAAAGAGTTAGAGAAAGTAACCCCTGAGACTTTTTTAGGTATCTTAAAGTATCAAATTATAAATACTGAAGCTAAAAATTTAAAGAAAGAATATGAAGAAATACAGGCTATTATGGAAGGAAAATATCTTTCAGCCCCTACTCATCCACAAGTGAAGCAGCCTTCTGCTGTGCAGAGTTCCTCTATACCAAAAATCCCTACTGAATTTCAATGTACTATAACTAATCAAATTATGATGGATCCGGTAATATTAATAGGAAGCGGAGAGACTTATGAACGAGAAGAAATTGAGAAATGGTTACTTAACCATAACACTGACCCGCTGACTAATGTCCCTTTAACCAACAAAAGTTTTATTCCAAACCGTAATACAAAACGTAGTATAATTGCATTTCTTGATAGCTATCCTTTTAATCAATTTCCCGGATTATGGGAGGAAGTGTATATACCAAAGCAATTTACTCAGCAATTGTTAACTGTACTACAATCCAAGTCAGTTAGTGAAATAAAGCGCTTAATGGATCAAGCGCCACAGTTATTAACCAAAACATTTGAGAATCACCAAACATTATTACACCTAATATGCCAACAGGACAATGCATCATTGTTGGGATGGAGCATTAAGCAATTAGGAGAGCAATTCTGGCAACATCCTTTAGTAGTGAAGGAAGATGGTGCGGAATGCTTTAGAAGTATTGCTGCATTAGGTAAAGTGGATATGGCGCGTATATGGGCTCAAGCCCTTAAGTGGGGTGAAACAGACTATCAGATAGAATTAGATCAAGCATTAAAGGAAAGTAATTTAAAAGCAATAGAGGTTTGTATAGCTTTAGGCGCTAATGTAAATGAATCTATTACAGGCAAAGAGCCTCCTATACATCAGGCGATATCATCGGATCAACTTGGTTTATTAGAAATATTACTACAGGCGAAGGCAGATGTTAATATCTTAGATCAGAATGGAGAAGCTCCACTACATAAAGCTGTACGTAGCGGTAACATAGGAATAGTTAGAAAGCTCTTAGATTTGAAACCCGAATTAGAGCTAAAGAATAAGCAAGGACAAACAGGATTTGCAATAGCTTTAGAGTGTAAACATTATGAGATAGCACAAAGCTTAATTGATATGGGTGCTGATACTAAGACTACTGATAAAGAAGGTAATACGATACTGATACAGCTTATTTCACAAGGACAGGATGTTTTAGTCAGAGAACTATTATCTCACATTTCTATTAAAGGAAGCTTGGAACAAAGGAATGAAAAAGGGGCTACAGCGTTGTTACATGCTACAGCATTGAGTAGGACTTCTATAGTATCAGCTTTACTTGAGAATGGAGCGAATACGGAGGCAAGAGATAAAGAAGGGAATACAGCATTACACTTAGCGGCTACATCAGGACAAAAAGAGATAGTTATGGATCTATTAAGACATAATGCTCCTGCGAAAGCTTTAAATAATGCTAATCAAACGCCTATTACGGCTGCACGTTCTATGGGACAAACTGCTATAGCAGACTTGATAGACTTAGAAAGGATGCGTATTAAGCTACAGCCGTTCATACAGCCATTGCAGCAAGAGTTACTACAATTAAAAGAACTAGTTACCCGTCAACAGGAAATAATACAGGGTTTACAAGGAAACGGTCGTCAAGGTAGATCATTGTAGCAACTGATCGTGAGTTTTGTGATTTAGTGAATACCCTAAATAATACCCTAGTCACACAATTTAATGGGTTTTTAGATCACGATAGAAATTTTCATGTGAGCCTAATGTTAGAAGGGTGATTATATTATTGTAATATGTATAAGCAATTAAAGTTAATTGTTTATACATATAAAATTTATGTATCCTAACTCCTGCTAAGTCTCCAGTTTTCTCTTCCCCTATGAGAGGGTTGATCAAGATATTTTGTATTGCTATATCTAGTTCGGTTTTTTGGTTTTTATGAAGTTTTTTTACTTTGTTTTTAAAGCTTCTAGTTTGTTGGATTATCATTATTAGCCAAACTTATATTCGCTAACTTGCCCTTCTGCTGCTTCTTGCTTCGCCAGTAGGATCTCTTTGATCATAGAGTAAGGAAGAGTAGGGTTTTCCTCAGCAACTTTTCCAATCCTGGACCAATACTCTATTTGTTTTGGTATGGAACGGCTTTCAATTTTTGCATGGAGCAGGGCATCTTTATATAAGCTGTCTGATAATTTGATAGCATGTGGCATATTTTCCTCTTTTTTTTATTGTACCACTTAAAGCAACCCTTTGCAACCCTTTGCAACTATAAACAGTAATTTCTGTTGACATATTTGCTAAAAGTAGGACTTCTGGGTTCCATCATAAAAGTCAAGCAAACTGTGCGAAAATAATTTTTAGGAGCCTTATTTTAATAGGTTTATAGTAATGAATAAGAGTTGCTAATATACGCATAAACAAAAAATTCTACATCTCAAACTCGATTTCTCTAGGTTTAGTATTGGCATTATTAATTGAAGCAGTATTTTCTGCAGTCCTTTGCTTTTCAATACCCATGATTTTATCTATATTAGGCTCTTTTATCCATTGCTCACGATTTTGCCATTTATTAAGAGTAATTTTATCTACCAACTCCTTACCATCAGATCTCATATAAGCTTTATGTTTTGTTATTAAATCTACCTCTACTTCTCTGCCGCCACCGGCAAGTATATACCTAGTCTTTTGTTTATCATTCAATCTCTCAAACTTCTGCCCTAGGGTTTTGTTTATAGTATTATGCAGCTCTTGCTTTTCTGTAATATCATATTTGCTTTGTTTTAATTGTAATCCGTGAAGCTCACGGCTGAGTAGGTCTTTATGCTCTAATTGCTTGCGTAAGTCTTGCTGAAGCTTTATTGCTTCAGTCAGGTTAGATATAGTTTTTTTCAGCATATCTTCGGCTTTAATTCTGACTTTATCCTTAACACCTAATATTGCTGTACCTTTTAATTTGACCTTACCTTGTAATGTATCAAGTAAGGCCTCATATACTTGACCTTCCAGTTGCCTCTCTGCTAAATTGGAGTCGCTTAAAGATTCTTTTATGTATTCTCCGACTTCTCTAATGAAGGAGCTAATTTGGCTATCCATATTGCTACATACTTTACTTACCATGTGAAGCTCACCCTGTTTTATATTAGAGACATCATTTAACCCTGCATGGTGCTTTAGCTGAGTATCGAGAATTTCAAACTTCTCAAGCTCATTATCAGTTTTACCTTTCTCTATTAAATGCACTTGTTTTATATCATCCGATTGAGCTTGATACTCAGCTTCATCTATCTTTTTATCGGGATGGTAATACGCATTTTTAAGCTCGTTAGGTAAGTTTTTAGCATATGGACTGATCTTTTCTTTTAAGTCTGCAAACTTCTCTAAAGCACCGCTTCTTTCAATCCATTCTTGTTGTTTATGAGCAAAGCTTAATTTGGTGGAATCTTCACTGTTTTTCTCTTGTTCTATAATGCTAGAACACTCTTCATATTCTTTAACTGATTTATAAAGATCACGGTATTCTGTGATCATCTCTCCTATATTTATCGGTAGTGATAAGCGACTATCTTTAACTATACCTATTTCTCTGATAGATGTCTCACTCATTACCTCTTTAAGCGTCTCAGCATATTTTAGATCAGTAAGCGTGGATATACCTTTAACTTCCTCTGCTTCTGCTAATACCCTTTCAAATACTTCTTTCCCTTGCTCTTTGATTAACTGATCAGGGTCTTTAATCTTTTCCGGTAATTTAGCATATTTAACCGTTATCTCCGGAGCAAAGCTCTTAATCTTATTTAGTGCCCTTATTCCTCCCTCTAACCCTGCATTATCATTATCTAAGCACAAGGTTATACTTTCTACTCCCATAGAAGAAAGCAACTTAACCTGATCTTCATTTAAGCTGGTACCTCCTAATGCAACTACACCCTTTATTCCATTTGCATGTGCATTTAAGCAGTCTAGCATCCCTTCTACAATTACAACTTCTTTTGACCCTTTGATGTTGTGTATATTAAGTAAAGTCTTACTTTTAGCTAGCTCTTTAGTATATAGGTATTTCCCAAAAGCTGAAAGCTCGGTGTAGTTTAAATCCCTCCCGGATAATCCGATTACCTCTCCGTTTTTACCTTTAAATGGAATAATAAGCTGGTGTGATTGCCCTATATAATGAGTAAGCTTTTTTGCTTCATTAATTTTATTGTTATTCCACCCTTGAGCTCTTAAATGTCGGCTAAGTGCTTTTTTATCAGCTAAATATCCTAGTTCCATTATCTTAATACTTGCTTCACTATACCCCCTTTCCTTAGTTAAGTAATCAATCACCGGGTTATTACTTCTAAATAGCTCAGCTTTAGCAAAATCTAGTACAGCTAACATCAACTTGCTATCAACTTTAGTCTCTACTATAACTTCAGCAGGTTTATTGATTTTATGCTCTTTCGGCCTAAAAGCTATAGTCCTTTCACTCTTATCTTTGAGTCCGGCTTGTTCAAGCAAATAAGATCTAACATCTGCTTTATTGCCTGATGATATATAATTATCGCTGACATAATCCCATATTGATACATTTCCTCTAGTATAGTCTATCAACATTCCGGGATTATTGTAGTAAACACAGACTTTACCTTTACTACTCCCTAGTGATCCGTCAGCTTTTTGATTGGTAGTAGAGACATAACCGCCGTTTTGACGTCTAAATCCAAACTCAGGTAGTAAACTTGGTAACTTGTTATATAGGCTATTATATATCTCTCTAGTACTATACCTTTCTTGGGAATATTGTTGCTTCCATTCCTGCTTCTTAGTTTTAATTTGTGATCCTTGGTTTTTCGGGACTTCTTGCATGTTCTGTATAGGTGCTTTCATAGTGCCTTTAAAGCTTACTCCTTCCCCTATACTTTGATTTTGTATTTCTACTCCTCTTTGTTTTTGCTGAGCTTGAAGTTCATCACCTTCTTTCTCTTTAACTGTAATATATGCCTTAAAGCTTTTCTCTTTATATAGCCCTAACTCTGCTAAGTCCTTTTTATCAGCCATCCTTAGCTCATATGCTTTATACTTCCCGAATACTTGCTTAAGCGCAGCTCTGTGACCTACTATCAGTTCTTGCAGTTTTTTACGTTTAACTACATCTTGATAGCTTAAGTTATCCGTATATTTTTTATCTGTTTCAAGTAAAGCCTTATATGCATTAATCCACTTCTCTGCCTTAGTATATCTGTGGTTAATTTCTTTGGTTATCCTATCAGTATAACTTTCTTTTGTAGGCGGATTGCCATTATCCGAATCGTTATCGCTGCTGCTATTATCTTCTTCATCTTTAATGTCGAGGAGCTCTCTATAAAAGTTACCTCTTAATGCCCCTTTCTCTACTCTTTCCAGCTCTTTTGCAGCTTTTGATACCAGTAAGTCTCTAAATATTGCCTCACCTTTTAGCGCTCCTTTCTCATCAGTAAACCCGCTCCATTCATACACGGTCGGTGCGGTAAATATTGATAGTACTTTATCGTACTCTTGACTCAGTCCTTTGGCTACCTTAACCGCATTCTCAATTTGCTTATAATCAAAATCATTGATAAACCTGCCTAGTTTTTTCTCGGCGTCTTCTCTTAAGTAAAGTGCATTCCTATATTCATGGCTAGTTTTATATTGGTTAATTACTTCTTTTGCAAGTCCTATATTACGCTTTAATAAATCCCTGATTTCAATGTGTGAAATAATATCACTTGCCTTATACCCTTCTTTTATCTCTCCTATAGCAAAGATGGATTCCTCTATATAGTTAGAGCCAAACTCTTCCGTTAGCCTATATATATTATCAAGTGCATTCTCAGTTTGATAAGCTCTTTTTAAATACAGTTCTCTATCTTTTACTTCATTTTCTAACTTCGCAATTCCTTTTTCTTCCCTTAATATTTTACCTTCCGTGTAATTAATAATTGCAATGCTGCTTTCTCTAATTTCTCTGCTTTCCTTTATATTATCGTATAAGCTATATAGTTCTTTCCTGATGTTTTCTTGATGTAATATGTTTCCAAAATATAGCTTTTCTAATCTTGCAAAGCTTTTAGCGAATAGCTCTGAGTTCTTATACTCTTTAGCTGCATAATTTAATCCATGCTGATAAAGGTTTTCAGGCTTAATCTCTAACTTCTCTGCCCAGGTGTTATAGAGATGTCTTTTCTCAGCTCTGCCGCGAAGTATTGAATCGGCAAGCCGGTTTCTCTCTTCTATATCTCCTTTAGATGTGCTCTTTGCCAGTAATGCATACCTAGCAAAGTCTTCATATTCTTTTTTCTCTGAAGCGGTTAACTCCGTCTTCCTAAGACCGGCATGTATCTTTATCGTATTAGGATATAGTCCGGCCTGTTTTATATATACTCTATGACTTGCTAAGTCAGCAGCAATAATTGCAGCATATGTATTTCTAGTTTCAACTGACTTTATTAAATCTCCCCAGCTTCCATGCTCAAAGCATTCAGCTTCTTCTTCTCTACACCACTCATTTATCAAAGCACTTAGGTTTCTTACTTCTTCTGCAGCTCCACTGTACTTAAGCACAATATCAGCTTCCGGTGCTTTTATTCCTCTATAATCTGCAACTAAATCACTGCCGCCGTCTCTACTCATGATATTAACTAAGCTTCCTAAGTCCTTGAGATTTTCCTTATCGGCATATATCCTCATCGATTCTTTGAACCGAGATAACCCCACATAAGCAAGATTGGCATTAAATCCTCGACCCGCCAGTAAACTTACTTTCTTATCATCTAATCCCTGTACTGCATGTATAGTAAGCGCATAAGCATAATTTATTGCTTGATATTCTTTTAAATCTACCTCTATCTCTCGTCCATCATCTAACTTAACCGCTATGCTCTCTTCTTTAAGCTCTAAAATCTTTCCTCTTGTACCATTCCTAATGTTATAGGTTTTATACTCGTTGTTTTTAAAGATTATCTCCTCTCCTACTGCGAGCTCTTTTCTAAAAGTGATTTTATTTCCTTTTTTATCTTCTCCCTCTATATGGTAAAATTTCCTATTTTCAAGATTACCTCTTAAAATTAATAATTCCCTGATGCTTTTATTTAATTGATTTATATCTGAGTTTTTAAAGCTGGTGATAATTTTTCCTTTATTGCTCTCTTCCCAGCTCTCTACATACTCCCTTGCTAACCTTTCTATCGATTCCTCTTTAGTATCACTCCATACTATGTACTCAGCATCGGCATAAGTCAGCATAGCTTTTTCTACATCCCATTTAGATAATGCCTCAGTTGCACTTTGCTGCCACTCTTCTTTCTGCCTATATACCTTACTGATCAGTGATGCTTCTTCTTTATCTACTAATCCCCTAAATGCAGCGCCTTTGCCGACCGGAGGGAGCTGAGCATGGTCTCCTGCTGCAACAAGTTTAGCCCCCGCTAAATTTACTTTTTCCGATATCTTAGCCATCAAAGGTACATCTACCATACCAGCTTCATCCAAAATGATGACATCCATTTTATTCAAAGGCTTTTCATCTATTTTCCCTAGCCACGAGTGTATGGTATATGCTTCTATCCCTATACCTTTTCTCAAAGACTCAGCTGCTATTCCGGCTAAAGCTATTCCGGTTACCGTATATCCTTTTTTCTCAAAATAATGAGCTATAGGGGTTAATACTTTACTAGTTTTACCGGTGCCGGCTCTTCCTATGACTAAGTCCAGTCTTTTATTAGATGATATGATATCTGCAACTGCCGTTGCTTGCTCAACATCTGCTCCGTATTCTTTCTGGCATTTGGTATATAGTTCTCTATATTCCACTTTCTGTTTCTTAGCAAATTTAGAGTCTGATAGCTCCTTTGCATTGTTAAATAGCGATTGTTCTTGTTCCACATATTCTTTAAAGCTATATCTTGTATTCCCCTTTAAATCCGCATGCTCAAGCTTAACTATTTCAGGGCATGCTTTTATCTTATTTAATATCTGATTATATATATCAGGTTGTCCTTCCGTTGCATCATGTACTGCCTTTTCAATATCTTCTTCAGTAAAGGTAGCTTGATTAAAAAACTTTACTTCTAATAGCTGTTTTGGGTCTTCTAGTATTTTATCAATATTTCTTAGTTTTACCTCCCGATTTACCTCGCATAATTCTGCGATTCCTCCTCGTTCTTCAATTTGTCTTGCATAGTATCCTTCATGTACTGTCGGCTCAATATCAAGGCCTCTTTCTTTATAAGATAAGTGAGTAACTCTTTCTAAGAAACCATACTTAGCCAGATGTTCATTCGTCATCTCTGCCCAGGACTCTCTTTCATATAGCTTAGAGCTATCGGTAATCCACTCTCTATTCTTTTTTCCAAAGCCGTTTTCGCTCACATCTCTCATTGCAGCCATGATATGTGCATGTGGATTATTCTCATCATCCATATGTATACTTGCATGAGCAATAATACCTCGCTCAACGAATACTTTTTCTACATAAGCTTTGACTAATTCCTTATTCCTTTCACTATTGAATTCTTTTGGGAGGGCAATAGTAAAATCACGACAGAACTGAGAATCCTTTCTTTTTTCAGTGCTCACAACTTCGTTCCAAAGCACCTCGGCATTTTTAAATCTTTCAGGGGCATTATGAGGTAAAAAGATCTGACTAAACACTACGCCGTTCTTATTTGTATAGTCATGAGTAAATTCTAATATTTGTCCGGTATTCTTATCATAGACTTTTTCTATTAATCTACTTGCAGATTTATATGCAGCAGAAGCAATGACACGAGGAGATTTACCAGATCCTCTTCCTTTAATTCCTACATGAAAATAGTATATTGCCACTTGTTCTAATAACCTAACTTAAATATTAAAAAGCAATGTTGTGCAACAACGTATATTGCGCATTTAACCTGTCTGACTGCCAGCTTAAATGATGCAGTATAATTCTTCAAGTTTATTTGTGTTATTTTTTCAGATAGTAAGAGGGTTTGATTAAGGGGACTCATTGCCGTCCCCCTCTTACCCCCGCTAGGATTTAATGAGCAGAATTGGCAGCTATTTTTATTTTGCTTTTCTTTTGCTTATGTGCTAACTTCGCTAGGCGGTAAAGGCAGGGATGCTTATATCGTAGCGGAATTGGCAGGGCTTTTTTAACTAAAAGCTTTGCCACCAGTTTACATGGAGTTATATATGGCGCAGAGCATAAAGAAGCTACAAGCATTAGAACAAAGAAAGCAAGAGACTATAGCTCAATTAGAAAAGCAAAAACAAAAGATTATAGATGATATTTCCAAAGAGCTATTTAATATTTTTTCTAAAACAAACTCCTTGAACTTTGATAAACAAGTTATAGCCGGATTGCTTCTTTATTATCAGGAGTTAGAGCAGAAGAGTGACCAAAATATGATAAATAAAATTAATCAATTAGGTACTACTGCTTTTCCCAGTAAAAAGCAAACTCAAGAAGCTGAGAGTACTAAAGTCATTAATAATTAATATCTATAAAACCAAGTTATCTATGCAGACAGAAAGTGAGATAAAACGTAAACAGGACACACATAATAAAATTCAAATGGGCGGATTAATTATTAAGGCAGGTCTAGATTATTTGTATCCTCGTGATAATGCTGTTTTACTTGGCATTTTAGTTGATGCTAAGGATAAATTAAATTCAGATGAGAAATACGAATATATCGACTATTTTCAGAAATTAGGTTTTAAAGAGTTTAGTAAATCAAATAAGTAATTTAAATTATTCTATGGTATAATGATAAAAAATATAGAAGACGTTATCATGATTAGTGAAGCAAAGTTTATATTTACTCCTGCAAATGATAACTTTAATCATATTGTGACTGATAGCTCTCAAGAAGAGCCAAAAGTTCTTGCAGAGCATGAGGATGAGCAATCTTATTCTTCCGAAGAAAAAATATAATTTGTATACTTTTTACTATAAACCTTTATCAAAATTTAGGTATAATTTATACTGGAGTATTGGGTATAAATATTTTTAATACTTTTTTAATAAAACAATCACTTATATAGCTAATCATATAAAGTCTATAATAAATGGTATTCCCTCATGAGGCCAACCAAAACCTAGAGGCACTTGGAGAAATCAAGCTAAGGATTAATTCTTACAAATTAAATTAGAACAAGAGCATTAGTAAATTTGGCGTTGATATTTGAGCAAACAAAACATCAGTAACCATTAGAGATGGAATTTTTACTTGATTATTATATGACTTAGTGATACACATATAGTATGATGTTTGTGAGAAATGTGTGCACGTACTTAAGACTAAGGCATTTAGTAAGTGGCAAAAGAAAGAGGCCCTTAAAGATAGAGAGCTTTTATTGGCTATTAAAGAAATAGAAAGCGGATTAATAGATGCTGACTTAGGTGGAGGACTAATCAAGAAACGTGTACGTAGAAGTGATTCAGGTAAAAGTAGTGGATATCGAACCTTAATTGCCACAAATAAGAATGATAAATGGTTTTTTGTCTTTGGCTTTGCTAAAAATGAAAAAGACAATATTTGTGAACAAGAAGAACAAGTATTAAAACGACTTTCGAAAGATTTACTATCGTTAGATCAAATGCAGATAAATAAAGCAATTAAAGAAGGTGAATTAATGGAGGTTAAGGTATGAAAAAATCTCGTATATTGAAAGAGGTATATAATACTGCTAAGGGGTTACATAGGATAGGAGCAATTTCCACAGTTACAATGCGAGAATATGATAAATTGTGTTTATCACCTATACATGAGTTAAGTTCTAAGGAGATTAAGAAGCTACGCGAAAGAGAAAAAGTAAGTCAAGCTATTTTTGCTGCATTACTTAACACTAGTGTATCTACAGTTCAAAAATGGGAAATTGGTAAGAAAAGACCAAGCGGTATTGCACTTAAGCTCCTTAATATAGTAGAAAAAAAGGGTTTAGATGGAATTGTTTAATACCTGCCTGTATAGGCCTACCGGTGTGATAGATGCTTATTATCAAAATAAATTATATGAATAATACATCAGTTTTCCCTACATTTTTTCCTGAAATATTTTCTTGATTATGTTGAATTTTTATGATCTTGACGTTCTGATTCTCTGTACTACCCTTGTCTCCTCATCTGTAGCATATTGTTCGTATAATTCCTTATAGGACTTTTTTGCAGCTATGTTGCTGATGAGCATTTAATAAAAGTAAATAAAAATTAATATTAATTAAATGATATTTAACATAAAAGTACTTGCTGCTTACTAATTTATCACAAAGTATTTTTAACAATTTGCAACAAGAGTAATCACATGAAGAATAGCAGTAAGAATCAAAACATGAATTATCAAACGCTTCAAGAAGCAATAGGATATCAATTTAATAATAAGGCTTTATTAGAACAAGCTTTAACAAGAAAATCAGCCATTCACTCCAATATGCAAGATCAAGATCACAAAATAGGAGATAACCAAAGGCTTGAATTTCTGGGAGATAAAGTTTTAGGGTTAGCTATTAGTGATATACTGATGGAATACCGTCCGAGAGATAAAGTAGGTGAATTAACAATAATGACGGCAGAACTTGTAAGCAATAAAGGTCCGTTAGTTGATATTGCAAGGCATCTTCAGTTAGGTAAGTTTCTGATTATGGGGCCGGGAGAAGAGCAAAAGGATAAGGGAAGAGAAAATCCTCATACATTAGCAAGCAGTATGGAAGCAATAATTGGTGCAATATTTCTTGATAGTAAGAGAGATTATGAACTTGTCCAAGTATTAGTAATAAAGCACTTTAAACCTATTGGTTTGATTCTTGAAGAGGAAGCATTTCGCGCAATCGCAAACAATAACATTTCTTTACTTAGGAATTTATTAAAAATAGGGGTAAATATTAATGCGATTAATCATAATATAAAAGGAAGGTGTTGGGGTGATAACTTGAGAGGTATTAGTCACTCACTTTTATCTGCAGCTGTTTCAGATGGTAATAAGGAAGCAGTCAAAGCTTTATTAGAAGCAGGAGCGGATCCTAACCAAGAAATAATTTTTAGGAATGATGCTATCCCGCTTCTGAGTCCTGGTGAATCAGCTGAATATAATATGTTTCCGTTAGAAATTGCTGCTTATGGTCATCCGCATAGCATATTTCAGCATAGTGATATCCCATATACTGAAGTAATAGACTTATTGTTAGACTATGGTGCTGATATCAATAAAGTTGATAGTAAAAAAGGAAGGGCTGCATTACATGCTGCTAGTACAGGTGCCAAGACTCTTGATAAACTAATTGAGAGAGGAGCTAATGTAGATATAAAGGATTACAGAGGACAAACTGCCTTACATACTGTCGCTGTTAAGAATGATGGGAATACAGAGGCCATACAAAAACTTGTTGAGGCTCATGCTAAACTTGATATTACTGATAATGAAGGATTAACTCCATTACATATTGCTGTACAGAATGATCGCAGAGATACTGTAGAATTATTAATACAATTAGGAGCAGATGTAAATAGGCAGGATCTTCAAGGAAGAACGCCTCTACACTTTGCGGCTTTATATTGCGTACATATACACCCTCAAAGAAGGCGTTTCCTCAACCTGGACTCAGAGGGCTCACCAAAGTTTTGGTATTCAGACATCGCGAAATTACTTTTAGAAGGCAGAGCAGACTTTACAATAACTGATAGCCAGAATAAAACCCCTCAAGATATTATACTATTAAAGTTACAAGAAGCAAAAAACTGCACTATAATACCAAATGGCTATCATTTCTATGTGGGGACATCAAGTATATATCAAAAAGAGATAGAAGGTGCTCTAGAGATATTAAGCATACTTAATAAAGCGCAGGAATTACAGAGAACAAATAAGCTCCAAGAGGCATATTGTATAAGAAAAGGAAATAAAAGTTATCTATCTTCCTCTGATATAAGCTATACTAATTCCATGCTCTTAAAAAGAATAGCAGATACCCTGAATATCAGAATAGATCAGGAATATTGTAATCAATTAGAGCAAATGTTAGTAAATATGGCAGGGATTAGCACTCTACAAAACGGCGATCCTTTAAAACAAAAAGATAAAGATAGTATTAAATGCTGTTTTACATTTAGAAATATACCCGAGATTGATAAGTTTATAAGTTATTATAATGAAAGATTTCCTGATCTAATACGGGAGTGCTATTATAGTGATTGTATAGATTATAAGTTAACAAGGATAATAATGGATACTAAAATTCTATGTAAGCAAGTAATTAATACATTAAAAGAGTACACAACATGTATGCCTAACGAGCAATCAATTACCCAAGGCAGCTCTTGTGTTACCATATCATAGTTAAAAACTATACTTTTATACAAGAACTTTGTTGCACTAGTCGTATAAGAAGAGCGAGTTGCTTTACTCCCCTCTTATCCGACTAAGCCAGTTAAGAATACAGAATAGTGGAATTACAGATGGTGTTGTAGCAAGAATACCGCTGCTACCATTTAAGCATGCGGTACCCAATGGCACTTACTTTATTGGCAATGGTTAAATGCGCTATCGATTTCAAAAAGATACGATTGGCCAGCCAATTGAATTTCATAACCGTAGGTTTTCGCACGATTGTGCCCACTGGTCCTATTTTAATTCTCTAGGTACATTGATAGACTTCCACCATACCAAGGTATTTGAGCAACAAGATCTATTTGCGCCACAAAGCCAAATAGTGCGCTGAATAATGATGCCGGGAGGAAAAATTCTTTTCGGGTTATTTTTCTATTAAGTATCAAGAGTAGCATAACCAAGTGACATTTTAATAAAACAAGCTACCTTACTAAACAAAATCTATATAAATAAACTTATACATACTTTATTAAGGTTACAATTTATAATTTATTAATTTTTAGTATATTTGTTAAAAAATTTTAATAAGGGGGACTCCCATATACGATAATCATATAGTATAGTAATAAAAATAAGAGCTTAGGTGGTAGCCTTAACTCTTATTCAAACCTAGTAAAGCAGTGCTCTGCAGGTAATGCTTTACTTATTTTTTATTATTTAATTATATATGGTATTTTATATGACTTACATACAAAACACGGACTTAGAATATAACAATTCTGTCTTTTCTGCAAGCACGAACCCTCATACTATTTATCCGGAGGAGTTATATTTAAAAAATCAACGTGCTAAAGAATGGTTTGAAACCTTCTTAAAATACACCGATGAAAAAGATATAACCTCTGCTATCTACTTTAACTTTATTAAGAATTTAGTTGATAATAACAGGCTTAGTGAATCAACAATCTTAGATGTAGGTTGCGGGGATGGAATTTTGTCTTCATCAATTACCAAAGGTTTTTCTAAAGCAACGACTTCACTTGAATACCACTGTCTTGAGTATGATTTTAGCAGAATTGAAAGCTTTAAAAGTATTATGGACAATAACGGTATCAAAGCTTATGCTACGCAAGGCAGTTGTTTTAGCAAAGATTTAGATGCAATGCCTTATGATGCTGATCTTATCGTTGCATCACATATCGCATACTATGCGGTTGATATACCTCTTTTTATCGACAATCTAATTGAGCATGGGAATAAGAACTCCATCCTTTTGTTAAATCATGAGTCGAGCAATTCAGTACCTAACATGCTTAGAAAATATTATAATTCTACGGTGAATACTGAAGTAGCAAACGGTATTAAAGAATATGGGATTGGGCAAGAAGAATTAGTTTTCCATGAGGCAAAAATGAAAGCTAAGATCATATTCCCGGAATATATCCATTCGTTATTAAGGCATATGGCAGATGACCCTCATTCTTTTATGGAAGGAAATGCTTTAAGCAGCCTATGTTTTAATGATTCTTCTTATAAGGGTGAGAATATTCATGAGATGAAGATGTTATTAGAGTTCGCCGTGCAAAGGCCTTTGGAGACATTAGTAAACGAGGGGTTACTAAATGCTTATTTATCTGATATTACAACGATATTATCAGCTAATAATAATACCGTACCTGTTTCTTCGGAGTTACAGATTATTTCATTCAAAGACTCCGATTATAATGAACAGATAATATCTTACGCCTTATATGAAGCTATAAATAATATTTCAGCTCTATAACAAACTTGGCTATTAATAAGGATTGCTACTTATGTGCAGTATAAATAACCTGCTTGAATAGCCATCCTTATAATAGCTTCGGCATAATGTGTATTCGCTTCTTTAGATAAACTAGAAAACAAATACACATTATCAATTATCTTAGTAGCTATAGCGTAATTATACTTTATTTTATATTGTCCGAGTAATCGGCTTACCAGAGAAGCAATTTCCATGTAAAGTTTATGATCGTACTCCGTACTTTCAGGGGATATTCCCGTGTTTGGCAGAAAATTATTTATATCCGGGCTAAGTGTACTTATCTCATTTAGACTTAATACTTCCTGTTTCTCTTTTGCATCTTCAATAAAGGTATAAAAGCCTTTTACTCTTTTCTTACCATTATGCTCTATAATATCCGGGATGTAGTGCAGCTTAAGATATCTGTATCCCTTATCCTGGTTTAACCAAGGATATTCAAATTTACACTCGATACCCATTAATGCTTTTTTAAGAAATGGTAGTCCTATTCTATACCCTTGCTCTCCAACCATATCTTTCAGCTTTTTACCAACTATTTCACTGGCAGGCATATTAAATATTTCTTCATACTTATTATTAACAAATAAAAACCTTTCGTGCCTATCCATGTAAGCTATAAAGGTAGGAGATTTTAAATTCAGCATTTTTAAAATCTCTGAATTTGATCCCTGTTGTTCTTCAACTGTCTCTAATAGAGGAGATTGTCCTACACCGCTTATTATCCATTCTGCGGATACACTTAAGCCTAAGCTTTTATAAGCCTTAATAATTCGTGAGATTGATCTGTTGCTAAGTTTTATTTTATCACTTTCCCAGGCCTCTACACTAGATGCCGAAAGTTTAGTTTCTTCGGCAAGTTTTGCTCTACTTAGGCTTGTCAACTCTCTAATATACTTTAATCTCTCTCCAGAGGATTTGGATTTCATATCATTTGTATTTGTTGTTTTGATTTGCTGCATTATAAAAATATCCTCGCTTTCTTAAAGCTAAAAAGATCTCCATAGTTATTTATAATTATACTATCACCTAAAGGTATACCGATTATATGCAAACATTTTTGTATCCTTTTGATAGATTCAATATCTGAAAAAGAAGGCTTTATCTCTTGAGATACATTGTTAATACCCAGCATAACCGAGGTGGCACAAAGGATTAAACCTACTTTAATAATCTCTTTTATATGTAGATTAGTAAGTATACAATCTCCCTTTTTAATAATCTTCTCATATAATAAGTTATTGTCTTTATCTAAATAGAACACCCTGATTTCCTTCTTCTTTTTATAACCGATGAAGTAATGATAATAACCTAAAATATACTCATATGAGGATAAGTTAATGGATTGCCTGCTCTTAAAGGTCAACTTCTTGGAATGATTAGCTCCGATTAACATTAGCTGCTCTATCACTTTGTTAGAAATGCCTTTAATTTGCCTTAACGTAAGATAATCTGCGCTAACTATGTTTTCTAATCCACCAAATTTATCCATTAACTCTTTAGCTAACAAACAATTTTGTTTATTGGGTCTAATTAAGCTTAATATCTTGTTCAATACCAATATATGGTGCTCAGCTTTTTGGCAAAATGTTATATTTACTTCAGCAGGAATAGGGGCTTTCATGTTATAAATGAACCTTTATTAAGTATAAGTTTTGTAAATCTAATAATGTGTAGATGATTATATATATTTAAAAATATCTCTTCTACTTTGCTTCTTATTCCATTTTATATTATTCCATATTATCATTTTAAACATACCTTGAAATTTACTAGTGCAGTTAATATTATTTCATATTATCTTACATTGTCAGATTAGATATTATATTTTATACCATGCTGTCAACAAGTATTTACAATAATTTAATAAGTTTGATATAAAGTAATATGTGGATATCGATTGTGCTTGATGCAATACTGTATATAATTTTATATATTATTTAAGGATTTTTACTTTATAGTTATTCGCTCGCTTAGCCCAAACAAGTATAAAAGCACCTATTATAATAAGAAGAATTGAACCTATTATTATAGAATGATTTTCCTTCATAACATCTGAAGATTCAAGCTTGACCCAATGGCCATAATTATAATTATCAGCATCTGAATAGCTTTCAGGGTGGTTATAGAACTGATGTCTTGCATCAACTGCATATAAAAATGCACCATCTGCACCTACTAACCCATTATTGCCAGGTAGGGACGATTTGTTTTCCCAGAAATCTAAGGTTGCTTCAATTGCCGTTTGCTGTGCTTTATAATCAACTTTACCTTTTGATCCTGTGGGTAGTTTGATATTGTCCTGCTTAAAATCTATATATGCATTTGGTTGGTTTGAACAACCATCTATAGACGGAAATCCGAATTCTGTGAAGATAACTGGTTTCATCTTCGGTTTCCATGCGGTTATTTTCCCGTTCGGATTATAATGGTGATGTTTCCACCAATATTCTATATTTTTAGTAGCCCATTTAGCTGCAATCGGCTTAGGTTTACCTTTCTCATCTTTGATATAGTTGTAATATTCTCCGCTTTCCCAGCCTTGTTTAATTAATGTATAATTAATCTTCTCTTGAGGTAAGTTATCTGTAAGAGGAAAATATGCATTTATCCCTACATATGATATATCAGAAGAAGCCCATAGCTCATCTAAATGGTACCAACCATTGTCGGTATGATGGTATTCATCCCAATTAGCGGCATAGGTAAGCTTTATCTCATCGCCGACTATGCTTTTTACTTCCTTAGCCAAGTGTACTAGCTTTTCAACTGCTAAGAATCTGTCCTCATTATTCTTATAGCTCAATAAATCTCTAAATTCAGAGCCTATAATAAACCCGTCCAGGTAATTTTTTAACTTTTTATCTTGGCGTTCTAAAGAAGCATAATGAGTAATAAATTTGTTATATTGCTCAAAAAATTGTTCTACTTCCTGATCAGAATCTGCTTTTATATAACCTCGCCAAGGTTTATCCGGCAAGTCGATGAAAAGCATAGGGTATAATGTTACGTTGTATCCATTAGTTTTCAATAACTCACATGCTTCGATTACCGACTTATCATTAGATGTGCCTCCCCAGTTTAAGCTCCCGTTTACTTTTGAGACTAAATTAGCATTATCTCTTGTATAGCCTGCGACTTCCCAATTTTCACTTGTCGAGGCTCTACTTTCAGCTTTCGGGGTGATTAAAATATCTTTAGCCTCAGTACTATTGGTAAACCAGCCGACTACTAAGGAAACATTCTTTAAGTTGGGGAAGTCATGTTTTAGTTGCTCGATGCTTAAGATAAGATTTGACTTTTTGTTATCTGAATTAGCATTTAAAGGCTTATTATTACTGCCAATAACGATTTTAGGCGAATAAACGAATTCCCCGGAACCAGGAATCATTACAATTGATTTTATTTTTGTTTGTAAAGCTTGGGCCATAATATGGTAAGTTTTTTCTAAACTTATCAAAATAAGAACTATTATTCTAGGCCTTTGGTAAGTCAAGTTTATAATAATTTCAGTGATTATAACTCATCCTTAAACCTTGAGCTTGAATTTCGATATTATCCTTAGAAAGTTAATTGGTATCTTATACCAGCTCCTTTGCCGTATCTCTGAATTAGTTTTTCTGCCAGCAAGGTATTCAAAGCGTTGACTACTGTTCTTCTCGGTAATCCTATATCATTACAAATAAGCTTAGTGCTTAATCTAAGTTCGGGATGTTCTTTAAAACATGCCAGTACTTTTGTGGCAGCTTCGGAAAGAGTATTTATAGAAAGGTATTTATCTCTATAGAAGGTAATATCATTTAAGGACTCCTCTAGCACCTTCAGCATAAAGTTTAGAAAATATTCTATTTTATAAGCTTTAGGATCATTTGAGTACATACCATTAGAGCAACGATTAAGCACCATGTAATATTCCATTTTGTGTCGCTCTATATGCCTATCTATTGCTAAATATGGAGCTATATAAGAAATCAATTCATCCGGTGATTGTAATAAAGCTAATAGCAATAATCCTCTTCCTAAACGGCCATTGCCATCTTGAAACGGATGGATAGCTAAGAATCTATAGACAAATTCACAAGCAACCGCAATGCTCCATGGTTCAGTAATTATCGCCTTATTATACCAACAAATCAGATCTGAGACCGCTGATGCGGTAATAGGTCCGGCTTCAGCGGTTTTAAAAACTATTCGTTGTTCCTTAGTTTTTTGATTGTGCTCTACTACATAATTAGGTTGTGTCTTATACTTTCCAATATATGGACCTGCATTGCTATAATATTTCATAAGCTCAAAATGCAAGCCTCTAAGAGTAGCTTCCGTTACAGGAAAAAGGTCTTTAGCTTGTTCATAGATAAGGAATAACATTTCTCTGCATCCGGCCACTTCTTCTATACTTCTTTCTCTGTCTTTAGATAATTTGTTCTCTATTAGGTCTTTATTCTTATTGAACTCAGTCACTTTTCCGTCTTTGCTTAGGATTGTATCAATCCAATCTATTTCTTGGTCAGTTAATACAGCATTTTCGATACGCGTAGAAGCACCGATCATACTGATACGGGCATAACGTTGTATTGCTTTCTTTTCTTGTGTAGAAAAGCCTTTAATTTCTGCATACTTCTCAGCAAGGCACTTGCTTAGATGCCTTAATTTATTTAAAGTAGGTAGCGTGATATTATATGAAATCATAAAATAATTGTGCCATACTAAATAATAGTGTGCAATAAAAATATGCACACTATTGCTCAATATATATCGAATATTAAGTTAATGGTTTAATAACCGATAGAGAAGCAGAATACCAATAAAAGTATAACATAGTTACTGGTAATGTCTTGTTAACAGGGGGAAAGTTTTATTTAGCTAAAGAACAAAATCCTGCTGAATAAGGTGAAACTTATTGGAACAGTAAAGTGGAGTAAGGTATTAAGGCTAAAAAGCTTCTTCATTTAAAGTAGGCAAGACTAAAAAACTAGAGTTATATAAGAGTTATCGGTATAATATGGTTAAAATTAATGGTTATTAAATGGTAAGCAATAAGAGTGCCGGAAAAAATAGAAACTCATCTTATGGAATGACAAAAGCATTATACCAAAGAATGGTAGGGCATATATTAGAGGATTATATATTCACTTATAAGAATGCTAATTTGCTTTAGCACGAAGAATTGAATTTACTTAGTAGGTGATTTAAAAAATTGGATAAGTTTAATAAACAAAAATCGGAATCCGAATATTGCTCGGGGTTAGTAGAGCGAATAACTTTCCACAGTGAAGAGACAGGGTTTGCAGTACTAAGAGTTAAGGTTAGTAACCGTAAGGATCTGGCAACAGTTACAGGAGCCTTGCCTAGTATATGTGTTGGAGAACACATACATGCTAAAGGCTCCTGGATGAATGATGGTAAGCATGGGTTACAGTTTAAAGCCGAGTTTATCAAAGTACTTCCGCCTAATACTTTAGAAGGGATAGAAAAATACTTAGGTTCGGGATTAATTAAAGGTATAGGTCCTCATTTTGCCAAGAAGTTAGTTAGTACTTTTGGAGAGAAGGTATTTGATGTGATCGAGAACTCACCTTCTTTATTAAGTCGTGTAGAAGGGATAGGGAAAGTAAGAGCGGCAAGGATCATATCAAATTGGGCCGAGCAGAAGGTGGTAAGAGAGATAATGGTCTTTTTGCAATCACACGGAGTTAGCACGTCAAAATCTACCCGTATATATAAGACCTATGGTGAAGATGCAATAAAAATAGTCAGTGAAAACCCCTATAGGCTTGCAAAGGACATAACTGGAATAGGGTTTATAACTGCTGATAAGATAGCAAAGAATTTGGGTATAGAAGAGCATTCTGTTATAAGAGCTAGGGCTGGAATAAATTATATTTTAACAGAAGCCTTATCGGAAGGGCATTGTGGGTTACCGAAAGTCATGCTGCTAGAAAAAGCAGAAAAATTACTGACTATACCGAAAGATGTGTTGACGGAAGCATTAGGGAGGGAACTAGCGGAGGCATATTTAATTGAAGGTAGTATAGCAGAAGAGGTAATAATATTCCTTGGAGCCTATGCTCAGTATGAAAAGAATATAGCAATAAAACTTAGAACATTAGCACAGGACAACCCTTTATGGAATAATATAGAAAGTGAAAAAGCCATAGCATGGGTGGAATCTAAGTTAAATATCGAGCTTGCTGAAAACCAAAAAGAAGCGATTAGGAAGGTTATAAGCTCAAAGGTGACGGTTATTACAGGAGGGCCTGGAACTGGTAAGACAACATTACTGAACTCATTGATAAAAATACTTAAGGCCAGGAAATATAAGGTACTACTATGTGCACCGACCGGAAGAGCGGCAAAGCGGTTATCTGAAACCACAGGATTGGAGGCCAGCACGATACATAGGCTACTGAAGTTTGATCCGAGGGTAGGGGGGTTTCAATATAACCAAGACAACTTATTAAAGTGTGAAGCATTAGTTATTGATGAAAGTTCAATGGTGGATATACCGTTAATGAACCATATACTAAAGGCTTTACCGCAAGAAGCAGGATTAATAATAGTAGGGGATGTAGATCAGCTGCCGTCAGTTGGACCGGGACAGGTATTAAAAAGTATTATTGATTCTAATGTATTTAATGTGGTTAGGCTTACCCAAATATTTAGGCAAGCGCAAAACAGTGACATAATAGCTAGCGCTTATAAGATAAACCAAGGTATAATGCCTAAACTAGAAACAACAAAAGAAAATACTGATTTTTATTTTATAGAAACCCAAGCTCCTGAAGAGATAACAAATAAAATAATACAGTTAGTTACTGAGAGGATACCAAAGAAGTTTAACTTTAATCCGCTGCAAGATATACAAGTGCTTTGCCCGATGCAAAGGGGAGGGTGCGGGGTAGTATCCCTCAATGTAGCCTTACAACAGGTATTAAATAAGAATATGGAGCAAAGCATACAGAAATATGGGCAAAGATACGCCATAGGAGATAAGGTCATGCAAACGGAAAATAACTATGACAAGGAAGTATATAATGGAGATATAGGAACTATCAAAGAAATAGATTTTGAAGATCAGGAGTTAGTGATTTCTTATGATGATCAGGATATAAAGTATGATTTTAATGAGTTAGATGAAATAACGTTAGCGTATGCTATTACCATACATAAGTCTCAAGGCTCGGAGTATCCTGTAGTAATTATCCCGATTACCATGCAGCATTATACGATGTTACAAAAGAACTTACTTTATACAGGAGTAACTAGGGGTAAGAAGTTAGTCATAATGATAGGCCAAAGGAAGGCGGTTGCTATAGCGGTAAGATCTAAAGCTAATATACATAGATATACAAAATTACAAGAGCTTTTGGAAAGCACATGAACATGTATAGCTTTGCAAGCTATAAAAATAAGGTTGTATTTTGAGTCCCATGATAAGTAATTCTTCTCTTACAAACCTATAAATAATATTTTTGTCCTGCAATTAATTTCAGTGTACATAAATCATCTTGATTAGTGCACAGTAACCTGATATAGTAAAAATTATAAGTCCAAAACAAAATCGTATGGAGTAGAGATATGAGCGATACATGGGGTGGAAAAAGAAAAGGATCAGGTAGACCACAAGGATCAGGTAGTAGATATGGTGAACCAACTAAACCTATAAGAGTTCCAGTTACAAGGGTAAATGAGGTGTTGAGCATTCTTGATCGACCATCTTGTAAATTACCGCTCTATAGTTCGAAGGTTGCAGCAGGATTCCCTTCTCCAGCAGATGACTTCGTGGAGTCTATCCTTGATCTTAATGAATATCTAATTAAAAACCCTGCTTCTACTTATCTAGTGCGTGCATCCGGGTTATCAATGATTAATGCTGGAATATATCCGAATGATATATTGATTGTAGATAGAAGCATAGAGCCACAGAATGGTAAGATAGTTATTGCTGCAATCGAAGGAGAACTCACTGTAAAAAGACTGTATAAGGATAAAGGCAGCGTTTTACTCATCCCTGAAAATGAAGAGTTTTGCCCTATAGATATAACAAATAAGGAAGGGATAGTTATTTGGGGAGTAGTAACTAACGTTATCCATTCAGTATAATGTATGAACCAAGTCATAGCATTGGTTGACTGCAACAACTTTTATGCTTCATGTGAAAGGTTATTTAATCCCTCATATATAGGAAAACCTATAGTAGTTTTATCTAGTAATGACGGTTGTGTGATATCTCGTTCAAATGAAGCTAAACTATTAGGTATACCAATGGGTGCGCCTTACTTTAAATTTGAAGAGATATGTAAGAAGCACGGCGTTATTATTCACTCTTCTAACTTTGAACTATATGGAGATATGTCTCGAAGGGTAATGGCCACGCTTCGAGCGTTTGTGCCGAGTATAGAAATTTATTCGATAGATGAAGCGTTTATTGCCTTAAAAGGTATATCTAATCCACTTGAATATTGTATAATGCTAAGAGAGAAAGTAATGCTTTGGACTGGTATACCGGTATCGATTGGTATAAGTCATACTAAGAGTTTAGCAAAAGCAGCCGGTGAAATTGCTAAGAAGCAGGTAAAAGGAGTATGTGAATTACTTACTGAATATGATATTAATTTAGCTTTGAGATCTTTAAGTATATCAGATATATGGGGTATCGGTAAGCAATGGGGTGCTAAATTGGAGTATAAGCTTAACATAAAAACAGCTTATGATTTAAAGCAAGTTAATGCTAGGTTTATCAGGAATCATTTTTCCGTGATTGCTGAAAGGATAGTATATGAGTTAAATGGGATATGCTGTTTAGAATTAGAAGAATTGAAACCGAGAAAATCTATTTCTGCAACTAGATCATTCGGTAAGAATGTAACTGAGCTCAGAGAGTTAAGAGAGGCGATCGCAACATATGCAGCAAGTGCTGCTAGAAAACTTAGAAGGCAAGGCTCTAAGGCCTATGCACTTTATGTTTATATTAAAACCAACCGTTTCAAAGCTACACCTCAATATATAAACAGCAAGATAATTGAGTTTGCACATCCTACTTCAGATACCAGTATACTAATCAGAGCGGCCATGGAAGGACTAGAGTCAATATATAAGAATGGGTATCAATATAAAAAAGCGGGGGTTATATTATTAAATATAGTACCGGCTGATTACTTACAGCAAGATATATTACAAGTTTATAATGAAGAAGCTGCAAAGAGATCGACAACGCTTATGCAGGCAATGGATAATCTTAATAAAAAGTTTGGTAAACGTATAGTGCAACATGCAGCAGAGGGTCTTAATAAAGAATGGAGAGTAAAGGCTGACTTATTATCTCCAAGGTATACTACTAAGTGGGAAGAATTATTAAAGGTTTTGTAACAACTGCAAGAGCTATACTGAGTCAGGGTGGTTCCCCAACCAGGGCTACTCAGCCAGGTAGATTGTGTAATTCGTTTGTATATCTAACCTGAGTTCGATATAAGGAATTAAAGAAGGTTGTTGAGAATAAGGAGGATGCGATCTAAGTTAGCTCTAATGGTTTTCACATCAAAAGAGGTAACATGTTCACATCCCTAATTGAGATATTCTGCGCAGTTGATGATTTTTGTAAGTATTTTGATAAAGGAGAGGGTAAATTTTTAATTAGCGAAAGTCTGAGGCGAAGGCATAGGGCATATAAGATGACATTATCTGAAATAATGACGATCATGATACTATTTCATATAAGCAATTATAGAACATTTAAAGAATACTATAAAGATTGCATACTTAACCACCTTAAATCATATTTTCCTAGTGCGGTAAGCTACAACCGTTTTGTAGAATTAATACCTATGAGTTTAATGCCTTTAACAATTTTTCTGCATGGTATAAATGGTAAAGAGACCGGCATTTATTTTGCTGATTCCACTTCAATAAAGGTATGTCACAACAGAAGGGAGAGAAGCCATAAGGTATTTAAGGGATATGCTGAAAAAGGTAAGAACTCTATGGGGTGGTTCTTTGGGTTAAAGTTGCATTTGGTAATCAATAACCAAGGAGAGTTAATGTCTTGCTCTATCACTAAAGCTAATACTGATGATAGGAAACCTTTACCTAAATTAGTTGAAAAACTTAAAGGTTGGCTATTTGCAGATAAAGGATACCTTGGACAATCCTTAATAGACAAACTCAAGACCCAAGCAATACAAATATTTACTAAAGTACGCAAAAATATGAAAAAGCGCATAATGTCACAAGCTCAGAAGTTCTTGTTAAGTAAAAGAGGGATAATTGAAACCGTGATAGACCAATTAAAAAACTGCTGTCAAATTGAGCATTCTCGCCATAGAAGCCCTGTAAATGCCTTTGTAAATATTATATCAGGACTTATAGCTTATTGCTTTAAAACCCGTAAACCAAACATCAAACTTAACAAATTACAACACCTTAACCATCTCCTTATCTCGAGCTGAGGTTATATCTAAAAAGCTATTAAGCGTAGTTGGTCTGGAAGTGTTCTTTGCCACTATGTAGATATTAAAGAAAAGAGCTAGGTATTCGCTTTTCTTATCCGACTAATTTTGGGCTAGTAACTAAATATTTTATTTCAGATAGCCTTAGTAAATAATAAAAATTAAATATAGCTTGATTTTTATCATATTCTAATGTTTTTAGATAAGTAACCATAATATTCTAAAGCAAGAGTTATTTTGTAATAGTTTGTTAAAGTGCTTTTTACAATTTATTAATAAATAAGCAAATTGCCTTACAGCTATTTAGCGACTTATCCCAAAATAAAACGGAACTCGGAATATTTGCTACGTAACGGTCATGGCATTAATACAAAATTATAAGCCGTTGGTACAAAGAAAATATGATATAAAACAAGGAGGATATATGCGTGCAGTAACCGAGAGAGATGAAGGGATAAAGCAGAAGAATCGATTAGTAGGCAGGATGCCGCAAGATATTGACCGATATATTCAAGAAAGGGAGCTCTATACAGCCATATCACATAGCGTTGAACGAAAAAGTACTCATGTCAGACCAGGTGCTAAGAAAGATAATATAGATCCTATAGAAAATACTAATAAAGCTATAGCTCTTTTAGAAGAGGGAGTTAACCCTAATTCCCTACAAGACGGGAAATCGCTGTTATTGTTAGCATCTGAACTAGGAAATTATAAGATAGCAAGTTTGTTAATCGAGAAAGGTGCAAGTATCAACTTTATTGATAAATATGGTAGGACGCCGCTACATAAGGCAGTTGCTTCGGGAAATTATGAAATGGCAAAATTATTGGTTGAAAAAGGTTCAGATACCAATTTTATTGGTATTAATGGTGTGACTCCGTTATATATGGCCCTGGAAGGGGGATATAAAGCAATAGCAGAGCTTCTTCTTACCCAAGGTGCTGATGTTTTGTATAGTGACAGAGAAGGTAATACCCTGTTACATTTAGCGGTTCAAAAGTGCTGTTTCCTTAAAGTTATAAATTTATTAGTAAAGAAAGGTGTAGATATCAATGCGGTAAATAATAAACAGCGAAATGCAATGGATATATTAATAAATACTACACGGGGATATAATAGCACAATAGAAGAAGTAGCCTTGTTTTTGCTGGAACAAGAAACAAATATTGATATGGTTAAGGGTGCATTGTATCTATCTCGGTCAGCTTCACTTGGGATGCAGTCTGTAGTTGAGTACCTGATAAAGAGAGGGGTAGATATAAACGGCATTAAAGATTGGCCTTCACTGCACGCAGCTATAGGATGTCGGCAAACAGGGATGGTAGAGTTTTTGCTTTCCAGGGGAGCTGGTGTTAATATGTGCAATACAATGGGCGATAACGCTCTACACTCCCTCAGCATGCATTTTGGAACAACCCTTAATTCACCTCTAATGGAAACAACGGATAAGATATTTACTATATTAGTGAATCACGGGATAGATATTAACCATAGGAATATAGATGGTGTAACACCTTTGTGTAATGCTATCTTGCGTTGTAATAATGATAGATTATCGGAACTTCTTATCGCCCGGGGTGCCGATGTTTCCGGCCGTGATAATGAGGGTAACACTTTACTACATATAGCAGTTAAGAAACGTTTTTCCCTTAATATTATAAAGCTATTGATCACGAGAGGTGCGGATATCAATGCAGTAAATGAAAAACAGCAGAATGCAATGGATATGTTGAGTAGCTTGGAAGATTATAGAAGAGATTCAGCGGAAGAAATAGCATTGTTTTTACTAAGGGAAGGTATACAGCTAGATATGTCAAAAGGTGTAGAGTATTTATCTTGGGCAGCTTTATACGGGATGAAGAAGGTAGTAAAATGTTTATTTGATAAAGGAGTAGATATAAGTGGTAAACAAAAAGCAACGTTTATCCATGGTGTTGTCAGTCGTGGTGATACGGAATTGTTGCAGCTACTGCTTTCTAGAGGAGTAGATATAAATGCACGTAATAACCAGGGAGATACCGTATTACCTTATGTATTTAAAAATGCGGAAGAGATCATGCCCTTATTAGTGAAATACGGAGTTGATATAAATGCAGTAAATAACCAAGGTATTACCCCTTTAGAAGAGGCTATTATGTCAGATGAGTGGGGATTAGTTACATATTTGTTAAAGTATAAAGCAGATATAACCCTTTTAAAAAATACTGAATATAAAAGACAATTGTTGATTGTAGCAGCTAAAAACAAATATTACTCAATAGTAGATTCGCTTCTTAATTTGGTATCGGATAAGCAGGAATATTTTAATATTTGCATCCGGATTGCAATCGATAACAATGACATGATGCTTGTTAAACATTTAACAAAAGAAGGCTTAGATTTTAGTACTACAATTGATATGAAACCTTACAACTTAAAGTTACTCCTGATAGAATATGCACTTGTACGAGGTAAGCAAGAAATAGCAATGCATTTAATGGAGCATCAACCGTCTTTCGGTCATGAAGAAGGGGGGAGGGCAGTATATATTGCCGTTGCCAAAGGTTACCATGAAATAGTGAAGCAGTTACTGGAAAAAGGTGCGAAAGTCAATTTTCAAATGATGGAAAGAGAAGCATCAGATTTACAAAGTATAATGGTGAGAACAGCTTTCATAACAGAAAAAACAGCCTTAGCCCTCGCAGTAGCGGCAGGAGATCACCTAATGACGGAGATTCTGCTTTCCTATAAAGCAGATGTTAATTTACCGCTTAATAGGGAACGGAAAGGTGGGAACCTATTACATCTGGCAAGTGAAAAAGGATGCGCTGCAATTGTATTATCTTTGATCAAACACGGAGTAGATGTAGATATTAAAGATAAAAGGGGTAACACGGCTTTACAATATGCTGCTACTTATGGCCATATAGAGACCATACAAGTGCTCCTTGAGAGAGGAGCTAACATAGATGTAACATGCAATATAGAATGGTTATTATATCCCGAGCCCGAGGTTGCTTACACTCCTTTACAACGTGCTATCAATGGCAATCACCAAGCAAGTGCTAAATTCTTATTGGAGAAAGGGGCTAAGAGCGACGGCAAGGTATTGGAATTAGCTATTAATAAGATGTTCGGGAAAGAATTTATAGAGCTACTAATCGATAAAGGCGCCGATATCAATTATATAGATGGTATAGATGGAGTAAGCGTTCTTAGTTTAGCAGCTAAAAAAGGGAATCAAGAGATTTTTAATGCACTTTTAGATAGGGGGAGTAATCCCTATACAGAAGACCTATGGGGTAGGAACTGTATGCATTATGCTGTATTTAGCTGTAACCCACAGATTGTTGGTAAGCTTATCCAGGAAGGACTAAGCCTGGACTATGTTGATTATAACGGTAATACACCTAGACATTATGCTCTTTACTTTAATAAGGCAGAAGCTTTAAATATTAGTTTACCGGCTGAATTTAATATCGAACGTTATAAGAAGATACGTAATATTTTATCACAGGAAAAGGAATTTAGACACCTTGCGATCGATGACGAAGCAACCGTTATTGCTTTAGGGGAATATAGTTATAAGCTATCAATGCTCTTTCATACGGTTGAAGAAGTATATCGGTACATAGAAAATTATATGGATTGCCAGGCTATACGTCCTATCCATGATCTTTGCCTTTTTAACCTTCCGTCAGAAGGGGCATGGAATAGTGCTGCTTGGGCAAAACTTGCATTGGAACACGGTACCGAAGCTACTAATTTCCTCGCATTTGCAGCGCATATTGAAAAAAAATTAAAACGGCCTCCTGTTAGCCTTGATGAGGTCAAACAAGTAGCAAAGGATGTTAGATATGCAAGGCATAAAGAGAATCCTAGGTTATCGGATATATTTCTTGCCCAAGATATTTCTGAAAATGTGTTTAATAAAATTCTTGATAACCATAAACCTAAATCTGTTGACCATCTACCTGACCTTTTTATAGATGGTAAAGAGTTTAATGAGCCTAAATTTTATATGAAGAAATTACCTTTTACCGATCTGAGAGGATATGTACTTGGAAAAATGACGCATTGCTGCCAATATGTAGGGCAGGCAGGAGGTGGTTGTGCTATTCACGGAATGACTTCACCTTATGGTGGTTTCTATGTAGTGTATAAACGGGCTAATGGGGTACAGGGGCTAGAAAGGTTGCTTAAACATGTACAAAAGTGTAATACCTTAGCAGAGGTTACTAATCCTCAAATAATGACTGAGAAATCACAGAGAAGCAAGTATATCAAGCTCATTAGCGAATACGAAGAAGAATTTAAGCAATTAAATAGTACCGGTACAACGAATGAAAAGTTCCAGTATATTAAGGATGCCTTAAACAGTAAATTAGAGGCGGAGATAGAAGGTGTAATAGTTGCTCAAAGTTGGGCATGGATAAGTAAAGAAGGAAGTCTTGTATTTGATTCTTGGGAACGTTTGAGAACAGAAGATGATAAGTTATGCGAGCCTTTCATGCAAAGAGCAGCTATACAGGCGATGAACCAAGGTATCCCTAGAGTAATTCTCGGAGCGAGTGGATTAACACCGCAGACACTTACCTTTGTAAGAATGAAAGATTCTGAATATCCTCGTGATTATTCGGGATATAGGGATTCAGAGCAGCAACTTTTGATCAACTCGCAAGCTATCAGACAATTATTGGATGTAGGAACTAAAGGTGACCTAAGTGTTAATCAAGATGAATTAAGTCTTATTTTATCGAAAGCTATGGATTTACTTACCCTCAAAAGGAGTGATAAGATCACGAATATAGATAAGGAAAAAATTATAAAAGGATTTAACCAGCCACCAACTTATCATAATATCAAGGAGTACCTTAATGATATCATGATGCAAGAGGGACTTAGCTATGTAAGTAAAAGAGGTGGACGTGGGATAAATGCTGTATTTTCTGACTTAAGAGAGTGCTTTTGCACTCAATTAGCACGACAAGGATTGAGTAAAAATTGAATTGTGCTAAAGTGGTAAGGGGTATAGACGTGGGTAAGGGGATCCTAGTTTTTGGAACTTATACCCACCTTCTGATTTTTGGATGGTTCCCGATCTCATTTATTAATATTTAGCCTGCTTTTAGCAGATGTAAAATATGATTAAAGTTATTTGTAATAAGTTATTACGTTTTTTATTTGATTATTCTGCTTCTATTATTGGCCCTAAACCAAAATACTTAGAGAGTACCAAAGATATATATATTGCAGATGGTTTGAAGCTCAGGATATATAAACCGCATTTAAAATCTCATAATAATCCTTATCCTACCCTAATTTATTTTCATGGTGGTGGGTGGACAATTGGAAGTTTAAAATCTTATGATAGAGTTCTCAGATATCTGAGCTTCCAGATAGGATGCATGGTAATTGGAGTAGAATATAGAAAAGCACCTGAGTATAAATTCCCTACTGCAGCGAGTGATGCATTGCAGGCATATCATTGGGTGGTAGATAATGTTACCAAGTTAGGGGGCGATATTAATAAAATTATGATAGGAGGAGATAGTGTAGGGGGAAATTTAGTGTGTGTAGTTTTGAATAATGTTTTGAAGACAAATCAAACCAGGCCTATTAAGCAGGCACTAATTTATCCTGTTATTGATGTGAGTGAAGAGGGATTAAAGAAAGTTAAGAATAATAAAAGGTGGTGGATAGGCAAAATAGGATACAAAATATTATGTTATCAGTTAAACCAGTACATAAATAGCTTAGAAGATACAAAATCTGAATTGATCTGTCCTGATTTTACCAAACTTAACTTAGGTGATATTAAAAGCCTTATTATCACCGCTGAATTTGACCCGCTCACCGTAGCCGCGGAAGAATACATTACCATTTTAAAAAGGAAAAATTCATTGGTTGTTCATAAGCATTACTCAAAAGCTATGCATGGTTTTATCCAATTTGCTGGAGTATCAAAAGAAGCAAAATCAGCTTTAGATGAGGTTATAATGTTTTTAAAAGAGGGTTAATAACCTCAATAATGGGTTAATGGAGATGGTAAGTTATGGAAATAGAAGGTGTGTGATTGGATTATAGGGTACCAGGTCCATTCGTGTCTGATGTATGTGAATTATATGCTACAGCTATAAAACAGCTTATAATACCATTCGAGGTATTGAGACAATTGATGTGTCAACAGATTTGTGGACAGATAGCTAAGCAGATTTTAGTATTGTTTCAAACTCTGCCGGTGATAAATAATCATTGGCAGAATGTATTCTAATACGATTATAAAATACTTCGATATATTCAAATATTACATATTTAGCTTGCTCCCTAGTTTTAAATTTGCATTGATGAATTAGTTCAGTTTTTAAGGTATGGAAAAAACTTTCGGCAATGGCATTATCGAAGCAATCACCTTTACTGCTCATACTTTGAATAATATGATGGTCATTCAGAATTTTCCTATGGCTGTCGGAAGCATATTGA
>WPCJ01260320.1_pt1 | contig 34121 bp, 35 predicted proteins | sample 5399831 | NCBI WGS metagenome assembly WPCJ01 (sample SAMN12869470, study PRJNA574797) | sludge metagenome | isolation source: wastewater treatment of pH10 | place: China:Beijing | collected 2019-05-20 | reverse complement strand
TCTTTTAGCACTTGTTCTGCGGGCGCTTTGCCCAGTTCGGATTTCTGCTTCATCTTCGCTCCTGACGGCTACGATGAACCAGAAATCCTCCTTTCGTGAAGTCCCTCATTTGGTCTCAGAGGCGATGACGCCGAACACTGGCCCGTCAGAGCACGGCGATTGGCCGTGGCCAGCAGGTGCTTGAAAGCGGGCGAACAGCACCTCGACCCGTCGAGCTGGCCGAAGAGGTAGCCACGGGAGGCTTGCCGCAAGGCACTCAAACTGGTCCATCGGCAGTACCGTTCCGCCTGCGTCAAGGAGCCCGTGCTGAGATCGACCGCATTCAAGGCACCAACGCCAACGATCCAGCTGCTATGCAAAAGCTGGTGAAGTCGGAGGGCGATTGGAATCGAGATCGGCTGCGCACACTATTCGGCCCGCGTGCTGACGACGCTTTGAACGCAATCGATCGCGAGACGCAGTTCTATCGCACCTCAAATCGTGTCACCTCTGGCTCTGACACGGCGATGGCCAATCGTTTCGGAGACTTCATCGACGCTGCCGCGACGCCCAGCAAGATCCCAACCGACACGACGGTGACCGGTGCCGGGCTGCGCGGAGCGCAAAAGGCGCTGCAGTCGATGGCGGGCGCAAATGCAGAAGCAAAGGCCACGGAATTTGCGAAAGATCTTGGACGGATGTCCGTCGCGCAAGGTGCGGAGCGCGATGAGATCGTACGGTTGCTCCTTGGAATGGCGACAAGGCGCCAATCGCTGGAAGGAATTAAAGGCGGGACGGAGGGTATCGCTCGACTCTTGCTGAATGGTGGTGTTCGCCCCTACGCCACCCGACAGCTCCAAGAGTGATCAACACACCTATCATGAGGCCTAGACCAAACCCCCATCCAAAGTCTTCGTTTATGCCCTTCAGCGCGAAGCGAATGGCGGCCAGTCCGCCGATGAACAGCGCAGCTGCCAGAAATTGCCAAGGCCAGTGTTTGTCGAGGATCCGCATCCTGTGAATCTAACTGAAGTCACCAAGCCTTCCAAGCCGCCTCAGGGCGGCTTTTTCTATGGGAACACCATAAATGCCATCAGACGCTAACGGCGTACATACGCTGCCGGTTGGCTATCTGGCCGAGGACGGCGAGACGATCCAGCCGAGCCAGCATAACCCGCCTCTGGAAGACCTCTCAAGCGGACTGACAGAGCGCCTGATGCGGTCTGGTGTGGCTCCGATGACCGGGCCTCTTAAACTGGCGGATGGCTCCGCTTCGGCGCCGGCATTGGCTTTCAATTCTGATCCGACGTTCGGTTTCTACAAGACGGCGGTGGGCATCGCAGCAACGAAGCCGATTATCGGCGTGCTGCCGATCGGATTGGGGCCATTGCCTTGGACCGGGACGACGGCTCCTCCGGGATGGGTTCTTTGCTACGGTCAGACCCTATCTCGGGCGGTCTATGCCGACCTTTGGGCCTTCGCGCAGATCCAGATCGCTGCCAGCAACCCGATGTACAATAACGGGAATGGCACGACGACGTTTGGCATTCTCGATATGCGCGGGCGTGTGGCGGCAACTTACGGCGCCCTCGGAGGTTCGGATTCTGGTCGGCTGACGGGGAATTTCGGATCCGGGATCGGTGCAGAGCTTCGTGTCTTGACCAGCTCGAACATGCCCTCGCACAACCATGCAGTTTACCTGAATGATCAGGGGCACTCCCACACCTACGGACCTGACAATCTGACCAGCGCAGCGAGCGGCGCGGGTTTGTCGGAATACTGGTTCGGATCGAACCCATCCCATACGCGCTATCCGACCCGACCGGCCACGACCGGCATCACAATTTCGTCCGCTCCTGGAGGAGCAGGGCAGCCGAACGCAACAGAAGTTGCCGGCAGCGGGACAGCATTCTCCCTCATTCAACCAACGCTGGTCACCAGCGCGATCCTCTACGCTGGAGTCTAAACATGGTCGATAAACGTATCATTGATCTGCCCGAGGCGACTTCTCCAACCGCTGGGGATGTCATCCCGATCGATGGGGCCAGCACGCGCAAGATCACTTACGAAAATATCTTCGGTGGCAATCTGCTTGCTCTGAAGAGCCTGACCTCAGCGCCGGACAAAGGCATTCAGTTTACCGGACTGAATACCGCAGCAACCTACGATCTGACGGCGGCCGGGAAGGCTTTGCTTGATGATGCTAACGCCGCAGCGCAGCGTGCCACGCTCGGTCTTGGCAACGTCGATAATACGAGCGATGCCACGAAAAACGCCGCCACGGCGACGCTCACAAATAAAACCTTGACCAGCCCTGTCATCAACAGCCCAACAGGAATTGTAAAGGCAGATGTCGGGCTCAGTAACGTCGATAACACCTCCGACGCGACCAAGAACGCAGCTACTGCAACCCTAACCAACAAGACCCTGACGTCTCCGGTGATCAACTCTCCAACCGGCATCGTCAAAGGCGACGTAGGCCTTGGGAATGTGGACAATACTTCGGATGCGACGAAAAATTCTGCATCCGCCACGCTGAGCAACAAGACGCTGGCTTCTCCGGCCATCACTGGCACCGCGAGCGGCAACGGCACCATTCCCGGCGCCATGCTGGTGGACACGACGGTTACGCCGGGCTCGTACACCAACGCCAATATCACGGTCGATCAGAAAGGGCGTGTGACCGCAGCGGCTAACGGCTCTGGCGGCGGAACCTTCACTGACGCGAGCTTCCTGGAATCGGCGACGTTCCTCTCGAACGGCACCAAACGGATCGTGATGACCAACGATCCGTCTAACACCGTTCCGACAGGAAATGGTTATGTTCAGATCATCAACCAGTCTGGCAGGGCATACGGCCTGCGGTCATCGTCCTATTGGGTAGGAACCACGGCTACACCGTTTGTAAACAATGACGGCATTCTGTCCGACGTCTTCAATGATGTTCAGTCGAACAGCGCCAACCAAAGTTGGGCCGGATCGTTTGCCAACGGGTACAATAAAATCCCTGCGGGCGTTACCGACACTGGTACCCGAACGGGATTGTTGGGCTGGGCAACATCGGTCGCCAGCGGCACATATGTTCATGCCGGAACATTGACAGCGCAGCGTGGCGTTCATGGGCGAGCCGGTTTTCAAGGGGCAGGTTCAACTTCTGGCGCAATCATTCAAAGTGCTGCTGGCGTTTATGGTGAAATCGTAAACGACAGTTCTGGAACCACCATTCAACAGGCATATGCAGCAATTTTCCGCTCGGCAAGCTTTACTGGAACTGTCACAGATAACACCGCGGTCTATGCAAGAGCGGCGAACGGGACAAATACCAACTACTCGTTCTACGGTGATGGCGGCGTTCTCTATAATGAGAGCGACATCACAACGAATAGTGGGTTTGTCCATGTTCGGAATGCCGGAACCGAAATGCAATTGTTCAACAATTCCGCCAATTGCGGCGTTGCGACCAATGCAGCCCGTTCTGCCGGCCAGTATATGGCGATCAACGGATCGACGTGGACGACGTTGTCTGACGCTCGGGCCAAATCAGAGTTCACCCCTATTGATATTCTCGAAAGGGTAAAAGGTCTCCGGGTAGGCACGTACTATAACAATCTTGCAAAATGCTACGAGTTCGGCGGCTTGGCGCAAGAGTGGGAAAAACACTTCCCGGAATTTGTAATCCGGGGTGACGATGATCCCGATCACGTACCAACGGGGTTCGAGGACCCCAAGATGTGGAAGATGATGTACGATCGTCAGGGCGCTGCGGCGCTTTGTGGTCTTGGGCAACTTCAGGAGCGGCACGAGCAGGAGGTTGGAGAGCTAAAGACCCTCCTTCTTGAGATGAAGGCCGAAATAGAAGCTCTGAAATCGTCGAAATAACAGCCGCCTCCACGCAGCCTTTTTGATCCCACAACATCGGAGAGACCATGACCACGCTGTCAACGCGGGGGATGATTGAGATCATCTCCCACGAAGGGGTGTGCCTTGACCCGTATTTGGATTCCGTGGGGGTCTGGACCATTGGGGCAGGGCAGACGAAATCGGACGGGTTCGACCCAAAGGGCCATAAAAGGCTGACCCTTCAGGAGTGCTTCGATCTCTTCAAGAAGAAGATCAAGCAGTACACCGACGCGGTGGACAAGCTGGGCCTCAACCTTTCGCAGACGCAATACGACGCGCTGGTCTCATTTTGCTACAACTGCGGCCCGGGCAATCTCCGGCTCCTTTGTGGCAAGGGCCGGTCGTTAAGCCAGATCGGCGATGCGATGATGCTCTACGTGATCCCGAAGGAAATCACTGAACGCCGCCAGAAAGAGCAGACGCTGTTCAAGAAGGGCGTCTATTCGAACACAGACGGCAAGGTGCTTGTATTCCCTGTCAAGGGCACGAAGCCATCCTATCGGGACGGGGTGAAAATCGACGCTCGACCGTATTTCGACCCAGCGGCACCCGCGCCTACCGACCCCAAACCCATCCAACCCGCTCCTCAGCCGTCCTTTTCTTGGGCGGCTTTTTTTGTGTCCATCGCCAGCATCTTCAAGAGGGCAAAATGATCGCGACTATCAAGGCCAAGGCTCTGGCATTCTTCAAGTGGGTCTACGACTGGATCACGGTGCTGGTGGGTATGGCGATGGGGGTGGTTTCGCTGCTCCCTGATCTGCTTGCAATGCTGTCCGGTATCGATCTTTCGCCTCTGGTTGGGCCGCAGCGGGCTCTGCAGATCGTCACCGTGACGGCGCTGGCTAAAGCCGCCATCGCGTTCTGGCAGAGCCGGAAGGCGGCTTGATGATCTGGTTATCGACAATCCTTGGCTGGCTCACGTCTGGCCCTTTGGATCGTATCTTCAAGACGATCGACACCAGCATCGATAACGAGACGAAGCGGGAGGATATCAAAACCCGTGCGGTCGAAACCTATATGACCGCTCAAGCGTCTATTCTGGCAGGGCGAGGTTGGTGGTTTCCGCTGTTGTTTCTCGTGCCGGCGGGGCTGTGGTTCGCCTCTGTGTGCATCTACAGCATTCTGTTTTGTAAGCTGTGCATCTATCCCCAGACTTGGACTGTTGCAGCTCTACCGCCACCTTTGGATCAATGGATGGGAGCTATCGTGGGCTCGCTGTTCATCGGCAAGGCCGGCGGCGAACTGATTTCGAGGCTTAAGAAATGACTCAACCGAAAGCACCAGCAGCCGTGATAGATAAGAGCGATGAACGTTGGCACGTGGACAGGAAGGTGCCCGTCGCTCTTCTGGTGACGTTGTTGGTGACCTTTACGGGCCAAACAGGCGCCGCAATCTGGTGGGCGTCCAAGACGGATTCGAGGATCGAGGTTCTTGAGCGAACGATGACCGCAGCGGCGCCGACGTCAGTAGAGCAGGGTACTCGTCTTACCCGCGTCGAGACACGGTTAGAAGCCGTTCAGGACGGTATCAGCGAGATCAAATCTATCCTGCGTAAGGAGCCGTTGCCGGCGAAGGTGCGGTGATCCTGTGCCCTCAGGGCAGCCCCAGCGATGCCGCCGGAAACTTCAGATCGAGGCTCATCTCGGTTCGATCTTCCGGCGCGCAGTTTGGTCCCCAGCTGATATAAGCGCCCTTCACGGACACCAGAAACGGAAACCCCATGATACAGGTGAAACTGAGCGAGATCGGCTCGGCCCAGCCTTGATAATGCTCGCGTGACGTCGCGCGGCGCCATGGGCGGCTAGGACCAAGTCCGCGGTCGGCTCGATAGTGATGAGGACGGCCGCCGATGCTGGTCATCTTCGACACATGCATTCACATGATCCGGACCGTGCCGGCGCTGCAGCACGATGAGAACAAGCCGGAAGATCTCGACACTCCCGCTGAAGATCATGCCGCCGACGAAACGCGTTAAGCGTGCATGTCGCGGCCTTACGTCAATGCTTGCGTTGTCAGCAGGTTTGAGCAGTATGTTCTGATGGCGGCGGAACAATCGATTCCTTGGTGGGCAGCTCTTCCTTGGAAGGGCCTCATGACCCATCCGGGGCCTGCTTTGCTGTGTATTGCGGCGGTTTTCGCTGTTCCCGGCTTCTATCTAGTGCTCTAGCCGCCACAGCCGTGCATCTCGATGAGGCCGGCTGCGATGAGGTGATCCCGGCCGAGACTGTATTCAGCTGCGCTGGCTTTGTCTCGATTGAGGAAGGTCGCGTTCCACGCGCCGATCGGGATCAGGCCTCTCGCGTCGTCGCCGATGGCTTTTGCGATCTCCAAGAGGCGGGCCGCGGCGGCTTCAGGCTTGGCAGAGGGGCGGGGCTCGACGTATTTCATGACAGGCACATGCCGCGATTCCGGGGCTTCTATCAGCCTCGTTTCGGCCACTGTCCGCGACGTTCCGTGGCTGCCTCTTGCCGACGGAAGCGCTCGATCTCATCATCGGTCAGTTTCGCGCGCAGCTCGGCCCACGCCGCCTTAAAGCCGGACTTGCCATCCTCCAGATCGGTCGCGACGCCGTTTCCTCGCGCGGGCTTCACTGTGCCGCTTGTACGTCATCGACCAGATCCCCTTCGGCTTTCCGAAAGCGGCGCCCTGCTTCAATATCCGGCAGGCCGCGCCACATGACCAGCCAGTCATCATCGTAGAGGATGCCGCCGAAGGTCGTCTTGCGGAGGGTGAGTTGGTCGGCGTCCAAACGATTAGGCGCTCGCAGCCATAGCCGCGCGTGGTCGGTTTCGCTCCTGCGTTGGGCTCGGGAAAACCAAACCGAGCTCCGAGGCACGCTTCTTTACCGAAAACTGCGAGCGCCGCATCGCGGCCGTAGCCTTCATGAGCGACACGTTTCGAGTTGCTAGGGCGCGCAGCTTCGCGTCATCTTCGTCCGTCCAAAGCTTGTTCGAATTGCGCGCCATTGATCCTCCAGAGGCTAAAGCATTGTTCCGAAGCATAAATTCGGGTGCGGTTCGACGGTTCCAATTGCCAACAATTCGCTCAACAGGGAAAGCCCCGGCCGGGGAGACGCGGGGCTTTCATCAGTCTGGGACGAGTGTGTTGGGTCACTCGAGTCAGCAACGTGGGACCGACCAGATGGTTCAAGGATAGACCGTGTTGCTTGATAGGCACGGCCACCGCCGGGTGTCTGAGATCTGTTGAGTTTGATTGGACTGAACCTCACAGGAAGGCGACGATCGAGCGGGAACTGCTCTGGCAAATGGAGTTTGTTCCTGGCGTCGGGTCTCCCAACATCCGGCGCGGGACGGCCCCGCCCTTCATTGCCCCTCCGCCTCGCGGGGCGGGGCCCGAACCCTGATCTTTGCTCAGGAGCGGGGAGAAGGAATGCCCCTGCGCGCCCCACTCTGGACGGAGATATACAGTCACCAGGGAGAGGTTCTGCGCAGCGCATTTTCTCCCGCCAATGCAAGGAGAGAATGTCGTTAAAGAGGATATCTTGACGATTGTTGGGTACAAACCGTGGTCAAGAAGTTAACGTTAGATATCCTCGCCGCTAGGGCGCGCCCCTCGAGACATCATTATGACTACCGCCCGCCACATCATGACATTGCTAAAGAGCCACATTTCCGGTGATGAGGATCGATTCCTCGCCACGGCGATGCAGCTTGCTGCGCATGAGGCACGTCAGGGACACGGCAAACTAGCCCAAGAACTGAAGGAACTGATCGATTCGGCTAAGATCACGGGTACGAGCTTCGCAAAGAACGCTAGGCCCGTCCCGCTCGTTCAACCGAAGGGCGAACTAGCTGGGCTTCTGCATGCTCGTTATCCGGATCTTCGGCTGACCGATATGGTCTTGCCGATGGAGTTACGCGTGCGCTTGGAGCGTGTACTTGGCGAGCAGCGCCAGCAAGCTAGCCTGCGGGAACATGGCTTAGTTCCCCGACGCAAATTGCTTTTGGTCGGACCGCCGGGAGCCGGCAAGACGATGACGGCTTCTGCTCTGGCAGGGGAGTTGCACCTGCCGCTCTTCACGATCGTTCTCGATGGCTTGATTACCAAATTCATGGGCGAAACTGCAGGAAAGCTGCGGCTCGTGTTCGAAGCAATGCAGACGACGCGCGGCGTGTATTTTTTCGACGAGTTTGACGCGATCGGCGCGCGTCGCGGCGAACGACAAGATGTCGGCGAAATCCGTCGCGTGCTGAACTCGTTCTTGCAGTTCCTTGAGCAGGACGGAAGCCACAGCGTGATCATCGCGGCGACGAACCATCCCGAGTTACTAGATCGCGCGTTGTTTCGCCGATTCGATGATATCATCACTTATTCGGTCCCTGACCGATCACTAATTGAGGCGCTCCTTCGCGCTCGGCTTGATCGCTTCGATACGAGAGGGCTGGCTTGGAACGAGGCGATATTCCATGCAGAGAAATTGTCGCAGGCGGAAATAGCGCGAGCAGCAGATGATGCCGCGAAAACGATCGTCCTGAGAGGCGGGAAGCGGATTACGTCAGACGCGCTCATTGACGCGCTAAAGGAACGTCGGCAATCCTCGCTGTCAGAATAGCAGTGATACAGGTTGCGAATGGCCGACGATTTTCCACGGGATCGCCCCCACATCCACCTTCGCAATAATGGAGTCCGGGAGGCCTATCGCCGTCCAAATCAGCGCATCGATCCACCTCGGCTCCCTCAGCGCGATCGCGCAGCTCATGCTGCCGCATTGGCGCGATCGATTGCAGAAGCCGTCGGAAGTGCGCGGGCTCAGATTGCAGCGCGGGACGCGCAGCTATCTGTGGGCACACCCGGCTTTTACTTGGAGATCGATTTGCCTGCGTCGGAGCGCGTGGGTCTTGATCAATTAGCCAATCGTAGCCAACACATGGAGCTTGTTGCTGTTCGCGAGCCCGCAGAGCCAGGCGATCCAATCACAGCTTCTGTGTTCGTACCGCAACGCGCAGAAGCCTACTACTTGCGCAAGGTTGAGGCGTATCGTGACGTCGACACCGACAGAGGCAGGCCGCGAAACGAACCGCTTGTCTCGCGAATCGAAGACGTTCGACTGGCGACGGCCAGATCCCTCTTTACTGATAGTGTCGATCTCTTCCCGGCGGGGGCCGAGACAGAGGTGTGGTGGGAAATTTGGATTCGTCAGGAGGGGCGCGCTAAATTTGAGCGGATCGCCCACGCGCTGAATATTACGCTACGGGCGCACGCGGTGAAATTCCCGGAGCGCGAGGTGATGCTTGCGCTGGCGAGCGCTGCCGTCCTCGACCGTCTTGTGAGTAATAGCGATGTCGTGGCTGAACTGCGGCGAGCTAAGGATACGCCCAGCTTCTTCATGGGTTTAGGTGGCGCGGAGCAGCGGGACTGGAGCGACGAACTTCTAGCGCGCATTGCGCCGCCAGAATCGGACGTTGCTGTGTGCATTCTTGACAGTGGCGTGCGCCGCTCCCATCCGTTGATTGAACGCGCGCTTGCTGCTGAGGACTGGCACACAATTCAGCCGGCTTGGGGCCCGGACGATACCCAGACGTGGCAGGGCCACGGGACGAGAATGGCAGGCGTTGGTCTGTACGGCGATCTGGTTCCTGTACTGTCCGGAAGCGACCCTATCGCGCTTTCTTTTCGATTGGAAAGCGTACGAATACTTCCGCCAGAGGACGAGGCTAACGATCCTGAGCTTTACGGCGCCATCACCGGGGAAGCGATCGCGCGGGTCGAAGTGCAGGCGCCGACCCGTAGGCGTGCTATCGCCATGGCTGTGACTAGCGCAAACTCAGCTCGCGGAAGGCCAACGTCATGGTCTGCGGCTGTCGATCAACTCTGCTTTGAGGAAGAGCAGCGTCGCCTGATCATTTTGTCGGCTGGGAATATCGCTGACGATCTCATGCCGGCGGATCATCTGGCCCGCAACGATTTGGAGGCTGTCGATGATCCCGCCCAGGCATGGAATGCGCTGACGGTTGGCGCGTACACCGACAAAGTGGACATTGTCGATACGGCCTTCACTGGCTACGCACCAATCGCGCCCGCCGGCGAGCTATCGCCTCGCAGTCGCACATCTGTCGTTTGGGACAGGCAGTGGCCGGTGAAGCCCGACGTCGTTTTTGAAGGCGGCAACCTCGGCCACGACGGCACATTGCCCGGCGAGCCGATTGATGACCTTCAGATTCTAACAACTTTTTATCGTCCCGATCTGCGTCATTTCACTACCATCGGGGACACAAGCGCCGCCACAGCGCACGCGGCCAGGCTCGCGGGACAAATCTTATCCGCTCGACCCAGCCTGTGGGCCGAGACAGTGCGAGCGCTGATCGTGCACTCCGCCGAATGGACACCGGCGATGCGCGCGCGGATCGGTGCATGCCACGGAGCGAAGGGGCAAATTCAGGCGCTGGTTCGGCGCTATGGTTACGGCGTTCCAGACCTCTCCCGCGCTCTCTTGTCCACTTTGAACGACCTCACATTGGTCGTGGAAGACGAGCTGCAGCCCTTCCAGCGCGAAGGTAGCGCCGCGGCCAAGACACGAGACATGAAGCTGCATCGCCTCCCTTGGCCAAAGGAGCAGCTTGCTGCGCTTGGGGCTGCACAGGTCGAGCTACGCGCCACACTGTCTTATTTTATCGAGCCTAATCCAGGCGAACGCGGCTGGACTCGCCGGCATCGCTATGCCTCGCACGGCTTGCGGTTTCGTGTGAAGTCCGCAACCGATAGTGTCGACGAGTTCCGCGCTCGTATCAATCAGGCCGCCCGCGAGGAGGAAGAGGGCGCGCCTTCTGGAGGCGGAGACGAGTGGCTTCTAGGCACATTTCGCGATCGAGGATCTCTGCACTCTGATTTTTGGACGGGAAGCGCAGCTGACCTAGCTGAACGAGATGCGATCGGCGTGTTCCCGGTCGGCGGCTGGTGGAAAGAGAAGCCGTACTTAGAACGCTTCGACTCGAAGGCAAGGTACGCGCTAATTGTAACGATTCGCGCTCCTGGATCGAACGTCGACATCTTCACGCCTGTTGAAACGGCGGTGGCCATCGAAACGGCTATCGCAACCTAACTAGGGTTTGTTTCCCAGCGGCATCCATGGGGTGGATGCCTCGCTCCTTGGTCAGGTGTGTGCAGCTTTGGGGTCAGCGTGGCCGATTAAGTCGAAATTCGTGCGGAGGAACTTCGACCCGCCAAGCTTGGGCCGGGACAACAATGAACTCCTCTTCATAGTGGTCAAGCCGACAATAGATTTCATCGATTTCGAAGGTGGCTGCGTAGACGGCCAAATTTGTTAATCCCCATCGATCCGCATGTCTCGTCGCGTAAAAAATTGCTTGGTCAAGGGACGATGTCCAAGACATGCCGAGCGTATGATCAGGGCCGGCGCAGCCGCGAAACGCAGATATTCGCTTCAGTCGCTTTTGGTCTGCCAATAGTGGTTTCAATGTCAAAAGCTTAGATCTGTCGCAAGCGTCGAACACGGCCTTGATGCGCACCAAGCCATACTCATTGCAGCGATGGCCATGCAAGTACGCGCTCAGCCAAGTCTCTTCTAGGATTCCTATTGCGGCGAGCTTTCCAAAATTCTTCATTATGAAAGAAAACGTCTCATCGGTCGGCTCGGCCCCATAGACGTTGCTGCGATTGGCAACAGCGTGTTGCACGGCCGTTTTCTGTTCACCAGAAAGCCCGCTATAGTCAAAATTCATAGAGACCGTTTCTCGCATTTCAACCGCCGCCCTTTCAGTCCTGCAGCTTCTTGCTGACTATTCGTCAGCGTTGCGTCTGGCTAAAGCTCGTCGGCCCGCCATAGGCTTGCAACATAGTGCGGATTCTCTCCAGCGGACAGCATGACGCGATTGCCGTTGCTCTCATCGATCCGAACATCGGCAAACCCCGCAGCGACTTCGCTGAAAGTCAGGTGCTGCGACGCCAGTTCCTTGAGCAAAGCCTCGATCTTAGCTTGGTCGGTGGTCTTAAGAGAATAAGTCTGCTGAGAGATTTCCTCTAGGCCATCGTATCCGATGATGCGCCAGACCATATTTTCAAAGCCGCCCACGATCGTGTTCATTCTTGCTTCCTATGCCTCCGCGCCTCTATTCCATCAGCGATACGGTCCTAGTTTGCAATAGAAGCGTGGACCGGTCTCGCTAAGATCGGCTTCTAACTTCCAGCGTTTGCCGGATGTCCATGCAACCGGAATGCTGCGCGTATCGCGCGGGCTCCGTGCGCTGTGAGCCAATACAGGTACGTAAAGTCTATTGCCAAAGCTTGTGATCATCGCTCAGAACGTCGAGGAGCGTGCCGTCGCCGTCGTCCGAAAACGTAGCATCGAGTGAGTAATGCCCCCACTTGCTCTGAACAGAGTTTTTTTCTCGGCGATTGTACGCTGTGATGAAGCCGCGAACGGCATTGGATATGCCATCTAATCGGACGCGTCCTTCAGCTATCGCAACAAACAAATCCGCGCGAACGTCATCTCGAATATCAACAAAAACATTTGCGGTCGCCTCCATGACGGCTGTGAAGGCGTCGCGGCCACTATTCCGAAGTATCGCCGGAGCCGCGACGCGTTTTAAGCTTACTGCCGGTCGGTCTCTTTTTATGCGCCACACGGCCGCATGGATCCGCGGTGAAAAGAATAGCAACGCACGCCATTTGCACAGGGGCATGACGTCGCCGCCGGCTCTGATGCTTCCCGTCTCTCGCACCGCTTCGAATGCCTGCTCCACTAACTCACGCTGGACATTTTTCACTACTGTCTTGCGGTAGCCGTGATATAAAACCTTGCGTTTGCGCGCCAGGAACAGCTCAAGCGGCTTATTGCGCCGTCGTGCCTCTTTTGCGCATTTCCTGCACACACGATATCCCTGCCGCGTTAGTCGCAGGTTTTCGCCAGAAAGCGGATGGCCCCAGCGACAGGTGGTCTTCCGGCGGTTTTCAGGGGGAAGCTCTCGCATCTAGCTCCTCGTCGGCTGCTGTATCTCGTGTACTGCTGCGTTGCCTTTCATGGAACAGTGATAAAACTCGGCTCCGCCGCAGCCGCCTCTCGCTTTCGTCTTGCCTGCCCCACGAATCTCTCCTTGGTTGCGGTAAGGTATCATGTCGGTTCGCAGCTGATTGGAACGGATGCGGGTGATACCGGGGACAGACCGCGCACCGAATGATTGGTCGAATGATTGGCCGTTAAAATCAGGCTTTCGCCGACGCCTGGCAACTATCTGAAATCATTGGTGGGCCCGGCAGGACTCGAACCTGCAACCAGACCGTTATGAGCGGTCGGCTCTAACCATTGAGCTACAGGCCCGCCGGCGTCCGGCGGCGGCGCGGGGACGGCGGTGCCTGCTTTCCTTATATGGCTCGCCGCTGCCGTTCAATGGCGGGGCGGGGTGCTGCGGAACTTTGACGGCCCGGGGACGTTTTCATCCGCTTTTTCAGAGCGGGGGAGGCGGGGATGCTGCGTTGGGCCATCATTTTTCTCGTGATATCGCTGATTGCCGGCGGCCTCGGCTTCGCCAATATCTCGGCCCTCGCCAAAAAGGTCGCGCTGATCCTGTTCGGCCTGTTCTTCCTCGGCTTCCTGGTGCTGCTCGGATTTGCCTATCTGGTGGCCGGCGCGGTCAGTCATTCGGGCATGCTGCCGGCGCTGGTGGCGTCGAGTGTTTGACGTATGATGGGCGCCATGAAAGCCATGACGCTCGCTGCCGCGCTGCTCGTCTGCGGCGCCGCGTCGGCGCAACAAGGAGCTGCGCCGATGTCCATCACGGGAAGTCCCGTCACCCTCAGCCTCGGCACCGCGACGCCGGGCGGCGGCTTCCCGCTCTATGGCGATGCCTTTGCCGAGGTGATGAACGCAGCAGATCCGGGGCTGCAATTGCGCACGCAGAACACCAAAGGCTCGACCGAGAACATTCCGCTGCTGGAGGACGGCAAGCTCGATCTCGCGCTGGTGGCGGGCGAGCCGGCCTATGAGGCTTTCAAGGGCATCAAGCGTCCCCCGACCCGGCTGAAGATCCTGACGGCGCTGTATTCCAATCCCGGCATGTTCGTGGTGCGCGCCGACAGCCCGTACAGGACGATCCGCGATCTCGTCGGCAAGCCGGTGGCCTTCGGCGCCAAGGGCTCCGGCCTCGTCTTCCTGTCGCGCTATGTGCTGGACGGGCTCGGGCTCGATCAGGACAAGGATTTCCAGGCCGTCTATCTCGATCGCGCCGGCGATGGTCCGGCCATGGTGCTGGACGGCCGCGTTGCCGCGCTATGGGGCGCGGGCATTGGCTGGCCGGGTTTCAAGACGATGAGCGAGAGCCCCGGGGGCGCGCGCTTCATCGCGCCGGATGCGGCCGAGATCGGGCAGATCAGAAGCAAGCACAGTTTCCTCAAGCCGCTTCTGATCGGCGCCAAGAGTTATCCGAACCAGCCGGCGCCCATCGCATCGGTGGGGTCATGGAGCTACATCCTGACGCGCGAAACGCTGCCGGATGATGTCGCCTACCGCCTGGCGAAGACGCTGCATGGCGCGGAGGCGACGCTCGGCGCGAAGCTTGCTCAGGCGAAGGAGACGACGGCGAGCAACACCGTTGCAGCCGCGCCGGAGCTGACGATGATCCACCCCGGCGTGCTCAAGTATTTTCGTGAGATCGGGGTGGTGAAGTAACGCTCGAGCCGTCCCGGCGAAGGCCGGGACGGCTCGTTGGATTATAGCGTCTTACTTCTTCACCAGCGCGCACGCCGGATCCGGCGGACCGAATGCGTCCTCGCCCGAGATCTTTGCGAGGATCTTGTAATAGTCCCACGGATATTTCGACTCTTCGGGTGATTTCACCTGCACCAGCATCAGGTCGTGCACCATCAGCCCGTCCTCGCGCAGCTTGCCGTTACGGGCGAAGAAGTCCTCGACCGGCTTCTCGCGCATCTTGGCTGCGACCTTGAGCGGATCGTCGGTGCCGGCTTCCTTGATGGCGTTGAGATAGACCATCGTCGATGAATAGACGCCGGCCTGCCACATGGTCGGCATGCGCTTCATCTTGTCGAAGAAGCGCTTCGACCAGGCGCGGGTCTTGTCGTCCATGTCCCAATAGAAGGATGTCGTCAGCAGCAGGCCCTGCGCGGTTGGCAGGCCGAGCGAGTCGATGTCGGTGATCAGGGCCAGCAATGCGGCCATCTGCTGGCCGCCTTTGAACACGCCGAATTCACCGGCGGTCTTGATTTCGTTGATATTGTTCGGCGGTCCGCCGGCGATGCCGATGATCTTCGCCTTCGAGGCCTGCGCTTGCAGCACGAAGGAGGAGAGATCGGACGCGCCGAAAGGCGGGCGCACGCTGCCCAGCACCTTGCCGCCGGTCTTCGTCACGACGGCCGCAGCATCGCGCTCCAGCGCATGGCCGAAGGCGAAATCGTCGGTGATGAAGAACCACGTGTCGCCGCCGCGCTTCACGACTTCCTGCGCGGTGCCGACGGCGAGGGCTCGGGTATCGAACACCCATTGCATCGTATAGGGCGAGCAGAACTTGCCATGGAAATCCGCAGCGCCGGTGGAGTGGGTGATGAACAGCCGCTTGCGGTCGTTGGCGACGTTCTGCACGGCGAGGCCGACGGCGGAGACCGGCACGTCGACGATGATGTCGACCTGATCGACATCATACCAGCGCCGCGCCAGCGAGGCGCCGACATCGGGCTTGAGCTGGTGGTCACCGACGATCACGCTGATCGGCTTGCCGAGCACGCTGCCGCCGAAGTCATCCACGGCCATCTGCGCGGCAGTGACCGAGCCCTGGCCGGACGGTGTCGCCGCCGGACCGTTCATGTCGGTGAGCACGCCGATCTTGACGACGTCGTCGGAGACTTGTGCTGAGACGGTGGAGGCAAAGAGGGCAAAGGCGAGCGACGAGATCACGGACAGACAGGTGCCGCGCATGAAAAATCCTCCCGATTGAGCGCGGCACTTGCGGCCGCGTATTGGAAGGAAGCTTAGGTCAGCCCTTGTCGTCTAGCAATGCGAGGCGTTCGGCCTCGATGAGGTCATCGGCCGTGTTTGTATTGAAGAAGGGGTCGATGGGGTCGGTCGACCAGTCCACTTTGGCAAGGCGATAGCGTGCCATGAAGCGGCCGACCTGGCGGACCTGTTCATTCACAAGTGCATGTCGCAAGTCATGACGTAATGCGACGTTCCATAGCCCGACGACGGGATGAGTTTGTCCGGCGGAGGAAGCGACAGCAAGTTCTGCATCCTCGCCGCTCCGCGCACGATGCAGTCGTGCAGCGAGATCACGTGGCAGGAACGGGCAGTCGCCCGGTGCACTGAGTATCCATCGGATGTCAGGCCGATGCTCCGCCGCCCAGTCGAGCCCGGCAAGAATGCCGGCGAGAGGACCGGGAAAATCGGCGATGCTGTCCGCGACGACGGGCAGGCCGAATGCTGCAAAGCGCGTGGCATCGCCATTGGCGTTGAGGATCAGCGCGTCGCATTGCGGTGCGATGCGATCGATGACGCGTGCCAGCATGCTGCGGCCGGCGATCGCGCGCATCGGTTTGTCGCCGCCGCCCATACGCCGGGCGAGGCCGCCGGCAAGCACGAGGCCAAGCGTGAGATCATCAACGGTCATCGTCATAAGGCTGCATATGACATTCGGCGTCGTCGGGATATAACCCGCCGCAACAATCGGAACTCACGCGTGGCTGCGACCAAACTCGACCTCACAGGACTGAAATGCCCGCTGCCTGCGCTGATGACACGCAAGGCAATGAAGGCGCTTGCGATCGGCGAATACATCGAAGTGCATTGCACGGACCCGATGGCAGTGATCGATATTCCGGTGCTGGTGCAGCAAATCGGCGACCGCATCGATAGCTCGGAACGCTCGGGCGATGTGATGATATTCATCATTGAAAAAATGAATGCTGCGATAGCAAATGACGATTGAGTCTCTGGTATACCACTGAGATAATTGAGAAATTTCGCAAACTGATACTTTTTCCCTATCGACTCCAGTGACGGTCTTTGGTCCTGTCCTCAGCAGCTGGCGCGCGAGAATCTGTCGTCTGCACGCGGCTGGGGAATGACTTGGCGACACGACTGCTTCGAAACGCAGAGCGGCTCAGAAGGGTCGACTGCAGGGGAGAATTTCATGACAACAATTGGCAATGCCGGAAGTCTGTCTGGCGACAAGCCGGGCCTGCTGGACCGTGAGCGCATCATCGCGACGGCCGGCTTCAATCGCTGGCTGGTGCCGCCGGCGGCACTGTGCATTCATCTGTGTATCGGCATGGCCTATGGCTTCAGCGTGTTCTGGTTGCCGCTGTCGCAGGCGATTCCCAATCCGGCTGCGAAGGACGTTTGCGACGGCATGTCGCTGATGACGGAGCTCTTCACCACCACCTGTAACTGGAAGGTCGCCAGCCTCGGCTGGATGTACACGCTGTTCTTCGTGCTGCTCGGCGTCTCCGCCGCCATCTGGGGCGGCTGGCTTGAGCGTGTCGGTCCGCGCAAGGCGGCTTTCGTTTCCGCACTGTGCTGGTGCGGTGGCCTCGTGCTCGGTTCGATCGGCATCTACACGCATCAGCTCTGGCTGCTGTGGATCGGCTCGGGCGTGATCGGCGGCGTCGGTCTCGGCCTCGGCTATATCTCGCCGGTGTCGACGCTGGTGAAGTGGTTCCCGGATCGTCGCGGCATGGCAACGGGCATGGCCATCATGGGATTCGGTGGCGGTGCGATGATCGGTTCGCCACTCGCCAACATGCTGATGAACTACTTCAAGACGCCGACCGATGTCGGCGTGTGGCAGACCTTCCTGGCCATGGGCGTCATCTATTTCGTGTTCATGACCATCGGCGCGTTCTCCTATCGCATCACGCCGCCGAACTGGAAGCCGGATGGCTGGACGCCGCCGGCCACCGCCAACAAGATGATCACCACCGGTCACGTGCATCTCGACAATGCGCACAAGACCAAGCAGTTCTGGCTGATCTGGGGCGTACTCTGCCTCAATGTGTCGGCGGGCATCGGCGTCATCGGCATGGCTTCGCCGATGCTGCAGGAGATCTTTGCCGGCAAGCTGATCGGGCTGCCTGACGTGTCGTTCAGCCAGCTCACCGCTGCGCAGAAGACCGCGATCGCCGGCATTGCCGCCGGTTTCGCCGGCCTGATCTCGCTGTTCAACATCGCCGGCCGCTTCTTCTGGGCGTCGCTGTCGGACAAGATGGGCCGCAAGAACACCTATTATACGTTCTTCATTCTCGGCATCGTGCTCTACGCGCTGGTGCCGACGCTGGCGGCCACCGGCAACAAGGTGCTGTTCGTGTTCGCCATCGGCATCATCCTGTCCATGTATGGCGGCGGTTTCGCCACCATCCCGGCCTATCTCGCCGATATCTTCGGCACCCAGTTCGTCGGCGCCATCCATGGCCGTCTGCTGACGGCCTGGGCGACAGCCGGCATCATCGGCCCGGTGGTGGTGAACTACATCCGTGAATTCCAGATCGCCGCCGGCGTGCCGCGGGCTCAGGTCTATGATTTCACGATGTACATCCTCGCCGGCATGCTGGTGGTGGGCCTGATCTGCAACATGCTGGTGAAGCCGCTGGCACAGCACTGGTTCATGAAACCGGAGGAGGTCGCGGCGCTGCAGGCCAAGGGCGCCGAAGCCGCTGCGGTCGGTGGTGGCTCCTACGGTATTGGTAAAGGGGGGCTCGATGCGTCCGCTGCGGCCTTCTGGTTGTTCGTTGGCGTCCCGCTGATCTGGGGCGTCTGGCTGACACTGCAAAGCGCCATCAAGATCTTCCAGTAAGATCATCCGGGACCGGCAGCGAAAGCTTCCGGTCCCTTTTTCTTTTCGGCATCACGGTTTTCGCAACAAAGAACATTCGGGGGTAGACGATGACGCGCATTCGCACCGGCCTGTTGGCCGCGGTTTTCACTGTCGCTTCGCTCACCATCGCATCGGCGCAGACCGCCGCGCCGGCACCGGCGCCTGCGGGGAAAATGAAGCTCACCAAGCAGAGCCTGAAGGACATGAGGGCGAAGTGGAGCGCCAACAAGAACAAGCTCAAGGCCTGCCGCAAGGATGTGAAGGCCAAGGGGCTCGCCGGCGATGACCGTTGGTTCTACATTGAGGACTGCATGGGCAAGAGCTGAGCCCGCGCGGCAATCCGGGTCGTCTTTATGCCGCGCTTATGACGCGGCCGGGCGGCCCGTCTCGCATTCCTATGGCGTTGTCCGCATCTTTGAAACGTCCCGGTGGGTCTGGCCGGGGCGCATCATTGAAACGGACAATGACCATGACAATGTTCTTCAATCGCGACACCCAGGCGCACGATTTCTCCGCCGACAGCGCCTATCGCGCCTATCTGATCAGTCGCAACCAGGCGCCGATCGTCCATCATTCCGGCGACATGCAGTGGAAACGCTTGCGCGTCGCCATCCGGCGGGTGCGTAACGACGTCAGAAGCTTTTTCGCAGCAATCCATATGGCGCTGATCGCCGACAAGATGCGCCGGGCACGGCACGAACTGGCGCGGGTTGGCGTGCAGCATGCTGATATCCCGACGCTGCCGGATCGCAGGAACGCGCCATGATGGCACGCTTGTTGTCGCTGCTGGTGCAGGCCTGGCGAATGGTCGTCGGCCCGGCAGTGTATCATCCCGCTGCGCACTATATGCGCGGCCCCGGCCCGAAATGCCGTGAGAAAAAGGACAAGAAACGCCCGCTGGTCTAGCGGGCGTTTCTTTGAAAGCGGCTTCAGATCGCCCGGGACATCACTTCGTCCGGCGAGGCCCAGATCGCTTCCATCGCTACCCGGACCAGATGTTGCTCGGTTTCGTCGAGGGGCATGCGCGGGAGCCGAACTGCAGCATTGCCCAGGCCGCGCAGATTGATCGCATATTTGACCGCCGATGATACCTGCGCCGACGACAGCACCTCGGCAAGCGGCATCAGCATGTCCGAGATCGTTGTGGCATAGCGCGCGCATCCTTTTCGCGAGGCGTAATACATGCCGCGGCAGAGTTGTGGCGCGACATTGGCGACGGCCGAGACCACACCGTCGCCGCCGGTCAGCAGATAGGGCAATGCCGTTGCATCGTGCCCGGTCAGAAACCGGAAGCCTGGCGGTAGCAGCGGACGCAAGCGAGCAAGCCGTGATGCATCGCCGGTGTCGTCGCGCAGGCCGATCAGCCGCGGCGAAGCGGCAAGATCGATGATGATGTCGTCCGTCAGCGCCCGTACGCAGCGTGAGGGCGTGTCGTGCAGGATGATCGGCAAGGTCGTCGCGCCGAGAATGGCGTGGAAATGCGCGGCGATGCCGTCTGCCGTCGGCTTGTTGTAGTACGGGACCACCGACATCGCCGCATTGGCGCCTGCCGTTTGCGCCATGCGCGTCCATGCGATCGCGTGCGCAGTGCAATTCGATCCGGCGCCGGCGATGACGCGCAGGCGGCCGCGCGCAATGCCGACCGCGGTACGGATCAATGTCATCCGCTCGTCTTCGGAGAGCGTATCGCCTTCGCCAACGGTCTCGCCGACCACGACAGCGCTGGCGCCCGCGCAGGCCTGACGCTCGCAAAGACGCGCAAAAGTGAGGAGATCGAGCCCGCCGTCCGTATGAAACGGCGTCGGCAGGTCGGCGATCATGCCATGCAGCCAGTCATTGCCATGAAGGGCTGCATGGGCCGGGAGGGGAAGTGCAGACATGACGGGCGATCAGGCGGCGTGCCGTTGCGGAAGGACGATCGGCTGGGCCGATGCGAAGGACGGCGCGCTCATATCGAGCTCGACAAGGCCGGCCATTTCCACGATGGCCTCGGGGCGGTGACCATTTTCGAACAGCGCATAGCGCAAGGCGTCGAGGCGGTTCTTGAACAGGCCGCCAAACAGGCCGCGTTGTTCTTGTGCGACCCACTGGCCGCGATTGTTTTGGCCGATCAGAACGAGAGTTGATCCAGATGAGGGAGGTTCAGAGCGATTCACAATAGTCTCCTGCAACAGCACGCTGACAGGCGTGTGGCTGCAAGATGGACGGCAGGGCGTTTGAAAACGAGATATGGGCAAGCGCGGTGTTATAGGCGCGGCATAAATGCCGGATTGTTGCAGGGGAACCTGCAAACCCGGAACCATCGGTTGCAATCGCGATTGGAGTTTTTGCCGAAGCAAGGGAGCTTTTCATGGCGAAATATTCCGAGGCGACCGCGAAGAAGGTCGCGCGCGCCGTAAAGAAGGCCAAGGCCGGTACGCTCAGGAGTGGAAGCTCCGGCAAAAAAGTGACGAGCCGCAAGCAAGCCATCGCCATCGGCCTGTCCGAAGCGCGTGCCGAGGGCAAGAAGGTGCCCGAGTTACCGAAGAGGGCGACGAAGAAATCCGCTGCCAGAAAGACGACTGCAAAGAAGAGCAGAAAGGTCAAAAAGGCGAAAAAGAAGTCGTGACAGACGAAGAGGGCGAGGCGACGCTGAGGATGTCACTTCGTCTGCAGTGACGCCTTCAGCAGATGATCCTTGCATTCATCCGTTTTCCCCATCGCCATTTTCTCACTGGCGGCGCCGATCTCGTCGGAGGCGGTCCGCTTCTGCTTGCCATCCGGTAGTTTGGCGATTGCTTCTGCGACGAAGGCGATATTGGATGCGTTGCATTCGCGGGCCTGCAGTTGTTGTGCGTGCGAAGAAGGCTCGCTCGCCAGCATGGCGATCGCGATTGCAAGTGCCAATGTCCTCATCACGGTCAGCTCGCTTTCCGATGCCGCGCTGTCGAACGCCCCGTCCCTTTTGCAGGACGTTTTCGGGCTGCCGGCCGGCGTGCGGAGGAAGCGCGTTTGGTCGGTGTCTTGCCGCCCTTGAGGCTGGCCTTGAGCGCGTCCATCAGATTGATGACGTTGTCGGGCTTGTCTTCCTTCTCTGCGACCTTTACGGGCTTGCCGGCGGCCTTGCGCTTCACCAGTGTCTTCAGTGCCGTTTCGTATTCGTCCTTGAATTGTCGAGGATCGAAATGCGCGGCCTTGCTGCCGAGAATATGAGTGGCCAATTCGATCATGTCTTTTGATATTCTCGGAGTTTTTATGTCGTCGAAATAGTCCGTTTCGTCGCGCACCTCATATGGATAGCGCAGGGTGGTGCCCAGCAGGCCTTTGCCGAGGGGCTCGATGGCGATGACATGCTCACGATTGGTCAATACGATGCGGGCCAGCGCCACGCTGTCCTTATCCTTCATGGCATCACGGATCACGGCGAAGGCATCGACGCCGGCGTTCCCGTCAGGCGCGATGTAATAGGGATTGTTCAGATAACGGCGATCGATCTCGTCGCGGGGTACAAAGTTGTCGATGTCGATGGTGTGGTTGCTTTCGATCTGGACGGCGTCGAGTTCATCCTTGTCGATCTCGACATATTCGCCCTTGCTGATCTCGTAGCCGCGGCCCTTCTGGTCCTTCTCCACGACGTCGCCGGTCTCGCTGTCCACCATCTGCTGTCTGAGGCGGTTGCCAGTGTCGCGATTGATCATGTGGAATTTGGTCTTCTCCACCGTGGTGGAGGCCGGATACAGCACCACCGGGCAGGTGACGAGCGACAGTTTGAGGGAGCCTTTCCAGTAGGCGCGGGGCGGGGCCATGCATCCTCCAACTCGGTACGAATTTCTCGCTTCGCCAATCACCTGAGCGAGTGGAACTTCAACGGAGCCTTCCCGTTTTGGTTCCGATCTCCGTATTGCGGCCTGTTGTTTCCGTTGGGAGTTAAGCGTCGTGGCCGATCGCCAATTATCGATTTACCGTCGGAAACGCGATTTCGCGCAGACGCGGGAGCCATCCGGCAGGATCGTGGTCGCGCCGGCAAGGCGACGGCGTTTCGTAATCCAGAAGCACGATGCAACGCGGTTGCATTACGATCTGCGGCTGGAGATGGACGGCGTGTTCAAGTCCTGGGCGATAACGCGCGGCCCATCACTCGATCCCGCCGACAAGCGCCTAGCGGTTGAGGTCGAGGACCATCCGCTCGACTACGGCGATTTCGAAGGCACGATCCCCGAAGGCCAATATGGCGGCGGCACTGTTCAGCTCTGGGATCGCGGCTATTACGACGCTGAGGATGCGGAGAAGGGGCTCAAGAAAGGCGATCTCAAATTCACGCTGGACGGCGACAAGCTGCATGGCGGTTTTGTTCTGGTGCGCATGAAGCACGACCGCAAGGGCGGCAAGCGGACCAACTGGCTGCTGATCAAGCATCGCGACGACTATGCCGTCGATGGCAAGGGCGATGCCGTTCTGGATGAGGATGCATCGGTGGCCTCGGGTCGCAGGATGGATGATATTGCAGAGGGGAAGGGACGAGCGCCGAAGCCGTTCATGATCGGCAAGCGCGCAAGGATCAAGAATGATGCGGTCTGGGATTCCAGCAAGGGCGAGGCTGCTGATGCGCGCGCAAAAACGGGCATAGCGAACAAAGCCGGCGCGACGGGGACGAAGTCGGCGAAGCGCACGACAAAAGCAAGGAGGGTGGCGCAGTTGCCGGGTTTCGTCGCGCCGGAGCTATGCACCTCGGTGGACCGTCCGCCGGACGCGAAGGGGTGGGTGCATGAGATCAAGTTCGACGGCTACCGGATGCAGCTCCGGGTCGAAGGTGGTGAGGCGACACTGAAAACGCGCAAGGGGCTCGACTGGACGGACAGCTTTCCAGCCATTGCCGAAGAGGCAGCCGGGCTGCCGGACTGTATCCTCGACGGTGAGATCGTCGGGCTCGATTCATCCGGCGCGCCTGATTTTGCGGCGCTGCAGGCAGCGTTGTCTGATGGCGAAACCGATACGCTGATTTTCTTCGGTTTCGATCTGCTATTTGCCGAAGGCGAGGACCTTCGGAAACTACCGCTGGAGGATCGCAAGGCGCGACTGAAAACATTGCTGGCGAAAGCACGCGGCCGCCGCAAACAAGGCTCGATCCGATACGTCGATCATTTTGAAAGCGGCGGAGATGCGATCCTGCAATCGGCCTGCAAGCTGTCGCTGGAAGGCATCGTCTCGAAGAAGTTGTCGGCGCCTTATACGTCCGGCCGTTCGAACAACTGGACAAAAGCAAAATGTCGCGCCGGACATGAGGTGGTGATCGGCGGCTGGAAAACGACAGATGGGAAATTTCGCTCGCTGATGGCCGGAGTCCACAAGGACGACCATCTCGTTTATGTCGGCATCGTCGGCACCGGATACGGGCAGGGCACCGTAAAGCGCATCATGCCGCTACTGAAGAAAGCCGCCGCAAAGCAATCGCCCTTTGGCGGCAACAATGCGCCCGCTGGTGGCCGCGATGTGCATTGGCTCAAGCCAGAGCTGGTCGCCGAGATCGAGTTTGCCGGTTTTACCGGCGCCGGCATGGTGCGACAGGCATCGTTCAAGGGCTTGCGGCAGGACAAGCCGGCCGATGAGGTCGAGGCCGAGACACCCAGGAACGCGGCGCTCGCCAGGCCAAGGCGTCATGCAGCAAAGAAGGCCGCTAAGAAAACAGGTCAAAAATCCGCCGCGGGTAGAGCGACTGACGTGATGGGCGTGACGCTGTCGCATCCGGAAAAGGCGCTATGGCATGATGCGGGTGACAATGAGCCGGTGACAAAGCAAGACCTGGCGGATTATTTCGAGGCCGTCGGTGAATGGATGATGCCGCACTTGAGGGGGCGGCCATGCTCCATCCTGCGTGCGCCCGACGGCATCGACGGTCAGCAATTTTTCCAGCGCCATGCCATGGCAGGCACGTCCAATCTGCTCGAGCTGGTGAAAGTCTCAGGCGATCGAAAGCCCTATCTGCAGGTCGATCGCATCGAGGGCCTTGCGGCTGTGGCGCAGATGGGCGGGCTCGAGCTGCATCCGTGGAATTGCGCGCCGGGTGAGCCCGACGTGCCGGGTCGATTGATCTTCGATCTCGATCCATCGCCGGAGGTGAAGTTCACGGAGGTGGTGGCGGCAGCGCGTGAGCTGCATGGGCGGCTGTCGAAACTCGGCATGGAAAGTTTCTGCAAGACGACCGGTGGTAAAGGCCTGCATGTCGTCGCGCCACTGAGGCACGGCGCGCGCGATCGCGTCGACTGGAAGACGGCGAAGGCCTTTGCTCAGACCGTTTGTCAGCAGATGGCTGCCGATGAACCGGAGCGCTATCTGATCAACATGTCGAAGGCGAAGCGGAAAGGAAGGATCTTTCTCGACTATCTCCGCAACGACCGGATGTCCACGGCGGTCGCGGTGCTTTCACCTCGTGCGCGCAAGGGCGCTACGGTGTCGATGCCGCTCACATGGCCCCAATTGCGTGACGATTTCGACCCGACGCGCTACACGCTGCGCAGCGTCCCGGCGCTGTTGAAAAAGAGCAAGGCCTGGGCCGGGTATGACGCGGCCGCGTCGTCGATCAAGGCGGCGATCAGGAAGATGAAGTGAGGATGTCGCCCGCGCGGGCGGTGCGCGCGACGTTACGATCTCTTGAACGCCCGTCCCCGACGTCGTTTCGCCTGTTCATAGAACGGAAGCGCGCGGTCCATTGCTGAACCGCGCGCGTCAAACTCAAATCCCGCCGCTTACAGTCGACCGAGCAGCAGGAGGATCAGCAGGATCACGATCACCAGACCGAGGCCGCCACCGCCATAGTAGCCGGTGCCGTAGAACGGTCCGCCGCCGATACCACTGAAGCCACCGAGCAAAGCGATAATCAGAATGATCAGAATAATCGTACCGATGGACATGTTTTCTCTCCTCAGCCTTCACATTTGTCTGTTGCACCTGCGATAAAAACGCGCAGCTATTGGCAAGGTTCCAGCGGTGAAACCGATGAGGAGCTTTTGCCTGGTGCTCCGCGTTATGAAGTCAACGACTCACAACAGGATTTCTGCGATGTCAGCACCGCTTACAGTCTCCATCCCGCATTCGCTCGGGCGCGAGGAGGCCGTTCGCCGGCTCAAGAACGGTCTCGCACGCGCCGCCGCTAGCGTCCCGATCGTGAAGATGGAGGATGAGCGCTGGGATGGCGATCGGCTGGATCTTCGCGTGCGTGCTATGGGGCAAGTGGCAACGGGTCACGTGGATGTGCTCGACGATCGCGTCAATGTCGAAGTAACGCTGCCATGGCTCCTGCAGCGCTTTGCTGAAGTCGCGCAGGCAACGATCCGGTCGCGCGGAAAATTATTGCTTGAGAAGAAGTAGGGCAGATAAGCGGAGCGTAATCCGCGGGTCGAACGCCGCGGTGGATTACGCTTCGCTCATCCGTCCTACCGTGTGCGACATTGCTCTGCAGCATAAATTTCGGTTCGCGCGTGTGCGGTGCACCTCAATCTCGCCGGTAACCGATCGCAAACAATTCGATGAAAATCTGAATTGGTGCGGAGGGAGGGAACCGAACGGCCTCTGAGTCGGCACGACATCCGCCAGGCCGTCCGGCATCAATCCCGGGCGGCCTTGTCGTTATTGCAGACGTGTCGACCGCACGCGCTTCTGGGAGGCTGTCGTTCTGATTGCCGCGACCGGTAGATGTCGCAAGTGCTCCGCGACAGTGATGTCTCCCACGTCATAGCCGGGCGCCCGGACTGTCGCATGCAATGTCGATCCGTCGAACCATTGCCGACCGCCATCCGTAAAGCCTGCGAGCTTGCGTCCAATGATCATAATGACCCCATCGCGCTGGTGGCGGCGCGCGAATGCAATGACATGGGCGGCATGCGGGCCGGTGACGTCCAGCGGTTCGTAGTCGCCGTGGGTGAACGCATCGAAGAGCTCGCCGCGCAACTTCAGAAGTTCGCGCGTCCATGCGAATTTGATGCGGCCGTCGTCCCAGGCGTCCGACAGAGCGTTCCAGTCGGGTGTCTTGATCTTTTCCAGCACCGCGACGCGCTCGGCAAAGTCCACCGGACGGCGGTTGTCGGGATCGACCAGCGAACAGTCGAAGAACTCCGTGCCCTGGTAGAAATCAGGCATGCCGGGGATCGTTGCTTTCAGCGTGATCTGGCTGAGCGAGTTGAGCGCGCCGATCAGCGCCATCCGCCGCGCGAAGGCATCGATTTGCTCGATGAATTCTTTCGACGCGACGGGATCGAGAATGCGGGCGAGGAAGTCTTGCAGACCTTGCTCATAGGCGGCATGCGGATTGAGCCAGCTCGTCTCTTCCTTGCCTTCGCGAGCAGCCTTCAGCGCATAGGCCTGCATGCGGGTGAGGAAGGTCTCGTCGCGGGCGTCCAGCGGCCATGCGCCGACAAGCGCCTGATACAGCATGTACTCGAAGGATGCCGAGGGAGACCGCATGTTGCCATCCGAGACGACATGCGGGGCGTTCAGCAGTTTCCAGCGGCTGACGGCGGCGGCCCATTCGCCGGGCATTTCGGCGAGGGCAAGCAGGCGGGCGCGGGCATCCTCGCCGCGCTTGGTGTCATGTGTGGCGGTTGAGGTCATGCCATGCGGGAATTCGCTGGCGCGCTGGACCATCAGTTCGTGGAAGCGCGCTGCCGGCATCGCCGTGGCCGCAGGTTCGCCGCCGACTTCGTTGAGCGCCAGCAGCTTGTGGTAGCGATAGAAGGCCGTATCCTCGAGCGACTTCGCCATGGTCGGCCCGGTGAATTGCTGCACCTTGAGAGCAAAGCGCCGCACCCGCGGTTTGCTGTGGGCGGGACCGCCGGGCTTGAGGAGATCGAGGGTCAGCGCGTCGCGCAGGAAGTCGAACAGGCCTTCGTCGGTGCCGAACCACTCGGCGCGGGCTTTCTCGATCGTGTCGGAAATCAACCGGCGATCGAGCGCGGAAGGACCCGCGGCCGTGAGATAGGTGCGATAGACCGGGAAGTGCAGCACGTAGAGTTCGAAAGCCTGACGGAGCGTATCCGCGGAGAAGTCACGCGTCGAATAGTGACCATTGGCGATGCGCGCGAGCAGGCGCGTCAGCACGGTAAATTCCGAGAGCAACAAGGTGTCGAGCACCCGTCGCTTGGCCTCGATCAGCAACGGTTCGAATTTCGGCGAGGTATTACTGACCTGCCGCCAGGTTTCGCCAAGCGGTTCGAGGCCGTCTTCGTCCACCAGGACCTGGGTGATGGCATTGAGCCATTCGTAGCCTGTGGTGCCGTGCACGCCGGCAAAGGGCACCAGCTTCTCGTTCTCGCCGAGGATCTTCTCGACGACGACATAGAAGGGTTTTGCCTTGCCGTGCGCTTCGCGAACCAGGCGGCGCAGGCGCTGAAAATATTGCGAGGGATCGCGCAGGCCGTCGATGTGATCGAGGCGCAGGCCCTGCAACTTGTCTTCGGCGATCAGGCGCTTCACCTGCGTATGGATGGCCTCGAAGGTGCCGCTGTCCTCGATGCGCAAGCCCGCGAGCGTGTTCACATCGAAGAACCGGCGATAATTGATCTCGCTGGAGGCCAGACGCCATTGGCCGAGCTTGTAGTGCTGGCGCTCCAGCAACATGTGCAGCGTCTGGGTTTGCGCAGGGCGATCCGGCCCGGCGCGATAGGCGTCGAGGCCGCGGGCAACGATATCGGCAGCACCGTCGATGGAAGCCAGCTGTTGCTTGAAGGCGGGCGCCTCGCTGCGGTTGGGGTGGCGCAGGCCCTTGTGTTTGCCAGCCAGAGTCAGGATGGCGCGGCCGGCGGCAGTGTCGCCGGCATCGGCCTCCTTGACGATGATGCGCAGCATTTCGCTATAGCGTTCCGGTGCGATCGGCAGGCGATGTTCGTAGTACCAGGCGGAGAAGCTGCCTTGAGCCGAATCATATTTCAGCTCGATCTCGCCGTTTTCGAGCGCCTGTCCGTAGGATGACCCGATGATCGGCAGCAGCAGGCCGCCGCGGGCGCGATAGGGCAGCGTTTCCCAATCGATGTCGAAGGAGATCGCGTGCGGCGAGGCCTGCCCCCACTCCAGGACATCGAGCCACCATGGATTGTCGGCATAGTGCACGCCGACATGGTTGGGGACAAAGTCGAGGATGAGGCCCAGATCGTTTTTCCTCAGCGCTGCGCTGAGGCGTTCGAAGCCGGCGTCACCGCCGAGCTCGGGGTTGAGCCTGGTATGATCGACGATGTCATAGCCGTGGGTCGAGCCGGCGCGGGCTTTCATGAAGGGCGATGCGTAGACGTGGCTGATGCCGAGCGCCTTGAGATAGGGGGCGATCAGCGCGGCGGCATCGAAGTCGAAATCCTTGGTCAATTGCAGGCGATAGGTGGCGGTCGGGATGGCCGGTGGCATTCACTGGTCTCCCATCCACCACTGAACCGCCCAAGGGCCCAACGCGTCGCCCTGCCGGCCCCAGATCAAGGTGCCGGTTGCTGCGGATGCGGTGACTTTTTTGTCCGAGAGATTGGCGCGTAGCATTAACTGGCGGTCGTCCGCCATGATCCATTTTGCGATCAGGAGGCCGCCCGTTTCCTCGACCTTGCCGAAGCGAGTGCCGACATTGCGCGGCACGATATGCTGTCTACGCATCCTGAGCAGGTCGCGCACCATGGCCCAGCGCCGCTTGCCGGCGCCATCGCGCATCTCCCAGTCGATCTTCGCCTTCTCGAATGTTGCGATATCGAGTGGGTCGGGAATATCGTCGCCGTGTTCTTCATAGGCGCTGGCGAATTCCTTGCGGCGGCCGTCGCGGACAGCATTGGCGAGATCGCCGTGGAAATCGCAGAAGAACGGGAATGGCACTTTGGAGCCCCATTCCTCGCCCTGAAACAACATCGGCACCATTGGCGCTAGGAGCGTGATGGCGAGCGCGGCCTCGATGGCCAGGGGATCGGCGATAGCTTCCAGGCGATCGCCGAGCGCGCGGTTGCCGATCTGGTCGTGGTTCTGCAGGAAATTGACAAAGGCGGATGGCGGCAATGCGCCGCTCGGTTCGCCGCGCTCCGCGCCGCCCCGATGTGCCGAGGGCTGGCCCTGATAGGCAAAACCGGAGCCGAGCGCCTGCACGACATGACCGAGCGGGCTCGGCGCATAATCGCTGTAATAGCCCTTGTCCTCGCCGGTGAGCAGGACATGCCAGGCATGGTGATAGTCGTCGTTCCACTGCGCGCGATATTTGCCGCGGGGCGGATTGGTCACCGGATCGAGCAAGGTGGCGCGATTGTCGTCGTTTTCCAGCACGAGATGGATCTGCCGTCCGGTATCGGCGGCGAGCTTGCCGACCTCGCGGCTCAGCTCATGCAGCATGGGGATTTCGCCGGGTTCGACGATGGCATGCACGGCGTCGAGACGCAGCCCGTCGAAGCGATAGTCGCGGAGCCACATCAACGCATTCTCGACGGCGTAGGCGCGGACCTGCGGCACGCGATAATCGATTGCCGATCCCCACGGCGTATCGGCTCCGCCGAAGAAGGTCGGGGCATAGAGGCCCAGATAATTCCCTTCGGGCCCGAAATGGTTATAGACCACGTCAAGAAAGACGCTGAGGCCGCGCAGATGCGCTTCGTCGATCAGCGCCTTGAGGTCGTCGGGGCGACCGTAGACATGGTCCGGCGCATACCACAGCACGCCGTCATAACCCCAGTTGCGATTGCCGGAGAAGTCAGCGAGCGGCATCAGTTCGAGCGCAGTGATGCCGGTTTTGACGAGATGATCGAGCTTGTCGATCATCGCGCGATAAGTGCCCTCTGCCGTGAAGGTGCCTACATGGGTTTCGAGCAGCACCGTCTCGTCCCACGGGCGTCCGCGCCAGTCGGCAGCCCGCCATCGGTAGGTTGCGTGATCGACGATCTCGCTCGGGCCGTTGACGTCCTCGGGCTGGAACGAAGAGCCGGGATCCGGCACGTCGGTCTTGCCGTCGATGCGGAACCTGTAGGTCGCGCCGGCCGAGACACCCGGCACGTCGGCGCTATACCAGCCATCCTCCTCCGCCATCATCGGATAGGGTCTGTCGACGACCAACTCGACACGGCCGGCCGCTGGCGCCCACAGACGGAATGTCGCGCCTTTGTCGGTGAGACGTGGCCCGAAGCTCCGTGTGCTCATGCAAGCGTCCCCGCGAAAGCGAGGACGGAGCGCGGCGGCGCATCGACGTCAGCGCCAGGCGGGAGAATGGCAATCGAGAGTTTGTCGTCGGCAGTGTTCAGCACTTGGCGCCAGCTCTTGTATTCGGTGAGTTTCGGCAGCTTGAAGGGAATGCCCTCAGGCGCCGCGTTCAGGACGATGAACAACGGATTGCCGCCCTTTTTGTTCGAACTCATCACGTAAGAGAGGAAACGGCCATCCGGGAAGGCCCAGTCGGTTTCGGTCATCTCCTCGGCGGAGGGCGTCAGCCACAGCACGCCATAGCTGCCATCGGCGCGGCGACCGTCGAGCCATTTCTGCGATGTGATCTGCGGGAAGCGCTGGCGCAGCTGCGCCATATGGCCGATGAAATCGGTCAGATCGTCGTCCTTGTTGCCGAGCCCGTCCCAGCTCACCCAGCCGATCTCATTGTCCTGGCAATATGTGTTGTTGTTGCCGCCCTGGCTGTTGCCGACTTCGTCGCCGGCCAGCAACAGCGGAACACCCTGGGCGAGGAACAGGCAAGCGAGCTGGTTCTTGCGCAATTGCCGGCGCAGCGCATTGATGGTCGGATCGTCCGTCGGTCCTTCGACGCCGAAATTGTTGCTGTGATTGTCGTTGGAACCGTCGCGATTGTCCTCGCCATTCGCTTCGTTGTGCTTTTCGTTATAGGCGAACAGGTCAGCCAGCGGAAACCCGTCATGCACGGTGACATGGTTGATGCCGGCGCGCTGCCTGCGGCCGTCATGGTTGAACACATCGGAGGAGCCGGTCATGCGGCTCGACACTTCGCCGATCAGCGAGCCTTCGCCGGCCCAATAGCGACGCATGGCGCTGCGATATTTGTCGTTCCATTCCGACCATTGCGATGGATAGGCGCCCACCTGATAGCCGCCCATGCCGAGGTCCCAGGGTTCGGCGACCATCTTGGCGGTGGACAGGACCGGGTCCTGCCGAATGGCCGTGAGGAAGTTGCTGTTGCGATCGAAACCGTTCGGGCCACGCGCCAGCGTGGTGGCGAGATCGAAGCGGAAGCCGTCCACATGGCAGACCTCGACCCAGTAGCGCAGCGAGTCCATCACCATCTGCAGCACGCGCGGATGGGTGAGGTTCAATGATGAGCCGCAGCCGGTGAAGTCGTCGTAGTAACGTGGATTGTCCGGCATCAGCCAGTAATAGGAGGCGTTGTCGATGCCGCGATAGCTCAGCGTGGGGCCGAGGTGATTGCCCTCGGCGGTGTGATTGTAGACGACATCGAGAATGACCTCGATGCCGGCATCGTGCAGCCGGGCCACCGTGGTGCGGAAGGCGTCGAGCGGATTATCGGTGCCGTAGCGCGCTTCGGGCGCGAAGAAGCCGAGCGTATTGTAGCCCCAGTAGTTGACGAGCTTCATCTCGACCAGGCGGCGGTCGTCAACGAAAGCATGCACCGGCAGAAGCTCGATGGAGGTGACGCCGAGCCGCTTGAGATGGTCGATCATCGCCGGTGCCGCCAGGCCACGATAGGTGCCGCGCAAACCTGCAGGCACGTCCTGGCGCGTCTGGGTCAGGCCCTTGACATGAGCCTCATAGAAGATCGTGTCTTCCCAGGGGATGCTCGGCCGCGCCTCACGGCGGCCCCAGTTGAAGCTCTCGTCCACGACCACGGCCTTCGGCATGCCGCGCGCGTTGTCACGGCGGTCGAAGGAGAGATCCTCGCGCGACGAGCCGGTGCGATAGCCGAAATGGGCGTCGCTCCAGACCAGGCGGCCGGCGAGTTTCTTGGCATAGGGATCGAGCAGCAGCTTGTGCGGATTGAAACGATGGCCGTGCTCCGGCTCGTACGGCCCGTGCACGCGATAGCCATAGAGCTGGCCCGGCGAGACGTCGTTGAGATAGCCGTGAAAGACGTGCTCGTTATATTCGGGCAGCTCGATGCGCTCGAGTTCCCGGCGGCCCTGGCCGTCGAACAGGCACAGCTCCACCTTCCTGGCGTTTGCCGAGAACAAGGCAAAATTCGTCCCCCGCCCGTCCCAGCTGGCGCCGAGGCGGGAGGGCGTTCCGGAGGAAAGGCGCATCGATCAGGTTTCCGGTACGAGAAAGATCGCAGCGAGCGGCGGCAAGGTGAGGCGGAGTTCGGGCACCAGACCAGAGGCCGTCACCTCGCCGGAATTGCCGACATTGCTGCCGCCATAGATCGCGGCGTCGGAATTGAGAGCCTCACGCCACTTGCCCGTGAACGGCACGCGGACGCGGTAATCGCGATAGACGTTCGGTGAGAAATTCACCACGATCAAACACTGCGACCGGGCGGCGTTCCCCTTGCGCAGCCACGCGAACACGTTATTGCCGGCGTCGTCCGTGATCATCCACTCGAAGCCTGCGGGATCGCAATCGAGTTCGTGCAGCGCCGGTGTGTCGCGATACAGCGTGTTGAGATCGCGGATCAGCGAATGGATGCCGGCATGCCTGTCCTGTTCAAGCAGATGCCAGTCGAGCGAATGGTCATGATTCCATTCGCGTTCCTGGGCGAATTCGCAGCCCATGAACATCAGCTTCTTGCCGGGATGGCCGAACATGAAGGAGTAATAGGCGCGCAGATTGGCGAAGCGCTGCCAGTCATCGCCCGGCATGCGGCCGAGGATCGAGCGCTTGCCATGGACGACTTCGTCATGCGACAGCGGCAGAATGAAGTTTTCCGAGAACGCATATTGCAGCCCGAACAGAATGTCGTTGTGCTGGTATTTGCGATAGATCGGATCCTTGCTGATGTAATTCAGCGTGTCATGCATCCAGCCCATGTTCCACTTGTAGCCGAAACCGAGTCCGCCGAACTCAACGGGGCGTGACACCTGCGGCCACGCGGTGGATTCTTCCGCCGCGGTGGTGGCATTGGGGAATTTTCCGAACACTTCGCGATTGAAGCGGCGCAGGAATTCGATGGCCTCGATATTTTCGCGGCCGCCATATTTGTTCGGAATCCAGGCGCCGGCGGCGCGGCTGTAGTCGAGATAGAGCATCGAGGCCACGGCATCGACGCGCAGCCCGTCGACATTGTAGCGGTCGAGCCAGAACAGCGCATTCGAGACGAGGAAATTGACGATTTCGGTGCGGCCGTAATTATAGATCAGCGTGCCCCAGTCCATGTGCCGGCCCTGCAGGGGATTGGCATGTTCATAGAGTGCAGTGCCGTCGAAATGACCGAGGCCGTGAGCATCGTCGGGGAAATGGCCGGGCACCCAGTCGAGCAGAACGGCCAGCCCTTCGGCATGACAGGCATCGACCAGTGCAGCAAAGTCCTCCGGTGAGCCGAAGCGGCTGGTGGGTGCATAC
>WPCJ01266937.1_pt1 | contig 34212 bp, 35 predicted proteins | sample 5399831 | NCBI WGS metagenome assembly WPCJ01 (sample SAMN12869470, study PRJNA574797) | sludge metagenome | isolation source: wastewater treatment of pH10 | place: China:Beijing | collected 2019-05-20 | reverse complement strand
CTGGAGCGCCTGCCGGCCCTCGCCCGCCGGGGCGGCGCCACACGCAGCGGCCGCATCTTCAGCGCCGATGAGGCAGAGCAGGAAATCGCGCGTGGCGGCCGGATCGGGGTGATGCTGGTAGCGCCTGGCGAGCCCGGCTATCCTCCGCGGCTTGCCAGCATCGACGATGCCCCGCCCCTCCTTGGCGTGCGCGGCAATCTGGAAGCCATGGCGCGGCCGATGATCGCCATCGTCGGCTCCCGCAACGCTTCCGGGGCCGGACTGAAATTCGCCGCGACGCTGGCGCGTGAGCTGGCCGACGCCGAATTCGTCATTATCTCCGGCCTCGCCCGCGGGGTCGATCAGGCTGCGCATCGTGCCGGCGCTGCGGCCGGCAGCGTCGCCGTGCTGGCCGGCGGGCACGAGCGCATCTATCCGCCGGAGCACGAAGATCTGCTGCTCGACCTGCTCGCCTTCGGCGGCGCCATCTCGGAAATGCCGCTCGGCCATGTGCCGCGGGCGAAGGATTTTCCGCGCCGCAACCGGCTGATCTCCGGCGCCGCCCTCGGCGTCGTCGTCATCGAGGCGGCGGAGCGCTCCGGTTCACTGATCACCGCGCGGATGGCCGCCGAACAGGGCCGCGAGGTGTTCGCCGTCCCCGGCTCGCCGCTCGACCCGCGCGCCGCCGGCACCAACCGGCTGATCAAGCAGGGCGCGACTTTGGTGACAGAAGCCGCCGACATCATCGATGCCGTCGCGCCGATCATGGAACGGCCGATCGAATTGCCGGGCCGCGAAGCGGAGGACGAGGTGTCATTCGACGAACCGGAGGACAGCGACCGCGCGCGCATCATCGGTTTGCTCGGCCCGAGCCCGATCGGGATCGACGACCTGATCCGTCTGGCGAAGGTGTCGCCGACAACGGTGCGTGTGGTGCTGCTGGAGCTGGAGCTTGCGGGACGGCTGGAGCGGCACGGCGGCGGTTTGGTGTCGATGGTGTAACAAATGGGGATATGGAACCATCAAGCATGACGAAGAAGAATGCTCGCAATGAAGCCGTCAAATTGACGGCCAACTGGTTCAATGGCGCCTCGCTCACGATCTCAGGCGCAGGCGTCGCGCTGCCTCTTCTATCGCGTTATTTGGGATTCGGATCGGGGATTCCGCAGTCGGAATATTTTTGGTATTCTATCGTTGTTTGCTTCGGTTGCTCGATGATCCTACATCTGCTGGGGCAGTACGTGATAGGAGGCGTCGTTGACTAATCAGGACATCCTAACGCTGCTCACACCAGTCGTTCTCACAGCCATGATGGCTGTAACGGGACTGCTCTGGCATCGTCACATTCTCAGAAAGTATCCGATCGACGGCATGCCTGAGCGGGAGGGCCGGCCTACGAGTCCGCCTCGGCTCGCCGGAACGCGAAAATCGCAGTAGCGACCCCAGATCGGATTTCGGGACTACTCCCCCTCACCGTCAAACTTCTCGCGCGCATCCTGGATTTCCGGCAGATGCGTGAGCGCCCAGGTGCCGAGCGCCTTTACCGGCTCTGACAAACCACGGCCAAGTTCGGTGAGTTCGTAGTCCACCCGCGGTGGAATGGTCGGATACACCGTGCGCGTGACGAGACCGTCGCGCTCAAGACCGCGCAGGGTCAGCGTCAGCATGCGCTGCGAGACGCCGCCGATCATGCGCTTCAGCTCGTTGAAGCGGCGCGGACCATCGCCCAGCATCATGATCACCAGCACGCTCCATTTGTCGCCCACGCGGGACAGCACCGAGGCCACGCCGCGGCAATCGCTGTGGGCGGGATCGTGCTGATGGGCCGGCTGGGTGGGCACATTTGTGTGCTCGGGTTTCAAAATAGTGCCTTCTTGTGCGGGTTCGGACAGTCACTCATGTAGCGTTGGTTACAAACCAATACCATAGGTGACCGACCATGAACCTCCTCCATATCGACTCCAGCGTCCTCGGCCCGCACTCCGTCAGCCGGCAGGTCTCCGCAGCCATCGCCGATCGGCTTGCCAAGGCCCAGCCCGGCCTTTCCGTGACCTATCGGGACCTGACCGCCGATCCGCTGTCGCATCTCTCGGGATCGCATCTCGCGGCCGCCCAGGGCGGCGCAGCGGACGCTGCACTGCAGGCCGATCTCGCCGCCGGCCAGGCCGCGCTCGACGAGTTCCTCGCCGCCGACATCGTGGTGATCGGCGCACCGATGTACAACTTTACCATCCCGACCCAGCTCAAGGCGTGGATCGACCGCATCCTGGTTGTCGGCAAGACCTTCCAGTACGGCGCCAATGGCGCGGAAGGCCTTGCGGGTGGCAAGCGCGTCATCATCGCGCTTTCCCGCGGCGGCTTCTACGGCACCGACACGCCCTATGCGGCCGGCGAACATCTCGAAACCTATCTGCGCTGGGTGTTCGGCTTCATCGGCGTGACGAATGTGGAATTCATCGCCGCCGATGGCATCGCGATCGGGCCGGAGATGCGCGAGAAAGCCGTGAACGGAGCATTGCAGGCGGCGACGGATCTGCGCGCGGCGTAAACCGTTCTGGGCGCGTGCAAAGCGCACGCGCTCTTCCCGTCATTGCGAGGCGCCTCTCGGCGACGAAGCAATCCAGAGCCCAACGAAGAAAGAGCTGGATTGCTTCGTCACTTCCTTCCTCGCAATGACGATGTCAGCCACGAAATGCCGGCGCACCCGCAGGCGATGCGGTGACGCCGCCATCGACGAAAATCTCCGCGCCCTGCACGTTCGACGCATCATCGCTCGCCAGGAACAGCACGGTCTTCGCCACCTCCTCCGGCCTGCCGAAGCGGCCGAGCGGAATGGTCTGCGACAGGCGCTTTTCGAACGCAGTGAACGCATCAGCCGTCGGCGCGACGCGATCCCAGATCGGCGTCGCGGTGGCGCCGGGCGAGACGACATTGACGCGGATGCCGCGCGGCGACAGTTCGGAGGCCATCACCCGTGCCATGGCACGCACGCCGGCCTTGCTGGCGGCATAAGCGGCATAACCGGGATTACCGAGCACAGAGATCACCGAGCCGTTGAGAATGATCGATGCGTTGTCGTTGAGATGCGGGAGCGCGGCCTGCACGGTGAAGAACACGGCGGTCACATTGGTCCGAAGCACCTGCTCGAAGACCTCCAGCGCAGCGCTCCCGACCGGCGTATTGCCAGAGATACCGGCATTGGCGAAGACGATGTCGAGCTTGCCGAATTTGGCGACCGCGTCGGCCACCGCTCGCTCGGTCGCGGCGATATCGGTGGCCTCGGCGACGATGCCGATGGCATTGGCACCGAGTTCCTGAATCGCTTTGTCCAGCTTCGCCTTGTCGCGCCCGGTGATGGCGACCTTCGCTCCTTCTGCCACGAACAGTTTTGCCGTGGTCAGCCCGATCCCACTATTGCCGCCCGTGATGAGCGCCGTCTTGCCCGCCAAACGCATGATGATCTCCTGTTCCATCCGGTTGCTTTTTGAAACCGAATGGACATCTAGATCGAGTGGTTTCATAATGCAACCGGATCAACGACCGATCACGGGAAGTTTTGATCCGACGAGGAGATCCCAATGGCCAAGCGCACGAGCCTGAGAGAGGCGGCCTGCCCGATTGCCCGCTCGATGGAAGCGATCGGCGACTGCTGGTCCATGCTGATCATTCGCGACGCCATGCTCGGCAAAAAGCGGTTCGGCGAATTTCAGAAGAGCCTCGGAGTGGCCAAGAATATCCTGGCCATGCGCTTGCGCGCGCTGGTCGACGACGGCCTTCTGGCTGTGGCACCTGCACCGGACGGCAGCGCCTATCAGGATTATGTATTGACCGACAAAGGCCGCGCCGTGTTTCCGATCATGGTCGCGCTGCAGCAATGGGCCGAGGATTACGCGTTCAAGCCCGGCGAAGACACCACGGTCATCGTCGACCGCGATACCGGCCAGCGCATTCGCAGGCTCGAACTTCACGCTGCCGACGGACGCCTGCTCCGCTACAGCGACACCACGATCAAGCCGGCGATCGCATCGTGATCGCGGTCAGCGCCTCCGTAACCTGAGGCGCTCCTCAGCCTCCAGATGCGCCATGTCGAGCAGATAAGCGAGCATATCCAGCCGATGCCGTCGGGCCAGCCGGGCGAGATCGTGCACCGCACCCTTTATGTAATGCGCGGCCTCCACCGGCCCGCCGTCCGCTGGGGGCTGGCTATCGTCGGCATGAAGTGCCATGGGCCCGTCCGGTCTGGATTCAACCATAATGAGAGCTTGAGAATAACACTCATAGGTTGAAAAATACAACCAAAAGTCAATACCGGCGTTCATACAAGGCAGGCTTGTCACAATCCCCGATTTGACACGGGACCCCTTCGCACCCATGTTCGCCGCGAAACGGACGGCGCGACTCCCGTGCGCAGCCGCCGATTTCCCCCTTTAAGTTATTGGAAAGTCATGAATCTCGTCATCGTGGAGTCGCCTTCCAAGGCCAAGACGATCAACAAGTATCTGGGCAAGGACTATGAGGTCCTGGCGTCCTTCGGCCATGTCCGCGACCTCCCCGCGAAGAATGGATCGGTGGATCCCGACGCCAATTTCCAGATGATCTGGGAAGTGGACCCGAAGGCGAACAGCCGGCTCAACGACATCGCCAAGGCGGTCAAGGGTGCCGACAAGCTCATTCTGGCGACCGACCCTGATCGCGAGGGCGAAGCGATCTCCTGGCATGTGCTCGAAGTGCTCAAGCAGAAGCGCGCGCTGAAGGACCAGAAGATCGAGCGCGTGGTGTTCAACGCGATCACCAAGCAGGCCGTCTCGGACGCGATGAAGAACCCGCGCGAGATCGATGGCGCGCTGGTCGACGCCTATATGGCGCGCCGCGCTCTCGATTATCTCGTCGGCTTCACCCTCTCCCCGGTCCTGTGGCGCAAACTGCCCGGCGCACGTTCGGCCGGCCGCGTGCAGTCGGTGGCGCTGCGCCTCGTCTGCGACCGCGAGCAGGAAATCGAAAAGTTCGTGCCGCGCGAATACTGGTCGCTGGTGACCACGCTGGCGACACCGCGCGGCGACAGTTTCGAAGCGCGCCTGGTCGGCGCCGACGGCAAGAAGATCCAGCGCCTCGATATCGGCACCGGCGCGGAAGCCGAAGACTTCAAGAAGGCAATCGAGGCGGCCGCATTCTCGGTCGCGACCGTCGACGCCAAGCCGGCACGCCGCAATCCGCAGGCGCCCTTCACCACCTCGACGCTGCAGCAGGAGGCCAGCCGCAAGCTCGGCTTCGCACCGGCGCACACCATGCGCATCGCCCAGCGCCTCTATGAAGGCATCGATATCGGCGGCGAGACCACCGGTCTCATCACCTATATGCGAACCGACGGCGTGACCATCGATCCCTCGGCGATCACGCAGGCGCGCAACGTCATCGGCGAGGACTACGGCAAGGAATACGTGCCGGACACCGCGCGGCAATATACCAGCAAGGCGAAGAACGCGCAGGAAGCGCATGAAGCGATCCGCCCGACCGACATGGCGCGCCGCCCCGCCAGCCTGAAGGCGCGGCTGGATAACGACCAGTATCGCCTCTATGAGCTGATCTGGATCCGCACCGTGGCGAGCCAGATGGAATCCGCCGAGCTCGAACGCACCACCGTGGACATCACGGCGAAGGCCGGATCGCGCGTGCTTGAACTGCGCGCTACCGGCCAGGTGGTGAAGTTCGACGGCTTCCTTGCCGTCTATCAGGAAGGCAAGGACGACGACGGCGACGACGAGGATTCCCGCCGCCTCCCCGCCATGAGCGAAGGCGAGGCGCTGAAGAAAGAGAACCTCGCGGTCACCCAGCACTTCACCGAGCCGCCGCCGCGCTTCTCGGAAGCCTCACTGGTGAAGCGCATGGAAGAGCTCGGCATCGGCCGGCCCTCGACCTATGCGTCGATCCTGGATGTGCTGAAGGCGCGCGGCTATGTGCGCCTGGAGAAGAAGCGCCTCTATGGCGAGGACAAGGGCCGCGTCGTGGTCGCGTTCCTCGAAAACTTCTTCGCGCGTTATGTCGAATACGACTTCACTGCGTCGCTGGAGGAAGACCTCGACAAGATCTCCAACAACGAGGTCGCGTGGAAGGACGTGCTGCGCGACTTCTGGACCGGCTTCATCGGCGCCGTCGATGACATCAAGGAACTGCGCGTCGCGCAGGTGCTGGATGTGCTCGACGACATGCTCGGCCCACACATCTATCCCGCGCGCGAGGACGGCGGCGATCCGCGCCAGTGCCCGACCTGCGGCACCGGCCGTCTCAACCTGAAGGCCGGCAAGTTCGGCGCTTTCGTCGGCTGCACCAATTATCCGGAATGCCGCTACACCCGCCCCCTCGCTGCTGACAGCGCGGCGACGGCCGATCGCGTGCTCGGCCTCGATCCGGATACGGGCTTCGAAGTCGCGGTCAAAGCCGGACGCTTCGGGCCTTACATCCAGCTCGGCGATGCCAAGAATTACGAGGAAGGCGAGAAGCCGAAGCGCGCCGGCATTCCGAAGAACACGTCGCCCAGCGATGTCGAACTCGATCTCGCGCTGAAGCTGCTCTCGCTGCCGCGCGAGATCGGCAAGCATCCGGAAACCGGCGAGCCGATCACTGCCGGCCTCGGCCGCTTCGGTCCGTTCGTGAAGCATGAGAAGACCTACGCCAGCCTCGAGGCCGGCGACGAGGTGTTCGATATCGGCCTCAACCGCGCGGTCACGCTGATCGCCGAGAAGATCGCCAAGGGCCCGTCGGGCCGCCGCTTCGGCGCCGATCCCGGCAAGCCGCTCGGCGAGCATCCGGCGCTTGGCGGCATCGCCGTGAAGAACGGCCGCTACGGCGCCTATGTCACCGCCGGCGGCGTCAATGCGACGATCCCGAACGACAAGACGCCGGACACCATCACCGTGGCCGAAGCTATCGCGCTGCTCGACGAGCGCGCGGCCAAGGGCGGCGGCAAGGTGAAGAAGGTCGCCAAGAAGGCGGCGCCGAAAAAGGCGGCGAAGAAAGCCGATGCTGCCGACGGTGACGACAAGCCCGCGAAGAAGGCCGTCGCCAAGAAGGCTGCCAAGCCGAAAACCGAAGCCGCGGCCAGCAAGGCGCGTGCACCGGTGACCAAGAAGACAGTCGCCAAGAAGGCGCCGGCCAAGAAAGCCGCCGCCAAGAAGAGCGCGAGCAAGAACGGATAGTCGTGGCAAAAAATCGCGACACCGCATTTCCGACCCGGGATGAGATCGTCGCGTTCATTCGCGCCTATCCCGGCAAGATCGGCACCCGCGAGATCGCGCGTGAATTCGGCCTGAAGAACGCAGCACGCGTCGAGCTGAAACGCGTGCTGCGCGAACTCGTCGCCGATGGCTCCATCGCCAAGAAGGGCAAGGAAGTCCGCGAGCCCAAGGGACTGCCGCCGACGGTGCTGGTCGATATCGCCACCCGCGATGCCGATGGCGAACTGATCGCCACGCCCGTCGAATGGGACGATGCCGACGGCAATCCGCCGCGCATACGCATTCACATTCCGCGCCGCCCCCTGCCCGGCACTGCCGCCGGTATCGGCGACCGCGCGCTCGTTCGTATCGAGAAGATCGAGGACGACAGCGAGGCCTCGGGCTATCGCGCACGCATCATCAAGGTGCTCGACAGCGCACGCACGCGCCTGCTCGGCATCTATCGCACGCTGCCGCATGGCGGCGGGCGGATGATCCCCGTCGACAAGAAGCAGGCCGGACGCGAACTCAACATCGCAGCCTCCGATGCCAATGGCGCCGAAGACGGCGATCTCATCAGCGTCGATCTGATCAGGACGCGTGGCTACGGCCTTGCCTCCGGCAAGGTGAAGGAGCGTCTCGGCTCGCTGTCGTCGGAAAAGGCGATCAGCCTGATCGCAATCCATGCGCACGACATCCCGCAGGCTTTTTCACGCGGCGCGTTGCAGGAAGCCGAAGCCGCCAAGCCCGCTGCCTTGAAAGGCCGCGAGGACTGGCGCGAGGTGCCGCTCGTCACCATCGATCCGCCGGATGCGAAGGATCACGACGACGCTGTCTATGCCGAAGTCGATCCCGACAACGAAGGCGGCATGATCGTCACCGTGGCCATCGCCGACGTCGCCTTCTATGTGCGCCCCGGCTCGGCGCTCGATCATGACGCGCTCCAGCGCGGCAATTCGGTCTATTTCCCCGACCGCGTCGTGCCGATGCTGCCGGAGCGCATCTCCAACGATCTCTGCTCGCTGGTGCCCGGCGAGCCGCGCGGCGCGCTCGCGGTGCGGATGGTGATCGACGAGGAGGGCCGAAAGGTCTCGCACTCGTTCCATCGCATCCTGATGCGTTCGGCGGCGAAGCTTTCCTACGCGCAGGCGCAGGCGGCGATCGACGGCAAGCCGGACGATATCACCGGCCCGATTCTCGATGCGATCCTCAAGCCGCTCTGGTCCGCCTACAAGCTCGTGAAGCGCGCGCGCGACGAGCGCGATCCGCTGGAGCTGGAAATTCCCGAGCGGAAAATCCTGCTCAAGAAAGACGGCACCGTCGATCGCGTCATCGTGCCGACGCGGCTCGACGCTCACAAACTCATCGAAGAGTTCATGATCCTCGCCAATGTCGCGGCGGCGGAGATGCTTGAAAAGAAGGGTCTGCCGCTTATCTATCGCGTGCATGACGAGCCGACCATCGAGAAGGTTCATAACCTCCAGGAATTCCTGAAGACCCTCGATATGCCCTTCGCGAAAGCGGGCGCATTGCGGCCGGCGGTATTCAATCGCGTCCTTTCGCAGGTAAAGGGGCACGATTCCGAACCGCTGGTGAATGAAGTGGTTCTACGCTCGCAGGCCCAGGCGGAATATGCCGCCGAGAATTACGGACATTTCGGCCTGAACCTGCGGCGCTACGCGCATTTTACCTCGCCGATCCGGCGATACGCAGATCTGATCGTGCATCGTGCGCTCATCCGCGCGCTCAATCTCGGCGACGGCGCCCTGCCCGAGACCGAAACGCCGGAGACGCTGGCGGAAGTGTCCGCGCAGATCTCCGCCACCGAGCGCCGCGCCATGAAGGCGGAGCGTGAAACGTCGGACCGGCTGATCGCGCACTTTCTGGCCGACAAGATCGGCGCCAGTTTCCAGGGCCGGATTTCCGGGGTCACCAAGGTTGGACTCTTTGTCAAATTGACCGAAACCGGCGCCGATGGCTTGGTGCCGATCAGGACGTTGGGTTCGGAATATTTCAACTATGACGAAGCCCGGCACGCCCTCATCGGTACGCGCACCGGCGCGATGTACCGGCTTGGCGATGTCGTCGATGTCCGTCTGGTCGAGGCTGCACCGGTTGCCGGTGCACTGCGATTCGAAATGCTCTCCGCGGGCAATGAAGCGCCTCGGAGCCGGCGGCGCGAACACGGACGCAGCAAAGGCGCTGACGACCGCGAGCCGCATCCGAACACGACGAAATTCAAATCGTCGAAGAAATCGAAACCGGGCCGCAATGCCCGGGTGAAGAACAAGGCAAAGAAGATCATTGCCAAGGCGGCACGCGTCTCCCGCAGCAAGGGCGGCAAGCCGAAGCGAGGCAAATAACGAGGCGAGCGAGACAAGCCATGATGACGCTGACCACGCCAAAGACATTCACGAAGATCTGGACCAACGCATCGGATCCCGCCGCCAAGCGCGATCTGTGGACCGCGATGAAGCGCGGTTTCTTCTGTCGCTGCCCGAATTGCGGTGAAGGCAAGATGTTTCGCGCCTTCCTGAAGACGGCCGATCACTGCGATCGCTGCGGCCAGGAGTTCACCGGCCATCGCGCCGACGACCTGCCCGCTTATCTCGTCATCGTCATCGTCGGCCATATCGTGGTGCCGATCGCCTTGTGGATCGAGACCAATTACTCGCCGTCGGTGGCGCTGCAGCTTGCAATCTATCTGCCGATCTCGCTCATCGCATCGCTCTGGCTGCTGCAGCCGGTCAAGGGAGCCGTCGTCGGATTGCAATGGGCTCTGCGCATGCACGGGTTTGGCGACGGCCACGAGCACTGATACGGTTGCCGTCCCCTAACAAACTTCAAGAAAAGATTTCTAGGAGACGGAATGAGCGAGACTGTCGAAGTCGGCAAGGAAGCCGACCACCATCCCTACAAGCGTCCGCGCGATGCGGCGACGCTGATGCTGGTCGATCGCTCCGGCCCGGTGCCCAAGGTGCTGGTCGGCAAGCGCCACGACAAGGTGGTGTTCATGCCGGGCAAGTTCGTCTTCCCGGGCGGCAGTGTCGACAAGACGGACAACCGCGTGCCGGTGGCGGCGCCGATGCCGGCGGGTCTCGAGGCCAATCTGATGAAGGGCAGCCCGAAGACCCTGCCCTCGCGCGCCCGTTCGCTCGCCATCGCCGCCATCCGCGAAGCCTGTGAAGAAACCGGCCTCTGCCTCGGCAGCAAGGCCGAAGGCCCGGCGAAGAAACTCAACGGCCCGTGGCAGGCCTTCAGCGATGCCGGCTTGCTGCCGGACCCGTCGGGCCTGTTTCTGATCGCCCGCGCCATCACCCCGCCCGGCCGCATCAAGCGCTTCGATACACGCTTCTTCACAGCCGACGCTTCGTCGATCGCCCATCGTGTCGAAGGCGTGGTTCATGCCGATGCCGAACTGGTCGAACTGGTCTGGGTCGAGCTCGGCTCGCCGCATCTGGCCGATGCGCATGCGATGACCAAAAACGTGCTCAACCAGTTGCAAAAACGCCTGGCACTCGGGCCCTTACATCACAACGCGCCACTGCCGTTCTTCCATTGGTACGATGGTAAGATGCAGATGGATATGGTACCGGCTTGATGCGGGAAAGCGCCGCATCTGCTGCGTTTTCACGATTTTTTTAACGCATCTATCTACCAGGGCGACTAACAACGACGGCGCCGCAACCGAGGAGCTATCGTTTATGGGACAACAGATGCAAAGGTTCGAGGAGGGTGAAACCTCGACCTTCACAGCTGTGTCGCTCGGCTACCGGCAGATGGCGTCGTCACTCGGAAAGAAAGCGAGCATGTCGAGCGACCCGCGGGAAGTCCGCGATCTGCTCGACCTCGCCAAATCCTGGATTCTGCTCGCCGAGAATGAAGAGCTGATGGCGAGCGAAGCGCGCAGCATGTCCTCGCGGTTCTAACCCCGCCTTCGCCGTCATTGCGAGGAGCCCTTGCGACGAAGCATTCCAGTCTTTCTTCGCGTGGCTTCTGGACTGCTTCGCTCCGCTCGCAATGACGGTGTTCTACAGGCGTATTCCAATTCGCAATAATCTTCCCGTGACTGGCTAGTGCCGGCTCGCCCTCACATGCCTATCTGTTTCCCCACCAGCATCACGGGGATCATTTAGATGGCAAAGCGTCAGTTGAAGCTCGGGGCCTTCATGCGGCCGGTCTCAATCCACACCGGCGCCTGGCGCTATCCCGGCGCCGTACCGGACGCCAATTTCAATTTCCCGCTGATGAAGCAGATGATCCGCAAGCTGGAGTCCGGCAAGTTCGACGCCTTCTTCATGGCCGATCATCTCGCGGTGCTGAACATGCCGGTGGAGGCGCTGAAGCGCAGCCATACGGTGACATCGTTCGAGCCCTTTACACTGCTGTCCGCGCTTGCGGCCGTGACCGAGAATATCGGCCTCATCGCCACCGGCTCGACCACCTTCGATGCGCCCTATCACGTGGCGCGCCGCTTCGCCTCGCTGGATCACATCTCGGACGGCCGTGCCGGCTGGAATATCGTCACCACATCCAACCCCGATGCCGCACTCAATTTCGGTCTCGACGATCACATGGAGCACGCCGAGCGCTACAAGCGCGCGCGCGAGTTCTATGACGTCGTCACCGGCCTGTGGGATTCCTTCGCTGACGACGCCTTCCCGCGCGATGCGGAAAGCGGCATCTACATGGATCCCGACAAGATGCATGTGCTCGATCACAAGGGCGCCTATCTCAAGGTCCGCGGCCCCCTCAACATCGCGCGCCCCGTGCAGGGTTGGCCGGTGATCGTGCAGGCCGGCGCATCCGACGACGGCAAGCAGCTCGCGGCAGAGACCGCAGAAGCCGTGTTCACCGGTGGCGGCCCGATCGGCGATGCGCAAAAGCTCTATGCCGACATCAAGGGCCGGATGGCGAAGATCGGCCGCAATCCCGATCACCTCAAGATCCTGCCCGGCGCTTTCGTGGTGATCGGCGACAGCATCGAGGAAGCGAAGGAGAAACGCGCCCTGCTCGACAGCAAGGTGCATTACGCCAATGCCATCGCCTCGCTCTCGATCAATCTCGGCACCGACGCCTCCGGCTTCGATCCCGACGCCCCCTTGCCCGACGACATCCCCGAGAGCAATGCGTCCAAGAGTGGCCGCGAGCGCGTCATTGCGCTGGCCCGGCGGGAGAATCTCACGGTGCGCCAGCTCGCCCAGCGGCTTGGTGGCTATGCCGGCTCGGCCTTTGTGGGGACACCCCAGACCATCGCCGACGAGATGCAGGAATGGCTGGAAACCGAGGCCTCGGACGGTTTCAACATCATGTTCCCCTATCTGCCTGAGGGGCTGAACGAGTTCGTGGACCGGGTTGTGCCGGAACTGCAGCGGCGCGGAATCTTCAGAACCGAGTATGAAGGCCGCACGCTGCGCGAGAATCTGGGCCTGCCACGGCCCGAAAACCGCTTCTTTCGGGGGTAATGGGGCGAAATCACCGAATTTACCGCCGCGGAAAACCTTGACTTTGGGGCGTTCGGGGCTAGTTTGCGCGCCAACACGGCCAGTGCTCTGGCTGTCACCCGATTCCCGACATTCAGAGGTTTCACCATGGCCAAAGCGGTCACCATCAAGGTCAAGCTCGTTTCCACCGCGGATACCGGCTTCTACTACGTCGCCAAGAAGAACTCGCGCACCATGACCGACAAGATGGTCAAGAAGAAGTATGACCCGGTCGCGCGCAAGCACGTCGAGTTCAAGGAAGCCAAGATCAAGTAAGCGCTGGAAACAGCTGCTGACGGATTTTGAACGGAGCCGAAAGGCTCCGTTTTTCGTTGGAGGCGGTCGTAGGGCGGATGAGCGAAGCGTAATCCGCCGGCCGATTGCATGTGGCGAAGAACGGCGGATTGCGCCTTCGGCTAATCCGCCCTACGGCCCTTAAGCCGCCGCCGCGACGACCCTGTTCCGCCCGTCATGCTTGGCGCGATACAGCGCAACGTCGGCCCGCTTCAGCACGTCGGCGATCGGCTCGCCCTTCTTCTCCAGGGTCGCGAGACCGATCGAGATCGTGACCTCGATCCGCTTGTTGCCGCGGTCGATGGAGAACGGTTCGCCGGCGATGGAGCGACGCAGGCGCTCGGCCACCATGCCGGCGACATGCATGTCCGTCTCCGGCATGACAATGACGAATTCCTCGCCGCCATAGCGGCAGGCGAGATCGATGCCGCGGATCGACTTGCGGATGCGCACCGCGAATTCACGCAACACATCGTCGCCGCAGTCGTGGCCGTGCGTGTCGTTGATCGACTTGAAATAATCGATGTCGAGGATCATCAGCGCCAGCGGCTTGCTGCGCGTCGCCGCCTGCTCGGCCAGCGTCTGCAGATGGCTCTCCATGTAGCGACGATTGTGCAGGCCGGTGAGACCGTCGGTGATCGCAGCTTCGATGGAATGCTGGACGTTGTCGCGCAGATGATCGGTGTAGCGGCGGCGGCGCACCTGGGTGCGCGCGCGGGCGAGCAGCTCGTTCTTGTCGACCGGCCGGGTGAGATAGTCGTTCACGCCGATCTCGAGGCCGCGCAGCAGGCGCGTATTGTTGTCGATGTCGGCGATGGCGAGGATCGGAATCTGCCGCGTGCGTTCCAGCGAGCGCGCCTGACTGCACAGCCGCAGACCGTCGAAATTCTCGAGGCTGAGCGAAACGATGAGCAGATCGTAATTGCCCTCGGCCGCATGAAACAGTGCCTCGGTGGGATTGGGCTCGACATCCACGGAATGCTCGGCCGCCAGCAGCGGCGCGAGCCGCTCATAGGACGACGGACGATCGTCGACGAGGAGAATGCGGCCACCGGTCCCCTCATCGGCCACGGCGCTCCGTTCCGGCGCCTGGATGCCAATCTCCAGCGAGGTGAGCGCGCGCATGCGCAGCTCGTCGGTCATCATCTTCAGGCGAGTCAGCGAACGGACGCGCGCGACCAGCACGGCGTCAGCGACAGGCTTGGTGAGGAAATCGTCGGCGCCGGCCTCCAGACCGCGCACGCGATCGGACGGCGAATCCAGCGCGGTGACCATCACCACCGGAATGAAATGCGTCTTCGGATTGGCCTTGAGACGGCGACAGACCTCGAAGCCGTCCATGTCCGGCATCATAACGTCGAGCAGGATCAGGTCGCATTCCGAGCGCGCGCAGATATCCAGCGCCTGGGCGCCGTTCGACGCCGTGATCACGTCGAAATATTCGGCGGACAGACGGGCTTCGAGCAGCTTCACATTGGCGGGGATGTCATCGACGACGAGAATACGCGCTGACATGGAAAACTCCCTAACCGATAAATCGTCGGACCGTCTCGATGAACTTCCCGACGGAAATTGGCTTTGATAAATATGCTTCGCAGCCGCCCTCGCGGATGCGCTCTTCGTCGCCCTTCATGGCAAAGGCTGTGACGGCGACGACGGGGATCATGGCGATCGACGGATCCTTCTTGATCCAGCCGGTCACTTCGAGACCGGAAACCTGCGGCAATTGAATGTCCATCAGGATCAAATCGGGACGGAGAGAACGGACAAGGTCGAGCGCTTCATAGCCATTGCTCGTGCCCACCGTCTGGTAGCCATGGGCTTCCAGCAGGTCACGGAACAGCTTCATATTGAGCTCGTTGTCCTCCACGATCAGGACGGTTTTAGCCATCCTGTCCTCCAATCCCGGCATAAACGGTTTATCTGCGCAAAACCCTCGGCTCCGCGCCGGCAGATCAATGCTGCCCGACCACCTGCCCGAACCAAAAAATCCCAATTACTGGAATCACTTGGGTGACTCGGGCATGATGATTCAAACTAGAGACGATAAGTTACGGAAAGGCAAACACGCGTGATGAAAAAGCAAGGGCGGCACCCCGGCGAAGTGGCTGAAATCGTTGCGATTCAGGCGCTTTCCTTCGTGGCGGGCGAGCCCGAGCGGCTGGGTCTTTTCCTGTCCGAAAGCGGGATCGGACCGGAGACGCTACGTTCGGCTGCGAAGGACCCGCAATTCCTCGTCAGCGTGCTGGATTTCGTGCTGCGCGACGACGAGACCGTGCAGGCTTTCGCGGCCGCCTCGCAGCTGCCGCCGGACACCATCGCCGCCGCGCGCATGGCGCTGGCCGGCCCCGGCAGCGACTTCCCGTGAGCCCTTTCCCGACAGATGTGAGCGGACCGCGCTGCTTCTGCCGGGATTGCCTTGCCGACCTCGACCAGCGCGCGAAGCGCTGCACCGCCTGCGGCTCGCCGCGGCTGGTGCGCCACCACGAGCTGCCTTCGCTCACCCTCGCGCATATCGATTGCGATGCGTTCTACGCGACGGTGGAAAAGCGCGACAATCCCGAGCTCAACGATCACCCCGTGATCATCGGCGGCGGCAAGCGCGGCGTGGTGTCGGCCGCCTGCTATATCGCGCGCACCTATGGCGTGCGCTCGGCGATGCCGATGTTCAAGGCATTGGACCTCTGCCCCGAGGCAAAGGTCATTCGGCCGGACATGGCAAAATATGTCCGCGTCGGCCGCGAGGTGCGCACCGCCATGCAGGCGCTGACTCCGCTGGTGGAGCCGCTCTCCATCGACGAGGCGTTTCTCGACCTCTCAGGGACGCAGCGTGTGCACGGCATGATCCCGGCCAAGGTGCTGGCGAAATTCGCTGCCGATGTGGAGCGCGACGTCGGCATCACCGTGTCCGTGGGCCTGTCGGTGAACAAGTTTCTCGCCAAGATCGCCAGCGATCTCGACAAGCCCCGCGGCTTCGCGACGCTCGATCAGGAGGACGCGGTCGCCCTCCTGGCCGACAAGCCCGTCGGCTTCATCTATGGCGTCGGCCCGGCAACGCAGGAGCGGCTGTCGCAGCGCGGCTTCCGCAAGGTCGGCGATCTCCAGCGCGCCGACGAGACCGAACTGATGAAGCAGTTCGGCGGCGAAGGCCGGCGGCTGTGGCGGCTGGCGCGCGGCATCGACGATCGCCTCGTCGTCGCTGATCGCGGCGCCAAGACGATTTCCAACGAGACGACTTTCAACGAGGACATCCGCGATCTCGCCACGCTGGAGAAAATCTTGTGGCGCCTGTCGGAGAAGGTGTCGGGGCGCCTGAAGAGCAGCGAATTAAGCGGCACCACGATTACGCTGAAACTGAAGACGGCGGATTTCCGCCAGCGCACACGCTCGCAATCGATCCAGTCGCCGACGCAATTGGCAAAACGCATCTTCGATATCAGCCGCGAGATGCTGGCAAAGGAAATCGACGGCACCGCATTTCGCTTGATCGGCACCGGCGTCAGCGCATTGCGGCCGGGCTCGGAGGCCGGCGACGAGAACATGCTCGACCGCCGCTCCGCCCATGCGGAGCGCGCGATGGATGCGCTGAAGAAGAAATTCGGCAATGCCGCTGTCATCAAGGGCATTGCGTATGATGGGCCGGAGAAGCCGCGAGGGTAGCGGCTGCGCGCCACCCACTCCGCCCTCATCCTGAGGAGCGGCGCAAAGCGGCGCGTCTCGAAGGATGGCGCCAGGCTCCATGGTTCGAGACGCGCGCAACAGCGCGCTCCTCACCATGAGGGCGGTGTTTACCCAAACACGTCCTGCACAACGCCATCCTTGATCACATCCACACCATCCAGCGTGATGGTCGTGTTGAAGATCGGCAGATCGAAATGCCCGGCCGTATAACGCCCGGCGAACTCGTTCGCGCCCGTCGAGAACAGGAAATTGCCGGCCACCGCGCGGATCTCCGTGCCGTTGGTGTCGCGCTGGTCATACATCTGCAGCGCCTCATACCGCGCATTGGGATTCATGCCCCAGCCGACATGCGACACCGCATAGGCCTCGCGATCGCCCCACGCCGCGAGATAGCGCTTCATCATCTCGGCATCGGCGCCCTCGCCCGTGAGCTCGGTGAGATAGTCGTCCTTGAACAGCATCTTCACCGGCGAGGTCAGATAGCGCTTGAAGGTGAGATTGATGTCACCGGCATCCATCACGACCGTGCCGTTGATGGTCTTGCTCTTAGGGAAGCTCACCACGATGCCGCCCGGCCAATGCGCCAGCGTGCCGGGCTTGTCGGTCCAGCCCCAGACGCCCACCGTGGCGGCGCCTTCCATGTTCACGTCGAGATCGGTGCCCGCCTTCGAGGTCACCTTCATATGCTTCGTCCCGCGCAGCATCTTCGCTGCAGCACGCACGCGCTTCTCCAGCGCCGAGTCCGGCACCATGCGCTCGAGCGCTTCCGGATGCTCATTGGAAATGACGAGAATGCGCGAGCCGGCCTTCAGGATATCCGGCGTCTCCTTCGCATGCATCAGACCTTCAATGGTGCAATCCACCACGAAGCCCGCCTGCTGCAGCGCCGATACCACCGGACCGAGTTGCTGGATCGCTTCCGACGCGCCAGTGGAGCGGATCGGCACGACCTGCTTGTTTCGCGGGGTCGGCACCACGACATGGAACGGCTTTGCTCCCATGCGCAGCAATGCCAATTCGGCAATGTGCACATTCAGCGCACGCGATTGCGTCTCAGAGAGGATTGCAGCAGTGTCACCCGGCTTGACCGCGCAGCGTTCGAAAATCTCGCAGAATGCGTCGATCCATTTCGCCTCGATGCGATCCGCCAGCATGTTGCCTCTCCATGTTTTGTAGCGATTATCGTTGGATGATAGGCGCGCTCATGTTATATGAAAAGGAATATTTTTAGGATTAAAGGACAGGCGCAACGCTAGTTTTTAAGGCAGTTGCAGCATTCCGGAGCGGCGAACTTCATGGCGACAGACAAGCCGGCGCGCAATGACGTCCCAACGCCCGACGCATCGTCGGATGCCACGCAGCCGATCAATCCGGCCACCTTTCGTCAGGCCCTGGGCCAGTTTCCGACCGGCGTCACCGTCGTCACAGCATACACCGGCGATCACCCCGTCGGCATGACGGCAAACTCGTTTTCATCGGTCTCGCTCGACCCGCCGCTGGTGCTGTGGAGCGTCGCCAAGTCGTCGCCCAGCCACGATCCCTTCGTCGAAGCCGATGCCTTCGCCATCCACTTTCTCGGCGCCGATCACGGCGAACTGGCGATGCGCTTCGGCCGCCGAGGCTCGGACAAGTTCGCCGATATCGACCACCGCCCCGGCATCACCGGCGCGCCGCTGATCGAGGGCCTCGCACCGATCTTCGAATGCAGGACATGGGCGCGCTATCCCGGCGGCGATCACACCATCCTGGTCGGCGAGGTCGTGCGCTTCGTCGAGCGCAATCACGATCCCCTGGTGTTTCACTCCGGCCAGCTGCGCCGCATCGACAAGGGGCAGCGGCACGCGCCGCCGCTGGCCAGCGACAGCTTTGCCCGCAACTACCTGCCCTATCTGCTGGCACGTGCGAGCTTCAACGTCTCGAACGAATTCCACGCTCGCCTGAAGGAATGGGAGTTGACGGTGCCGGAATGGCGCGTGCTCGCCTGTCTCACCGATGTCGAGGGCCTGTCGGTCGGCGAACTCGCAGCGATGGCGCTGATGAAGCAGCCGGGGCTGACCAAGACGCTCGACCGCATGGAGAGCGATGAGCTGCTCAAGCGCAAGAGCGCCACGGGAGATCGCCGCCGCGTCACCCTGCATCTCACGGCGAAAGGCCGCGCGCGCGTCAAGCCGGCGCTGAAGGCGGCGCTGGAACATGAGGCGTCAGTGCTCGGCCGCTTCAGCGAAGACGAACGCGCAACCATCAAATATGCGCTGGATTTGCTGATCGATAGCGATCAGACAGATGAATCGTAGGATGGGTTGAGCGCAGCGATACCCATCACCACGTGCACATGAGGTGATGGGTATCGCTGCGCTCAACCCATCCTACGCGCTTGCGAAAATGGCCGGGACAAAGCCCGGCCATCGCATTCCTGACTGTGTCGCGCCTTACTTGATCGGCGCCACGACGCTTGGATTCTTCCAGCTGGACACGTCGATCTTCTTCGACAGCATCCCGGTCTCGACATAGACATCGAGCATCTTCTGGATCGCATCGAAATTCGGCGCCGCGCCAGGATCGCGCGCAAAATCGTTTTCCTTCAGCAGATAGGTTTCCAGCACCGGGATCGGCGCCTTCATCACCTCGTTGACGACCTTGAGCGTCTCGTCGCGATTGGCGAGCGCCTTCTGCATGCCCAGCGTCAGGTCACGCACATAGGCCTTGGCGAGATCGGGGTTCTTGTCCACGAAGTCCGCACGGCAGGCTTCGAGGATGTGCACGATGCCTTCCTGCTGCTGCGACAGCGAGAACAGCTTGCGCGTGCCGCCCTTGGCTTCCATACGCGCCGCGAACGGCTGGTTCATGACCGCAGAATCCACGCGGCCCGAGCGCAGCGCTTCTTCCGACAGCGCAAAGCCGACTTCAACCAGCTTGATGTCCTTCGCCGGGTCAACGCCCGCCTGTTTCAGCAGGATCGCCATCGGGCCATAAATGCCCGAGCCGAGCGTGTTGATGGACATGGTCTTGCCCTTGAGATCCGCGATCGTCTTGATCGGCGAGTCATCCTTCACTGCCCAGTAGACCGAGAAGCTGCCGGGTTTTTCGAACACGTGCTGCGCGACGACGTAAGCCTTCAGGTTTCCGCCGACCACGCCCTGCGCCAGCGCCAGCGGCGACTGCGTCGCGCAATCGAGCGCGCCGGCGGCGAGCGCCTGGGTCATCGGCGCGGTGCCCTGAAACTGCACCCATTCGATGTTGTATTTCTTGCCGAGATCCGCGAACTCCTGCGGCCGCTTCATCATCCAGTATTTGGATTCCTCGGCGGGGATGGTCCAGCCCACCTTGATCGTTTGCTGGGCAAATGCCGCGCCGCTGCTCAGCAACGCTCCCAAAGCCACAGCCGCAACAACGCCACGCTTAAAAGTCCGCTTCATCGTGTATCCCCTTGTGATGCCGATATCGTTTTGCAGTCAAATGCAAAACTCTTGCCGGAACTCTGCCCTTCACGATTGTTTCATGCTTCAAATGACCGCGCAATACGCCTCGCAAAGGGCTATATTGTCGCGTGAGTGGGTGAGGCTTCCAGCCGGGAATTGATTCAGCATGAGCAACGACTTCTTCTCCGACCTCCTCGCCTCCATCTCGGAGCGCGGCCGCAACCTGTTGCGGCTCGGCCCCGCCTCGGTCGACCCCAAGCAGAATGCCATCGACCTGATCGACCTCTGCGGCGAATTGCTCTCCGGCCGCGGTGAAGCCTCGGGCACGGCGATCGCACGTGGCGTGCTCGATCGCTACCAGTCGCTGGACGATGCCGGGCGCGTGCTGTTCTTCGAAACGCTCGCGCAGAAATACGGTCCCGATCGCGACAGGCTGGAGAAGGCCATCGAGGCCTGGCGCATCAAGCCGACCAGCGAAGGCGCCGGCGCCTTGCACATCGCATCGGAGCCGCAGCGGCAGGAACTGTTCCGCCGCCTCAACCGCGCGCCGGGCGGCACCAGCGAACTCGTCAAGATGCGCGAGGACCTGCTCGATCTGAAGAACGGCAACAAGGAACTCAACGCCGTCGACAACGACGTCGTCCATCTCTTCGCATCGTGGTTCAACAGGGGTTTTCTCGTGCTGCGCAGGATCGACTGGTCGACCCCCGCCAACATTCTCGAGAAGGTCATCAAATACGAGGCCGTGCACGAGATCCATGACTGGGACGATCTGCGTCGCCGCATCGATCCCGTCGACCGGCGTTGCTACGCGTTCTTCCACCCTGCCCTCGTCGATGAGCCGCTGATCTTCGTCGAGGTCGCGCTCACCGAAACCATCCCCGGCGCCATCGCGCCGCTGCTCGCGAAGGACCGTCAGCCGGTACCGATCGAGCGCGCCCGCACCGCCGTGTTCTATTCGATCTCCAACTGCCAGCGCGGCCTCGGCGGCATCTCCTTCGGCAACTTCCTGATCAAGCAGGTGGTGGAAGAGCTGCGCCGCGAATTGCCGAAGCTCGACACCTTCGTCACGCTCTCGCCGGTACCGGGCTTCATGAAGTGGCTGAAGAAGGCCGAAGATCTCAACCTGTCAAACGAGGATAGCGCATTGGTCGCGATGCTCGACGATCCGCTCTGGGTCAATGACGTCGCGCTGCGCGAACAGCTCAAGCCTGTCATGGAAGGTCTCGCTGCGCATTATTTCCTGAAGGCCAAGAATGCCCGCGGTGGCCCGGTCGACTCCGTCGCCCGCTTCCATCTCGGCAATGGCGCACGGCTCGAGCGCATCGACTGGCTCGGCGACACCTCGTCCAAGGGCCTGCGCGAGTCCGCGAGCCTGATGGTGAACTATCTGTATCGTCTCGACGATATCGAGAAGAACCACGAAGCCTATGCCGACCACTACGAGATCGCGGCGTCGAGCGCGGTGAAGAAACTGCTGAAGACCGAGGGCGGCGGATTGAAGCTGCTGGATAGCATGCGGTTTTCGCGGGCGGAGTAGGTTTCTCATCCGTCATTGCGAGAAGCGCAGCGACGAAGCAATCCAGTCTTTCTTCACGCGGCTTCTGGATTGCTTCGCTGCGCTCGCAATGACGGAGCCAGAGAACTATTTACAAGCCTTGGTCTCTTTCACCATGAGCTTGCTCATCGCGCCCGCGATGACGAAATCGTTGTAGTCCAGCGCCAGCGCGCGGGACACGCCGTTTTCATACAGCTCGAACGACATCGCATAGACCGGCGTCTGCTCGCCGCCGTCGCTCGCCTTGGCCGATTTGTCGTAATAGCTCACCGTCACCGGCCAGCGCTGCAGTGTCTTCATCTTGTCGTCGCTGGTCGACGGATCGGGCTCCGCGACCTTGCGATCGGCGGGGATCGCCTGCCCGATCACCGTGAGCGTGCTGTAGACCTTGTCGCCGGTATCCGAGCCATCGAACACATTCAGCTCGAGCACCGACTTGCCCTCCTTGGCGGCGGCGATGATGCGATGGATCTGCTCGGTCGGGAACACGATGTCGCCATCGAGCTTGATGCTCTTCTTCTCCGGCAGCGTCAGCTTGACATTGATATGATCGCCCTCGCGCTCGGCGATGCCATCGATCTTGTTGGGATCGCTGTCGTTCATCTGGGTGTCGATCTTGAAGCGATAGCTCTTGCCGTCGCCGGCTTCCCAGCTCGTCGAGCGCAGATCGCTCAGCGTCGTCTTGTCCTCGCCGCTGTTCAGCTCGGAGACCTGCCGGAAGTCGGACGAGTAGCCCTCGCAACTGCTGCCGGTGAAGCTGTAGAGGATGCGTCCGGTGGCGGCATTCACATTGGCATTGCCGCGCGATTTGGTGAGCTTGAGTTCATACAGCGCCTGATGCGCGAGGAACGGCACCGTCGATCCCGGTGCGGCCGCGTGGCTTGCGGGCGCCAGCAATGCAGCAGCGCTGAGCGCCAGAGCGGCAGCCGAGGAACGCAAGAGCGAGGCGGAGCGGCGCATGGATTCGTCCCGTGTGTTGAAACCATCACAATAGAGAGCGCCCTATTGCGCCGCAACTGGGGCCGTTTGCGGCCCATCCGGCCACCACCTGCGGAATGCCATATTTGGCCCGGATTATGGCGGAAGCCGGATATGGGGATGCGCATCTGCCGTCGTCCGAACGTCCCTTGCATGGACGGACACGATGGGGGAAACAGGCTCGCCTGCCTGCCGTTACGTCGTTCAGGCTCAACATCGAACTTTGGGGATTTTTTGCATGCCAGGTGCAGTCGAGCAGAAACTCGCGGAATTGGGGATCACCCTTCATGAGCCGGTCAGCCCGGTGGCCAATTACGTGGGCTTCGTGCGCACCGGCAATCTGCTGTTCGTCTCCGGCCAGATCTGCCTCGGCGCCGACGGCAAGCTGATCGCCAAGGGCAAGCTCGGCGGCAATGTCATCCTCGAGGACGGTGTCGCCGCCGCCCGCGGCTGCGCCATCAACATTCTCGCCCAGGTCAAAGCCGCGCTCGGCGATCTCGACAAGGTGGCGCGTGTGGTGCGCCTCGGCGGCTTCGTCAATGCGACGCCGGATTTCATCGACTCGCCGAAGGTCATCAACGGCGCCTCAGACCTGATGGTCGCCGCTTTCGGCGACAAGGGTCGCCACTCCCGCGCCGCTGTCGGCGTCGCCTCGCTGCCAGCCGATTGCGCCGTCGAGGTCGATGCGGTGTTCGAAGTCGCCTGATCCAGAGGATCATCGCGATGCGCGCACCTGACTGGCTGATCGCCCGCCCGGTCGCGCATCGCGGCCTGCACGACCGCGCCCGCGGCATTGTCGAGAACATGCCCGGCGCCATGCACGCGGCCATCGCGGGCCATTTTTCCATCGAGGTGGACATCCAGCTCACCGCCGATGGCGAGGCGATGGTTCATCACGACGACGACCTCGGCCGCCTCACCGAAGGCAGCGGCCCTCTCCTTTCCAAGACCGCAGCCGACCTCAAGGCCGTCACCTTCAAGGATACGCCCGAGCGCATGATGTCGCTCGGCGATCTGCTCGCACTGGTGGATGGCCGCGTCGGCCTCGTGATCGAGGTCAAGAGCCACTTTGACGGCGACCGCCAACTGGTCCGCCGCGCCGCCGAATTGCTGAGAGGCTATCGCGGCCCCGCAGCCTGGATGTCGTTCGATCCCGATCAGGTTCTCGCCATGCGCGAGATCGCGCCCGAGATCCCGCGCGGCATCACCGCCCAGCGTAGCTATGACGAGGGCGAGTGGCTGACGCTGACACAGGCGCAGCGTGACGGCATGCTGCATCTTCGCCACGCCTTCCGCACCCGGCCGCATTTCGTGTCCTATTGGGTCAGGCAGCTCCCCGCCCCGGCACCCTGGATCGCGCGCAACATTTTCGGCTGCGCACTCATCACCTGGACCGTGCGCACGCCGGAGCAGCGTGCCATCACCGAGCGCTGGGCCGACCAGATGACCTTTGAGGGTTTCGTCCCGTAGTCCACGAAGACGACCATCCACACGCTCTCCCCTCATGGTGAGGAGCGCGCTCTTGCGCGTCTCGAACCATGACTCGCCTGTCTCCGGAGCCTTGCGGCCATCCCTCGAGACGCCGCTTCGCGGCTCCTCGGGATGAGGGCGGGGCAAGATTAGCGCCGGGTCTTGACCTGCGACACGAAGTGCCCACTTGAAAGCGCGAGGTCGCCGCGCTGATCGCACATGACCGGTTCAAGTGATTGATGACGTCATCGGATATTACCCTCGAAGCAGTCGGATCGATCAGCCAGGTGCCGCAGGCGGAATGGGACGCCTGCGCGACCGGGCGCGCCGTCGCGGGCGAATCGCTGGCAGGCGATCTGGCCGATCTCGACACGCTCTCAAGCGTTGCCAACTCAAGTTCAAAAGCGCCCTATAACCCGTTCGTTTCTCACGCTTTTCTGAGCGCGGTTGAGAAATCGAATTCGGCCTGCGCACGTACCGGCTGGGGCCCGCGGCACCTGCTCGCCAGGCAGGACGGCAAGATTCTCGGCATCGTGCCCTGCTATCTGAAATCCCATTCCCAGGGCGAATATGTCTTCGACCGCGGCTGGGCCGACGCCTATGAGCGCGCCGGCGGCGACTATTATCCGAAGCTGCAGGCGTCGGTTCCGTTCACCCCGGCTACCGGCCCCCGCCTCCTGATCCGCGACGGCGCGGACGCCCAGCGCGTCAGCGAAGCGCTGGCCGGCGGGCTCGTCGGTCTGTGCGAGGCGACAGAGGCGTCGTCGGTGCACGTCACCTTTGCGCGCGAGCCGGAATGGAATTTTCTCGCCGAGCGCGGCTTTCTCCAGCGCACCGACCAGCAGTTTCATTTCCACAATCCCGGCTATGAAAGCTTCGACGATTTCCTCGCCACGCTGAATTCACGCCATCGCAAGGCGATCAAGCGCGAGCGGCGCGATGCGGTCGCCGCCGGCATCACCATCGAGGCGCTGAGCGGGAGCGACATCACCGAGGAAGCCTGGGACGCCTTTTTCGACTTCTACATGGAGACGGGCTCGCGCAAATGGGGGCGGCCCTACCTCACCCGCGCCTTCTATGCGCTGATCGGCGAGACCATGGCGGACGACGTGGCGCTGATCATGGCGAAACGCGACGGCCGCTTCATCGCCGGGGCGATCAATTTCATCGGCTCGGACACGCTGTTCGGCCGCCACTGGGGCGCCACCGAGCATCACCCGTTCCTGCATTTCGAGGTCTGTTATTATCAGGCCATCGACTTCGCCATCCGCCGCAAGCTCAAGACCGTCGAGGCCGGCGCTCAGGGCGAGCACAAGATCGCCCGCGGCTATCTCCCGCAGACCACCTATTCCGCGCATTACATCAGGGATCGCGGGTTTCGCACTGCAGTGGCGGACTATCTCAAGCGCGAGCGTTCCTATGTCGCCGAGGCCGGCCGCGAACTGGCCGAACTCGGCCCGTTCCGCAAGGGCGATCCCGCCGCTTGACCGCGGCTGCGGCTGCGGCGACATTCCCGGCGCAATGTCGGGAGGATTCCATGGTCGCGTATGACAACAACAACATTTTCGCCAAGATCCTGCGCGGCGAGCTGCCCTGCTACAAGGTCTATGAGAACGACCACGTTCTCGCCTTCCTCGACATCATGCCGCGCTCGCCCGGCCACACGCTGGTGATCCCGAAGGCTGCAGCACGCAACATTTTCGACATCCTCCCGGAAGACTACGCCCATGTGATCCGCGCCGCGCAAAAGATCGCCATCGCGGCAAAACAGGCGTTCAATGCGGACGGCATGCTGGTCGCACAGGCTTCAGAGACCGCCGGCGGCCAGGTCGTGTTTCACCTGCATATGCATGTGATGCCGCGCTTCGAAGGCGTCGCCATGCTGCCGGCGGCCAGCGTCAAGGAAGATCCGAAGGTGCTGGAACAGAATGCAGCAAAGCTGATCGCGGCGTTGAAGGCGCTGGGCTGAGGCCTCTCACTGTCATTGCGAGCGCAGCGAAGCAATCCAGAAAGCCAAGAACTGGATTGCTTCGTCGCTTCGCTCCTCGCAATGACGACGACCTACTCCGTCTGAAAATCCCCCGGCTGCGGCGGCGCCAGCGGTGTGAATTCGCAGCGGTCGGGCTTGATGTCCAGCAGCGGCGTCTCATCGAGGCAATCGAGCCCGCGCACCAGCACCACAGATCCCTCGATCCCCACCAGCTTCACCATGGACGTGCCGATCGGATTCGGCCGCACCGGCGTGCGCAGCGAGAAGATGCCGCGCGCGGTGCCGTCATTCTTCGGGCTCTGCAGCACGAGATCGCGGCGCGACAGATGCAGCCAGTACAGCACTTCGAGTGTCTTGTAGAGTTCGAGGTCCTTCAGCCCCGCCACCCATGGCTCGAAAATCTCGAGTCGGCACACCGGCCCGTCATGCCGGCCCTGCCGCGGCGTTTCCAACCGCGACGTCCAGGGCGTGCGGATGCGGCCGATATAGACGAGGCCCGCATGGTTCGGCTTCGGTGCCTCGACGACGACCTCGCCGGCGCGGATTTCACTTTCACGAACCATGCTGCATCCCTCGATCAATCCAGCGAGATGTTCATCGCCTTGATGACTTTCGACCACCGCGCGCGGTCCTCGTCAACGAATTGATTGATCTCGGCGACCGTCTTCGGCTTCAGCACCGGGAAGCCGATCTTCTCCAGCGACGCACGGAAGGCGGCATCGTTCAGCGCGCGGTCCATGCTGGCCATGACTTTTGTCACCACCTCGTCCGGCAGTTTCGACGAGCCGGCAAGACCGAACCAGACGCCGACCTGATAGTCGGGATAGCCGCTCTCGATCACGGTCGGCACATCCGGCAAATCGGGGCTGCGCTCCTTCGACGACACGCCGAGCGGACGCAGCAGACCGCCCTTCACCGGCGGCAACGCGGTGGAGAGCGTATCGAACATCACCTGGATGTTGCCCGACAAGAGATCGGTCAGCGCCGGCCCGGCGCCCTTATAGGGCACATGGGTCATCTCGACGCCGGCGATCTGCTTGAACATCTCGCCGGCAAGATGAATGGTGCCGCCCGTCCCTGCCGAGCCGAAATTGAGCTTGCCCGGATTGGCCTTCGCATAGGCGACGAATTCCTTCACCGTCTTCGCCGGCACCGACGGATGTACTTCCATCACCACAGGCAGATCGGTGACCACCGTCAGCATGCGCAGATCCTTCTGCGGATCGTAAGGCAGCTTCTTGTAGAGCAGCGGATTGAGCACCATGATCGATGCCGCCGTCACGAACAGCGTGTAGCCATCCGGCTCTGCACGCGACACCATCTCGGCGGCGATCGCGCCCTGCGCGCCCGGCTTGTTCTCCACCACCGTGGTCTGCTTCAAATCGCGGCCGAGATAATCGGCAACGAGACGCGCCAGCACATCGGTCGGCCCGCCCGCCGCATAGGGCACGACGAGCTTGATGGCGCGCACCGGATATTCCGCTGCATGGGCCAGCGGCGCGGTGATGGATGTTGCCGCAATGACAAGTGTGGATAGCAGAGCGGAGCGCAGGCGCGATGTCATGGTTTCTCCCGAGGCATTGTTGTTTTGCTTGCGGGAGATAGTAGCAGCCGTAGCGCGGATTAGCGAAGCGTAATCCGCCGCTCTTCGCCACCTGCAATCGGCCGGCGGATTACGCCTTCGGCTAATCCGCCCTGCGGCATTATCCCAACCAATACTTCCCGCCGACCATCATCAGCTCGCCGCACAACACACCCGCGAAGATCGAGCGCTTGAAACCGAGAAACACGAGCAGCCCGAACAGCACCGAGCCATAGCGCAGCGGCGCCGGCACAGTCGCGAGCGCACCGGGCGGCAGAACCAAAATCTGCGCGATCACGCCGGCAAGGATCGCCGTCGCCACCGCCCTCACCCACACCAGAATATCGGCTTCCTCGTCGAGGCCACCACCGAGCCACAGACCCAGCATGCGCCAGATCTCGTTGGGCAAAAATCCTGCGAGCACAAGAATGACCAGCGCATGCCAGTCGCCGATGAAGGTCTGCAGTTCGCTCACTTCCGCCTCCAGCGATGCACGTCGTAAGCGATGGTGCCGGCGGAGATGCCGGAGATGAGAATATCGACGCCGGTATTGAACCAGGACACGATCGGAAACAGCGCGAGGCCGAGCACCAGCGCGATCACATCCGGCAGCTTCTTGCAGTTGCGCGCCGTGGACAGAAGAAACGCCAGCGGCGTCAGCAGCAGGATCGCCGCGCCGAACAGCGGCGGCAGATTGGCGGCGAGATGGTAGCCGATCCATGTGGCGATCAGGCATGTGGCAACGAGGCCGCAGCCGAGCCCGTTGACGAAGGCAACGCGCCGTTCACGCGGCACCAGCGGCATCAGGCGAAAGCACTCGACCCACAACGTCACCGCGATGAAATGCGATGGCAGGATCAGTTGCCGCTTCTTCGTCTCGGGCGTCCGCAGCATCGGCAGCACCGACACCACCATGGGAAACAGGCGGATGCCACTCACGCCCACCGCGATCGCCGCCTGAATGACCGTGGCGCCGGAGCCAAGCGCCGCCAGCAGGATGATCTGCGCCGGACCGGCCCAGACCAGCAGCGTGCTCAGCAGCGCCCAGAACAGGCTGAAATGCGTGTCATGCGCCAGCGCGCCGATGCCGACATAGGTGGCGAACAAGACGGCAGTGAGAATCGTCGTGGCGACAGACCGCATGCCGTAGAGAAACGCCGGCGCGGTCCCCTGCCATCGCGATGAGTCCAGTGCAGGGAGTGCCACGTGCGACCTTCGATGTCTCAAGAGTTCGGCTGCATCGCAGGTGAACCCGTCACAGGTCAAGCGAGCCGTTTACCTTAACAAAGCATTGACAGCATGTCGCACTGTTCACAGCAATACCACCTCAGGTAGTTGTGAACGGTAACCTGGGGGGTCCCATGCTCGACCGACGCAAGAGTTTTCGCAGCCGTGTCTATTACGGCGCGCGCATCACATTCAACGAACGCCGCTCGACCATGGACTGCCTCATTCGAAACGTCTCCGAATACGGCGTTCGGGTCGAGCTCGACAATGCGGATGTGATTTCCGACGAGGTCGATCTGGTCATCAACCGCAAGGGCCTCGCCTATCGCGCGCGCATGATCTGGCGGCGCAACGGCCAGGCGGGCTTTGCATTCCGCAACAACAGGCACGTTCCCGTTCCGATGACCCTCGACTGGGCGCTACAATTGCGGGCCGTCGAGCGGGCCAACAAGACGCTGCGGCAGAGACTGGGACAGCTCAGCGACCGCTTCTGACCTCACGCGCCCCTGTTACGCAGCACGAGGCAGGCCTGCCCGGCCTTGTGGATCTGGCTGCAAAGGCCATTCGCCTCCTCGCGTGTGTCGGCGCCGATCCGCACCTGATAGAACGGTCGCGTGCCACGGCTGCGGAAGATCGAACGCAACAGGTTCGGATCGTGGTCGCCGACCACCGAGCGCAAGCGAACCATGGCGCGCGCATATTGCATCAAAGCGCGGTCGCGATTGAAGCCGGCAGAGAGCTGGACACCCCATGGCTTTGCCTCACCCAGCTTCACGCGCGCCTCGAGCTGCTGGACGAACGGATTGGGCGCCCGCTGCAGCAGCGCCATCAATTCGCGGCAACTCGACGTCTGCGGGCGCACCGGCGCCTTGCCGCCGCGCCCGGCTTCCTGCCAATCCTCCACCGTCGCGCCGGTGATGGCCGAGACATAGTTGCGCGTCTCGCCGGGCATAGTGCCTTTGCCGTCGAGCCATTCCTGCACCCGGCGCGGACCGGCATTGTAGGCCGCGGCAGCCAGGCCGAGATTGCCGAACTGGTCGCGCAGCTCACGCAGGAATTCTGCGGATTTCGGCAGCGCCTGCACGGGATCGAACGGATCCAGCAACCGCCGCTCGGCGGCCGTGCCGGGCATGAACTGCGCGATGCCCTGGGCACGCTGTCCATTGCGTGTCACCGGCCCCACCGCATCAGGCTGAAAGCGGCTTTCCTGCCAGATCACGCGGGCGAAGAATTCGAGCGGCAGATCGTTGGCCCGCGCGGCAGACTCGATCATCAGGCACATGGCTTCGCGAGCACTGGTGTCGCGCGCAGCGTCCGGCGCGGCCGGACGCATCGACACCATGCGATCGGCGCCCGGCTTGGCCAGTTCGCTGAGCGGCAGATCGTCGGCGCACGCCTGCCCTGCCAGCAGCATCGCGATGCACGTCATCGCTGCGGTGGTCCATCGCGTCATGCAAGGCCCTGCGCGAGTTCCGCGCCTTGATCGGTGATTTGCAACGGGCTAGCTATGAAACAAATAAGGCGGATACGGGAGCGAAAATCATGAGCGACATCCAGCACGAGGCCCCGGACCGCGCCGCGCAGGACGATGTGTCGATCCAGTACATGGCGCGCACCCGCGCCTATTACCGCGCCCTCGGCTACGACGCGCCCTATCGCTGGGCGCATAATGTGGATGCTCCGTTCCAGTCGCTGAAGAAGCCGCTCGCGCAATCGCGCGTGGCGCTCGTCACCACCGCGGCCCCCTTCGATCCCGCCAAGGGCGATCAGGGCCCCGGCGCGCTCTATAATGGCGGCGCCAAATTCTATCAGGTCTATGATGGCGACACGTCACAGACCCACGATCTGCGCATCTCCCACATTGCCTATGACCGCGTGCACACCAGGGCCGATGACAGCGGCACCTGGTTTCCGCTGCCCGCGCTGAAGCAGGCTGCCGCACAGGGCCGCATCGGCGACGTCGCACCGCGCTTCTTCGGCGCCCCCACCAATCGCAGCCACCGGGTCACCATCGAGACCGATGCCCCGGAGATCCTCGCCCGCGCGCAGGCCGATGGCATCGATGCCGCCGTGCTGGTGCCGAACTGCCCGGTCTGCCACCAGACCGTCAGTATCGTCGCGCGGCATCTGGAAGCGAACGGCATCCCCACCGTGGTGATGGGCTGCGCCAAGGACATCGTCGAGCATGTCGGCGTGCCGCGCTTCCTGTTCAGCGATTTCCCGCTCGGCAATTCCGCCGGCAAGCCGCACGATCCGGCCTCGCAAGCCCTGACGCTGGAGCTGGCGCTGCGCCTGCTGGAATCCGCAGTCGGGCCACAGACGACCATGCAGTCCCCACTTCGCTGGGCGCAGGATCCGGCCTGGAAGAACGACTATAACAATGTCGCTTTGCTCAGCGCCGACGAACTCGCCCGCCGCCGTGCCGAATTCGACAAGCAGAAAGAGATCGCCAAAGGACTGACAAGGGGCTGAAGGATACCGCAGCGTGAATTATGGCCGGCTTTCGGCGACCGGCCTTAAGCTTGATTTACGTTAACTTCGCCCGGCCGCAGCCAGAGCCTTCCCCGCGGGATGGAACCGCGTAGAGTCCGCCCGTCTCAAACGGGGATTTCAGGACATGGACGACCGTCGCAAACAGCCGCGCGACAAGGTGACCTTGGGTGCCACAGCATCGAAGGATCAGAAGGCCAAGGAATGCGTCGTCCGCGACATGTCAGAGGACGGCGCGCGGGTCGAATTCCCGTTCGGCCATCGGCCCATCAAGGATCAGATGTCGCTGACCATCGAGCGCGACGGGCGTCCGGTATCCGCGGACATCATCTGGTCGCGAGGCAATGTGGTCGGCGTATCGTTCAACGATGCGCGCAGCGAAGAAGCATCCGATCTCGACGCGCGCGTCCGCAAGAGCGAGGCGAAGAAGCGCGAACTTCAGATGGAAATCCAGCGGCTGCTGGGGAAGTAATCGGTGCTCGCGCCGCACACTCTCCCCTCATCCTGAGGGGCCGCGTAGCGGCGTCTCCCAGCAAATGGCGCAGCCATTTGCAAGGGATGGCCACGCACTCCGAGCCAAGCCATATCATGGTTCGAGACGGCGCTGTCAGCGGCGCAATTGCGCCGCCAGGCCTCCTCACCATGAGGGACCGGGACAAACAAAAGGCCGGTGATCGCTCACCGGCCTTTTGCATTTCAATCTCGTAAAAGCCTTACGCCTTCACCAGCCCCTTCGCAGGCCCCGAGCCCTTGCCGGGCTTCGGCTTCTTCGCGGCGCCGCGCTTGGCGGGCAGTTTTTCCGGCTTCGGCGTCACCGGGCCATCGACGAATTCAAAGCCGATGCTCTCCTGCTCCACGCCGAGCACTTCCTCGCCCTTCTTCAGGACGACGCGAACATGGCCGCCGTTCTTCAGCTCACCGAACAGCAGCTCTTCGGCAAGCGGCTTCTTGATGTGCTCCTGGATCACGCGGCCCATCGGGCGCGCACCCATCTGCTCGTCATAGCCGTGCTGGATCAGCCAGGCCTTGGCGGGCTCGGACAGTTCGATGGTGACGTCGCGGTCCGCCAGCTGGGCTTCCAGCTGCAGCACGAACTTCTCCACCACCATGCCGATGACGTCGGAATTCAGATGGCCGAACGACACGATGGCGTCGAGACGGTTGCGGAATTCCGGCGCGAACTGGCGGTTGATCGCCTCATGGTCGTCGCCTTCCCGCTTGCTGCGGGTGAAGCCGAAGGCCTGACGGGCGAGATCCGCCGCACCGGCATTGGTCGTCATGATCAGGATGACGTTGCGGAAATTGACCTGCTTGCCGTTGTGATCGGTCAGCCGGCCGTGATCCATCACCTGCAGCAGCACGTTGTAGAGATCCGGATGCGCCTTCTCGATTTCGTCGAGCAGCACCACGCAATGCGGATGCTGGTCCACGCCATCGGTGAGCAGACCACCCTGATCGAAGCCGACATAACCGGGAGGCGCGCCGATCAGGCGCGACACCGTATGCCGCTCCATATATTCGGACATGTCGAAGCGCAGCAGCTCGACGCCGAGCGTTGCCGCCAGCTGCTTCGCCACTTCGGTCTTGCCGACGCCGGTCGGGCCCGAGAACAGATAGGAGCCGATCGGCTTCTCCGGTTCACGCAGGCCCGCACGTGCCAGCTTGATCGATGCCGACAGTGCCTCGATGGCCTTGTCCTGGCCAAACACCACGCGCTTGAGCGTCGCTTCGAGATGACGCAGCGTCTCGGCATCGTCCTTCGACACGCTCTTGGGCGGGATGCGCGCCATCGTGGCGATGGTGGTCTCGATCTCCTTGATGCCGATGGTCTTCTTGCGCTTGCTCTCGGTCACCAGCATCTGCGCCGCACCGGATTCGTCGATCACGTCGATCGCCTTGTCCGGCAGCTTGCGGTCATGGATGTAGCGCGACGACAGTTGCACCGCGGCCTCGATGGCCTCGTTGGTGTATTTCAGCGTGTGGTAATCCTCGAAGTAAGGCTTGAGACCCTTGAGGATCAGGATCGCGTCATCGACCGTCGGCTCGTTGACGTCGATCTTCTGGAAGCGCCGCACCAGCGCGCGGTCCTTCTCGAAATGCTGGCGATATTCCTTGTAGGTGGTCGAGCCCATGCAGCGGATCGCGCCCGAAGCCAGCGCAGGCTTGAGCAAATTCGAAGCATCCATGGCGCCGCCCGAGGTGGCGCCGGCGCCGATCACCGTGTGGATTTCGTCGATGAACAGGATCGCATTCGGATGCGCTTCCAGTTCCTTGAGCACCTGCTTGAGGCGCTCCTCGAAATCGCCGCGATAGCGCGTGCCTGCGAGCAGCGTGCCCATGTCCAGCGAGAACACGGTAGCAGCCGACAGCACTTCCGGCACATCGCTGTCGACGATGCGCTTGGCGAGGCCTTCGGCGATCGCCGTCTTGCCGACGCCGGCTTCGCCGACGAACAGCGGATTGTTCTTCTGGCGGCGGCACAGCACCTGGATCGCGCGGTTGATCTCGGAATTGCGTCCGATCACCGGATCGATCTTGCCGTCCTTGGCCTTCTTGTTGAGGTTGACGCAATAGGTCTCGAGCGCCTCGCCCTTCTTCTTGGCCTCATCGCCGTTCTTGGTTTCCGTCTCCTCGTCGACGCCGCGCACCGGCCGCGCCTCGGAGACGCCCGGCCGCTTGGCGATGCCGTGGCTGATGTAATTCACCGCGTCGTAGCGGGTCATGTCCTGCTCTTGCAGGAAATACGCCGCATGGCTCTCGCGCTCCGCGAAAATCGCGATCAGCACGTTAGCGCCGGTGACCTCCTCGCGGCCGGATGACTGCACATGGATCACCGCGCGCTGCACCACG
>WPCJ01213896.1_pt1 | contig 34433 bp, 27 predicted proteins | sample 5399831 | NCBI WGS metagenome assembly WPCJ01 (sample SAMN12869470, study PRJNA574797) | sludge metagenome | isolation source: wastewater treatment of pH10 | place: China:Beijing | collected 2019-05-20 | reverse complement strand
CGGCGGCGGCTACTTCAAGATCATCAACCGCGCCGTGCCGGATGCGCTGCGCGCGCTGGGCTACCGCGAGGCGGATATCGCCGAGATCGAGGCCTATGCCGTCGGCCATGGCTCGATGAAGCAGGCGCCGGGCGTCAACCCATCGACGCTGCGTGCCAAGGGCTTCACCGACGAGAAGATCGAGGCGGTCGAGAAGGGGCTGAAGAGCGCCTTCGACATCAAGTTCGTCTTCAACAAGTGGACGCTGGGCGAGGATTTCCTCACCGGCACGCTCAAGGTCCCGGCCGAGAAGCTCAACGACATGTCGTTCGAGCTCCTGCCCTTCCTCGGCTTCACCAAGGCCGAGATCGAAGCCGCCAACGTCCATGTCTGCGGCGCGATGACCCTGGAAGGCGCCCCGCACCTGAAGACCGAGCACTACAACGTCTTCGATTGCGCCAACCCCTGCGGCCGCATCGGCAAGCGCTATCTCTCGGTCGAGAGCCATATCCGCATGATGGCGGCGGCGCAGCCCTTCATCTCGGGCGCGATCTCCAAGACCATCAACATGCCGAACGAGGCGACGGTCGAGGACTGCAAGAGCGCCTATATGCTCTCCTGGAAGCTGGCGCTGAAGGCGAACGCCCTCTACCGCGACGGCTCCAAGCTCTCGCAGCCGCTGAACTCGGCGCTGATCTCGGACGATGACGACGAGGCCGACGACGCGGTCGAGACGCTGGTCGCCCAGCCGATGGCGGCCCGCGCCACCCAGATCTCGGAGAAGATCGTCGAGCGCATCGTCGAGCGCATCGAGCGCAAGCGCGAGCGCGAGAAGCTGCCGGATCGCCGCACCGGCTACATCCAGAAGGCCACGGTCGGCGGCCACAAGGTCTATGTCCACACCGGCGAGTATTCGGACGGGCGCCTCGGCGAGATCTTCATCGACATGCACAAGGAGGGCGCGGCCTTCCGGGCGATGATGAACAACTTCGCCATCGCAGTCTCGCTCGGCCTGCAATACGGCGTGCCGCTGGAGGAGTACGTGGAGGCCTTCACCTTCACCCGCTTCGAGCCGTCGGGCTTCGTCGCCGGCAACCAGTCGATCAAGAACGCGACCTCGATCCTCGACTACGTCTTCCGCGAGCTGGCGATCTCCTATCTCGGCCGCAACGATCTCGCCCATGTCGATCCCAGCGAGATCGGTCATGACGTGATGGGCGGCGGCGTCGAGCAGGGCAAGGCTCCGGACGCTATCGCCCCGATCGCAACGACGCCGCTGGCCTCGACCGGTTTCCGCCGTGGCAAGCCGATCAACCTGCTCGCCATCCAAGGCGGCGGCCAGGGAAGCCATGCGGCCAACGATGCGGTCGCCCGCTCAACCTCCTCGGTGATGGGCCTCGCCACCGCCGGCGCGACCGCTCTGAAGGAAGAGCCCGAAGCTTATGGCGAAGCGGAAATGGCCAAGCTCGGCTTTGCGGCACCGGCCGCTCAGCCGACCCAGTCGGAGCGCCGGGCCGAGGCGATCATGAAGGGCTATGTCGGCGACTCATGCGGCGAATGCGGCAACTTCACGCTGGTCCGCAACGGCACCTGCCTGAAGTGCAACACCTGCGGCTCGACCACCGGCTGCTCGTAGGATCGCACATCCATATTGAAGCCGGACCCAAAGATCCGCATCTAGCAGCCAAAGTTTTATTCTAGCTTTGGCTGCCAGGCCCCTGAAAAGCAGTCACACGAATAAGTTGTGATTCGTTGCCTGCCATAGACCGCACGCTCTCCCCGAGCGTGCGGGCATCGTGTAAGGAACAAACCGGGATCAACTCCCCGCGAGTAGGAAACTGACGCCCGTATGAGCGCTCTCTCATCCTCCCGGATTTCAGAACCTCAGGATTGGCAAGCCTTCGAGCGCGCGTCCGAGGTTCTATGGAGCGAGGTGCTCAAGAGCGAAGTGACCATGCTCGGGATCTCCGGGCAGGAGCAGCATGGCGTCGACCTGACCGGATACCGGGATGGCAACGTGGCCCACCTGGTCGGCGTTCAGTGCAAGTGCAAGAAGCCTGGCAAGGACCTCAAGGAGGACGACCTCCGGGCCGAGGTCGAGAAGGCCCTCAGATACAAGCCTCCTCTCCGCGAGTTCATTCTCACAACCACCGGGCGGGACGACGCGAAGCTCACCATGCTCGCGCAGCAGCTTGCAGAAGAGCAGCTCGCGCTCGGACGCAACATCATCATCAAGTTCGAAGGCTGGGGAACGCTCGAGCGCCGTATCGCGAGATATCCGGCCGCCATAGAAGCCTTCGACCCTTCGTTCGGCCCGTGGGGTCGAGAAATCAGCGATTCCTTGAAAGCCCTCGAGCATCGGACGCACACGGGGCTTGAGGTCATTGTCGGGTCAATCAACTCGCTCGCTGCGTTGCTGCCGACGACCGACGCCACGATGGCAATCGCTTCCGCCATCGATCAGGAACTGGACGCCATTATCGACGGCTACCGGGATAATCTCCTCAAGGGGAAGCCAGCCACTGCCCTACCCCTGTTCGAGGCACTCTTTGCCCGCTTGAAGCCGGAAGCCTCCGATCGGATTCGTTTCCGTATAAAGGCCAATATCGGGCACTGCCAACTGCGTCTCGGAGACGAGGAAACAGCAGCCAGGACGCTCGAATTGGCCGTCGCCTTCGCGCCGGAAGACCCCAAAGCGATCGCCAACAAGGTGCTGGCTCTCGCCATCCGGAAGGACCATCAAGCGGCCTTCGACCTGGCGCGCACCGAACTCGAGAAGTCGCAGGACAACGAAACGCTCGCGTTCTATCTGATCCAGGCGGCGCAGTTCCTCCCCGCGATCGACGCCCCCCTCCTCTTCGTTCCGGCGGGCCTTCACCAGACCAAAGATGTCCTCTCCAGCTTGGTGGACTTCAAGCGCAGCCGGGGGGAGACGATCGGATGGTGGGACACTGCCCACGAGGCATCGTCCCTCTTCCCAGCGGATGAGCACCTCGAACAGCATGCGGCCGAGGCCGTGCTCGATCGGATCTCTCGAGAGACGAACATGGGCACATCAGTACTATCTGCTGCGATGCGCGCAGATATTGCGAGGGCCCGTGACGTCCTGGCAAAGGGCTGGAAGCGGGTTCAGGAGTCGGAGACTCCCGCAAGGCCAGATCACCTCGCGCTATGCGCGAACTTCGCGCTGGCGCAACATGTCGCCGGGGATTCCCGAGCCGCCATCGCGACCCTCGAGACGGGCCTTTCCTATGCCCCATCCGATGGGCCGCTCATGGTTCGCCTTGCGCTCGTCGCCTATGAGAGTGGCGATGCACCAAGATCGAAGGCCGCTTTTGCCAAGCTGCCGGATGAGGGAGAGGCCATCCAGGTCAAATGCCAGATTGCTGCCCGTACCGGTAACTGGGCCTACCTCGCCAAGCTCGACCGGAAGCTCGTTCTCTCGCTTCCGGAAACCGAACGCACACCGTTCAAGACACTGCTCGACATCGCTCGCGTTCTTCATGATCGCCCAGAGAACGGGCAACTTCGCGTGAGGCGGCTGATCGCTGAGCGCGCTGGCTGCGCCCGGTCCTCGGTCCTCCTCGCTCGTGCTGCTCAAGAGCTGGGAATGCTCGAAGACGAGCTGAAGGCCTAAGGCAACGCGATTGCCGCAGTGAGTGACCACGCTCACATTTCCGGCCGCAGCATGATCGCCGGATATGCATCGAGTCGCGACGATCAGAACGTCGTCGCCGCGATGCTAGACGGCCATGTCGCAGCCGACGTCGATGACGAGGAGCTTCGGATGCTTGCGCACGCGTTTGCGCACATCCAACCACCTACGCAGCGGGCTGTCGCATTCTTCGACGAGTTGCCGCCGTCGACCAGAGAGCTAGACCACTACCTGTCCTGCGAGGGCATCCTTCATTTTCAGCGCGGCAGCCTTGAAGATGCGGAGCGCTGCTTCCGCACGCTGCATTCGCGATCGACTAGCCAGCTATGGCCGATCCTCTGTCTCTTCCAGACTTACCTCCGATCGGGGAAAGCCAGCGAGATCGCTCCGCTCCTCGAAGGGCTGACGCCAAGCAATGTCCGAGGCACCGCCGCCCAGAGGATGGGGTTCTCGCACGCGCTGCTTCACGTAGGACGCGAAGCTGAAGCCATCGCCCTCGGTTACGAGATGTTGCGCGCCAACGCTAACGAGGCCGAGTTCCACCTCCGTTACATCGGCCTGTTTCTCGGGGGTAGCAGAAGGCCCGAAATTCCCTGCCCGACGGCAGTGGCAGTTGGCTGCTGGGTCCGTGTCGAAAACGAGGTCGGCGAAGCGCAGGAACTCCTGATCGAGATCGGAGACGATCGCCCGGCCGACGGTGTGTACGGGCCTTCGAACGAACTGGTCGTGGCACTTTTCGGGAAGCGGGTCGGCGATGAATACGTCGCCCAGGGGGCATGGGGGATGGTCCATCGAGGCCGCATCCTCGAGATCAAGCACCGTTACCTTCACGCGCTCCACGACTCGATGGAGAACTTCAATCGTCGTTTCCCGGGTCACCCTGGGTTGCGACGGGTCCTGACGCGCGACGACGACATTTCGCCTGTCCTCGATATTCTCAAGCGCCGAGGCGAGCACGTGGAGCGGCTCCTCCGAACCTACGCAGACAAGTCGCTGCCGCTGGCGTTCGTTGCCGGAGGCTGGGAGCACGCGGCCGCGTTTGCCGCAACGGTTCGCGCGACCGGCGGGTTGGTTCAAACGTCGATCGGCCTTATCGAGGAGCGCAACACGACGTTGGAATGGATCGCGACCGCTCATGGCGCGGTCCTCGACACGTTCACATTCATGACAGCCGCCGGTCTCGGAGCGCTCGACGTTCTGAAGCTGGTGTTTCCCAAGCTCGTGGCACCGCAGTCCCTTGCTGATGATCTGGCCAGCCTCAAGCCGGAGCTTGCCGGCGAACGGCAGGGGCGAATGGGATATCGCGACGGCCAGTACTTCATGGAGGAGCACCTTCGGGACGATATCGAAGCCTTTATCCGAGAACTCGAGGACAGAGAGAGAACCCTGAAAGAGCATTGCGATGTCATGCCGGTCGCGGCCCCAAACCAGCTCCCGAACCTCGCGCTCATCATTCTGGACAGATTCGACAAGCACGTTCTCGACCCGCTGTTCCTTGCCAGCGAACACAACCTGATCCTGCTCAGCGAGGATCTCGGCTATCGAAGGACCGCGTCAGGACTCCTTCCCGTCAAGGGCGCATGGCTACAGGCCGTCTTTCTATATGCCGCCGAGACGAAACTGATCAGCCAAGAGCGATACCTCGATCTGGTGGAAGGCCTCGCTCGCCTCCGCCACTCCCATCTCGCGATCGACGCTCACTTGCTTCTCCAAGCTCATCGTTCGGACGACAGGGCCAGCTTCAACGCCGTGGTGGATCACATCGGCACCAAGCACGCCGAGATCAATTCCCACCTGCGCGTCAGTCTGGAGTTCCTGACGCCCTTGTGGCGCAGACGCAGCCCCACGATGCGCGACCGCGCGACGACCGGCCGCATTCTCGAGTGTCTCGTCCGCTATCGTCCCAATGACTGGAACGAGATTCTTGAGGTCGTCACGTCAAATCTGCCCCAAACGAAGGCTTACGTCCTCGGCTGGGCAAAAGGACACTTCCTTTCGTGGCCGATCCCTGCCGCAGACAATGATGCGATACCCGTTGCCTCCAACGAACCCAAGCGGCCGGACCGAAAGCTCCCTGCTCGTAGGCGTAACCGGCCATAGATTTTCTGAGCCGGAGCCCCGGCTTTGCTAGCGCATGACAGGGCAAGCGATGAAGACCATCCTGCGATGGTCTCTGAGCTAAATCACCTGAAGGTTGTCGAGGACTCCTTCGACAAGCCCTGTTTTCAATGACGTAAGCTCATTGCCGGAGTGTCGAGGCCGATCGGATCGAAGCGCGGGATTTTCAGCGCGAGCGCAGAGGCGCAGGACGTGATGAGCAATTCCCGCGTTTCGGCGGGGAGCCCGTCGAGGGCCTCGGGCATAAGCGGCTCATCTCCTGCTGCTTCTCGGCGGATTTCCGAAAGGCATTCGAAAACCTCTTCCCGCGACAGCAGCATCTCCCGGGCCCTCGCCCCGCAATAGAGGATATCTCCAAACGTAACGGGAACGGCGACGCCGTCGAAGTCGAAGTGGAGAATGCGGTCTTCGGGATCGGGTTCTGGCAACTTGTCTCGTTCCGCGCAGGACGACAGAAGACCCAGGATGTCCTCTATCGCCAGCGCACGCGTGGCCCTCGGTTCACTGGTTCCGAGAATGCTGCCGATGCCTGGTGGCATGTCCTTGAAGACGAGATCGCCGATCCAACCGTCCGGTGTTCGGTAGACATGGACACCGGTCACTTTTGATAGGCGCCAATACGCCAAGGACCGGTCGCCCAGGGGAGAAGCGGTTTCCAGGTCAGGAGCGTCCGTGATGCGCCCCTTCAGGACTCGTAGCAGCTCACGGGCGCGCATGCGGTTTTGAAAGTTGCCGTGATCGTAGCCCATAGCCGTCTCCGTCCCCAAAACGAGGCGTGACGGCAGGTTCCTGCCCCCGGACGAAAGCGACAATGATTGCTCCACTTGGTCGCGACATCGGCAGATAGCCGTTGCGGCTTACCCCTCAGAATCCCGTTGGGCCCAAAGAAAACCGCCGAGAAGGGCGTTGATGGCGGCCAGCATCATGAGGGCTACATAGGTCCAGCTCGACCCAGCCTTGTCGAGCAGCAGTGCGCCCGCCGTCGGAGCCAAGGCCTGAGCAACCAAGCTCGGCCTCGCGAGCTTTCCGACCAGGGGCGCATATCGCTGCGGTCCGAACTGAGCGAGCGGCAGCGTCCCCTTCGCAATCGAGAAGACGCCATTCCCAGCGCCGTAGAGGATCAGAGCCAAGGCGATCGGGCCAGCCCCGAACGCCAGCATCGCGAGTCCGAAGGCAATCAGCGCGAGGGCCGCGCTCATCGTCCAGATCGGGTGGTGGCGGCCGCCGCCTGCCATTTCGATGATCCGGCCGCCAACCTGAGCCGGGCCGACAAGGGCTCCGAGCGCCACCGCCGCCGCCAGCCCGATCCCCTGCGCCTGAAGCAGCGTCAGCAGATGAACACCCACGATCGCGGTAATGGCCCCGCCGATGATCATGATTCCGGAAAGAAGCCGGAACGCGCCGCGCTCCGATGGCAGCAGGTCGACCGTCGGACCACCGCCTCCGGCCTTCGCCTTCGGAAGCTCCGGCGCAACCTTCGGGAGCGTCAACAGGATGATCGGGAGGGAAATCACGAGCTGGATGACGGCGTAGGCGAAGCAGGTTCCTCGCCATCCGAGATGAGCGACGAGATAGGCCGACAAAGGCCAGCACACGGTACTGGCGAAGCCGCCCCATAAGGTCAGCATCGTGATCGCCGACCGCGCGGTGCCGCCGTAAAGCCGCCCGAGCGTCGAGAACGCCGCATCGTACAGACCTGCGGCCATCCCAGCTCCGAGAACGATCCAGCCGAGCACGAAGACCGGCAGGTTCGGGGCCATGCCCAGGGTGAATTGTCCGGCCGCCAGGAGGATCGCCGCCGCCGCCAGGACCGGTCGCCCGCCCGTCTCGCCGATGGCGCGGCCGACATAGGGCGCGACCGCGCCTGCGGTGAGCAGTCCGATCGAAAGCGCGCCGACGATCCAGGAAAGCGGCCACCCGGTATCGGCGGCGATGGGCGCGGCAAGGACGGCCGGGAGATAATAGGAGGAGCCCCAGGCGAGGATCTGCACCACGCCCAGGGCCGAGATGACGGTCAGCCGATCACGGTCGATCATGCAGCCTTGCCGCAGCAGGAGGACGTCGCCTGCGCGGGCTCGGGAGCCTTGGCGGGGCCACAGCCGCATCCGGCCTTGCCGTCGACCTTCGCCGTGGCGTCATCGGCGCAACACGCGTTCGCTTCGGCCGGTGCGGGACCTCCGCAACATCCTCCGGCTCCCGCCGGCGCTGCGGTGCATACGCCCGTTTCAGGCAAGACGAGCCTGACATTATCGGCCTCGACCAGATCGCCAGCGATCGCCGCCACGACCGACCGAACCTGCTCGAAGCCCGTCATCATCAGGAACGTGGGTGCGCGCCCGTAACTCTTGATCCCGACGGTGTAGAACCCGGGCTCCGGATGCGCGAGTTCGCGGTGCCCGTGCGGCGGAACCGATCCGCAGGAATGGAGGTTCGGATCGATCATGGGACCGAGCGCCCGGGCGCTTTCGAGCCAGGGGTCGAACTCGACCCGCAGCTCCCGGGTCAGCGAAAGGTCGGGTCGCTGTCCCGTGCAGGCCACGATACGGTCGATCGGCCCGATGGTTCGGCCGACACCGCCGACCTCGCCGTGTACGACGATGCCTGTTCCTTCCTGGCGAAGACCCGTGATGGCGAAGCCGGAGACCAATTCGATGCGGCCTTCCTCGACCAAGCGGCGCAGGCGCTGCCCGAGGTCTCCCCTGGCGGCGAGCTGATCGTTCGAGCCACCGCCGTAGACCCGCGATAGATCCCGGCCGCGGGTGACCCAGATCGCCTTGGTCGCGCCGTCCCGAGCCGAGAGCTCATCGAGATCGAGGAGCACGTTCGCGGCGGAATGCCCGGCGCCGACTACCAGGCTCGTTCGGCCGACATAGTCGGCGCGGTCGCGGCCGAGGACATCGGGGATGCCGTAGGCGATCCGGTCGGCCAGCGTTTCCTCGCCGTCCGCAGGCACGCCGCTGGCACTCAGCGGGTTCGGGGTCCTCCATGTTCCGGAAGCGTCGATCACCGCGCGGGCTTGGACGCGGCTCACCGCACCGTCGCGACCGGCTACGGTCAGTTGGAACAGACGCAGCTCGCGGTCCCTGCTCACCACCTTGTCGATGCCATGGCGGCTGATCGCGACGACGCGGACCCCATAATCGATAACGGAGGCCAGTTCGTTCGTAGCCGCCAAGGGTGTCAGGTAGGTTTCGACGAGCTCGTTCCCGGTCGGATAGCTTCCGGCTTCGGGCTCCGGCCAACCGGCCGCCTTAAGCAGGGTCCGGCTGGCCGGGTCGACATTGAACTCCCACGGCGAGAACAGTCGTACGTGACCCCAGTCCCGGATGTTGGCGCCGACCGCGTCGTCTGCCTCGAGCACCTTCACCGGGATACCTCGCGTGACGAGGTTCGCTGCGGCCGCGAGTCCGATGGGTCCGGCTCCGACGACGACAACGGGAAGCTCCTTCATCTGGATATCCTCCATTCCTGCTAGAAACATGGAATTAAGTGGCAAATGAAAAGCCGCTCAGGCGGCCCTCCCGGAAGCCTCCGAGCAGCCTTCCTCGATGCAGCATTCGTCGGCGAGGAAGCCGAGTAGTGCATCCATGGCCGGATAGACCGCGCGGCAGATCAGGGTCGTGGCCTGTCGCTCCTGCGTGACGAGACCGTTCCGGATCAGCCGCTGAAGGTGGTGAGACAGGGTCGAGGCCGGAATCCCCAAGCGCTCCTGTACCTGATTGACAGGGAGGCCCCCATGACCCGCGCGGACCAGTGTTCGATAGAGCTGGAGGCGCGTCGGGTTACCGAGCGCTTCGAGCTGCTTCGCTGCTTCTTCGACGTTCATGGAAATAAGTAGGCATGGACAGGATCGTTCCGTCAAGCCGTATTTCCATGATCGTCGAATTACTGCGCTGTCTGTACCTTCCGCACGCTGTCGCCGCGCTCGTACCAACCCTTCGATCGGTTCACGATCCAGACGACGGTGAGCATGACGGGCACCTCGATCAGAACCCCCACCACGGTGGCGAGCGCGGCTCCGGAGTTGAAGCCGAACAGGCTGATCGCGGCGGCGACGGCGAGTTCGAAGAAGTTGGAGGCGCCGATCAAGGCGGACGGACCCGCGACGCAATGCTGCTCGCCGGCGATCCGATTCAGGAGATAGGCCAGCCCGGCATTCAGGTAGACCTGGATCAGGATCGGCACCGCCAAGAGCGCGATCACCATCGGCTGGGCGAGGATCTGCTCGCCCTGGAACCCGAACAGCAGCACGAGGGTAGCCAGCAGGGCCACGAGCGAAACCGGCCCCAGGCGACCGAGCAGCCGATCAAGCGCTGCCTGCCCGCCCTTCGCCAGGAGGCGGCTGCGGACGAGCTGCGCGACAGTCACGGGGATGACGATGTAGAGGACGACAGAAAGGACCAGCGTCCCCCATGGCACGGTGATCGCCGACAGGCCGAGCAGCAGGCCGACGATCGGGGCAAAGGCGATGACCATGATGGCATCGTTGAGCGCGACCTGGCTGAGCGTGAAGTGCGGCTCGCCCCTCGTCAGATTCGACCAGACGAAGACCATCGCGGTACAGGGGGCAGCAGCCAGGATGATGAGACCGGCGATGTAGCTGTTGACCTGGTCGGCCGGGAGCCACGGGCGGAACAGCCAGGCGATGAAGAACCAGCCGAGCGCCGCCATCGAGAACGGCTTCACCGCCCAATTGATGAAGAGGGTGACGCCGATCCCGCGCCAGTGCCTCCCGACCTGCCCGAGCGCCGCGAAGTCGATCTTCAGCAGCATCGGAATGACCATCAGCCAGATCAGCACCGCGACCGGCAGATTGACCTTGGCGACCTCGGCCGAGCCGATGGCCTGGAAGACACCCGGCATGACATGGCCGAGCGCGATGCCGACGACGATGCACAGCGCGACCCACACCGTGAGATAGCGTTCGAAGGTGGACATGAGGACCTCAGGCGAGAGCGGCCGGGCGACCGGAGGCATCGACGATGAGTTCGCCGTCCTCCTTGCGGAATTCGCCGAGCTGCGGTGGCAGCAGGGGTAGAACGGCCTCGGACGGCCGGCACAGCTTCACGCCCTTGGGAGAAACGACCAACGGGCGGTTCATCAGGATGGGATGAGCATCGATCGCGTCGAGCAGGGCATCGTCCGACAGACTCGGATCGTCGAGGCCGAGTTCGGCGAAGGGCGCGCCATTCTCGCGCAGGATTTCGCGGACGGTCAGCCCGGCACGGTCAAGAAGCTGTTTCAGCAGCGCGCGCGTAGGCGGCGTCTTCAGGTACTCGATGACATGCGGCTCAACCCCTGCGTTACGGATCAGACCGAGCGTGTTCCGCGACGTGCCGCAGGCGGGGTTGTGGTAGATGACGACATCCATCACGCGCCCTCCGAGCGGTGGCTGCTCGCGCCTTCGAGACCGCCGATCCGCCGCACCTGCTGCGCCAGCGCCATCTGGTCCAGGCTGACCATTGGAAGCGACAGGAGGACGCCGATCCGGTTCCTGAGATAGCGGAGCGCCGTCACGAAGGCCCGCTCGCGTTCGATTTCGCTGCCCTGAACGTTGGAGGGGTCTTCGATGCCCCAATGCGCCGTGATCGGTTGCCCAGGCCAATGCGGACAGGTCTCTCCCGCAGCCTGGTCGCAGACCGTGATCACGAGATCCATGACGGGCGCGCCGGGCTTCGCGAACACGTCCCAGGTCTTCGACAACAGGCCCTCGGTCGGGATGCCTTCGGCCTCGAGCACCTTGAGCGCCATCGGCTTCGGTCCGGGGCCACCCTCGCTGCCAGCGGAGAAGGCTCGGAAGCGCCCTTCCCCGAGGTGGTTCAGCAAGGCCTCGGCCATGATCGACCGGGCGGAGTTGTGGGTGCAGAGGAACAGCACGTTGTGGACGCGATCAGGCATCGGTCGTGACCTTCGGTGGGCAGCAGGGAGTGAGCTCGGCCAGGAGCGGCGCGCAGATCTCCGGACGGCCGCCGCAGCAATCCTTGAGGAGGAAGGCGATGGCCGATCGAAGCGCGTCGAGATCGGCTCGGTAGACGATCGAGCGACTGAAGCGCTCCGACCGAACGAGGCCCGCCCGGCTTAGGATGCTCAGGTGGGACGACATCGTGTTGTGGGGAACCTCAAGACGGCGGGCGACCTCACCGGCAGGCAGCCCCTCAGGCTCCGCGCTCACCAGCAGGCGGAAGACGTCCAGACGGGTGCTTTGCGCCAGCGCCGCCAGGGCGAGGATGATCTGCTCATTTTCCATATGTCGAGACTTATCGACATAAAAGCCACAGCGCAAGCTATGTAACTGCTGGATCGAATCCTTCTGCGGCTTCCGACAAGGAGTTGATACGGTCCTGGAGGAAGCTGGTGGCGTTTCCAGGAGGCGGACCGGATGGTGCCGCGCGATTGCAGTCCTGTCCTGGCTCGTCGTCGCCCGGGCGACCGCGGTCAAGTGCTTTCGATGAAAGGTCCTTCAGGCCGTCTCAAATTCCGGCTCAATCGACATCGGCCGAATGTTCCAGTCCGTCAGCAATGGAGGCTCACGCCCCCCGACTCCGGCCGCGAACTCCGCCAGAGAGATATCGTCCGCGAACCAGGGCGTTGAAGGTAGCGATGGCGGCATTACCGATATTCGAAGGTCGACCGCGTCATCGACCATAATGAGGGCACCGTCCGAAAACGACAGCCATAGGCAACCATCGCTCAGATTGAGTGACAACAGAGTCTTTGCGAAATTTTCGGCGGCGTCGACGGTCGCGAGTTTGCGGTGAAGGACCGTCAACACGAACCCAGGCACTTCCCAATATGATGTTAAAGCATACCGCATAAACTGCCCCTCTCCAGGAACAGCCTTCTTCGCAAGAACGCATACGACCAACGCGGAGCTGGCATTATTTCGAACGGATACGACTAGTGCCAGTAAAGATGGCTACCGCGAGATTGGCGTCTGACCTCAACAGGCGGGTAAGCGCGAAAGCTTATGATAAGCGTATGGGCGATGCCGTTTGCCCGACCGTTGGCTGTACGTGCCACGTTATCCACGTCCCGAGGACGGTACGCCAACTCCCCAGAAGGGAAACACCGGTATCAGCATACTTCCGTCGAGGGTCTAAGGAAGTCCACTCGCCCAACTGCCGTTTCAACACGCCGGCGGTGATCACCCGATTAGTAGCTTTGTCGAGGCCAGCAACTGGCCTTGAAGGCCTGTTCGAGGCACTACCGCAAGGTAGATTGCGATATCGGCTCCATATATTGACGGAAACGCTTAAGGTCGCACGGGCGCTGCAAACAAGCCCTCCGGAAGAGCGGCAAGGCATCCTTGAGGGAGCGCAGTACGTTACCAGAGAGAGGCTTCTGACTCCTTATATCCGCCGAGCGAAGGCAATAGCGGCCCTAGCGATGAGAGTCGATGACGATGAAGAACTATCAAATTATATCCAGATCTATAACGACGGAAACGTCGTTAGATGGGAAAATTTTTTCTTTCATATTGACGATTATTATCGCCTATATCGTCGCTTAAAGGGCCGATTCATTAATCACCCCATAGCCATCGGCGTAAAAGCAACTGGATTGTTTGCACCAAAGAATGGCATGTCGAACTATATGGTAGGTTGCTGGTTCGAACTCGGGACATCGAGAGGCCGGAGATTTAATATTGCTCCAAGGCTCAGAATGATCGATGAACGAATCTTCAATAGATTCAAAGAAAAGAAAACCTATATCGTATGCGGCATTCCAACATTAAAAGACGCGAATTTTAACATCATAAAAGATGAGCTTAAAAATAAAAACCCATTCTCTTATATAGATATAGATATATCTAACATTAATCAAATCTGCGAATACTCATCAAATAGATAGAACACCTTCTTGTTGTGCGTGCTCCATTTCTCACAAAAGAACCAATTTTTCCACCGACAGAATGCCGAGATTAGCTTTATCGGAGTTATGGCAACCAACTTCTATGAACCCCGCTTCGGCACGAGTGGCCCTCGTGCCTGAGCCTCGTTCATATCCAATTGCGAAGCTCAGAAAGCTACCTCGGTACGGATCCCGCTAACCTGGAGGCATGATCGGACCGCAAGCCCCGTCTACCTCAACGAAGCGAACGCCCTCACCTTCAAGGACCGCAAGAACCGCATCCCGGATCCGCGCCTGCGGTCGTCGAGCCTCGCCTTCCATATCCGCGAGCGTTTGCCGCCTGATCCCGGCCCGCTCAGCGAGTTGCGCCTGGTCCCATCCGAGCAACGCTCGGGCCGCCGAGATCAAACGGCCGTTAACCATGTCTCGGCTTAAGAATCGCACTTCATGTTCGAAAATGCGATGCGGATCTTGCGCTCCGGAAGACGCCTGATCGTCCGTCGACATCACGCATCCCTCCCCTGACGCAACCACGTCCAAACGCCGCGCCGCAGCGCGCGGTTCCTTCTTGTCAACGCCTGATATGCTTTCGGGCGGCGGCGGAGCTCTGTCATGAACCTAACGTTACCGATAGTATCGGCCGCTCCCGCAGCCCTGGGAACTTGCCGCGGGAAACACTGCCTGGATGATGCTTTCGATGCGCGGTTGTTCGCGGATCCAAGGGTTCGAGACTTCCGTCGAAGCCAGTTCCGGGATTCAATCCTTGCAACCTCCGCTGCGCCATCGGGTTCGACAGTCCGGACCGTGCGGCTAACCGATCGGATTCTCGTGGTCGTGGCAATACCCGACGGTGCCGAGAACCTTACCCTCCTGCGAAGAGGGCTCTCGGAGCATTACCGCCGAAGGGAACTTTTGGTCATTCCCGAAGGATATCTTCGGCGTCAGCCTCATCTGGATGGCTCCTTGTTGATCGCCGACAGCTCTGGATATCGAGTGTCCCCGCTGGCTCGTCTCCTTCTAGCAGAGCACCTGACGGAAAATGGCGGTAGTTCGCACTTGCGCGATTGTGCCGCCCACATGCCGCGAGCGCGAGACCCCGTTCAGGCGGTTCTGGCCTTGGCGGCCGCCAAGGCAGTGGTGGTCGACATCAGTCGTCCGATCGGCCCGATGACCCGCGTTTCCCTGCCGCCGGCGCATTAGCGGGTACGTCGCCCGCCCCTCGCAATTCCTCGTCCTCTCCTCTTCCGAATGAACCGCCGTCGGCCCGCCGGGCCGCGAACGATGGAGCACGCCCCGTGATCCTCTACCCCTTTGCCGATCGTCGACCCATCCCCTTGCTCGACCCCGAGATCGAACGCCTGCGCCGTCTCGTCCACGATCTCGATCTCATAGGGGCAGGGAAACACCCGGGCGAACGTGAGCTTGCCAATGCACCAACCCTCGATGACTGGTCCTTGGCCGAGCGGCGGAACGTGGCGTTGGTCGGCCGGGTCCACGGCCACCCCATCATCGAAGATGGTCGACAAGCAGCCACTTCCGTTCTGCTCCTTCTAGCCCCGGAACTCGGTTACGCGCGCACCTTCAACCGCTTTTACAAGCTCGGCGACCGGTTCCAGCTCTCGGATCGATGGGATTTCAGATGAGCGCGCGTCGCGGAAGCACCGATCATCGCACCCGGGATGCCAGCCAAATCCTGGCTCGAACGCTGATCACCCGGGCACTGCGTCGCGCGGGGCTCCACCACATCCTTCTCGGTCAGCCCGGAATTGTCGGTCTCGTAGTTCCAGAGGCCGACGTCGACATCTATCTCGGCACCGCGACCTCCTTGCTCAAGCAGCGCGGCTTTGCATTCGACCGCAACTTCGAGGTGATCCACTTTGACGGCGCGCCGCCGAAGCGCGGTTTTCGGACACAGGAAGACGCGTTCAAGGTCGCTCTCCCGTCCACGGAGCGGCTCGTCGCTATCGCGTCCCGCTTGAGTGATATCCCCGACGTCTTCCACCTCTTCGCGGAAGCGGTCGTCGCCGTTGATCCGGTCGACATACGGGCCCTTCGAGGTGTCTTCAGAAGCGTGTTGGGCCGCATCCCGCCGGAACGCGATCTCGAGCCTGCGCTTGGTGCCTCTTTGCGCGTGCTCGGCGCGGCGGTCCAGCGCGGACGCAATCCCGGCTGGGCGTTGAGAAGGCTCCGCGCCATGACCGATGCCGCTGCGAAGCCGTCTCCGCCGAAACCGAAAGCAGGCCCTTCCCTTTCCGATCTCCATGGTTTCGGTGAAGCGGCCGTCTGGGGGCGGAGCCTGGCGGCGGACCTTGCCGAGTATCGAGCCGGCACGATCACATGGGCGGAAGTTGACCGCGGCGTTCTGGTAAGCGGGCCGCCTGGCGTTGGCAAAACGATCTATGCGCAAGCGCTGGCCAGGGAATGCGGTGTTCCGATTCACATCCATTCCTTGGCCCGGTGGCAAGCGAAGGGCTATCTGAACGATGTCCTGAAAGCGATGAGGCAAGCGTTCAGCGAAGCCATCAAGGACGCTCCATGCCTCCTCTTTTTGGACGAGATCGACTCGTTCGGAGATCGCGAAACCGTCGTCGACCGAAATGAGCACTACATCCGCGAGGTCATCAATGGACTCCTGGAGTGTCTCGACGGCGCGGAAAGCAGGCAAGGTGTCATCGTCATCGGGGCGACGAACCATCCGCGAAAAATCGACGCTGCCATCCTGCGGCCGGGTCGTCTCGATCGGCACATCCAGATTCATTTGCCGGACGCGCCGGCCCGCGAAGGCATCCTTCGCCATCATCTCCGCGGCGAGTTGGCCGACACCGATCTGGAGGGTATCGCAGCACGTCTCGAAGGAGCCTCGGGTGCCGGGATCGAGCAGATCGTACGGGATGCACGGCGACGTGCGCGCTCGCAGCGTCGGGTTCTGATCCTCGACGACCTCGTCGCCAACCTCCCCGCGCGCGTTCGCTTGTCGGACGCTGCGTTTCGGCGTGCATGCGTGCACGAAGCTGGTCACGCCGTGGCGGGGTATGTTCTTCGGAAGGTCGCCGCGACCAAGCCGCTTGATGCCAGGGTCTTCCGTGAAGTCCGAGACGGCGCGGGCGGGCGAACCGCTTTCGAGGACGATCTCGGCGCGGAAAGAACCCGGTCCCTTTATCTGAGCCGGATCACCATCCTTCTCGCGGGGCTGGCTGCGGAACAGCTCGTGCTCGGCGAGCATGGGGATGGAGGCGGCGGCGACGAACAGTCCGACCTGCACTTCGCGACGATGCTGGCGGCGAGTCTGGACCTCTCCTGCGGTCTGGGGCGGGGCCTTGCCTATCTTTCCTCGCGCCGCGACGAGGCGTTGATGGCTTGGCTTCGGGGTGATCCGCAGCTTCGTCGGCGCGTCGAGGCCGATCTCGATGCCTGCCTCCGGCGCGCCCGGGACATCCTGACCGAGCATCGCCACGGCGTCGACGAGGTCGCGGCCGCCCTCGCCTTTCACGGAACCGTCGCGCTCGATGACTTCGCCCGCTTCGTCGGCGAGGGATCCGCAAAGGCCGATCGCGACAATTGTCGGACCGACGTCAACCCATGCGCAACCATCAGCGAGAGACCGTCGCCATGAGATCTTTCGTTTCGAGGGCTCCTGCCCTATCACCGCCCTCCCTCGCGGTCGTTCCGTCCATGGAAGGATTCAATCCCTTCCGCGGAACCGGCGAGGGAGACGTCCACCGTATCGTCCCTTTGAGGGGCGATCTCAGCCAGGGGAGGCATGAAGATGTTCGCATTCGACCGCGCCGCCTCCGGCCAGCTCCGCGCCTCGGCGCACCTCCACCGCATATCGGCCTGACGCCACCGGACCCCGGTCCGGTTCGTCAGTTCCTCCGGAGGCGTTCGCTCGCCTGCGGCGGTCAGCCCCTGGCGCGTGCCGACGCGCCGGGACGATGGAGGTTGTCATGAGCGCCAGGCAGAGAAAACTGAAGCACATCACCGACGAGCGCCGCAGCGTGGTCAGCGTGGGACGGAGCTTGTCCATATAGCGCTTCGCTCAGCGCGGTCCGTCCCCTTGCGTCAGCATCGGGGGATCTCCGCGCATACAAGCATGTCTCCACCTCCCCTGATCGGCGCCCTGCCCCGAAGAAGCACGGCGCGTCCGTCGGCGAGTTTACCGACGCCTTCCGGGGCACCACCCACGTTTTCGAAAGCGAGCCTGAGCTGTCCGTGCTGACCCTTCTCCTTTCGCTGCCGAGCGTCGCGAAGGCCCGCGAGCAGGTTTCCGTCCGCTATCGGTGGAAGGGAATCGTGCGGACGTACACGATCGATGTCGTCGTCAGGCTGCGCAATGGTCGCCGCGTCGCCTTTGCGGTGAAGCGATCGATGCCGGAACTGCTGCGCGACGACACGATCGCGATCATCGAGGCGATCGCAGCCGAGCACGGTGCCCGGGTTGCCGACGAGTATCGAACCGTGACCTACGAGTCGCTGGACCCTGTCGCGCTTGAGAACGCTAAGCTCATCCTCGCTTGCGGCCGGGATCACGACATCGCCGGACAGAGGCTGGTCGGAGAGATCCTCGCCGATCTCGGTCAGACGGTGTCGCTGCGGGAGATCGCCGAAGCCAGCGGGCTTGGCGGTCGCGGTGTCCGAGCGGCCGTTGCGCTGATCCAGTCGGGAATCCTGATGCCGCCGCGGGGCGAGCATCTGGCGCTCGACCTCCCGATGGAAAATCGCAGCTCGCCGGGGTCAGCAACCGGTAACCACTCTCGTTAGCGAGATCTCCAATCCTTGGACGGGAAGTTGGCGGCCTCGCCGTCCCGTCCCAACAAGGGCAAGCAATGCAGCCGACAAGTTACCGGCTCGGTCGACACGATCGGATCAAGATTTCGGGCGCCGCCTTTCGGCCGGTCCACAAGGTCGGCCGCGGTCACCTGCTCCAGCTCGTGAAGGACGGGATCCTCGAGGACCATTACAGGATGGTTAGCGATGAGGAGTTCGACTCGCTCATGCGTAGTCGGAAGCTACGGATCGAGAAGGATCACTTCTCGCTCGCGCAGCAACTGCTCCAGGCCCGGGGCGACGATTCCGATCTCACCGATCTCGAAGAGGAAGAGCTTCGGACGATCGCCTGGAAGGTCGAATGGTGCACCCGGTTCGAAGAGGCGCATCGCGAGGGCCGCTTCTCGCGCACGCCGCGGGATTTCGGGAACTTCATCGAATGGAACAAGGATTCGATCCATCGATGGTACATCGGCAAGTTCGGCGCCTCCCGCCCCCTCGGGCGTGAATTCAAGGGAGAGGAGCGCAAGACCTTCGACTTCCCCAGCCCCACGACGCTGCGCAACTGGCTCGACCGCTTAGCCGCGGCGGGCCATCGGCGGCAGGCCTTTCGGCCGCGCTACGACGAGTGCGGGAACAAGCACCAGCTAGATCCCCGCGCCTTGAAGATCGTCGAGCGGAACGTTCTCCGCTATGCAAGCCGGGCCAAGCCCACCATCGCGGACATCTACGAAGCGGTCGAGGCCGATATCGACGAGCTGAACCGCAATCGGCCGGAAGATCCCCGGGTCTACGTAAGCGAGCGGGCGATACGACGCCGAATACGGAAGCTCGAACCGGCCTTCGTCGACTTGGGCCGCATGGGGCCGGACCGCGCGCGGAAGAAATACATGCCTGTCGGCGACGGTCTTGGTGAGCTCGTCCGGATGGAGCGCGTCGAGATGGACGACTGGGACATGGATCTCCATGCCGTCATTCATCACAAGCACGCGCGATACTATGTCACCGATAGGGCGTTGGCGAAGGCGAAGAGTCTGCGAAAGCAGAAAGTCACCGTGCGATGCACCGTGACCGCCGCGATCGACGTCGCGACGAAATGCATCGTGGGGCTGGGCGTGAGCCCGTTCGCTCCCTCCACCGCGGGCTCGAAGTCCGCGCTGCGCACCATTGTTGCCGACAAGAGCCTGCTGGCGAAGTTTTCCGGGGCCACGGCGGATTGGCCCATGCTTGCCCGCCCGCGGGAGATAGCGACCGACGGCGGTCCGGCATTCCAGGGCGACTTCCACCAGAGCGTCGTCGACCTCGGGATCATCCATCGCATCGGCAACGGCGATCCGCGGTCCAGGGGCACGATCGAGTCCTTCTTCAGGACGTTCAAGCGCTTCTGCCGGATGTTCACGGGACAGGCATTCTCCAACGTCGTCGAGCGAGGAGATTACCCCGCGGAGCTCTTGGCCAGCCTGATGGTCGAGGACCTCGAGAGGCTGTTAACTCGCTTCATCCTCGACAGCTATCATCACCGCACGCACAGCGGCCTCGGCGGACAACGCCCCTACGACGCCTGGGAAAAGGCGACCAACGATCTCGATCCACCGCCGGATCATATCCAGCGGCATATCGCCTTCGGCATTGCGTTGCACGACAGGGCCATTTCGGCGGCAGGCATCCGCTACCTCCACGTGGACTACAAGCATCCGAAGATGGGCGTCCTCCATGGCCTCGTCGGCCGCGGCCGATTGACCGCCATCGTCGATCCTCACGACATGGGCGCGATCCACGTCCTCGTGAGGGAGGACCATAGGTGCCATTTTTCCGGCGACGGCCACTACCTGACGTTCACGGCCGATGGCTTCGAAGGCACAAGCGTCGCGCAGCATCTCAGTTCGAACCGGATATTGCGGGATTTCGAGCGCCAGCAGAATGAGCTGGGTAAGCCGTTCCGGCTCGGCGCTTCCCGGGCGCTCCGAAAGGAAGCCGAGGAGCAACGGATCAGGGCAGGTGTTCCCTCGGATGAACTCGATCCGAAGCTGTTTCGGAAATTCGTTCGCCAGGCTGAGGTCGTCGGCGGGCTCGCCGCCGGACCGCGAATGCGGCCGACGGGCGCACCGATGAACGGAGATGACGGAACCTCCGGTATCGGCACCCTCGTCGTCGCCCTCTCGCCCGAGCCGAAGGCGACGCCTTCTCCCAATCGGGCTTCCCCGAAGGCATCGCTGCCCAGGATGTCGATCAATCTCTATGATGACGAGGACGACGCATGAGCCAGGACGCCCGTGCAGGGGGGCCCGGTCGCGGCGCTGCGGCGGACCCATTCACCGACGACGCCGCGTATTTCGACATGATGCGGTCGCGTATGCCGGAGCGCGACCAGCGCATCATGGCTCGGCTCGAGAAGGTCAAAGCCGTCTACGTCGAGTGCGGTCGGGACAAGGCTTTGCGCGATGCGTTCGATACCTTCCTGCGAAATCATCTGCCAGGACCCGGCGCGGGTCGTCGTAACGAGGCCGAGGTATTCTTCCTGACGGGGGAAAGCGGTGCGGGCAAGAGCGCGGCGGTGGAGCGTCTTCTGGCGAACCATCCACTGATGCAGCCGTTCACCGGGTCGTTCGGGACGATCTCGCCGTATGTCTCGATCAAGTTGAAGGGCTTCATCCACCCCCGCATTGCGGGCCGGAACATCATCACCGCCGCAGGCTATCCGATCCGTCAGGATGCGCAGCGTGGCGAGATCTGGGATGTCATGGCCTCCCGTCTGAAGAGCCGCAGAACCCTGCTTGTTCACATCGACGAAACGCAGCACCTGATCAAGCAGAATGCCTCGCAACGGGAGCGCGAGGAACTGGCCAACGCCATCAAGGGTGTCACCATCGATCGCGATTGGCCCGTCGCGTTCCTGCTCTCTGGTCTTCCGCAGGTCACCGAGTTGCCGATCAACGACGAGCAGTTCGAGCGCCGGGGCGGAGCCTTCATCAACTTCACCGACGTGGTGCTTCCGGACGAGCGCCGGCTGGTTACGAGAATCCTGAGCAAGATGGCTGCGGCAGCCGATTTGGATGTATCGGCCTTGCTGCCGACGGATCTGCCCGAACGCCTCTCCCATGCCGCTCGGTATCGCTACGCTCGGATCTGCCAGGTGGTTTTCAAGGCGATCCATGCGGCGCTGGCCGCCGACGAATCGGTCGACAAGCTGACGGCCGATGACTTCGCCCGAGCCTATGCGCTGCATTCGCATGCCCTCGGCCGAGACGAAATGAACCCGTTCATCGTCGATCATTGGAGAGATCTGAAGCCGGGGACCTTCCTGATCGACGAGGACGCATAGCTCGATGCCGCTTCTGCATCCGATCCAGGCGATGGGTTGGGCCCACGCTCTTCAGGAGCGCGAACCCGTTGTGGGCTTCGCCTCCCGCCTGGCCGCGCTCAACGGCGTGAACCTTGCCACGCTGCTGCGCGAGATGCGCGTACCTCATCTCGGTGTCGATCACGGCGTCGAGACAGCAGTACACGATGTCGCTGCTCTTGGAGGGCTTGATGCCGATCGAACGGCTAGCCTCCTGCGGTATTCACCGCGGCGTCTGCCGGACGCGCGCTCCTCGGTGCTGGCCACGGAGCGGCTCGATACCGGATCGATACACCGCACCTTCTTCCGGTACTGCCCGCGCTGCATCCGGGAGGACGACCAACGCTTCGACGGTCCAAAGACCGCCCGCCCCTGGCTGCGCCTGGAATGGCTGATCGACCACGTTCGGAGCTGCCGGCGACATGACGTGGTGCTGTTGAACGCATCCCCGCAGAGGAAGCGCTTCCAGGCGCCGGACTTCGCCGAGACAATGGGCGAGCAGATCCTGCCGAGATTGGACAGCTTGATCGCCGAGGCGGTCCCGTCCCGCCATTCCGACTTCGAGGATTGGATCGTGGCTCGTCTCGACGGCGTCCGCGAGCCCTCGAACTGGCTCGATGACATGCCCCTGCGCGTCGGCATCGCATTCTGCGAAGCGCTGGGCGTATCGTCACTCCATCCGCCGAAGGTCCGGACGAGCACCTTCACATCGGCGGATTGGGCCATGGCGGCGACGGAGGGATTTCGGATCGCGGCCCCCGGAGAGAAGACGATCGCCGAATGCCTATCCCGCTTGGCCGATGCCCAGGCCGATAAGCGAGGCGTGATCGGCCTTCGAGACACCTATGGATATGTCTACGGCTTGTTGCAGCGGAGAGAGAGCGATCCGGATTTTGAGAAGGCTCGAGACGTCGTGCGCCGACATGCGTTCGACACGGTGCCGCTCGAGGCCGGGACCAATGTACTCGGCGTGGTTCTCAAACAGCGTCGCGTGCACACCGTCGTCTCGGCGTCGCGCCTATCGGGGGCGCACAAGCGCACGATCCGGAACTTGCTCGGGCGGAAGGGGGTCGCGGGCGCGGACTTCGGGTCCGGCCTGACCGATCACCGCGTCAGCATCCGGGCCGAAGAAGTCGAGGCCGCCCTGGCCAGGCTTCCGACCGCCCTGACCGTTCCACAGGTCGTCGAACTCACGGGCATCCCGCGGATCCATCTTTGGAGCATGATCGCGCAGGGCTTCCTTCCGACGCTCACGGATTCCGACAACGTCGCCTACGCGAAGCATCGTCTGGCTCCCGAGGATGTCGAGGCACTCATGGAGCAGCTCTTCGCTGGGGCCGAGCCGATGAGTGCCGCTTCCGGTCGCATGATGCCGATCATGAAGGCGCGACTGGTCGCAACGGCCAGCAATGACAACCTCATCGCATGGCTCCTCAAGGGGAAACTCAGTTCGAAGGGAAGGCTCGGCGAGGAAATTCGCTACGGCAACCTGCTCATCGATGCCGATGAGCTGAAAGCGATGGTCCGGGCTGAGCCCGAAATGTCCGGTCTGACCAGTCATCAGGTGCTGCGGTTCATCCCCGGCCTGGGCAAGTCGTCCGTTCCGGCCCTGATCGAGCTCGGGGTGTTCGAAACGAAGGAGGAGTTCAGCCCGGAGGCCCGCCGCATGGTGCAGGCTGTCACGCGCGAGAGTGCCGAAGCGTTCAAGGAGCGGTACGTCGCTCTCGGGGAACTCTGCCAGACCAGCGGACTCCACCATAAGCGGGTCCGCCAGCGCCTTCGGCATGCGGGTGTCGAGGATGCCTTCCCGTACGATGCCGCGGGAGCGTTCATCTATCCCCGGCAACCCGCCTGGGATGCGATGAACGCACGAAACGTCGATCAATAGCTTATCGGCCAACGTTCAATCGCTTCGGACGATTAGTCATCTGATGTGTCCAACGCAGTCCCGACCGAGGAGAGGAGCACGGCTGCGACGGCTTTCGCCGTCAGTTCACCGGAGCGCTTGGTAGCAGCATCCATAGCGGCACCGTCGCCGATTCAAGCGTCATGGCGTCCACCTCCAACGAAATCCCATAGGAGTGGAAGGATGCTCACCATGGTCGATCAGCGGGCCGACGCTTGGCTATCCGGCGCGCGTTTGGCTACGCAGGCACTCCACCGCTGCCGAGATAGCGGCCTCGTCGGGCTGCCGCGAACCCCATTCCGTCCAGAAGTCTCGGGTCGCGCTGTCGGGCGCTACCGCGGGCGCATCCAGCTTGATCCGCGCTGGCAGAAGGACGGCGTCGCCCAGCAGCAAAGCTTCACCGGTGTCAAGCAGGGGCAAGATGCTGGTCAAGCCAGCCAGAGAATCCGGCATGAGACGTTTGATCACGCCTTGGTCGGTCTCGTTGGTCAGCCTCAGGGCAAGGAAGTTGTTGCATTGGCTGAGGATCGTGCGGCTCACGTCCGAGGGGCGCTGGCTGACGACCAGCAGGGAAAAGCCGTACTTCCGGCCTTCCTTGGCGATCCGCTCGAACGAACCCAAGGCCTGACGCTGCACCGCATCGGCGTCGTCGCGGACCGGGAGGTAGAGATGCGCCTCGTCGCAAAGCAATGTGACCGGCGTTCGCGACTTGCTCGCGGTCCAGAACTGGATGTCGTAGAGCAGGCGCGCCAGCGTCCCCGTGACGACGGGCAGGACATCGGCAGGTACCTCCGAGAAGTCGATGACCTTGATGCCGCTGCCGCCCCCGGCGCGCAGGAGTCTGATCACCTGCCCCGCCAGCCACTCGTATGTTTGAGCTTCGGGTGGCGGTGCAAACATGAAGCCGTAACGGCGATCGTCGACTTTGGCTTCGAGCCGTGACAGGAAGCGCGTCAGCTTGTCTTCCCACTCGCCTTTCACGGGGCCGTTCTTTCCCGTACCCTTGGCGGTGTTGTCGGTATGGAGACGCTCGATCAGCATCTTCATGTCGTAGGGTATCGGCGAGTCGACCGTGAAAGTCTTCTTGACCGCGACCTTGGACTGTCGGTCGAGCGTCTCCCCCTTCAGATTACGAACGTGGAGCGTGAACCGCGATGCCTGGTTTGGGGCGTTCTGATCGCTTCGGTCGAGGATCATCGACAACATTTCGTCTCGGTTCAACAGCCAGTAAGGCAGGAACAGGACGTCGTTGCCGGGCTTCTCCAGATCGCCCGGCCCAGCGATGCGATAGCGATCGGCGAAGCCACCATTCGCACGATCCGCCAGGGGGGCGTATTCTCCGTGCATGTCGAACACGATGATGTTCGAGAACTTGAGCTTGGCGGCACGCTCGAGGATCAACGCGACGGACCAGCTCTTGCCCGATCCCGTGCTGCCGAGAACCGCAGCGTGGCGCTGGAAGAACTTGTCGCCGCTCGCGATGGCCTCGGCCGTACGATCCGCAACGAAAACGCCGAGCTTCAGCCGTTCGTGCGGCTCTAGCCCCGCCCCAAGAATGCCCATGAAGCGCTGGAGGTTGGCCCCTTCGACGACGAAGCAAGTTCGATCGATTTGCGGGAAGCTATCTGCGCCGCGTTTGAATGTGTTCGCCTTGGTGCCGTCGACCGTACGATACGTTCCGATCAGGACCGCTTGCAGCAGGTCCGTGGGAACGATCGACAGCAGGGCCTCGCCCTCCTGCAACTCCTCGGGCGAAGGAAGCTCCTCGCGGATGCTGCGGTTCACCCGCTCCGTCATCGCGATCAGAAACTCACGCTCCGTGCTCCCCTGGATCGCGATCAGTTGCCCGATCCCGATCCGGGTGAGCAGGACCGAATTCGTCACGTCCACGGCGACCCGGCTGGTGTCCACGGACGCGACGCGACCGATCTTGTCTTCTTCGGATAACTGGAGCGCGGCTGCGGTCATGGTTCGAGCACCTCGGAAATGAAGGTCCCGAGATCCCAGAGGTTTTTGCCGGGGATCTCATGCAGTATTCGATTCCGGAAGACACGCGAACCTTCGGTGCTCCCGATAACGGCGCGATCGATTGCGATGACGTTTCCATGTGTCCGGGCTAGCGCGATCGCATTCGCCGAGAGCTCAAAGGTCAGAAGGAGAGTCGGTGTGCCCGAAGCGATCTTCGGCTTCAGATGCGTCTCGAGGTGGTCATCGTTGAAGCCGTAGCCGACGATCAGGAAACGGGTCGCCCTGTCTATGGCCCCGTTCGCACGCTCACGGTGACGGTCGAACGGGCTTTCGTAGCCATTGCGGAACTTGTTCAGCCCCGGAGTGATGATGAGCCGTGGAAGATCTAGATCCCCAGCGTATCGAACCGGTCTGCCTGCGCGGTGATACCAGTCAAGACTTCCGTGCGGTTTCAGGATGACGGCGCGATCCTGGTAGCGGGTTCGCACGATCTTCCCTTGCAGGCTCACCTCGCGACAGAAGCTCAAGCCGCTCTCAACCTCGTTCAGGGCGCCGGCAAATCCTCCAACGAACAAGGTATCAGCGCCCAGGCCCGCTTCCTCCACGGCGATCTCGACCAGCCTGTCGTAGTTCGTGGTGATGACAGGTATCCCGGTGGATGGCTTCAGCAGGTGCTTCAATAGCCGCGTGAAACGAAGCGTTCGCTTGCCTCCGAACACATCTGCAACCACGGCGCGCTCCGCCGCGGCGATGAAGCTCGCCGAACATCCAACTATGGCGGACTCGAGAGTCGGTGACGGCGGCTTATTCAGGAGAGCCGCTTCGAGGCCCACCGCATCAATCTCGGTCGCGAGTTCGGCCCATTGCGCAGCCTCGGTACCGGAAACAAGTTTAGGGACCTCCGCCGCCAGATGGATCGCCAAGGCTCCCATCCCCGGCAAACCCTCGGCGCAAGAGAGGCCGGAGCCGACGACGGTGACCAAACCATCGCCGAACTGGCGTTGGAGTTCCGTCACGAATGCTTCGTAGTCGAGCGCCGCGAGAGCCATCATTGGGCGGTTCGACCGACGTCATGCCCCCGACGCGCACAATTTGTAGGATTCGTCGCCATTACCCTTCCCCAGCGCCGGAACTTTAGGCTGCAAGCTGACCCTTGTGGAGGGGGACAAGCGGATTTGGTTTCCGACCGTGTCCCGCTCTGTGCATCGGCCACGCTGCCGCTCGCGACAAGGAAATTCAGGCCGCCTCTTTCTCAAGCGACAGAGGAATCGGAACGGCGGATTGAACACAACCTCAGCGAGCAAAGGGTGTGCGGAACTTTGCGTCCGTTTAGAACAAAACTATGGGTCGGAAGGGGTCATTTAAGGGGTGTTTTAGAACAAAACTTTGGGTCGGGCGTCACATATGTGAACGGGTTTACTGATCAAGCCCCGGCTCGCCTCACCAGACACAAGAGCCTGCCGCGGATCGCGGCAGGCTTTTTTGTGGGCTGGAACGGAAGCCCGCAATGATTGTCAGCCGTCACAAATCTCGACAGACGGCGACGGCCTGAGCGGGAACAGCAGCATGAGGTGAGGGCCTCCACCTCGCATGCCACGGAGAAAGCTCGGCAATGACGTCACGCGATCGGTTCGAGGACGCGCTTGCGTCCCCTCTCCCACTGCGAGTGATCCCGGTCACGAAAGCCGCTTTCGAGCCCTTCGGCTGGCTGGTGGAAACCAGCGATTCCGGCCGTCCCGTGAATAACGGGACGGCGCACCGGCACGACATCCACGCGCACGCCGCTGCCGATGTCCGGCCCGGCTCCAGGCTCGTCACCTCGATATTCAAAGCGAAGCAGCAGCCGCCCACATCCGCGATCTCAATGCTCGAACGGCATGTGAATTCGGTTCAGCTCATCATGCCGCTCGACGGCGCCGGCCACATCGTCGTCGTCAGCAGGGCCAGCGCCGACGGCACGCCGGACCTGTCGACCCTCGCCGCCTTCGCCTTCTCGGCGTCGCAAGGGATGATCTATCGCCACGGGCTCTGGCACCACCCGATCATGGCGATCGGCTCGGACGCACGCTTCCTCGTCCAGTCCTGGCAGGACGGCTCCGCCGCCGATTGCGAGATCCTCGCCATCCAAGCCAGGACGCTGACTGGGATGGCGTGACCGGAACTACCCCGTCATCATCTTCGGCAGGATGGTGACGATCTGCGGAAACGCAGTGATCAGGACCAGCAGAAGCATGAGCACGAAGAAATAGGGGATTGCAGCCCTCGTCACCGCGAGGATGTCCTTGCCGGTGATGCTCTGCAGCACGAACAGGTTGAAGCCGACCGGTGGCGTGATCTGCGCGGCCTCGATCAGGATCACCACGAAGATGCCGAACCAGAGCAGGTCGATGCCGGCCGCCTGCACCATCGGCAGCATCACCGACGACGTCAGGACGATGATCGAGATGCCCTCGAGGAAGCAGCCGAGGATCAGTATGAACACGGCCAGAACCGCCAGCAGCGCATAGGGCGACAGATGCATCGCATCGACCCAGCTCGCCAGCGAGCGGGGGATGTCGACAAAGGCGACGGCGATGGTCAGGCAGGCGGCGCAGGCGATGATGAAGGAGATCATGCAGGAGGTCCGCATGGCCGCCATCAGCCCATCCATGAAGCTCGCGCGCGTCAGCCCACCGCCGACCGCAGCCAGGACGAGCGCTCCGATCACGCCGATGGTCGCGGCCTCGGTCGGCGTCGCGATGCCGCCATAGATCGAGCCGACCACCGAGGCGATCAGCAGTGCCACCGGGATCAGCCGGCGCGAACGGTAGATCTTCTCCAGGAAGGGCACCGGCGGCTCGGCCGGCGGCATCCTGCTCGGGTTGAGCAGGCTCCAGATCGCCGTGTAGCCCATGAACAGCGCCATCAGCAGGATGCCGGGCAGGACACCGGCGATGAACAGCCGTGCGATCGAGACTTCTGCGGTCACGCCATAGACGATCATGATGATCGAGGGCGGGATCAGCAGGCCGAGCGTACCGGAGCCGGCCAGCGTGCCGATCGTCATGCTGAGCGGGTAGCCGCGCTTCTCGAGCTCGGGAACGCTGATGCGCCCGATCGTGGCGCAGGTGACCGCCGATGAGCCGGCGACAGCCGCCATGATGCCGCAGCCCAGCACATTGACATGGAGCAGCCGGCCCGGCAGCCGCGAAACCCAGGGTGCCAGCCCCTGGAACATGTCGGCCGAGAGCTTCGAGCGGAACAGGATCTCGCCCATCCAGATGAAGAGCGGCAGCGAGGTCAGCGCCCAGCCCCAGCTCGAATCCCAGAGCGTGGACGCGATCAGCGAGCCCATCGGCGCGGTGGTGAAGAGCCCCATCATCACCATGCCGACGGTGAGCAGCGAGAGTGCGACCCAGACGCCGCTCGCGAGCAGCAGGAGGAGCGAGCTGGCAAGGACCAGCGAGGCGAGAACGGTCGTGTCCATCATCCGCCCCTATGCTACCGGCCGGTCGAGCTCGACCTCGTCGGGCGCCTCGTAGCGCGGCTTGCCGCCGGCGAGGAGCCAGATGAGCTCGTCGATGAAGGCGATCGCCAGGGCGGCGATGCCGATAGCGACGCCGGTCTGGGGAATCCAGAACGGCATGGCCAGCAGGCCGGGGCTGATATCGTTGAACTCGCGCGATTGCAGCGCGAGCGAGCCGACATGCCAGGCGAGGAACGACACGACGACCGTGCCGAGCAGGCAGTTGAACAGCTCGACGCCATGACGCCAGCGCTGCGGCAGACGGTCAACGATCAGGTTGATCCGGACATGGCCGCCGCGCCGGAAGGTATGGGCGAGGCCGAAGAACGTCGAGGCCGCGAGGCACAGGCCCGCCGCCTCGGTGGCATCGATCGTGACGCCGCGCATGCGACCCACGATCTGGGTGACGATGGCCAGCCCGATGCCGACCATGAAGGCGGCGGCGACATAGCCGCACGCCTCATAGAACCTGTCGAGAACTCCGCGTATCACCGGTCACCCCGTTGGCCATGGATCGATGAAAAGAGTGGCGCGCGGAAGCCGGTTACTTCAGGCTTTTCTGGTAGGTTTCATAGACGGCCTTCTCCTCGGCCGTGGCCGTGCCGAGCCAATCGGCCACCATGCCCTTGCCGGCCGCGTCGATGGCGTCGAGGATATCCTTCGGCGACCGGGCGATCGTCATGCCATGGCTCTTGAGCACGTTTTCGCGCTCCTCTCCGGCCTTTTGGGACATATCCCAGCCGCGCTTGGTCGCAGCCGCGCCGGCCTCGGTCACCACCTTCTGCGTCGCCGGGTCGAGCTGGCGGAAGGCGCGCTCGTTGACGAGGATCGCGTTCTTGTTGTGCATCGTACCGGTATAGGTGAAGTGCTTGACGTAGTCCCAGATCTGGACGTCCGTCCCGGTCTGGGCGCTGGTCCAGAGCGACTGGATCATGCCCGTCGAGAAGGCCTGCGGAACTTCGGCGAAGGGCAGGATCAGCGCCTCCATACCGAGCTTTTCGCCCATGATCTGCGTCTGCTTGGAATAGATGCGCAGCTTCTGACCCTTGAGATCGGCCAGTCCCTTGAGCTCGGCCTTGGTGTAGAAGCCCTGCCCCGGCCAGGCGACGTAGGTGATGGCGCGCAAGCCGTTCTTCTTGAACATCGCCTCGAAGAACGGTGTCTGGGCCTCAAGCAGCTTTGTCGCCTGATCGTAGGTCGTGGCAACGCCCGGGATGTTGTCGAGATTGTACATCGCCGCCTCGTTTCCGTAGACGCCGAGGCGGATCTCGCCGATCTGGATCTGGCCGGACTGGACGGCGCGCTTGACCGCGTCCAGCTTGATCAGGCTGTCGTTCGAGCGCAGGTCGATCTTGAGCTTGCCGCCGCTCTTCTCCTCGATCTCCTTGATCATCTGCCGGATGTTCTGGGTGAAGAAGCTGCTCTCCGGATAGCCGGACGCCATGGTCCAGCTCGTCTGCGCGGCGGCTGGAACGGCCAGTCCGATGCCGAGGGCAAGGGCGGCGGATGCGATCAGAGCTCTGCGGTTCATGGTTCCCCTCGTTCTTGTCGCGCTGCGGAGGAAGCCGCGCGCGTTTCAGGAGCCGGTGCCGTGCCGAAGCCCGATCGACGCCGGATGACAGTCCACCGCGTTCTGCCGATAGCAGCCAATTGAATTTTTCTGTTCTCGCAATGCATTTTCTTTATCGAGGATATGCCGGCGCGAAACGGCCGCGCGACCGTGCAGGGGGAGAGAGATGCCGAACTGGACGCTGAAACAGCTCGAGAGCTTTGTCTGGGTGGCCAAGCTCGGCAGTTTCCGGGCGACGGCCGAGCGCCTCAACACGACCCAGCCCAACATCTCCGTGCGAATCTCGCAGCTAGAATCCGTGCTCGGCGTGCGGCTCTTCCATCGCGATTCGGGATCGGTCGCGTTGACGCCGATCGGTCATTCGCTGCTCAACCAGGCCGAGCGCGTGCTGCGCGCCTCCGAGGAATTCTCGCAGCAATCGATCCGCTCCGACCAGCAGGTCGGTATCCTCAGGCTCGGCGTCGCCGAACTCATCGCCCAGACCTGGCTGCGCGACTACCTGCTCGACCTGCGGCAGGTGTTTCCCAATGTCGATGTGGAACTCAGGGTCGATCTGACGATCAACCTGCGCGAGGAACTGGTTTCGCGGTCGCTCGACCTGTGCCTGTTGAATGGCCCGATCTCGAACTTCAACATCACCAATGTCGATCTCGGCTCCGTGCCCTATCTGTGGGTGGCCTCGCCCGGGCTCGGGCTCGTCGGTTCCGATCTTGCGACGATGGCCTCGCACACGATCCTGACCCATGCGCGCAATACGCGCCATTTCGTCGAGCTCTCGGCGCATTTCCGCGACAACTGGGAGAGGCCGGTTCGGATCGTGCCGTCGAGCAGTCTCGCAGCCAGCCTGCAGATGACCCTCGATGGCCTCGGCATCGCGCCGATGTCGCGGACGCTCGTGCAAAAATTCCTCGAAAGCGGAGAGCTGGTGGAGTTTCCCTATGAGTGGAAGCCCAGCGCTCTGATCTTCACGGCCTCATATGCCCATACCCCTGCGAGCTTTCTGCTCAGGCGCGCGGCCGAACTTGCCGGGGAGAGAGCCGCGCGGCACCCTCCGGGCGATGCACGATGGCTCGCGGATGCAGTCGACCGGTGACCATGACGATAAATATTCTCTATCGAATAACATAGAAAATAATAATTCGACGACATCGACGACCCGTTCCATCTTCCGGCTCCCAGACAACGGAGGCGTGTAAGCCATGTCTATTCTCGGGGCCCGGTTGGGCGTCGATATCGGGGGAACCTTCACGGACGTCGTGCTCGAGCAGGACGGACGGCGGTTCTCGACCAAGGTGCTGACCACCTACGCCGCGCCCGAGGATGCGATCGTCGAGGGCATGCATCGCGTCTGCGCGAAGGCCGGCATCGACGCCTCCGCGATCGGGCAGATCATTCACGGCACGACGCTGGCGACCAATGCGCTGATCGAGCGGCGCGGTGCCAAGACCGCGCTCATCACCACCGAAGGCTTCCGCGACGTCATCGAGATGCGGACCGAGAGCCGCTTCGAACAGTACGACCTGAACCTGACGCTGCCCGCCCCGCTGCTGCCACGCAACCGCCGCTACACCGTCAAGGAGCGCATGGATGCGCGCGGCAAGGTCCTGATCCCGCTCGATCGCACCGCCATCGAGGCGCTCGCCGACGAACTGCGCGAGGCCGGTTACGAGAGCGTCGCGGTCGGCCTGCTGCACTCCTATGTCAACGACGCGCATGAGCGCCTGATCCAGGAGGTGCTGGCGGAGCGCCTGCCGGGCGCGATGGTCTCGCTCTCATCGGAAGTCTCGCCTCAGATGCGCGAATACGAGCGCTTCAACACGACGATCGCCAACGCCTATATCAAGCCGCTGATGAAGAGCTATCTCGTCCGGCTCAAGGGCCGGCTCGCGGCCGAGGGCACCGCCTGCCCGATCTTCCTGATGCATTCCGGCGGCGGCATCATCTCGCTGGAAAGCGCTTCCGAATTTCCCGTGCGCCTCGTCGAATCCGGCCCTGCGGGCGGCGCCGTTTTCGCAGCCGATATTGCTGCGCGGCATGGCCTGAAGAAGGTGCTCTCCTTCGACATGGGCGGTACCACGGCAAAAATCTGCCTGATCAAGAACTACACCCCCAAGACCGCCCGCGTCTTCGAGGTTGCCCGGACCTACCGGTTCAAGAAGGGCTCCGGCATGCCGATTTCCATCCCCGTGATCGACATGGTCGAGATCGGGGCCGGCGGTGGCAGCCTCGCCCATGTCGATTCGATGAACCAGATCCGCGTCGGCCCGGAAAGCGCCGGCTCGGAGCCCGGCCCGGCCTGCTACGGACGGGGCGGCAAGCGCCCGGCCGTAACCGATGCCGACGTCGTACTCGGCAAGATCGACCCGGATAATTTTGCAGCCGGCACGATCCCGCTCTTCGCCGACCAGTCGGCCGCGGCGCTGGAAAGCCAGATCGGCGGCAGTCTCGGCATGGATGCCCTGGAAAGCGCCTGGGGCGTGGCCGAGGTCGTCGACGAGAACATGGCCAATGCCGCCCGCGTCCATGCTGTCGAGAACGGCGAGGACCTGTCGGAATACACCATGATCGCCTTCGGCGGCGCAGCTCCGCTGCATGCCGGCCGGCTCTGTGAAAAGCTCGGCATTGCCCGTTGCCTCGTGCCGCCCGGCGCCGGCGTCGGCTCGGCGATCGGCTTCCTGCGGGCTCCTTTCAGCTTCGAGGCCAACCGCACGCTGTTCATGCGGCTCGCCCAGTTCGATACCGCGCGCGTCACGAAACTCTTCGACGAGATGGAAGAGGAAGCAACGCGGGTGGTGCGCTCCTGCGGCTGGGACGGCACGATCCAGGCCGAATACAAGATCTATATGCGTTATGCCGGCCAGGGTTGGGAAATCCCGGTGACGCTGACGCCGCAGGAGGCTCGCGCCGCCGATCCCGCCGTCATCCTGAAGCGTTTCGAGCACGAATACGCCAACCTGTTCGGCCGCACCGTGAAGGGCCTCGCGGCCGAGATCACGGTCTGGTCGGTCAACGCGCATACGCCGCAGGAAGCCGTCACACCGGTTGCCCCGGTCTCGCAGATGCGCGACGTCCCGGGCGAAAGCAGCCGCTCCGTCTTCGATGCCGGCCTCGGGCGCCGTGTCGATGCTGAAGCCCATAGCCGCACCGCCCTGCCGGCCGGCAGCCGGATCGACGGCCCCGGTATCGTCACCGAAGACGAGACCACCATCGTCCTGCCGTCGAGCCGTTTCGCCGTCACGTTGAACGACGGCTGCATCGACATCCGCCTTGCAGAAGCCGCACCCGCCGCTGCCGTCGCCGCGCGGAAGGAGCCCGCCCATGTCTGAGATCTCCAAGGTCGCCTATCAGGTCATGTGGAACCGCCTGATCTCGGTCGTCGAGGAACAGGCGCAGGCGCTGATCCGCACCTCCTTCTCCACCTCCGTGCGCGAGGCCGGCGATCTCTCGGCCGGCGTCTATAACGAAAAGGGCGAGATGCTGGCGCAGGCGGTGACGGGCACGCCGGGCCACGTCAACGCCATGGCCGATGCCGTCGCCCATTTCATCCGCCGCATCGGCCGCGAGAACATCGCCGAAGGCGACGTCTACATCACCAACAACCCGTGGGAAGGCACTGGCCACCTGCACGACATCACTGTCGTCACGCCCTCCTTCCACCAGGGCCGCCATGTCGGCTTCTTCGCCTGCACGGCCCATATCGTCGATATCGGCGGGCGCGGCTTCGGTGCCGATGCCAACTCGGTCTACGAGGAAGGCCTGCATATCCCGATCATGAAA
>WPCJ01196246.1_pt1 | contig 34583 bp, 26 predicted proteins | sample 5399831 | NCBI WGS metagenome assembly WPCJ01 (sample SAMN12869470, study PRJNA574797) | sludge metagenome | isolation source: wastewater treatment of pH10 | place: China:Beijing | collected 2019-05-20 | reverse complement strand
CAATGTTCAGGTCGGCCCCGGCGGCTTCGTCGCCCAAGGCGCGGTGGTGGCCGAAGTGACCAATCCGGCGCGGGTCGAGCTGGTCTTCAACGCCCCGCCGCATCTGGCGGCCCAGGTGCGCCTCGGCTCGCACGTTCGCGTCACCGGTCCGCAGGGCGAGTTCAACGCCCTGGTCACGGGCGTCGCCGCCGACGCCGGTCTGCAGGACAGCGGCGCCACCGTGATCCGCGCTCGTCCCGAAGGCGGCCGCCTGCCGCCCGCCGGATCGCCCGTCACCGGCGCGGTCGTCACCGAAGGTCAGACCGGCGGCGCCCTGACCGTTCCGTCCGAGGCGGTTCAGACGGTCGACGGCGCCACGGTGGTCTTCGTCCAGGCGGACGGCGGCTTCCGCGCCCAGCCCGTGCTGGCGGGGCGTCAGGCCGGGGGGGCCACCGAGATCCTGCGCGGCCTGACCGGGAGCGAGAAAGTCGCCTCGACCAACGCCTTCCTGCTCAAGGCCGAACTGGCCAAGGGCGAAGCCGAGCACGGCCACTAAGGGAGGGCGATCATGTTCAAAGCGATCATCGAAGCGTCCGTCCGCTTCCGCTGGTTCATCGTCCTGGCCACGACCCTGGTCGCGGCCTGGGGCCTGTTCCAGCTGACCAAGCTGCCGATCGACGCCGTGCCGGACATCACCAACCGCCAGGTGCAGATCAACACCGTGGCCCCGGCTCTAGCCCCCGAACAGATGGAGCGTCGGGTCACATATCCGCTGGAAACGGCGATGGCGGGCATTCCGGGAATCCAGAGCACCCGCTCCCTGACCCGCAACGGCTTCAGCCAGGTGACGGTCATCTTCAGCGACGCCACCGACATCTATTTCGCCCGCCAGCAGGTGGCAGAGCGGATGGCCCAGGCGCGTGAGAACCTGCCCGAGGGCGTCGAACCGGCCCTATCGCCCATCACCACCGGCCTGGGCGAAGTCCTGATGTGGACGGTCGACCTCACGCCCTTCGACGCCAAGACGGCGCGCGCGGGCCGCCCCGGCTGGCAACCCGACGGCGCCTATCTGACGCCCGAGGGCGAGCGGCTGGACACGCCGCAGGCGCGGGCCACCTATCTGCGCACCGTTCAGGACTGGATCATCGCGCCCCGGATGCGGACTGCGCCCGGTCTGGCCGGCGTCGACGTCAACGGCGGCTATGTGAAGGAATACGCCGTCCGCCCCGATCCGGCGCGACTGGCCGGCTATGGCCTCAGTCTGAATGATCTGATTCAGGCGTTGGACCGCGCCAACACGCAAGCCGGCGCGGGCTATATCCAGCGCGCGGGCGAGGCCCTGACCGTTCGCACCGACGCCCTGGCCCAGACCGTCGAGGATCTGGCCCAGGCGCCCGTGGTCAACCGCAACGGCCTGGTCGTGCGGGTCGCGGATGTGGCGACCGTCGAGATCGGCCAGGCGCCGCGTCTGGGCGGCGCCAGTCGCGACGGCCATGAGGCGGTGATCGGCACTGCCCTGATGCTGGCGGGCGAGAACAGCCGCACCGTGGCCCAGGCTTCCGCCGAGCGGCTGGAGCAGATCAGCGCCAGCCTGCCGCCCGACATCGTGGCCGAGCCGGTGCTGAACCGCAGCGCCCTGGTCAACTCCACCATCAAGACGGTGGCCAAGAACCTGACCGAGGGCGCCCTGCTGGTCATCGTCGTGCTGTTCCTGCTGCTGGGGAACATCCGCGCGGCGACGATCACGGCCCTGATGATCCCGATCAGCTTCCTGTTCGCGGTCATCGGCATGAACCGCTTCGGCATCAGCGGAAACCTGATGAGCCTAGGGGCGCTGGACTTCGGCCTGCTGGTCGACGGCGCCGTGGTGGTGGTCGAGAACACCCTGCTGATGCTCAGCCAGCGCCGGGCGGATCTGGGTCGGGCCCTCACCCGACACGAACGCCTGGACGTCGCCGCCGGCGCCGCGCGGCAGATGGTCAAGCCCGCCGCCTTCGGCCAGCTGATCATCCTGCTGGTCTTCACCCCCCTGCTGATGCTGGAAGGAGTCGAGGGCAAGACCTTCATCCCCATGGGCGCCACGGTCATGCTGGCCCTGGTCGGCGCCTTCATCTTCTCCTTCACCTTCGTCCCAGCCATGACGGCCCTGCTGGTGCGAGATCCCAAGACCGTCCACGTCGACGAGAACGGCGAGGCGGAAGAGCATGAGACCTTCCTGCTGCGCCACGCGCGCCGCTGGATCGAACCGGCCATCCGTTCCGCCGTGTCGCACCCCAAGACGGTGCTGGCGGCGGCGCTCGGCGCCCTCGTCGTCGGCGGGTTCGCCTTCACCACCCTGGGCCGAGAGTTCATCCCGACGCTGGACGAGGGCGATATCGCCATGCAGGCCCTGCGCGTGCCCTCGGCCTCGCTGGAGCAGTCCCTCGCCATGCAGATGGCGCTGGAGCGGGCCATCAAGGCCCAGCCCGAGGTGAAGACCATGTTCTCGCGCACCGGCACGGCCGAGGCGGCGGTGGACCCCATGCCGCCGAACATCTCGGACGCCGTCATCGTGCTGAAGAAGCGCAAGGAATGGCCCGATCCGAAGCTGCCGAAGGAGGAGTTGATCGCCCGCATCGAAAAGGCCTCCGCCGCCCAGTTGGGCAACAGCTTCGAGTTCAGCCAGCCGATCGAACTGCGCTTCAACGAGCTGATCTCCGGGGTCCGCACCGATCTGGCGGTCATGGTCTATGGAGACGACTTCACCCAGCTTCAGGCCACGGCGGATCAGGTCGCCAACGCCCTGCGCGACACGCCCGGCTCGGCCGACGTGCGGGTGGAGCAGGCGTCGGGCCTGCCGACCCTGACGGTCAGCGTCGACCGCTTCGCCGCCGCCAACTACGGCCTGTCGGCGGCCGACGTGTCCGAAGCCGTCTCGGCGGCCATCGGCGGCGCCGAGTCTGGGCAAATCTTCGAGGGCGACCGCCGCTTCGACGTCGTGGTCCGTCTCGACGACGCCCAAAGGAACGACCCCGCCGCCCTGGCTGCCCTGCCGGTCACAACCGCGACCGGGGTGACGGTGCCCCTGTCCTCGGTCGCCCGCATCCAAGTGGCGGAAGGTCAGAACCAGATCAGCCGCAACAACGGCAGCCGCCGCATGGTGGTTCAGGCCAATGTGCGCGGCCGCGATCTGGGCGGCTTCGTCGGCGACGCCCAGGCGAGAGTTCAGCAACAGGTTCAAATGCCGGCCGGCTATTCCCTGACCTGGGGCGGCCAGTTCGAGAACCTGAAGCGGGCCGAGCAGCGCTTGGGCCTGGTCATCCCCGTGGTCTTCGTCCTGATCGGCATCCTGCTGTTCATGGCGTTGGGATCGTTCGCGGAGGCCGGGCTGGTGTTCGCCTGCGTGCCGCTGGCCCTCGTCGGCGGGGCGCTGGCCCTGCTGCTGAGGGGGATGCCCTTCTCCGTCTCGGCGGCGGTCGGCTTCATCGCCGTGTCCGGCGTCGCGACCCTGAACGGCCTGGTGTTGATGCAGGCCATCCGCGAGCGGCTGCAGGCAGGCCAGATTCCGCGTGACGCGGCCCTGCTCGGCGCCTTCAGCCGTCTGCGCGCGGTGCTGACCACGGCCATGGTCGCCATCGTCGGCTTCATCCCCATGGCCATCGCCTCGGGCGCCGGCGCCGAGGTGCAAAAGCCCTTGGCCACCGTGGTCATCGGCGGTCTCCTGACCGCCACCGCCCTGACGCTGCTGGTTCTGCCGACCTTCGCGGCCAAGGCGGTCAGGCATCGCAAGGCGGAAGGGATCGAAGACTGATGAGCGGCGGCCTCGGAGCGGAGGCGGTCCAGCGCCGCACCCTGCTGGTGGTGTTGGTCCTCAACGCCGCTCTCTTCGTGGGCCTCGGAGTCGGCGGCTTGCTCGCCGACTCCAGCGCCCTTCTCGCCAACGCCGTCGACAACGGCTCCGATGCAGCCGTCTATCTGATCGGTTTCCTCGCCGTCGGCCGGGCGATGATCTGGAAGACGCGCGCAGCCTGGCTATCGGGGATCATGCTGCTGATCTTCGCGGCCGGGGTGCTTGCAGACGTGGCGCGGCGCTGGATCGTCGGGACCGAACCCGTCGGCTGGACCATGATGGGTCTGGCCGTCGTCGCGGCGGTCGTGAACCTGATCTGCCTGATGCTGATCAGGCGTCAGGACAGCGACGACGTCAACATGCGCGCCGCCGAAACCTTCAGCTTCAATGACTTCGCCTCGAACGGCGGCATCCTCGTCGCCGGAGGCCTGGTCATGGCGCTAAACCAGGCATGGCCCGACCTTCTGGTCGGGCTGATCGTGGCGGCCATCGCCCTCAAAGGCGGTCTCGACATTCTCAAGGACGCCCGGGGCGTCGCCAATAAGGGACAAGCCCAATGAACGCCCCGGGCCGCCGCTCGGCCGCTCCGATCGATCTCCGCTCGGTTCAGCGGTGGCGCAAACTCTTCATTCTCGTGGGCCTCTTCGCCCTTCTGGCCTGGACGCTGATGGTGAAGGCCGAGCCACGGCTCGAACACGCGGTCGAGCATCTCGGTCTGATCGCCATCATGCTCTGCATCATCGGCCGCGCCTGGTGCTCCCTCTATATCGGTGGCCGCAAGAAACAGGAGATCGTGACGAGCGGCCCCTACTCCCTGTGCCGCAACCCCCTCTACGTTTTCAGCTTCATCGGCGCCTTCGGAGCCGGGGCGATGTCCGGCAGCCTGTCGGTCGGGCTGGTGTTCGTCCTTGCCTGCTGGATTGTGTTCCGCACCGTCGTCGGCCGGGAGGAGCGCTACCTGAGCGAGACGTTCGGGGAGACCTACGACGCCTATCGGCGGCGCACCCCGCGCTTCATGCCGAACCCGAGGCTCTGGCGTGATGAGGCCGAGCTTTGCATTCGTCCGACCTTCTTCGTGCGCACGATCCAGGACGGACTGTTCTTCCTTCTCGCCGTTCCGCTGTTCGAATTGCTCGAAGCGGCGCAGCAGTTCGGCTGGTTCGGCGCCGTCCTGCAATTGCCTTGAGCAAAACCTCATGGAACGCGCGCGCCTGGTGACATCCTTGACGGCTATACTAGCCGCAATCGCCTTTCTCGCCGGCGGCGCCGTGCAGGCCGCTTCCCTTGAAGCCGAGGCGAAGCGCGCCGCGCCGCAGATCGGCCCTCCACCCGCCCCCGTCTCACCTCCGGAGTTCAGACATGCCTAACACGGTCAGAATGGACATCCCCGTCCTGCTGCCGGAAGCCCCCGACGCGTCCGACGCCTGCGTCGAACGCCTCGTCAAGCGGCTCAGCAGCGCACCCGGCCTGTTCCAAGTCCATGTCGCCGAAACGAACGGCGCATCTCAACTCTGCCTCCACTACGACCCCGCTGCGCTTTCTCCAGCGGACGTCAGGCGCAAGGCGTTGCAGGCGGGCGCCGAGATCAGCCAGCGATTCGGCCATCTCATCGGTTGGGTGGAGGGCGTACGCCACGCCCGCCATGCCCGCAGGCTCGAAGCCGCCCTGGCCGAAGAACCCGGTGTTCTCGAAGCGGCTCTGGACGTGGCGGGCGCCTTGCGCCTGGAGTTCGATCACACTCGGACTAGCCGGGACGCCCTTCAGCAACGCCTCGCGGACCACAGGCTGAGATTTTCCCATTCTCCCTTCCCGCCCCCGCCCGAACGATTTGAACCCGAGAAAGGCGATCACGACCACGAAGGAACAGGCGAACATGCCGATCACGATCATGCCCATGGCGGGGTTTTCGGCGCCAACACCGAGCTCGTCTTCGCCCTGGGATCCGGCAGCGCGCTCGGCATCGGTTTCGCCCTGGAGAAACTGGTTCCGGGACTTTCCGGATGGGCGCCGCTGACGCTCTTCCTCGTCGCCTATGGGCTCGGAGGCTTCTTCACGGTCCGCGAAGCCATCGAGAACCTGAAACGCGGGCGTTTCGAGATCGACACCCTGATGTTGGTGGCGGCGGCGGGCGCGGCGGCGCTAGGCGCATGGGCGGAAGGAGCTCTACTCCTCTTTCTGTTCAGCCTGGGCCACGCGCTCGAACACTACGCTATGGGCCGCGCCAAACGGGCCATTGAGGCTCTGGCCGAACTGGCCCCGCGCACGGCGAGAGTGCGGCGGGGAGACGACCTCATAGAGACGCCGGTGGAACAGCTCGAGATCGGTGACGTGATCGTGGTGCGACCCAATGAACGCCTGCCCGCTGACGGCTTCGTCCTCTTGGGCACGACCAGCATCAACCAGGCTCCGGTCACAGGCGAAAGCATGCCGGTGGACAAGCAGCCGGTCGCCGATCCCGCAGAGGCGCGATCGGGGCGGTCCTCGATCGCCAATACCTCGGCCGTGTTCGCCGGCACCATCAACGGCGCCGGCGCCATCGAGATCGAGACCACACGCAAATCCAGCGACACCACCCTTGCCAAGGTGGTGCGGATGGTGAGCGAAGCCGAAACTCAGAAGTCGCCCACTCAAAGGTTTACCGACAAATTCGAACGCATCTTCGTGCCCGTGGTGCTCGGGCTCGCCTTCGTCCTGCTGTTCGCCTGGGTCGTGATCGACGAGCCCTTCCGCGACAGCTTCTACCGCGCCATGGCGGTGCTGGTCGCCGCCAGCCCCTGCGCCCTGGCCATCGCCACGCCTAGCGCCGTTCTGTCCGGGGTGGCGCGCGCAGCTCGGGCGGGCGTTCTGATCAAGGGCGGCGCCCCCTTGGAAAACCTCGGTTCACTCAACGCCATCGCCTTTGACAAGACCGGCACCCTGACGGAAGGCCGTCCGCGCATCACCGACATCATTCCCGTCCAAGGAACCCGCGAAGCCGATCTTCTGTCGGCGGCCGTCGCCGTCGAGCGCCTCAGCGACCATCCCCTGGCCGCCGCCATCGCGCGCGATGGCGCAGAACGTCTCGGCCAGTTCACCCCGTCTCCCGCCTCAGACCTCAGAAGCCTGACGGGGAAAGGCGTCACCGCCCGATGGGCGGGCGAGACGATCTGGATCGGCAAGCCCGAAATGTTCGGGGCGGACGGCGTCGCGCCGCTCAGCGACGAGACGACGCTCGCGGTCACCCGGCTGCGGCTCGAAGGGCGCACCCTGATGGTCGTCCGCGCCGGCGCGCGCGATCTCGGCGTGATCGGTCTTCTGGACACGCCCCGGCCGGCGGCCAGAGCGGCCTTGGCCGCGCTGCGCGATCTGGGCGTGCAACGCATGATCATGATCTCCGGCGATCATCAGAAGGCCGCCCAGGCCATCGCGGGACAGGTCGGGCTTACTGAGGCTTGGGGCGATCTCATGCCCGAAGATAAGGTGGACGCCATCAAGCGGCTTCGAGAGGAGACGAAGGTCGCTATGGTCGGCGACGGGGTCAACGACGCTCCCGCCATGGCGACCGCCACCGTCGGGATCGCCATGGGCGCCGCCGGCTCGGATGTCGCGCTGGAGACCGCGGACGTCGCTCTGATGTCCGACGACCTCGCCCAACTGCCCTTCACGGTCGGCCTAAGCCGGCGAACGCGGAGCGTCATCCGGCAAAACCTGGTCGTCAGCCTCGGCGTCGTGGCCTTTCTCGTTCCGGCCACCATCCTCGGGCTGGGCATCGGGCCCGCTGTGGCGGTCCACGAAGGCTCCACGCTGCTGGTCGTGTTTAACGCCCTGCGCCTGCTCGCCTATCAGGATCGACGCGGCACACGGCGCGCGTCGACGGAGACCCGCTCATGAAACGTATCAGCGGCCTCGCCATCATCGTCGTCTTCCTCGCTTTCTCAGCCTTCCTCTTGGGCGTGGTGACAAAGCGGGGGTCAACCGCCATCGATACAGCCGGCTCCGTCGACGCGCGCCCCATCGACGAACATGCCGGCCATGGCGACAGGCCCCAAGACAGCGCGGCGACCCGTTCCTTCAAGGAAGCGAACGAGCGGCTGCATCAGGCCATGAACATCAACTGGAGCGACAAGGCCGATGCGGACTTCATACGCCTCATGATCGCCCACAGCGAAGGCGCCGTCGCCATGGCCCGCATCGAGCTCGAACAGGGATCCGACCCTGAAGCCAAGGCGCTCGCCGAAGATGTGATCCGCAGCCGGGACGCTGAAATCCTCCGCATGCGCATCTGGCTGGCACAGCGCCAAAGGGCGGAAACGCTCGAGGGCGCCAGGCCCGGGAACTGAGGGATGAGGCGCAGGAAGTCTCCCATCCGAGGTCAGACTATCGCCTGGCGGCCTGGACGCTACGGCAAGCGGCTGCGGTCATATCGTATCCGCAGGAACACCAAACCCCGGCCGGTTATGGACAGCGTATACGCGAGCTTCAACGGCCTCGTGGGAGCAGGGGTGGTGCTCTATCTCGGCATCGTCCTGTTCAACGCGACCGGCTTGCCGCTCTACATCACTTACGGCGCAGCTCTCCCCCTGGTCGCGCTCGCCTGCGTGCTGCTGGCGCCCCGCGGCCGGACGATGCTGATCCTGAGCTTGCCATTCGCGGTGCTCTGGATCGCGGGAACCCTGTTTCTCTACGTGACGCGTCACGACATGAACCGGTCGCCTCACAATCACCCTTCCTCCGCTGCATCCGCGCAGCAGGCCGCCGAGCCCGTCGAGCGACGCGTCGCACCTCCCGGACGTTCCGGGCCGGTGTCCGTCAATTAGCGGTCACCGTCAGAGAAGCCCCTAGCGAGATCCAGCGTATCGACGTTCAAGATCAGGAGGACCGACGTGACCGAGCTGCAGGCGAAGCTGGATTACAATCGAGCCATCGGCCGACGCATCCGTGACCGACGAAAGGCGCTGGGCTTCAGCCAGGCCGCGCTCGGCAGCAAGGTCGGCTTGTCATTCCAACAGATCCAGAAGTATGAGAAGGGCCTGAACGGCCTTGCAGCCGTGCGCCTGGGCCAGCTGGCGCTGGCGCTGGCCACAACGGTTCCGCGACTCCTGGGGCTGGGGGAAGAGGACCACCCGGCGTCAGACGAACAGCGTCATCGTCTGCTTCAGGCCTGGGAGAGATTGACGCAAGCGCAGCGCGAGCCCCTGCTGCGGTATGTCGAAGCGCTCGCGCTGTCGCCATCCTCTGCGACGACAGCGGTCGAGACGACGCACATTGGCGCGGAGGCCGACGTCGATCCGACGGCGACGAGCGATAAGAAATAAGGCTTGTTCGGATGACCGGCTTGGAGGTTCCCCCTTGGAGCACCAACCGCTGAAGTTCTCAGCCCGCGTCCCCAGCACCGTCAGCTTGACTCAAATGCGCTTTGCATCTCCCCAAAACCGCATCGGAATGCCTGATGACGGTAGATATGAACGACGCGAGCGTGGGACTGACTGCCTGGTTACGACGCGTAATGATCCCCACCGACCGTTTCAGCGAAGGTTGCGACAACGATCTCCAAACCAGGCCGGACGCGGCGGTCAGTGGCATGGCCAGGCGCGGCAGGGCCGAAACGCCCAAGCCGTTCAGCACCAGGGCCCCGACTGTAGCCATCTGTGAACACTCATAGAGCGGCTTGACCGGTGATCGCACCTGGACGAAAGCGGCGTCCGTCATCAAGCGCACGCTGCTGTTGGACGCCATTGCAATGAAGGGGCGCATCTCGAAATCGCGCCAGGAAACGCGCGGGCCCACGGCCATGGGATCGTCCTCACGACAGACCAGGCCAAAACGGTCCAAGCCAATCTCCTCATAGTTGAAGAGATCATCCTTGATCGGCCGCAATGCCAAACCCAGATCCGCTCTCCCCTGAATGACTGCCTCAGCGATGTCACCCGACAGCGCGTCGATCAGTTCAAACTCGACATCCGGCGCAGTCTCGCGAAAGGCCGAGATGGCGCGAGGCAGCACAGTCGCCGAAAGGGACGGCAAACTGGCCACAACGATACGGCCACGCGCGCCCGAAGCCAACTGATCAAGAGAGTCCAGCCCCGCCTCGACCTCTCGCAGCACCCGCTCGGCGATCGGCAGCAGGTGACGACCATAGCTGCTCAACGCAACAGTTCTCGTGTCCCGATCGAACAATCGAACTCCCAACCGGTCCTCCATCAGCTTGATCGTGCGGCTAAGCGCCGGCTGGGAAATACCACAATGTTCAGCGCAAAGGCTGAAACTGCCGTGTTCTGCGACGCCCCGGAACAGCCGCAACTCCCGCAGTTCGATCTGATGCGACATAGTCCGCGCTCCCTTCGATCTATGCTAACGATGAATAAGTTGATCAGGCAATAGTCATTGTAATTCTATAAGCGACGCGAAACATAGCGTCATGTCCGATGCATACATCCGCGAAAAATCAGCTGTAAGAATCGGATCCGGAGCCGGCTTCTCCGGCGATCGGATCGAGCCGGCGGTCGTTCTGGCCGAATATGGCCGGCTGGACTATCTGGTCTTCGAATGCCTGGCCGAGCGCACGATCGCACGAGCCGTCCGATCACGCATGGCCGATCCCGATGGCGGGTACGACCCTCTGCTGATTGAGCGCATGACGGCTGTCCTGCCCACCTGCGCACGCCAGAATACGCGCATCATCAGCAATATGGGGGCGGCCAATCCCGTGGGCGCGGCCCGCGCGACGGCTGCAACAGCGCGAGGTCTAGGCTTGAGCGGCCTGAAGATCGCAGCCGTGATCGGCGACGACGTTCTGCAGATCGCCACGACACATGGCGCTCTCGACGGGTTGGCGGAGCGGGCGATCTCCGCCAACGCCTACATGGGCGCTGAGCCTGTAGTGGAGGCCCTGGCCGCAGGCGCTGACATTGTTCTGACGGGCCGGATAGCGGATTCCTCGCTGTTCCTGGCTCCGGCAGCGTTCGAGTTTGGCTGGGCTTTCGACGATTGGGAGAAGCTAGGTCGAGGCGCCATCATGGGGCATCTTCTGGAATGCGCCGGACAGGTCACCGGCGGCTATTTCGCGGACCCCGGCTACAAGACCGTGGAGGGCCTGGCCCGGCTCGGCTTCCCGCTCGCGGAGGTTTCGCCCGATGGAAGCCTCATCGTGACCAAAGTCCCAGGTACAGGCGGCGCCGTGACCGTGGCCGGCGTGAAGGAGCAGCTTCTGTATGAACTGCACGATCCTGGCAATTACCTGAGTCCCGACGTGACAGCCGACTTCTCCAGCGTGATCGTGCACCAAGCCGGACCGGACCGTGTTTCGGTCGAGCGCGGCGGCGGCCGCAAGCGCCCTGATCAACTCAAGGTTTCGGTAGGCTATCAGGACGGCTTCGTCGGCGAAGGGCAAATCTCATATGGCGGGCCGGGGGCGCAGATGCGCGGCCGGCTGGCGCTCGACATCATGCGGGAACGTCTGGATATGATGGGTGATGAAATCCTGGAGACGCGGTTTGACCTGATCGGCGTGGATTCGCTCCTGCCAGGTTCGACACGCAGAGACGACGCCGGCGAAGTTCGCGCCCGCATCGCGGCGCGCACACGAACGCTTACCGGCGCCCGCCAAGTGGGCCGAGAGGTAGACGCCCTTTACACAAACGGACCGGCAGGCGGCGGCGGCGTTTTCCAGACCGCCTATCCGGTGATCGCCATGACCTCGACCCTTCTGGATCGAAGCCTGGTCCGTCCGGATATCATCTGGGAGACCACCTGATGCGATTGCGCGAAATCGCTCACTCGAGAACCGGCGACAAGGGCGACATCTCCAATATCTCGGTCATCGCCTATGATCCGGCCGATTATGAACTGCTGGTTCGGGAGGTCACCGTCGAGCGCGTCGGAGCGTGCCTGGGAGGCACGGTGCAGGGTGAAATCGACCGTTTCGAGATCCCCGGCCTGAGCGCTCTCAATTTCGTTCTGCACAAGGCCCTGGGCGGCGGGGTGACCCGGTCCCTCGCGCTCGACGCCCACGGCAAAAGCCTGAGTTCCTATGTGCTCGCGATGGAGATCGACAAGAGCGCATAACATTGAAGTCTTAGACGTCTCCCGGCGAATAACGACGCCCCGACGGCTCAGCAGCCGGCGAGGAAGCGTCGGCGGCCGGTAAGGAACAGGGAGGAGCGGTATGGACCTTGCGCTGCAGGGCTTTTTGACGATCGGCGCCTTTCTGGGGCTGATCCTCTTTGCGCGCGTGCCGGTGACGGTGGCGCTGATCCTAGTTCCCCTGATCAGCGTCTTCATCGGCGGCCAGGCGGAGGACGTCGGCGTCATGGCGGTCGACGGACTGAAGACCGTGGCGCCCGTGGCTGCCATGATGATGTTCGCCATCCTGTATTTCGGCCTGATGATCGATGTCGGCCTGTTTGAACCCTTGGTGAAAGGGCTGTTGCGGCTGGTCCAAGACGATCCCGTCAGGCTGTGCGTTGTCACCGCCATCCTCCCCATGCTGGTGGCGCTGGACGGCGACGGAGCAACGACCTTTCTGATTTCGGTGACCGCCCTTCTGCCGGTCCATCGTCGCCTAGGCGTCAAGCCGCTCGTCCTGCCCACCATCATCGGACTGTCTGCCGGCGTGATGAATCTCCTACCCTGGGGCGGACCGACCGCGCGGGCCATGAGCGCCCTCGAGGCCGGAGTGGACGAGATATTCACGCCTGTCGCCCCGGCCATGCTGGCCGGGATCGCCTGGGTCCTTTTGGCAGCCGGCTTCCTCGGCTGGCGCGAACGCAGGCGGCTGGCCCCGGCGGGGGGGCTTCGAAACAACCGCCCTCCGCCGGAAGTCGGCGCGTCTGAGATCGACAGCTCCGCGCCGGCGGGACGCATGAACGCCCTGTTCTGGATCAATCTCGGCCTGACGGTCCTGCTCGTCGTCCTGCTGTTCCAGGACCTCTACGCCCAATGGGTTCCCCTGCCCAAGATGCCGGCGCCGCTCTTGTTCATGACGGCCTTCGTTATCGCCCTGCCTATCAACCGCCGCACGGCCAAGGCGCAGCAGGAACAATTGGCCGCCCACGCCGGGAATGTGGTGATGGTGATTACCATGATATGCGCCGCTGGCGTCTTCGCCGGAATAATGAACGGGGCCGGATTGATCACCGCCATGGCCCAGGCCGCGGCGACGAATATGCCGGCCTTCGCCGTTCCCTGGTTGAGCGGCATCGTCGCCGTCACCGGCATGCCGATGAGCCTCGTCTTCACGCCCGACGCCTATTATTTCGGCGTCCTGCCCGTTTTCGCGGAAACGGCCGCTGCCGTGGGCCACGACCCGGCTGCGATCGGCCGAGCGGCCATTCTGGGCCAGATGACCACCGGCTTCCCGCTGAGCCCGCTGACCGCCTCGACCTTCATCCTCATCGGTCTGTCCCAGGTCAGCCTGCGCGATCACCAGAAACACATGTTCCTCTGGGCGTTCGGAACAACCCTGGTGATGACCGCCGTCGCCGCCCTGACGGGCGCGCTGTGAAACCTTAAGCCACAAGGAGCCCACCATGCCCGATGACGCCACCTCCCCCGCCCCGCGACTCCACCGACGCATTGGGACCAGGCCGATGCTGGCGGGCGCCTCAGCCATTACCTTTCTGGTCGGAACTGCCGAGGCTTCCGCACCCGACAGCGCTACCCAGTGCCGCGCCATGGCCGAACAGCACCTGCCCGGCGCCCGGGTTATCGAGGCGACCGTGGTCCCCGCTGGCGAGTTGGCCGTTCCCGGACAGGCGGCCGTGGGCGACCTGCCAACATTGTGTCGCATCCAGGGTGTGGCGGAGCCGACGGATCGGTCGCGGATCGGCTTTGAGGTCTGGATGCCGCTCGCCGCCTGGAACGGACGCATCCACATGGTCGGCAACGGCGGCTACAGTTCCTCGATCCGATACAACCTGATGGGCAATCTTGTCCGTCGGGGAGACGTCGCGGTGGCGACCGACACCGGCCATGTGGGCGACGATCTGGAATTCGGCTTCGACAATCGCGAGGCCATCGCCGACTGGGGTCATCGCGCAGTCCATGAATCCATCCGCGCAGGCAAGGCGCTGACCCAGACCTATTACGGCGCCGCGCCGCGCCAGTCCTATTTCTCCGGCTGCTCGACAGGCGGCCATCAGGGGCTGACGGCGGCCCAACGCTATCCTGGTGATTTCGACGGCATCATCGCCGGCGCGCCAGGGGCTAACCGCACCAACTTGAATTTCGGCTTCCTGTGGCAATTTCTTCAGAACCATGCGCCAGGAGACAACCTCAATCCGATCCTCACCCGTGCCGACCTTCAACTGGTCAGCCGGAAGGCGCTTCGCGACTGCGACGGCCTGGACGGCGTCGCCGACGGGATAGTGGTCGACCCGCGCCGATGCACCGTCGATCTGGCGGACCTGCGTTGCCGACCGGGCGAGGAAGCCGCGACCTGCCTGACGGATCGCAAGATCAGCGCCTTGAGCGGCATGCGTCAAGGCGCCCGGCGCGCGGACACGGGCGAGACCATCTACCCCGCCTGGCCGGTCGGCAGCGAATATGTCGAGGGACAGGGTCTGGCCGAGGGCTGGGACGTCTACTGGGCCAACCCGCGCAAGCCGGACGAGCCGCAGCGCATCGACTATTTCCGCCGTTGGTCGCTGAACGACCCGGAATGGAACTGGTGGAGCTTCGACTGGTCGACCGGGGTGGATCGGATTCGCGCCGCCATGGCGCCGCTGACGGACGCGGTGAACCCAGACCTGTCGGCCTTCCGGGCGAGAGGCGGCAAGCTCATCCTGTTCATCGGCTGGCAGGACCCCGTGGTGTCCGCCTATGACACGATCGACTATTTCGACCGGGTGATCGATACGGCCGGCGGCGACGTCTCCGACTTCGCCCAACTGTATCTCGTCCCCGGCATGGGCCACTGCGCCCTGGGCGGCGGCGCCACCAACTTCTCGACCTCGACTCGCAACTCTATGCCGCTGGTCGCCGATGCCGATCACGACATGAGCCTCGCTTTGGAGCGATGGGTCGAGGAGGGCGTCGCTCCCCGGCGCATCGTAGCGGCGCGCTATCGCGGCAGCACGCCGGCCAGCGGGGTGGAACTGACCCGTCCGCTGTGCCCTTATCCGGCGGTCCCCGTCTATGACGGCCGAGGCGACCCCGCCCTCGCATCCAGCCACCAGTGCCGCCCCCCGACCTAAGGCTCCGCAATAGGATACGGAAAAGCCCGAGCCCGCATAGGCGAGCCCGGGCTTCTGCGTCGCCGGAAGTTCGGCGCCGATGGCCTGCAAGGATCAAGGCAGGACGGGATGACGACGCGCGTTCTCAATGTAGCGGTCGGCGTCCTCCTGAAGCATAAAACGCGCCTGGACCAGCCGGCGAGCGGAAGCCTCGACCGCCGCGACATAGCCCGCCTGATCGCCATAGCGTTCCTCCAACGACGGCCGCTCGTCGCCCGCAGACACCCGGGCGGCGCGCGTCTTGTGGAACGGGATGAAGGCGCCGTTCAGATTGTCCAGATCCTCAAAATCCGGGTTGGCGGCATAGTTGAAGCCGAGATTGGTGCCCAGGGGCGCTTCAATTGCGATTCCGCGAACGCCTGCGATATCATGACCGTCGCCGTCGACCTGAGGCACCAGGATCGCATAGTCGCGTCCGAGATTGTGCGGCGGCTGATAATCCATGATCCCGCTCTCGTCCTCGGCGCGATAACGCGGGCCGAAATTCAGAAGCGGACGCTGGACATAGAGGCCTCTATACTCGAAGTCCGGGATGGATCCCTTATGGCCCTCCCCGTCCCAGACCAGACCGCGCATGGCGGGAAAGCGCAGTTGATCAGGCCTGACCAAGGTGCCGTCCTCGATGCGGGGAATGCGGCTGGCCGGCGGCTCGCGTCCGTCGACGACCCATTCCTCCAGCGCCAGGAAAAGGGCCCTTTGGTGAGAGTCGATGTATGTCGCCAGCGGCCCGATCGGATAGGCGGCGCGATCCGGGTTGAAGCGCGGCAGCGCGGCGTCCCGGTGCTGGGTGCTGGAGTGGAGATAGATGCGCAGATTGTCGGGCTGTTGCAGGTCCCGGAGGCCATAGGCGTCGGTCAGCCCCGAGGACCCCTGCAGCGCCCAGAGCTCTGAACTGCTCCAGCTCATGAACACCTTGGGACAGGTGTCGGACAGGCTGCAGCGGGCGAAGATTCCTCCCGTCCGGCCCGCGACATTGTCCACATAATCCGGCGCAAAGCCTCGCGGCCCGAGTTGGGCCGGCGCCGAAAAGTCCGTCCGCGCGCCCCCGCCGCCGCCCGGGATGGAGAAGCGGGCGTTCACATTGGTGAGCCGCGCCCCCACCAGGGAGTAAACGCCGTCAAACACGCGGCGCCCCCCAAGGTCCTCATTGAAACCCAGATGGATGAAGGTCTTCATGAAGTTGCCGGTCTGCGATCGGCCGGAGCCGATGGCGTAACGAACCAGGCCGCGTGCGGGATTGGCCAAACCTTCGCGATCCGCATCCTCGTAACGCAGAAACGAGACCAGGTCGCGGATCGCCGCCAACCCCAGTCCCATAACGATGGGATCTCGGGCGGTGTAAATGATCTCGTAGAAGGAATTCGGGTCGACGCCGCCCTTGACGCAGATGCGGGTCGGATCCGGCTTGCCCGGAAAAGGGTGGGAGGCGTCGCAGGCGGCAAAGGCCCAGTCGCTGTTGGCGATCGGAATACGAGCGTCTGAATATTTCACCCGGCGCGACAGGCGGTAATCGGGTCCGCTGTTGTCCATGGAGGCCGGGGCATAGGGTTTCATCGTGCCGTTGAACGGCCCGCCTGGCAGTCGTAGGTCCGTAGCGCCTGTCGTCGGGATCAGATCGGCGCGATAGGGACCCGTTATCGATGAGCCGTCGGGATTGCGCGCCACCGGCGCCGTAAGCGTCATCCGCTCCGGCCCGGTCTTGGGCACGTCGCCCTGCCAACCAGCGTAGAGGATGACCTCACCTCGCCGAAGAAAAAGAGGATCGGGCGGATAGTGGATCAGATTGCCCCGGTTCGGCGTGTTGTACTGAAGGACGCCGTTCGCACGCGATCCGTCCGCCGGCACATAGAGGATGAAGTCGGTAGAATACTCGACGTAGCCGCGCGCGTTGCGTGGGGCGAGGTTTAGGTCCTGAATGATGGCGTTTTGGCCTTCCGCCGGGTCGACCTCGCCGATCACCGCCCCTTTCAACACCTGATACGCGCCGGCTCCATCCTCGCCGGCCAAGGTCTCTCGGCTATCAATTCGGAAGGTGAAGGCGGGTTCCGCCAGAGCCGGCGCGGCCGTCGTCCACAACCCGACGACCATCATAAAAGCGACGGCGGCTGTATCGCATTTCATCAGCTTGCTTCCCTTGGGCTCAAAACGTCTGGCGAAGGGCCACGTAGAATCGACGGCCGATGACGTCGTACAGGGTGGCGTCGGTGCTGCCCGGCGTGCCGTTGATGGTGACCGGCTCGGGGTCGAAGGCGTTTATCACGCCGAAGCGTAAATCGGTCGCCTCGCTCAGCGACCAGCGCGCCTCGAGATCGACATAGCTGGCCGCCTTTGCAGACGGAGTCGTATTGGCTGGATTGGTGATCCGAGCCGTCGCCTTCATCTCGTCGATGAAGCGATGACGCGCCATAAACTGGAAATCACCGACGTCATACCGGGCCGTCGTGACCAGCTTCCACTCGGGCCGCCCTTGGAAGCCGGCGGAGTCGCGGAAGGGGTCGCCTGTGAAACTCTGTGTTTCGTACTTCTGCAGGCGGGTCGCCACCATATTGAGCGAGAGCGAGCCCGCATCCGGAAGGCCCAGATCGACAAGGTCCGCGCGCCAGTCCGCCTGCATGTCAAAGCCCGAGGTGCGGAAGGCGGCCAGATTCAGCATGGGCTGGCGAGACGCCTGAGTGATAACGCCCGTCGCCGGGTCGCGAGCGATCTGCTGACAGTAGATATTGCTGTTCGCAAAAGTCGGATTGTTGTCGAAACACTCCGACAGGCTGCTGCCGATCGTCAACGGTCCGATCGCATCTTCGACGCTGATGTCATAATAGTCGATGGAACCGGATATGTTGCTCAGCCAGGGCGTCTGGAACGGCGAACGGAACACCAGGCCGATCGCATAGGTGTCGGCCGTTTCGGGGATCAGGTTCAGGCCGCTGGTGGTTGTCGCTGTCACCGTGTTGATGTTGTAGACATAGCTGTCGATCAGCCCGACCGGGACGCCCTGCGCCAGACACAGCTCTCGCACCGAAGCCGCGTTTTCGCTTGCACGATAGCGCGATCGAATATCGCAGGGATCGCCTGCGCCCGTGGTGGTGGAGCCGATGGTTGAAGCCGTCTTCACTGACGGCGCAAACAGTTCGCCGGCGCTCGGCGCGCGGATGGCCCGGGCGACCCCGCCCCTGAATTCCAGCAGGTCGTTCACCCGCCAGTTGGCGGTCGCCTTATAGGTCGAGACTGTGTCGACGTCGGCGTAGTCCGACACACGATAGCCCAGGTTAAGCTCCAGGCTCCGGACCAGAGGCAGATTGGCCAGCACGGGGATCAACACCTCCCCATAAACTTCCTTCACCTGAGTCCGTCCTTGCGTCGGCATCGCCTGGTTCGGCGAAATCACGTCGCCGGAGATATGCAGAGAATCCGGGTTGAAGGCGTAGGTGTTGCGCCGGAAGGACAGGCCCGCCGCGAATCGCACCTCGCCTGCCGGCAAGGTGAGCAGACCGCCTTGCAGGTTCAGTTCGGCGTCCGTCTGGCTGTATTCGCTGGTGTCCTTGGGCGAACGCCGCAGGAAGTTCAGGCAGGAAGCAGACAGCGCGGTCATACCAAACGGATCGAACCCTCCGTCGCACAAGGACGCGCCGCCGTCTGGGGCGTTCAACAGCTGCTGGGTTCCCGACAGCGAGGTCCATCCCGTCAACTGACGCGTCTCGTCCGTCCGGCCATATGAGACGTGCCCCTGCCAGGACCAGTCGCGATACGGCAGGGCCCCGGAGAGACCCAACACCACCTGGCCGACGCCATAGCTGAGATCGGTGCGCCGAGGTCCCGCGTATAGCGTCCGTTTTTCAAACGAGAACGCAGCGTTGGGATCTGGTCGTGAAGCCAGAAGAGCGCGCAAGTCCGCCGGAATGAAGGGGTTCGTCACCGGCACGGTGAGACCGGTCGTCGCATCCGCCACCGCCGCCGCCAATTGGGTCGTTGAATCGTAAACGGTATAGTTGAACTGCAGCTGAGCCTTGACCGTGTCGGTGAGGTCGTAGTCGACCGCGCCGAAGATCGATCCGCGCGTCTGCGGCGTCTGCAAGTAGGTGTCGACCCCATTGAAGCCGACCGAAGAACCATTGTTGGTGAAGCCCATCTCGGCGCCCGGGCCGCGATAGTTGACCACGGAACGCCCCGTGGCGAACAAGGTGCCGTCATCATTGAAGCCGAAGGTGCTGGTAGCTTGGACGGTTCCCGGCGCCACTCCGTACTGGGCGAACACCATATCTACGGCAGACTGGCTCGGTCGATTGGCCGACGCCGGCAACAGGCCCTGGGGGATGGTCGCCGAAGCCGTCTGCTGACGCAGATAGAAGTCACGATCCACCGTCAGGATGGTCTCGCGCCGGCCATAGCCCGCCGACAGGACCGCATGGCCGCGACCGTCGGCGAAGGCCCCGCCGGCGGTGACATCCAAACGGAGGGTTTCGTCGTCGCCCTGACCAGACAGGCCATATTGAGCGTCGATCTGAAAGCCCTCGAAACGACGGTTGAGCTTGAAGTTCACCACCCCGGCCACGGCGTCGGATCCATAGGTCGAAGACGCGCCCCCCGTGATCACCTCGACGCCCGAAATGAGCGCGCGAGGGATGGTGGTGATATCCACGACATTGTTCCCCGAGGAGGGTTGCAGACGGCGGCCGTCCAGCAGCACCAGGGTCCGCGAAGCGCCCAAGCCGCGTAGATCCACCGTGCCCTGCGCGCTCCCGCGCAATTGACCGGAGGTCGACGTGTTCCCTGGCGTGAACTGGGGCATCTGCGCCAGCGCGGCCTCGACCGGCGCCCCTCCGGACGCCTCGATGAATTCCTTGCCGACTGTGACGACAGGGCTCTCCGCCTGGTAGTCTCGTCGCGAAATCCGGCTTCCGGTCACTACGATTTCACCGAGCTGGGTGGCTTGGTCAGCCGGCGCGGCGATCTCCGGCGGAGTGCTGTCGGAAGCCGCCTCCTGCCCACAAACTTGAGACGCAAAAAAGACGGTTGCAAAGGCTGCTGTCGACGACAGCAGATTCTGGCGCAGCTTCATGTCATCCTCCCACGGCGCGCTATTGTCGCGCGCTCAGATCAACCGCGTTGTTAAGACGCGGATAGAACTTGTTGGATCGAAGCTTTCGGAGATCTCGCCGCCCGGTCGCTCGACCTTTTATAAGGCCAACACGCGTGTTGCATCAGGACAAATGCTTTTTTGGTATAAGCTTATCGGATCGCCGCACCGAACGCGGACATCACCCGGATAAGGGGCAAAAAGGCGAGCGGGGGCACCTCACGAATCCAGCCAGCGCAGGCGCTCAGGCGCATTCGAACGACTTTGACGATAATCGGCGGACCGCTCGACGAGAGCATCGTAATTCAACTCTCGGTCGTTCTCAGATCGTGGAAGAAAAGTTGCGAGCCCGTGCGCATTCTGCTCCTCATCGACGACAAGCTCCATTTCGGCGCACGCTGAAACGGCGCAATCTGGCCGGCCCCTCCCGATCAAGGCGTGGAGCCGCCGCGATCTAACCAGGGTAAAGGAAGGATTAAGATTGATATGAACGCGCCGACCGAGGCCGTCACGCTCCGCACGCTCGACATGCACACGGCCGGAGAACCTGTCCGCATCGTGGAAGCGGGCTATCCTGAGTTGGTCGGAGCGACCCTTCTCGAAAAGCGACGCGACGCGCATCGGAATCATGACCACCTTCGGCGCGCCTTGATGCTCGAACCGCGCGGCCATGCCGACATGTATGGCGTCATCCCGACCTCAGCCTGTCACCCGGACGCCGATTTCGCCGCGCTGTTCACGCACCAGGAAGGCTACAGCACCATGTGCGGTCATGCCACGCTCGCCCTGGGCCGGTGGGCGGTCGACAGCGGCCGGGTCCGGATCGGGGATGACCGCGCCAGGTTCAAGCTGGAAGCGCCTTGCGGCGTGGTGGACGTGGAAGTCTGGAAAGACGCCGAAGAGGTGCGGGTGGCGTTTGAAAGCGTCGAGGCCTATTGCCCTGAGTTGGATCAGGCGGTCGAAGTGCCCGGGTTCGGATCCGTTCAACTCGACATCGCCTTCGGGGGCGCGTTCTACGCCGTGCTTCCCGCATCGAGGCTCGGCCTGTCCCTCATGGACACGCCCTTGGCCGAACTGGCGGCGGCAGCCGTCGCAATCACCGATGCAGTGCGCGCAACCCTGCCGGTGCGACATCCTTCAGAACCCGATCTCGGCTTCCTCTACGGGACGATCCTCACCGACGACACGCCGCTGGGCGATCACGGCGGGCTGCCGAGCTACAATCTGTGCGTTTTCGCCGAGGGGCAAATCGACCGTTCTCCGACCGGCAGCGGCGTAACGGCGCGCATCGCACTGTGCGCCGCGAGAGGCGAGATGCAGCCAGGCCAATCCTGCGAAATTCGCGGCGTCTCCGGCCAGGGCTTCACCGGGACCCTGGCGCGAGTCTCGGAGGACGAGCGGGGGATCGTCTCACGGGTCAGGGTGGAGGGAACCTCGCATTACATCGGACGCTCGGAGTTTGTCTGCGAACCTTCAGATCCATTCGCCTGGGGCTTTGAATTGCCCGTCAAGCTAAACGCGTTGTCCAGATGATCACGCCCTGCCCCAAACTCGATCCCTAAGCCCTTGCGAGACGCCTCCGATGATCAGAAAGGCGCGGAACCCTTCTCAACCCGGGCGCGCGGAGGGGCGCTGCAGGGATGCGGACGTCACGAGAAAGGCGCTGCTTCGGTCCGCGGCCGAACTGTTCGCCGAACACGGATTCGACAAGGTGCGCGTGCGCGCCATAGGCCACAGGGCGAATGTGGATCCTTCCCTGATCAACCGCTACTTCGGAGGGAAGGAAGATCTTTTCTCGGAGGTCGTGAAGGCTTGTCATTCCGGTTGGCGTGACAGCTGGAGCGAACGGGTCGCCCTCGCCGAAAAACTCGTCGACGAGGCGCTTTTCGGCGACGGAGCCACGCCGCTTCTTCTGGGTGCGCACATCCTGCTCCGTTCAAGCGGCTCTGAGCGTGCGCGTCGTATTATCGACGCTACACTCGGGACTGACGCCTACGCAGAGCTCGAAGCCTGGGTCGGAGGTGAAAACGCCGACATTCGCGCTCGGCTGCTCATGGCGACGATCGGGGGAGTCATGCTGGCGCGAGACTTGGGCGGCGATTTCGATATGTCGCCGGCAAGGCAGGACGCGCTTCGCGCCCAGCTTGTCCTTTCTCTGCAGCTCCTTCTCCACGTCAAACCGCCGAACATCTGAGGGCCGCTCGACGGTATCACGCCCACGAGCATTATGAGCATCCGCGACAAATGGCCGGATATCGTAAAGACGGTCAGCCGCCGCTCGCCCGTGTAGGGCGCCCAGTGCATTGAGCGAAAAGTGCAATCGCCCGATCGCAAACCGCACAATGGCCAGCACAGCAATCCCGCATCAGGAAGGCCAAGAGACCCGACAAGCGCGTGAAAGCCGCGCTGTAAATAATCCAGCGCCCGGCCCGACGGCTCTCGATCAGACCAGCCGCCTCGAGTTGCCCGAGGTGAAAGGACAGGCGCGACACAGGCGCGCCCTCGAGCGCGTCAGCGATAGAGCCCAGCCCGCAGCCCCTCGGCGCCTGCAACAATCAACAAGCGCACGATGCGCAGGCGCGTTTTGTTGGAGATGGCGGCAAGCGCCTTCACCGCTTGATCTTCGTCCACCATCGCCCCATCATTCGCCAATAATTGAAATGCCGCCCCCGCCTCCCCCACCAGTTCAGAGCGTGCGGCTTCCCCTCAACAAAGCCAAGCCGCCGGAACCAGAAGCGGCGGACGCTTCTGTCACTGGATTTAAAGTATGGTGCTACAAGCCCTTCGTGATCGACTCGAGTCCGGGCAGGTCGGCATCTATTTCCTGACCGTGGCGTGCGCAGCCGTGATCGGCTGGGCCGCCCCGGGAACCGAGAGTTGGGAATCTATCATCACTCCAGCCCTGGCGGTGATGCTATTCGCGACATTTCTCCAGGTACCTCTGGGCGACCTCGGAAGGGGATGCCCCCCACCCTTCCTCACATAGCGATCATCTTGAACACCAGTGAGATCGCGACGGCCCTGTTGGTTTCGCTATACAAACTCACCGGAGATAGCCTTGCCGACATCAAAGCTGCGGTGACAGGTCGTCGTCCGGTCGTGCAGGAAGATCTATTCAGCAACGCGTTTTATGATGATGGTATTTCGCGCTTGAGAGCCATCGTCGCGTTATTGCAAAATTCCGGTGTCGAGTTCGACATCTACGAAATCGGCGAGGGCGAGCGTTATGATGACGCGGACCTCGATAGGTGCAGGATCACAAGTGAAACACTGGGAAACATCCTTTCGGGATCACAACGAGAGCCTGAGCAAACATAGACCTTTCAACGCTTGAAATCATAAGTTTTGGCGGCTCGGTACAGGACGAGAACCCGACTTCACGGTTTTGAGCATTAACGGTGCATCAGACCCGAACCATGCCTTCACACTCATTCGGCCAGAGATCGAGCTGACCATAATCGAAAGCGGCATGTCGGCCCAATTCTCGAAGTCTCTCTGGATATGTTATCGCAGAAGAAGCATGATACGATCAGTGGGACGCTCATCCGTACAGCCGTGAAGAATTGGGATGAGGTGAGCGAATCCTACACGTTCGAGATGCACGGTGAGACTTGCAAGGCATCATTGCGCGACACCTTGAGCGACGAAGAAGAATTCTCAGAGTCCGTTTGAGAATGCTCAAGGATGGACGATCCTGCGCAGCATGAGGCTTCCGAGGGCGATGTGGATCATGGCTTCGGAGACGTCGAGGCGCTGTTCGTAGTCTCGGACGAGGCGCTTCCACCGGGTCATCCAGCCGAAGGTTCGCTCGACGACCCATCGCCGGGGGAGGACCTTGAAGCGGGGCTCTTTATCGGTGCGCCGCACGATCTCTAGGACGAAGTCGCGATAGGCGGCGGCGTCCATGAGGCGGGTGCGGTCATAGGCACCGTCGGCGAAAAGGTGCTTGAGCCAGGGCCAACGCTTTCGGATGGCTGCGACGATAGTCTGGGCACCGGCGCTGTCGGAGATGTCTGCGGTGGTGAGATTCACCATCAGCAGCCTGCCATCGGTGTCGACTGCGATATGCCGTTTGCGGCCAACGACTTTCTTGCCCGCATCGAAGCCGCGCTTTTCCGCCGCGGGCGCCTTGATTGACTGGCTGTCGACGACCGCTGCGGTCGGACTTTGCTCCCGGTTCTCGCGCTCGCGGTCAAGCATCAGCGCGACATCGTGGATCGTGCGAAACAGCAGTCGACGTACGAACCGCCGGAACCACCAGTAGACTGTTTGCCAGGGTGGGAAGTCGTTCGGCAGCATCCGCCAGTGGCGTCAGATCTCGGTGCAGTCGAACACCCTGTCCTTCGCTCAGAAGGTCATGCCGTCCGGGATCACGCTGCAGCGACAAGGGGGACTGCTGACGCAACTGCTCGACGGGCTGGGCGCTTCAACCCTGGTCCAGTTGGACGTCGTCAAGGACGCCCAGTTGGTCCTCCACATGCCGACGCCGATCACGGCCGCCGGTTCGTTCCGATAACGACAAGGAGACAGACCATGCCCTATGTGACCACCTCCGACGGCGTCGACATCTTCTACAAGGACTGGGGCCCCAAGGACGCCCAGCCGATGCACTTCCATCATGGCTGGCCCCTATCGGCGGACGACTGGGACAACCAGATGCTGTTCTTCCTGCAGCAGGGCTATCGCGTCGTCGCGCATGACCGGCGCGGGCATGGCCGTTCGGAACAGGTCGGCGACGGCCATGACATGGATCACTACGCCGCGGACGCCTCGGCGGTCGCCGAGCATCTGGATCTCAAGAACGCCATCCACATCGGTCACTCGACCGGCGGCGGACAGGTGGCGCGCTACGTCGCCCGGTTCGGCCAGCCTCAGGGCCGCGTCGCGAAGGCCGTGCTGGTCAGCGCGGTGCCGCCGCTGATGGTCAAGGCCGAAAACAATCCCAACGGCACGCCGATCGAGGTCTTCGACAGCTTCCGCGCCGCTCTGGCCGCCAACCGGGCGCAGTTCTTCATCGACGTGCCCGCCGGCCCCTTCTACGGCTACAACCGCCCCGGCGCCGAAATCTCGCAAGGCGTGATCGACAACTGGTGGCGTCAGGGCATGATGGGCAGCGCCAAGGCGCACTATGAAGGCATCAAGGCCTTCTCGGAAACCGACCAGACCGAGGACCTGAAGGCGATCACCGTACCCACGCTGGTGTTGGCGGGCGACGACGATCAGGTCGTCCCTTACAAGACCGGCGCCCTCATGCAGGACAAGCTGCTGCAGAACAGCAAGCTGATCATCCATCCCGGCTTCTCGCACGGCATGCTGACGGTGAACGCCGACGTGGTGAACGCGGACATCCTGGCTTTCATCAAGGGATGAAGGACGACGTCCACATGATCCCTCCGGACGCGGCGTGGCCGTACTGGACCGGCAAAGGCGCGCCTTCCTTCGGGACGGCGCCCCGCTGCTCCCCTGACCGATTGAAAATGGCCCAAAGACACTGCGCGGACACAGAAACGCAAAAACCCTGCAAGACACTGCTCTTGCAGGGTTTTTGTTGCCTAGATCGGTATAACCAGGGAGGTTGTGGGTGCGGGAGGGCGCTGTCCTTGTTGGTATTGGCCGATGATCCTGCCCGGCGAGAAATGTCGGTGCGTCCTCCTCGGCAAACACGGTCCCGCATGAGGAACACGATTCAAGTTGATGAGAGATCAGGAGCCTCCCGTCGTTCCTCATAGAAGAATCGTACCATCTCAAACAAAGCCCCTACTTCTCGATTTGGCAGAAGGCAGATAGTTCGAAAAGCTTCCGCGAAGCGGAGCCACTCGGGGGATTGAAATCCTTCCCCCATAAAAACTTCGTCGGAAAGCGGCAGATAGTGCCCAGCTTGGGCGATTCGGTTTTTCGTCGTTGATAACGGTGTTGCGGCGAATGCGCTGAAGGTGTTCAGAAGCGCCGCTGCAACGTCAACCGCACTGCGCGACCGATGGGGTCTTGTAGATCCCGGCCATAGCCAGGCGCTGGCGCACCATCCCCTAGGCGTGCTTGAGGCCTTTCATCGAACAGATTTGAAACCTCCAGGCTCACTTGTAGGCCCCCAGCCCTTCGGCGCATCGCTTCAGCATCAACGGCGGATGTCGCGCGAGTAGAGGGCATCTGAAAACTCAGCTTCAAATCCATTGATGCGAATGGCTTCAACAGCAAGTCCGTCGGCCCATCGGCGCCACTCAACCGTCGCGTGCGATAACCGTCTTGCCATCGCGCTGAAGCGTTTAGCGCCCAACGCCCGCGTCGTGCATCGATCAGCAAACGCGCGTCCTGCCTCGACACTCCGCCCCCGTCTCCCTTCAGTCGATTCAGCTCAGGGAGTCCGTTCGCCAGCGACAACGTGTTGCGCAAACGATAGCTATGACTCAGCGACACCCGCAGAATCGTCGCTTCGTCGCCAACAGCCCCAGAGGGGCGCGGCAGATTGAAGTTCAAACTGCTGGTCAGGCCTTCCGTCAGGTTGGCGCCGAAGTTAAGCGGGCGATAATCAACAGAGATCAGCCGCCCATCCAGATCTCGACGGAATCGCTCTGGAAAGGCCGCTTCGACATCCTCTGTCAGGTCTGGCAGGGAGCCGACCCCGTTCGTCGTCCTGTCGCGTTGATAGCCCAGGTTGGCGGATAGACTCCACCGCGTGAACGGTCCAAGCGACGTCGTCAGCGAAAGACGCTCCGAGCGCGGCTGTCGCAAGTCGGGGTTTCCTCCCATGATCGGTACGATCTCCACCGCTTGGCCGTTGCGGAAGTCGAACACTACTCGCGGCGTGTCATGATACAGGGGCTCGGACCTCAGATTGTTCGAAATGCCGTCGTTCGCAGCGGACCAGAGGCCATTAAGGCGCACCTTCTGACGCGGAACCCAGGTCAAGGCCGCGCTCATCTCATCGCCGGATCCTGCGCCCGTGTCCCGAACGCCGCCGCCTACCGTCGCCAGCAGATCGCCTAAGCCCCGCAACACGCCTTCACGCGCGCCCGCCTTGGCCAGCGGAACGGCCAAAGAGCCCCTCGCCTCCCGAGTCTGAAAGCGGCTTGTTGCGCGGCCCTGTTCGCGCTCGACCGTCGAGCGACTATCCATGAAATTGCCGTTGAAATTGGCGACCAGGGGACCGGCGGGCAGTTCCATCAACGTCCGCCCGACGGATCCGCTCAGGCCCATCATGCGGTTTTCACCACGTGTATCGCCAAAGCCGCTCTCGCGCGCTCGCGACGCCTGGCCAGTCGCATTCACCTGGACCCGCCACCCCTTCGCCTCGCCGCTGAGTCCGAAAGCTCCGCCCAGGCTGTTATTTCGCCTCAGACTCGCAACGATCTCGTCGCCGAAGCGAACGCGCGACGAGCTTTCCCTAGCCTGACCGTTCAAACTGACCACAGACGACCATTCGCCGAGCGGACGCGTCGCAGTCAGGTTCACCGCAGCCAGATCGACGCCGGGGCGCAGGGTGACCGCGTCACCCGCAAGCCTCTCGCCTTCCCCTCGATCGCGTTCATCGGCCCGCAGAGCGGTGTCGCGCAAAACGCGCGCGCCCATCTGCAAGGTCCGTTCGCCATTAATCGACGAGCGGCGCAGATCAATTGCCAGCGACGACATTCCGCTCTGTGTCGGCCGCTGTCCGGATACCTGACCGTCATGGCTTCGAAACTGCCGCTGCAAGACCAGGTTCACCACCCTTTGCCCCGGCGCGCCTCCATAAAGGGCCCCCGCCTCGGCAGGCAGCACCTCGGCCCGAATAAGGGCGTCCGGTGGGAAACCGGTGAAGGCGCCGGGATTGGCGACGCGCTTGCCGTTGATGACAACCATAGGCGCTTCGCCGACGCCATATGCTTGACCCAGCCGCTGCAGAACCTCGCTGATGTCCCAAGCGCCCAAGGCGTCGATCTCTACGCCGTCCAGCTCGACCTCGGGCGGGACCAAGGCTGCGCCGCGGCGACCGCGAACTTCCACGTCATCGACCCTGACCGGTTCTTCTAGAGTTTGGCGCGCGGCTTGATCGGCTGCAGCTCTCGCTACGGTGGCGCGGCCCTGCTCCGTCTGCGCGACCTCCGTCTGCCCCACGACGGCTAGACTGACCAAGGGCAGCCACAACAGCATTCAATACTCCGTCGTACGCAGCACCTCGCCTGAAGGCTAACTCATATCAGGCGTCGGGTTCAGATAGATACGTTGTTGCTGAACTATCAGCGTCTAAACAAAAGAAACGCCGGGAGCTCTTGCGAACCCCCGGCGTCGGAAACGATGCAGTCATGGAAAAGACGACCGCACCATCAGGCATGATCAGGAAATTGTCAGGCCCGGCGAGCTCGTCAGCGTGCCCGTGATTTTGCACGGGTTCGGCGAACCAGGAATAGTGGAAGTAGGGAAATACACGCTACTGGTTCCATTGTTCCAGTTCGTCGTGATGACGCCATTGCAGCTGCCCAGGATCGAGCTGGCGCCGATGTTGGTGATGGTGATCGAACCACCTCCGTTGGGCGTGATCGTCCAGGGGAAGCCCGACGGCGAGACCAGCAGGCCGCACTGCCAGTCGCCTGGGCTGAAGCTGCCGCCGGTGATAGTGGCCGAACTACCGTCAGCAGCCACAGTCCCGTTCAGCGACACGTTACAGTTGATGGTCGTCGACTGCTCAAGGGTCAAGGCGCCTGACAAGACAAAAGACGTACCGGCTGGACTGATCGATTGCGCCATGGCCGGAGCGGCGAAGCCCGCGATGGCCAGAACGGCGGCTGAAGCAATAGAAGCAGCTTTAAACATGTCATCTCCTCCCAAATATTTCACCAGTTAATGGTGACGAAGACACAAGACAATTGAAACAGATGTAAGTCAAATTATAAATATGATTAATTTTATATTATTCACTTTAAATTCTATAAATCACAACAACAAGCGCCGCCACCTTATTAAAGATGGCGGCGTAGGATTTAAACTTAGAATCTCTTACTTACGCTTACAGCTATCAATCTAGGATCAAGCGTGAAAACATTCGTCGTCAAACCAGTATCATCACTATTCGTGAAGGCATCCGTGATTGGCGCGTCGTCAAACAGATTCTTGACGTACGCTTGGAAAACCAAGCCGCTCGACATATTTTCCAGCGTAACGTTGACATTAACATTATCCCATGCCTTCAGGCGATCATATTGCGTATTATAGACGCGAGAATAACTGCTTCCCTGATAGTAGTAATCGCCGCGCAGCGTCAGATCCCAATCTCCAAGGAAGAATGTGTACTGGGCGCCGATGTTGGCGGTGATGTTCGGCGCATTGGGCAGCTCATTGCCGCTGAGATCCGCCTCAAAACCACGCCCCCCGTTCGGCGCATCCTTGAATGGATCGTAGGTGATGCCGAACAGACGCCAGAAGGGAACGCTGGAGGTGTAGTTGGGATCAAACGTCCCCGTGCGAAGCGAACCGCCGCACAGCGCCTGAAGCGCGAGCGTCTTCGTAATCTCTGGAAACGCCGTACCTAAGATTTTTTCGACATGCTTGGTCGGCGCGATGCAGTTCGACGGCACCTGCAGCCAGGGCCGCAACACCATCCAGTCAGGATTGCCCTGGGTTCGATTCATAACGTCGATGGAACCTTCACCATCGCCGATCTTGGTGTCCAGATAGCCGATGTTCGCATCCAAGCGCAGGTTAGGCGTCGGCTGGAACACCGTTTCCAGCTCCAATCCCATCATGCGCGCATCAAAGTTCTCGTTCAGCGAGATACGATCGACGATCTGCGACACCTGATAGTCGGTGTAGTCGTAATAGAAGGCGGTCAGATTCAACCGCACTTTTCCATCATGGAAGGAGTTCTTCGTTCCGATCTCAAAAGCGTTGACGTATTCCGGCTCAAACAACTCGGCCAACGGCTGATACTGGATGACCGACGGATTGATGTCGACGCGAGGCGGGTTAGCGCCGCCGCCCTTATAGCCCCGAGCGTAGGAGGCGTAGATCAGGGTGTCGTCCGTAAAGGGCGTCACCGGCTTCCAGTCCAGCACCAGTCGCCCGGTCAGGGCGCCCCACTGCTGCTTGACGTCCGGCAGCGCCGGATAGCCACGGCTGACATAACCGCCCGACGACGGTCCCGGATTGCCGCGATCCGCACCCAGAAGGAGTTGGCTCGGATAGGGCGTGCTGATCTTGCGATCATCGGTGTAACGCAACCCCGCCGTCAGCCGCAGGTCAGACGTCAGATCCCAATACCCCTCGCCGAAGACCGCCCAGGAACGTGTATGAACAACATTCTTGCTACGGAAGTAGTTGTGCCCGTCGCCAGCCAACTGACTGATAGGCGTCGGATCGACATAGACACATTCTTTTGGAGTTTGAGGCGTACAAGGCTGCGTAACACGCCCCTGATTTACAGGAGCACCTACAACATTATTGTAATAATATTCAGCCAAGAAAGTAAAAACGTTATTAAAAACGTAGTAATCATCATTGGATTTAAAATCCAAATAATTAGCACCGATATTAAAATTAAATCTTCCATCAAGATTTGATTGAAGTCTTAGCTCTTGAGTCCATTGACGATTGTCAGACTTACTCAAGTCTGCAGAAATCATCCTATTGGATGTACCTAGTTGTGGATCTGTATAGTAACCACCAGGCAAAGGAGAGTTAACTATAGGCTGCCCATTAATATCAAAAAGATTGTCAGTGCTGTTGAATATAGGATTTGAAACAAATCTATTATAGTCTTGAGTTGAATAGTAACCATCCTTCGAGTACGCGGTTTGAGATATCAGCTTCAGTTTATCGCTGAAGTCATACTCTACATTAAATTGCGAAACATCGTTCTTGACCCGAAAGATTGGGTCATAACTGGTCGCTACTTCTCGCAAGTTCCGTGACTGGGTCAAACCTGCATAAGGGTCCGTTCCAAGCGGCACGCCCACCACCAGCCTTCTCGAAGCATCATAGCCAAATGACGTGGCGGCGAGAAAAATATGGGCGAACGCGCCGCCGTTCGGCGCGCCATAGGCCGCGTCATCATAGAGCGAGCCGGGCAGACATCCCTGGCTCAGACGGTTCCGGATCAGGTCGGAAGTAATATTGACCGCACCCACGCGCGTCGGCCCCGGATCCCGCGTACACAACTGCTTGCCCGTGCGGGAACGCTGATCGTCTTCCTCGAAATGCTCCCAGATAAAGCTGGTGCGGAAGCGGTCCGTCGCTTCCCAAAGGGCTGAAAAGCGCGTCGACCACATGTCGCGGTCGTTCACCTGGGTGTCGTTGAAGCTGTTGTAGTCGAACCCGTCGCGCTTGGTCGCCGATCCGGCTAGACGAACGGCGAAGGTGTCGGTGATCGGTACATTGACCATGGCCGACATGCGCCGGGTGTCATAGTTGCCCGCCTCGCCCTTGACGAAACCCTCGAAGTCAAAGCCCGGCAGGTTTGGGATCATGTTGACCACGCCGCCGGTAGCGTTGCGACCATACAGCGTACCTTGTGGCCCGCGCAGCACCTCGACGCGGTTCACATCCAGATACTCCTGCTCGAACAGACGGTTTCGGATCAACGGCGTGTTGTTGAAACTGACCGCCACGGCCGGGTCGCTACTGGCCGAAATCGCCTTAGTCCCGACCCCGCGGATCGAGAAGTTGTACATGGAGAAGTTGGCCTTGGAGAAACTGACGTTCGGGATCGCCCGCATCAATTCCGACCCGCCCTCGATCTTCATGGCGTCAAGGTTTTCCGCCGACAGCGCCGTCACGGCGATCGGCACGTCCTGAATCGATTGTTCACGCTTCTGGGCCGTAACAATGATGTCGCCGACGGTGGTTGCTTCCTGTGACGGCGCGACGTCCTGAGCCAGAGCGGGGCCGGCCGCTACAGCAAGAACAACGGCAGACGCGGTGACAGCCAGACGCGCGCGATTACAGGCCGCTGAAGCCATGAAACTTATCTCCCCAGACATCGAGCGCCCTTCCCCAGGCGCGCCGACACGTTTCCCCCGTCCCGATTTATCATCTCACGGTTGGACGGTGCGACCGCAGGACTAAGGCCACACGATCCATCTATTCACTGATCTGTCAATACACTACTTACATCATTGTTCGATGACGTAGCGGAAGCTTTTGCAGCTGCGTCGCTTATCTTGCGCAATGCAGCGCAGACCCAGGTATCACATTGTTCAAACTATTTTCCTTTCGCTAACATTATTGTTAGTAATGATGAGAGCGTATTATTTTTGGGGTGCAGGCCGATGAACACGGACATCGTTATAGTCGGCGGAGGATTGGCAGGGCTGGTCGCCGCACACGAGTTGACCCGCTCGGGCAAGTACGTCGCCCTGGTTGATCAAGAGAATGCCGCCAACCTAGGCGGTCAGGCATTCTGGTCCTTCGGCGGCCTGTTCCTGGTGAACTCGCCCGAGCAACGGCGGCTGGGCGTGCGTGACAGCTTCGACCTGGCGTGGCGCGACTGGCAAGGCAGCGCCGGCTGGGATCGCCTGGGCGCCCCCTTGGCTGAAGATGAGTGGGCTGTGCAATGGGGCCGCGCATACGTGGAATTCGCAGCCGGAGAAAAACGCAACTGGCTCAGTCGACACGACATCAAACTGACGCCCATGGTCGGCTGGGCCGAACGCGGCGCGGGCAAGGCGCTCGGTCACGGCAATTCCGTTCCGCGCTTCCATGTCGCCTGGGGCACGGGAACCGGCGTATCCGAACCGTTCGCCTGTCGTGCGCGAGAGGCGGCCAAGTCTGGTCGACTGGTCTTCTATCATCGCCATCGCGTCGATCATTTGCTGGTCGAGGCCGGACGCGTGAAGGGGGTGTCCGGCGTGACTCTGGCGCCCGACGACGCGGCGCGAGGCGCCCCCTCCAATCGTCAGGTCATCGGCGACTTCACCCTGAAAGCCGACGCCGTGATCCTGGCGACCGGCGGCATCGGCGGCAACCATGAGATGGTCCGGCGCTATTGGCCCGAGCGGCTGGGCGCGCCGCCGGCACGCATGATCACCGGCGTGCCCGCCCATGTGGATGGGCGGATGCTGGACATCGCGGCCAGGGCTGGCGCGCGACTCGTGAACCGGGACCGCATGTGGCACTATGTGGAGGGTGTGCGGAACTGGGCGCCGATCTGGCCCGACCATGCGATCCGCATCCTGCCGGGACCGTCGCCTCTGTGGTTCGACGCCCTGGGGCGGCGCCTGCCCTTCCCGGCCCTGCCCGGCTACGACACCATCGCCACGCTGAAATATCTGCGGACCACTCCTGATCTGGCTGAGCATGACCACTCCTGGTTCATCGTCACCGAGACCATGCTGGCCAAGGAGTTCGCCCTGTCGGGCTCGGAGCAGAACCAGGACATCACCAACCGCAACCTGCTGGGCGTCTTGCGTTCGCGCCTGGGCAAAGCCGCGCCTCGAGAAGTCGTCGCCTTCCGCGACAAGGGCGCCGACTTCGTGGTCGCCGACGATCTGGAGGCATTAGTCGGGAAGATGAACGGCCTGACCGACAGACCGCTGCTGGACGCCGCCCTGATCCGCGCCCAGATCGAGGACCGCGACGCCCAGACGGCCAATCCCTACGCCAAGGATGCGCAAGTTCAGGGCATTCACAACAGCCGGCGCTATCGCGGCGACCGCTGGGCGCGCACCTCGATGCCGCACAGGGTGCTGGACCCGACGGCCGGGCCGCTGATCGGGGTCAAGCTGCACATCCTGACGCGCAAGTCTCTGGGCGGACTGCAGACGGATCTCTCCAGCCGCGTGCTAACGCCGGACGGAACGCCGCTGGAAGGACTCTACGCCGCAGGCGAAGCTGCGGGCTTCGGCGGCGGCGGATTGCATGGTTACAATGCGCTGGAGGGCACCTTCCTGGGCGGCTGCATATTCTCGGGACGGGCGGCGGGGCGCGCGCTGGCGGGCCAGGCCTAAGAGGGACAATCGCGCCGCCATCTGGCGCACGGGGAGAAACGACGCATGGATTCCGCAATGGCCACCATCGGCCTGCCCGTCGCGCTGGGCATCATCATGTTCGGCCTGGGCCTCGGACTGACGCCCGCAGACTTCGCCCGCGTGGCCCAGAGGCCCAAGGCAGCCGGCGTGGCCCTGGCCTGCCAGTTGCTGTTGCTTCCGGTCATTTGCTTCGGGCTGGTGCTGCTGTTCCGCCTGCCGCCCGTCCTGGCGGTCGGCATGATGCTGCTGGCCGCCTCCCCCGGCGGGACGACGGCCAATCTCTACAGCCATTTGTTCCGGGGTGATGTGGCGCTGAACATCAGCCTGACGGCCATCAACTCGGTCATCGCCGTGGTGACCTTGCCGGTCGTGGTCAATCTGGCGATCGCCTTCTTTCAGCCGGGCGACCTGCATGTCGGCCTGCAGTTCAGGAAGACGATCGAGGTCTTCATGATCGTGCTGGCTCCGGTGGCGCTGGGGATGCTGGTGCGCGGATGGCGGCCCGCCTTCGCGGCCGCCATGGACAAGCCGGTGCGCATCGCCTCCATTCTGATCCT
>WPCJ01050373.1_pt1 | contig 34586 bp, 33 predicted proteins | sample 5399831 | NCBI WGS metagenome assembly WPCJ01 (sample SAMN12869470, study PRJNA574797) | sludge metagenome | isolation source: wastewater treatment of pH10 | place: China:Beijing | collected 2019-05-20 | reverse complement strand
GCCATGCTTTCCTGAAATAATGACGATAATCGTCGTATTATTATTTCTCGGGATGGTGGTTCGGACAGCTCGGCGTTTCTATTCGCCTGTTGTATAGATGCAGGAAACGAACAACACAGAACTTACACCGTCAGGAGAGACGTTATGCTTCGCCAGGAGATTTCCCAGGCCCTCACGACCGCGCTGAAAGCACAGGAGAAGCGTCGCATGTCGACGCTGCGTTTGATCCTGGCTGCGGTAAAGGACCGAGATATCGCCAACCGTACCGCCGGCAAGGACCCGGTCGGGGACGAAGAATTGCTGGGTATTCTCGGCAAGATGGTCAAGCAGCGCGAAGAATCCGCCCGTATCTATGAAGAAGGCAGCCGCCTTGAACTCGCGGAAGCCGAGCGCGAGGAAATCACGATCATTTCCGAGTTTCTGCCACAGCAGATGACCGAGGATGAAGTCAAGCAGGCCTGTGCGGATGTGATTGCGGAAATCGGCGCTCAGGGCCTGCGCGACATGGGCAAGTGCATGGCTGTTCTTAAAGAGCGCTATGCAGGCAAGATGGATTTCACCAAGGCCAGCGCCATCGTGAAATCGCTTCTGCAGTGAAAGCGTCAGGCATAAGCGCCTTTTGCTTTATGTTTCAGCCTCCGCTCTGGCGGGGGCTTTTTCTTATGCTATGCATGACAAGGATTAATCGATGACCGGATGTGGACCGATGAAAACAGCCTTGCTTGTCATAGACGTTCAAAACGACATTGTGGCGGGGACTGGCACGCCGGAACGGCAGCCTGCTATCGACCATGCCCTCGATGAGATTGTCATCAGACTGCGCGATCTGCGGGAGAAAGCGCGTCAGGCCGGCGTTCCGGTCATCATGGTGCAGCATGATGGCGGTCCGGGCGACGAGCTTGAAAAAGGCATAGTCGGTTGGGAAATCCGCGAAGAACTTGCTTTAAGACCGGGAGATACCCTCGTTGAGAAGCGCAGCTGCGACTCTTTCCATGAGACGGACCTTCAGGCTCTTTTGCAAAGGCTGGATATTTCGCATCTCGTCATCGGTGGTTGTCAGACACAATATTGCATCGACACGACCGTCCGGCGCGCCGTTTCTCTCGGCTATGACGTCACCCTGATCGGGGACGCGCATACCACGGGCGACACCGCCAGCCTGCAATTTGCGGATATCGTTGCGCATCACAATGAAACGTTGAATGGCTTCAAGGCTGGAAATGCCCGTGTTCGGGTCCGCCCTGCTGCGGATATTTCCTTTTGATATTCAACGTCATGCGGCAACGGGTGTGTATCCGCCGCCGCGTGGTCTGATTTCAGCTCTGCTTGACGGTCTTGAGTCGCGTATCGCTGAGGAGGCCCTGTTCTTCGAGGACGGGATAGGCCATCGAGGCGAGCAGCGAGTTGATCTGCTTGAGATCGCGGATGGTGTCGAGATGGATGCTGCTGGTCTCTATGCTGCGGGTGGCACCTTCGCGCAGGCGGCTGAAATGACGCATGCTCGTCTGCTTTTCCAGTTCACGCAGCTGGTCTTTTTCCTGCACTAGCTGACGGGCCGTGCGGCCATCGCGTGAGACGATCACATTGAATGCCATATGCGCATTGGCCAGAACCATGGCGTGGAAATGGCTGAGTTCCTTCCAGCCTTCCTCCGTGAATTCCAGTTTGTGGTCCATCTTCTTTTGAACATGCGCGAGCATGTTGCGCACGATGATGTCGCCGACCTGCTCAAGCTTCACGCATGCGCCCAGCAATTCCTGCATGCGCAGCGACTCGAAATCGCTGAGCTCATGGGTTGCGAGCTTGGTCAGATAGAGCTTGATCGCGGCATGACGCTTGTCCACGCGATCATCGAGGGCTTCAAGTTCATCGATCCGTATCTGATCGGGCTTTTCATAAAGCTCGATGATCCGCCGCAGCATGACTTCGATCGTGTCGCAGACGCCGACCACTTCGCGGGTTGCATTGGCAAGCGCCTGCGAAGGCCGGTCGAGTACGGCAGTATCGAGCGCGCTATATTGCTCGATCTCGATCGGCTGTTGCGAAACAGGGCTATCCTTGCCTGCATTGAGATTGACCAGAGCTTCAGTTGCACGCAGCACGAGGCCGGAAAGCGGAATACCAGCAACCATCACGATGACATTAAACAGGATATGCGCATTGACCACCTGCGAAACCGGATCGGTGCCGAGAAAGGCGACCGACGGTTTGAACGTCTGGTAAAGCACGAGCATGATGAGCGATCCGGCACCGCGCATCAGGAGGTTGCCGAGCGGCACGACGCGGGTTTCAGGCGGCGCCTGGCGGGTCAGGATCGGAGCGATGATCGACGAACCCAGATTGACGCCGAGGACCATCACGACGGCAAGCTCTGGGTGGATCAGCCCGCGCGAGGCAAAGGTGGTGAGCAGGATGACGGCGGCAACACTGGAATGAAACAGCCATGTCATCAGGGCGGCAAGCAGATAGGCCGTAATCGGATCGCCTGACAGATAATCGACGATGACCGGCAGCAATTCGCTTTGCCGCAAAGGCTCGGTGGCCTGTCCCGTCATTTCCAGCGACATGATGAGCAGGCCGATACCGACCAGAATGCGGCCGATCTGGCGCCAGTCGCGGCGCTCGGTCGTCATGAAGATGCCAGTGCCAATGACAAGGCAGAGCGGCACCAGAAGCGTGAGGTCGTAGCTTAAGATCTTGACGACGAGGGCGGAGCCCAGCTCACCGCCGCGCACGGCCATGAGGCCTGCGACACCGCTGACAAAACCTGAACCGACAAATGAACCGACGAGAAGCGTAACCGCTGTCGAGCTTTGCAGGGCGACAGCAAGGGCAAGGCCGAAGGCGACGGAAAGCAGCGGGTTCTGCATCTGGTTGCGCAGGCGTCTGCGCAACCGGTCGCCATAGGCACGCTCCACCCCGGTCCGGACCATGCGTGTCGCCCAAAGCAAAAGCGCAACTGCACCGGCCAGATGCAAAAGGACCAAAGAACCATTCACGGCAAAATCCCTTCGGGTTGGAGGTGGACATTTGTGATTAAGCTAACGCAACAAATGAAGAAAAAATATGTTCCGGCTAATCAATTCTTCAAGAGATATGGGCTTATTCGCAACTAAAAGCAATCCAATCCTGCAGTGTCATGACGAATATATGACAGTTTTGTGACAGAGCGCTTGTTTGCCAGCGACATGTGATTAGCGGGGAGGGACATGCCTGCACGATGGACTGTCGGAACGGGCGCGCCTATATACTCTATGGAATACAAACCCGCTGTCTGAATGACCTGCCCGACCGAACTGAAAGTGAAATCTGTAATGCGTTTTCCGCCCTCCTTTCTCGATGAGATCAGAGACCGCGTCCCGATCTCGACGCTGATAGGAACGCGCGCTTCGTTCGACCGCAAGAAAAGCAATCCTCCGAAGGGGGATTTCTGGGCCTGCTGTCCGTTCCATGGCGAGAAGACGCCGAGCTTTCACTGTGAAGATCGCAAGGGACGGTATCATTGTTTCGGCTGCGGTGTGACTGGCGATCACTTCAAGTTTCTGACTGACCTTGAGGGTTTGAGCTTCCCCGAAGCAGTGGAGCGCGTCGCCGATATGGCGGGCGTTCCGATGCCTGCGCGCGATCCGGAGATGGAAAAGCGCGAGGCACAGCGCGCCACGCTTTACGATGTCATGGAGCTGGCTGCGCAGTTCTTCGAAAACCAGTTGCAAAGCGCCGTCGGGGCCAAGGCGCGCGCCTATCTGCGCGACCGCGGACTTTCGAGCGCAACGCAGCAGTCGTTCCGTATTGGCTATGCGCCGGAATCGCGCAATGCGTTGAAGGAATTTCTGGCCGGCAAAGGCGTGTCGCGCGAGCAGATCGAGGCGTGCGGCCTTGTCGTGCATGGCGAAGGCATTGCCGTTTCCTACGACCGTTTTCGCGATCGCGTCATGTTCCCGATCGAGGATTTGCGCGGGCGCATAATTGCTTTCGGCGGGCGTGCGCTTTCTGCCGATGCTCCGGCCAAATATCTGAATTCGCCGGAAACCGAACTCTTTCACAAGGGACGGGTCCTCTATAACGGATTGCGGGCACGCAAGGCCTGTCAGCCGCAAGGGGGGGAACCCGCCAAATCCATCATTGCCGTCGAAGGCTATATGGATGTGATTGCGCTGGCGCAGGCAGGCATCCATCAGGTGGTGGCTCCGCTTGGCACGGCACTGACGGAAGAACAGCTCGAACTTCTCTGGCGCATCAGCCCTGAACCCGTTCTGTGCTTCGATGGCGACGGGGCGGGGCTTCGTGCCGCTCATCGCGCCGTCGATCTCGGATTGCCTGCCTTGCAGCCGGGCAAATCGCTGCGCTTTGCGCTATTACCGGAAGGGCAGGATCCGGACGATCTGGTCAAGGCGGAAGGCCCTGCCGCTTTTCACGCGGTCCTGCATGACGCCAGACCGCTGGTCGATATGGTGTGGACGCGGGAGACGACGGGCGGTGTGTTCGATACGCCGGAACGCCGGGCCGAACTTGAAGCGCGCCTGCGTGAAATAACGAGCCGCATCGCGAATGAGGATATTCGGCGCCACTACAGTCAGGATATGCGCGACCGGGCACAAGCCTTTTTTGGGCAAGGACGTCATCAGGGGCGTCAGGGGTATCAAGGCGGTGGTCAGCGCAATTCGTCTTTCAATAGCAGAAATGATGGCGGACGTGGGCGCGGCGGGCCGGCTGGCGGCAATGGCCGTCTTGCATTTTCCGACAGTCTTGTCCGCTCGACGCTGGTAAAGGGCGGCAGGCCGGGCGCGGGATCACATGCCCCGTTGCGTGAAACGGCTATCGTGCTGACGCTTCTCAATCATCCGCGTCTGATCGAAGAGGATTTCGAGACGCTGGCTGCACTCGATCTGGGACACGAAGTCCTCAAGTCGCTGCATCTGGCCATGCTGGATGTGCTGGCTGCCGGTCACATGGAAGATGGCCACGCCATGCGGCACGCACTCGTTAATGCCGGTCATGGCGAGCAGATTGAAATGCTCGAACTCGTGGTAAAGGGCGCGAAACTCTGGACTGCGACGGCTCTGGCCGCAGAAGACGACGCGCGTGAAGCCCTTCGGCAAGCGCTTCACTTGCATCAGCGTGCGCGCACACTACATAAGGAGCTGCGAGCTGTTGAGGCTGCGCTTGAAACAGACGAGACGGGTGAATTGTTTGCGCGTCTCAGAGATATACAAAATCAGATTTTGAAAGCTGATGCGACTGAAGCTCTGATTGACGGTTTTGGCCTGTCTTCAGGGCGTCCGCCCGGCGGTTTCTGATTCGGATTTCCGAATCAGTGATGCGAGAAAAGCCGGAAATGCGGGGTTGCGATCCGAAAAACGTGCTCTATCTGGCCAGCGAAGAGGCTGCGACAACAAAATGATTCGCTTTTTAAGCGCGAATCAGGTGAGTCGCTCTTGACGTATGGCGTAAATGACGGAATCACGACAGTTCGAACAAGGAAAAGAACAGAAACCGGTGATATCCGAGGCTGCAGGGCGGCAAGCTGGGGTCGGGCCGAAAAATGGCCGGGAAAAAGGCCTGGTAAAAGGCAATGTCTGGTCGACCGCCTGATCTGCCCACAAGAAATCGGAGATGAAGAAGCCCGATACCGATGGCAAGGTTAATCCGCCATTAACAGGAAATCGGCTACTCGCAGAATCAACTGACGGATTGCGGCCTCGCAAAACTGTCCGAGAACTCTATATATCTTAGAAGCGACCGGGGTCGCCTGGAGAAGAACATATGGCAACGAAGGTTAAGGAAAACGAAGAAGCCGAAGTCGAGCGCGAAGGTGCTGCCGACGGTCCGCTTCTCGACCTTTCTGACGATGCTGTCAAGAAGATGATCAAACTCGCGAAGAAGCGCGGCTACGTCACCATGGACGAGCTGAATGCCGTGCTGCCTTCCGAGGAAGTGACATCCGAGCAGATCGAAGACACGATGTCGATGCTTTCCGATATGGGCATCAACGTCGTTGAAGATGACGAGCAGGACAACGACCGCGAAGAGAACAACGACGACGACTCGGAAGAGGGCGGCGATCTGGTTGAGTCCGGCGGTACGGCTGTCGCCACCACCACGACCAAGAAAGAGCCGACCGACCGTACCGACGATCCGGTGCGCATGTATCTGCGCGAAATGGGTTCCGTCGAGCTTCTGTCGCGTGAAGGCGAAATTGCGATTGCAAAGCGCATCGAGGCCGGTCGTGAAACGATGATCGCCGGGCTTTGCGAAAGCCCGCTGACCTTCCAGGCGATCATCATCTGGCGCGACCAGTTGAACGATTCCAACATTCTGCTGCGCGAAATCATCGATCTCGAAACCACCTATGCCGGTCCGGAAGCCAAGCAGGCTCCGGTGATCGAGCGCGTGGAAGAGGAAAAGCCGCGCGATGACAAGCCTCAGCGCCGCTCGCGTGATGACGACGACATTACCAATGTCGGCGGCGACATGCCTACGGAAGAAGAGGAAGAGGACGAAGACGAAGCCAACCTGTCGCTGGCGGCCATGGAAGCCGAACTGCGTCCGCAGGTCATGGAAACGCTCGACCTCATCGCCGACACCTACAAGAAACTGCGCAAGCTGCAGGACCAGCAGGTCGAGGGCCGTCTGGCCGCGACGGGCGAACTGTCGTCGAGCCAGGAGCGTCGCTACAAGGAACTGAAGGATCAGCTCATCAAGGCAGTGAAGTCACTGTCGCTGAATCAGAACCGTATCGAACAGCTCGTCGAACAGCTTTACGACATCAACAAGCGTCTGGTGCAGAACGAAGGCAAGCTGCTGCGTCTGGCAGAATCCTTCGGCGTGCGTCGTGAGGAATTCCTGAAGGAATATCAGGGCCACGAGCTGGACCCGAAGTGGGTGGAGCGCGTCAGCACGCTTTCAGCCCGAGGCTGGAAGGAATTCGCAGCCAAGGAAGAGCGCGCCATCGACCGTCTGCGTTCTGAAATCCAGATGCTGGCGACCGAAACCGCGATTTCCATCGGCGAATTCCGCCGTATCGTCAATCAGGTGCAGAAGGGCGAGCGCGAAGCGACCATCGCCAAGAAGGAAATGGTCGAAGCCAACCTTCGCCTCGTCATCTCGATCGCCAAGAAGTACACGAACCGTGGCCTGCAGTTCCTCGATCTCATTCAGGAAGGCAATATCGGCCTGATGAAGGCTGTCGACAAGTTCGAGTATCGCCGCGGTTACAAGTTCTCGACCTATGCGACATGGTGGATTCGTCAGGCGATCACCCGTTCGATTGCCGATCAGGCGCGTACCATTCGTATTCCGGTGCATATGATCGAAACGATCAACAAGATCGTTCGCACTTCGCGCCAGATGCTGCATGAAATCGGCCGTGAACCGACGCCGGAAGAACTGGCTGAAAAGCTCGCCATGCCGCTCGAAAAAGTGCGCAAGGTACTGAAGATCGCCAAGGAGCCGATTTCGCTCGAAACGCCGGTTGGCGACGAGGAAGATTCACACTTAGGCGATTTCATCGAGGACAAGAACGCGCTTCTGCCAATCGATGCAGCCATTCAGGCCAACCTGCGCGATACGACGACCCGTGTTCTGGCTTCGCTGACGCCGCGTGAAGAACGCGTTCTGCGTATGCGCTTCGGCATCGGCATGAACACCGATCACACGCTGGAAGAAGTCGGTCAGCAGTTCTCGGTTACCCGGGAACGTATCCGCCAGATCGAGGCCAAGGCGCTGCGCAAGCTGAAGCATCCGAGCCGTTCGCGTAAGCTGCGTTCGTTCCTGGATAGCTAGGGCCTGGATAGCTAAGCTGAACTGAACAAAAACATACGGGAAGGGAGGCGATATGTCTTTTTTGAAGCGTCTTTTCGGTGGGGGCCCTGCCTCCGAGACACCGGCAGAGCCGAAAGAGGCTGGTCGCCTTGAGCACAAGGATTTTCTGATCATTGCCACGCCCTATAGCGAGGGCGGGCAGTATCAGGTCTGCGGCGTCATTTCCAAGACGATTGATGGCGAAGTGAAGGAATATCGCTTCGTTCGGGCCGACCGTTGCCCCGGCATCGAAGATGCCGCCAGCATTTCGCTGAATAAGGGCCGGCAGATCGTGGATGAACAGGGCGAAGCTATTTTCCGCTGAACCACCTGCAGAAAAAATTAAAAGCCGCGCATATAATATATGCGCGGCTTTTTCTGTTTAGAGATTAATGCGGGTGGCACACCATGGCGACCATTTTGCGCACGACGGGCAGAATGGCGAGGAGGACCGGAAAGGCGACCGCCCATGAGAGAGCCCATGCAGTCATCCAGCTCGATGCAAGATTGGGATGGGTAACGCCAAGGCTCTTGGCGGTCGCAATCAATGAGACGATGAATGTCATCATGATCGATAGGATGAAAGGCATCACAATAGATGCATAGCGTGCTGGCAGCTTTCTGCGGCGGCCGCATTCAAACTGAGACATGTGTATTCCTGAATATTATGCGGGGAAGGCGCAACGAAACATCAATGCGAATTGCCGTTCCCGGCGAGATTGATGCGTTGCCTAACGTAAGACGCTTACGGTCATGATGATGACGTGGATCTAATAACCCGATAAGGATCGGATATCAAGTGTTCTGAAATGGCGGCGATTTGTCCACGCCATTCCCGACACAATTCCATTATACGCTGCATCATGAACGACAAACCATTCTGGCGCACCAAGACCTTGAATCAACTCACCCGCAGCGAGTGGGAGAGCCTGTGTGACGGTTGCGGCCAATGCTGCCTGCATAAATTGCAGGATGACGACACCAACGAGATTTACTGGACCAGCGTTGCCTGCACGTTGCTCAACCCCGACAGCTGCCAGTGCCGCGATTATCCGAACCGGAAGAAGACGGTGCCGGACTGCGTTTTTCTGACACCGGAAATCGTTGACGAGGTGGATTGGCTCCCTGTCACCTGTGCCTACCGTCTGGTTGCAGAAGGTTCGGATCTCTATTGGTGGCATCCGCTTGTTTCGGGTTCACCCGAAACGGTGCACGAGGCAGGTGTTTCCGTTCGCGGCAAGGTGACGGCTTTCGATCACGATCTGGAAGATGACGATGATTATCTGGATCATATGGTGATGCCGGGCCAACGCTGATGGCGCGCTTGCGGTTTTCAAACATTGCGTAAATTTAATCTGTGCTTCGAATATTGTAGCGCGGATTTTGTTCTCCCATAACACATTGAATTTATTGAATTAATAAAGCCTGTATGTTGCTGTTCCTTTTACTTCAAACGAAGCTGAACGGCACATGAACGTGAGTTTTTCATTCTGTTCATCTATCGGGCGCTACTTCTCGGGTGTCTCAGGCAAGACCTGAAAACAAATTGAAAGAGGTTCAAAGATGTCTGCTATTTCGCTCAAGTCGTTCGTCGTAACCGCCGCTCTTGGTGTTGCCGCCATCTTCACGACGGCAGCTTCGGCCAGCTCCGCATCGCCGGTCGTTGCTCCAGCCATCGGCACGTCGGCAAGCTCTGCCATCGTGAATGTTGATTACAGAGGCTATCGCCATGGCCGTCCAGCCTATCGCGGCCCTGCCTGCTCTGTGGAAGGTGCCAAGATGAAGGCCAATCGCATGGGCATCCGCAATGCGCGTGTCGTCTATCGTGGCAAGTCGGTCCAGGTTCGCGGCTTCCGTCACGGCCGTCCTGCCGGTGTTGTATTCGCCAATGTACGCGGCTGCCCGATCATTCGCTAACAGCATAGTAGAGTTTCAAAAGCCCCGGCCTGAGCAATCAGGCCGGGGCTTTTCTTTTATGGCAGGCAAAAAAAGGGGCGCTGGTGCGCCCCTTGCTCTTGCCAATTGAGCTGCCGTTATTCCTTGATTTCGAAAACGACATTGACCGAAACGTTGTAGCTGTTTTCGCCTGCTGCAACGGGCACGGCATCTTCCGGTGCTGCGGCAGCCATGGTCTTGAACTGCGCGCGAGCGATCGGCATTGGCATGGGTGGGCGGCTCTGCTCGTTGATCTCGACAACGCGACCGATACCTACACCGGCAGCATCGGCAAGCGTCTTCGCCTTGGCGATAGCGTCGGCAACGGCGCGCTTGCGCGCTTCATTGATCGTGGCTGCCGGATTGTCGTTGACGAAGCTCAGATCGCCCCCCTGATTGACGCCGAGCGTGACGGATTCATCAAGCACGTTGCCCACCTTGGCCAGATCGCGCACGCGAACCGTCAGGCTGTTTGAAACCGTATAGCCGGTGATGTTCGGCTCTTTCAGCCCGTTCTTGTCGTCCGGATAGACGTAGCGCGGCTGGATGTTGATGCCGCCGGTCTGAAGATCGCGGTCTTCAATGCCAGCTTTCTTCATGGCTTCGAGTACTTTCGCCATGGCTTCATTGTTTGCGGTCATGGCTTCGCGCGCGGTCTTTGCCTCGCGCAATACGGAGAGATTGAGGATGGCCATATCGGGCGAGGCGGTCATGGTGCCTTCGCCGGTGACGGCGATACGCGCAGGCTGCTTCGTCATCTGATTCTCCTGTGCCAGAGCTGGCAGCGTCAGTGCGCCTGCGAGCATGATTGCAGAAAAGGAGGTTGCAAGAAGAGTGGTAGCGCGGTTGTTCATAAAATCTCCTATAGAGAAAGTTGAGGCAGCTCTGGCAAAGCTGGTTGCACCGGTGCGGTTAGCCGCTTTGCCTTTGAAATCATTTATTTCTTAAGTTCCCGCTCTTGTCTGAAGCCGACGATATCAGATTCGAAATGCGTGCCAATTGCAACTGCCGGTTCAAATCAGAAAGACCGTGGCTCTAGAGTGGTTCCAGTTCATGCGGAGTCGCTGGAGCCGCTTTAAGTATTTGTTTCGTCGCATCATCCCACGCAACACCGCTTCGCACTTTTACTGGAAATGCTCCAGGTTGCATGCATCGCAACTGAATATGTGCGCATTAGGGCAACTGATGCATTTGACAGCTTGTGTCCCGGCTTTCTTTAGGGTAGGGCAAGGGTGCGTGGGGCCTGTAGCTCAATTGGTTAGAGCCGGCGGCTCATAACCGCTTGGTTGGGGGTTCGAGTCCCTCCGGGCCCACCATTTTTTCTTCAGTTATTTTATGCCAATGGGCGGCATTTCCATTTGTATTGCAGCACTGTGTTTATCGTCATTTTCAATGAATCGGCTTTAAACGATCCGTCATTCTTCCCTTGAACGTAAGTTATATGTGAATTCTCCTCAATAATTCCGTGACGTCGTAAGCTCGCTTAACTAACAATCACACCATGAAACATAATAATGATTGGGGTTCATGGTGTATTATAAGTGGGGAAAGCGGCCGGATAGACTCCGTACTGCAGGAATAATCGCTTCACATAAGATGGCATTGACACGGACATCGGCATTTCGCCGTATGATGCATGTAGTTGTTCTGTCGGCTGGTATTGCCAGCACAGGTTTAGCAAAAGAAGCGTCGGCATATGACTATGGACAATATGCCAATGAGACGCTTGAACGACTGATTACTGAATATCCCGGTCGTTATCGCGGTACGGCCAGTTTTGTCGGTGCGACGGACTGGATGCAGTCGCGCCTCGGTGTTGGTTACGCGACAAGCAGACAGGACTTTACTTGGGCAGGCAGCCGCAGTTCGCAGAATGTTATTGCATCGGCACCCGGCACGAGCGACCAGTATCTGGTTCTCGGCGCACATTACGACACCTATTACGGCCGTCCAACGCTTCAGGGGCTCGATGATAATGCCTCCGGTGCAGCCGTCTTGACCGAGATCGCCCGCAATCTAGCTGGTATTCCTCTGGAAAATGGTCTGGAAGTGGTCGGTTTTGGAGCGGAAGAGGAGGGACTGCGGGGATCTAGAGCCTATGTTGCGTCGCTCAGTGACGAACAGCGCGCAAATATGCTCGGCATGATCAATCTCGACAGCCTCATTACCGGCGATAAGATGTATGCCCATGCAGGCAGCAATAGCATCGATAATCCGGCTTTGACTGCTTATCGTGACCAGATTTTGCGCATCGCGAACGAGCTTGATATTCCGCTCTTTACCAATCCCGGACTCAATCATGAGTATCCGGCTGGAACTGGTTGCTGTAGCGATGGGGAAAGTTTCAACGGGCTCGGTGTGCCGGTTCTGTTCATTGAGGCGACCAACTGGGAACTTGGCGATCTCGACGGTTATCAGCAGACGGACAATTCGGCGATCCCCGGCGGTTCGACATGGCATACGCCGAGTCTCGACAATAAGGATGTTCTCACCAATGCCTTCGGTCAGGAGCGTATTGACCAGAGACTCCAGGACTTTTCAAGGCTGCTGACCCGTCTCGTCCTCGAACTGACGGGCGCAGATCTGCTTGCCTCGACGGCTTCCGGAGGCACGATGATCCGGCAAATGACGGATCAATTGCAGCGTCAGCATCAAGCACTGACGAGTTTGCATAGCCGTCGTTGGTTGACTTTGCTTGAAAGCGATCGCGCCGTCGGAACGTTCAGCGGTGAAGCAAGTGTGGAAGGGGAGTTATATCCGGGTGGCGGTTTCGACCTGCCCGGAATTTCGGATGCCAATCGTCTTGGCTTTCACCTTCTCGGTGATTATCGCTACAATCAAGCGTGGACGCTCGGTGGAAGCCTCAGCTTTCAGCGCAGTCGGGACAAGCTGGCCAATGACGGTTCGATTGACGGCGATAGCTGGCAGGGGGCTTTGTACGCCCTTTATCAGGATGCGGCCTCCAACTGGTTTGCGGGCGACATCAATATCGGGCGGACCAGCTTCGATAATGATCGCTCGGTCTTCCTGCAGGCAATGAACGGTCCTGTTCTGCTGAATCAACAATTGCAGTCCGATACTTCCGCACTGTTCTGGGGTGCCCGCATCGAAGGTGGTCATGATTTCAGCTGGGCCGGTATGAAGAGCGGTCCGGTGGCCGGTCTCGATTATATGCGCTACCGTATTGATGGCTTCGATGAAGGGGACGTCTTCAGAACCGCGTTAGACTACGCGAAGCAGGATTTCGATTCGCTCGAGGCCAGTATTGGTTGGCGTCTGCATGGCACCATGACGTTCGCAAATGGTATGGTCCTACGGCCATATACGAGTGTGAAATGGGTGCGGGAATTGGCTGATGGCCGCCCTGAGACAATCCGTCTGACCAGTATAGCCGATGGCCGCGACCGAATTGCTTTTCTTGGAGGTGTCGATAAGGACTTTGGGCGCGCCCAATTGGGAGCCCAGCTGGCAGTAACTGAGAACATTGGCCTGTTCAGCGAAATCAATGCGCGTTTTGCACATGAAGACGGCAATGAGGTTGGCTACTCATTGGGGCTTCAATTCCGGTTCTAGGGCGCGTTTCGATCCGGTTTGCAGAACACCGGTCTGTTTCACCAGATCGGTGTTTTGGTTCTCATCGCAAACTTTCAACAAATTTTAGCAGTTCGTTAAGAAAATAGTAACGCAATGAAACAATTTTTTAAGTGACGTGAACTGGCAACAAAATGGAGGTTTTGGGCGATGAGAAAAAATGCAACCACCGTTGCGCTGGCATTGGCAGGGTTGGTGGCGAGTTCTCTCGCGGCTTCAGCGAAGACGAGTTATTTGGGTGAGTTCCGCGATTGGGGCGTTTACCAGAACACCGACCTAGCGGGTAACAAGTGCTATGCCTTGACGGTGCCGATCAATTTTCATCCCGCCGGTGTGCGGCACGGCGATAATTTCGTGATTATTTCCAAGGCGGATGGCCAATACAGCCCTCAATTGGTGATGGGGTATGAGCTGAAGACTGACAGCTCGGTCAACGTGATGGTGGATGGCACGCGCTTTCCATTCTTCAGCGAGGGCAATCGTGCCTGGGCGGAAAATGTTGCTGATGAGGCGAAGCTGATGCGCGCCATGCGCGCTGGCAAAACGCTCAACGTGCAGGCGACATCGGCACGCGGCACGCAGACCCGCTATACGTTTTCCCTGATGGGGCTGTCGGCATCACTGCAGCGCGTGGATGGCTGCCGGTAACAGTTGGAAAAGCCCTGCCGACTGGCAGGGCTTTCTCTGGAATAATGTGGGCTTTACGAAAGCCAGGTCTGGCGATTGTACCAATCGTCCAGATCGGAACGCACGCGGTCCTTTTCTAGGCCGTAGCGTTCCTGGATTTTACCTTCCAACTGCTCGCGTCGACCGTTGATCTGGTCGAGATCGTCATCGGTGAGTTTGCCCCACTGTTCCTTGATCCTGCCTTTGGCCTGTTTCCAGTTTCCTTCAACGCGATTCCAGTCCATTGGTTGTTCCTCCGTTCTGGCCCCCCGTTCTGGCTTGGTTATGGTTAACTAACGCAACGGGGAGCGATTGGTTCAGCAAAAAATTGCAGAACCAGCTCAGAGGCCGAGGAACTTGAAGGGCTCGTTTTCCTTGAAACTGTCGTTGACGACGCCATTGAACGTGTTGGTTTGATTGGCACCTAGATCGAGTTTCTTGACCTTGCCGCTCTCTGGTGAAAAGTCGATTTTCTTCAAATCAACCCAGAAGACATTGGGTGTCAAAGCGGACTCGAAGAAATAGAGCTTGCGCTTCTGGTCGGCCACTGTCCGCCAGCGTGTCGAGGAAATGTTCGGCTGGTCAGGTGTCGTCAGGCCATAGGGGACCGAGGTGTTCCGGATGACGCTGAATACACTGGCAATCGACTCGACCGGGTCTTCGGCTTTCGGAATGGCATTTACGTAGAAGGAAGCGCGTGCGAAACGATCGGCGGCTCGGTTGGTGCCCGGCAGCATGACTGTACCGCCAATCTGGGTCCAGTAAGAGTTGAGCGCCAGCTGCTCGTCATAGGTCGGCGAGTTGGTCATCACCTGATATTGCTTGCCGTGATGGATCACCTGCTTGCCGTCGATATATTCGATGACCGCGCTGTCGCCGCTGGAATCGGATATCGCCAGATGGAGTGTCGCCAGCCTGTCTTCGCCGGGCACCTTGTCCGTTACAATTGTGAAAGGATCGGTGCTCAGCTTCTTTACTGCCTCATCGACCGTGGCAAAGTTATCGAGCACATATTGCGCCCATGCCGCGATGCTGAGACCCGGGGTGGTACCGTCGTATTTGGGATATTCGGATTCGACCAGCCACAGTGCGCCGACGGAAAGTCCAGCTTCGTTCAACCCATCCGTCGTTGAAATGTCGTAACCTGAAGCGATGACGCTGCCATATTTGGACGTCCACTGGAGCGAGTTCTTGCCCGCCTCGCCGGAACGCTTCATGCCACGTGGAAAAATCCAGAGGTTGGTTGCAACGTCTACTTTCCAATCCATGGATCGCGCAGTCATTACCTGATCGTTGGCTCCGTGATAAACGAAACGCGTGCAGGCTTCGGCAATCGGCGCGGCAAGCATGCTGCCTGCAACGAGCGTGGTGGTGCAGATGCTGGAAAAGGACCGCTTCAAAATCGGCATGGATCGTCCCCTCTAAAATGCCCGGTAATCTCTGGGGCAGGATGCCCGTTAGTCAGGATGATTGGGTGGATGCCCTCGCTACGCGATATAAGGCGAAGATCGTTACTAGAAAGACAGGTGCACGGGTTTTAACGCTCGCCCATATAGCCGCGCTGCTTCCATTGCTGCAGCGGCATTATATCTGGCGGCCCGCCGCCTGCCTCATACCAGGAATCGACGGCCCATTTCTGGCCCTTCCTGTCCTCAATAACGGCGGTCCAGTGCGGATAACGACCGTCGAAGAACGCGCCGCGAGAGGTGCGTCGTGCGACCTTGTGATGCTTCAGCCAGCCGCGCGACTGCAAATAGCGCAGGAAGTTATCCGTATTGGTCGATTCATCGATGCAATCCATCTGGCCCTTGATGCGGGCCTTGCCGAACTGCATTTTCGGCTTGTCCCGAACGCCGATGGCTGCGGTGCTTCGCTGTTCGAAGATTGCAACCGCAGTCCGCAATCCGTTCCGCTCCCCATCTGCGCTACGGCTACCGTTCTGCAGAAGATTCCGGATGCGCTGTTCATCTTTCGCGGTAAGCGTAACCTTTGTTCGGTAATGGCATTCATAGCCGTGACAGACGCTGAAAGTCTGTGCCGAAGCCATTCCGACGGGAAACACCAAACCTATAAGGGCGCCAGCACCCAGGAATTTTATCAAATCGCTACTCCGCGTTCTAAACGGATTTCCCTGTAATTTCAGCAGGATAAAATAGATCGAATCTTCCGGTATCTTAGCCGTGCTTGTGGCTGGTGAAAAGGAGTGATGGTTCAAGGCGTTCCAGCCCCTGATATGGATTGGCATGGATTGCGAGAATCCAGAGGCAGAACGATGCTGTCAGCGAATAAATGACGAGCGCCTTTACGCCAGCTCGTACGCGGTCAGCATGGGTGGCTGCGATGGTTATCGCTGTCAGGAATGTCAGCGAAAGCACAAGATACCATTTGTAATAGTCGATTGAGGTCGATCCTACAGCCAGACGGGTATTGCGTGCGTCCTGCAGTTCATCGAAGTCGTTGATGAGCTGGGAGATAACAGGTGAGGGTACATCGCCGCGCGCCAGATTGATGATCTCGCGCCTTATGTTCTGCAACGCCGTTTCCACGGAACCAGCCGGCTCGACATTGATCTTGTCGCGCCATTCGTCGTCGATTACAGCAAGGCGATAGCCGGTAAGGGCGGCAGTAAGTGCAGGTGCGTTCAATATTTCCGTATGGGAGGTTCCGATCAAACGGGAAATGGCCGAACGTTCTTCACTGATCGCCTGATCAGCCCTGGAATTAACGCTCCATATGTCCGCAGCAACAAAGCCGAGCGATAAAGCCCAAGCTGTCGCAATAGTGCTGATGAAAGCGCCGATGGGAATGGAAAGAATATCACTGGCTGCGTGTTTGGACAGCATGTCGAGTGCGAAACGTCCGACCGCATAAAACACAATCCCGAGTATGGCGAAGGCCGCAAACGAAAGGTAAATCGGCAGCTCAAAGATGTAAGTCATTCATTCCCCCAAAGTCAGCGCGCGTTTCTTCTGATTGGATGTGATCGGCGCTCTGACTGTTTTTTAGACACGCATCCCGAAAATCGTTTTCTATTTTTCGGTGTGCACTCAAATCTCCCGCTTATTATTATCGGGAGTCGTTGCGTTTTACTTAGGGAAGTTCTCCCTAACAATCCTTTCCCTATTTTGGTGATCTCATCCGACTATATTCCAGCAGAAGGTTGCGCTGGTCTGGGCCGAATAGCAAAAACCCGCCGGTATCACCGGCGGGTCGAGCAACAGAGATTAATTGTGCTGTGAACTAGAATGTAACGGAGAGACCGATGACCGGCCCATGCTGGGTCACGTCATACTTGAACTTCTCGATAGTGTCGTTGTCTTTGTAATCCTGATAGAGCGCCCGATAGCCGACGCGGAATGTCGTCGGAACATCAAAAACGAGCGTACGGTAACCGAGATAAATCTGGCCGTTGGCGCTGAGCTTGGTTCCAGCCCCGAAACCGCCAATGTCGGCTTCTGCAAAAATGTTCCAGCGGTCGTTGATGTCGTAAAAGACGCGCGTACCAATGAACGGATCGGTCCACTCCACCTTGCGTGATCCGCTGAAAGGACCGACTTCAAGTCCGGCCTCCAGCTTTGTCCAGCGCACACCGACCGTTGGTTCAATTGCGAAAACCCGTTGGTTTCCGAAGAGCGTGGTTCCTTCGAGCTGCTGTTCATAGATGCGATAATATGCACCGCCGGACAGGGTCGTTGTCTTGATATCGAGAGCAAGCTCGTTATCCCGCAGATTTTCGTCCTGGCTGGTCTTGACGTACTGTCCGTCGATAAAAAAGCCAACCGTCCCATTGTTGACGTCGATATTGCCCATGAAGCTCATATCGAGATTGTCGAAAATCTCGCGGAAGGGGACATTCACATCGGTGCTGCGGCCCAGCAGGCCGGCGCTACCATTCAGCGATGCGCCCCAAACATAAGGGCTGAAGATCACGCGCCAGCGCTGCTGATCCTGAATTTCTGGTTGTGTCGCCACGGCATCTGCAGCGAGCGATGCTGCTGATGTACCTATTAAAACAGTTGATGCTAATATAATATTTCTGGAAAATTTTAACAGTAAATTCCCGTTATGGTTACGCGATCTTCCGTCTTTCACCGAAAAAACCCCCTAGATTATGTATTAGCAATTCCGATAATACATCAGATTCAAATCTTGATCTATATATATGTTAATCATTGCGCGAAATAAACTGAAAATTGATACTTATATTAAGGTTTGTTCTGTTGACTTTGATGGAGCGCAACCATTTATTCGAAAAAGGGAGAGGGCCTCTCTGTTCGTCAGGGTAAGGCAAGGGTTGTTAGTTTGGACATTTTTGAAATGACAAATCGTGGAGTAACGAGGTCATCATGAAAACGAAACATTCTATCTGGAAGTCATATCGCCAGGTTTTTGCGCGCGGTGTCGCCACGGCTCTTATCGGCGCTGGTCTGGTTGTTCCACAGGCTGCGTTTGCCTGCACGAGCTTTGTTCTCCCGACGACGGATGATGGCTATGTTTACGCACGCACGATGGAGTTCGCTTTCGAACTGAAATCCGATCTCATCGTCATTCCGCGCAAATTTGAAATAACATCGACTGCAGCGGCCGGCAAACCCGGCATGAAGTGGAAGGGTCAGTATGCGGCTGTCGGGATGAATGCTTTTGGCGTACCGGCGCTTACTGACGGTATGAACGAAAAGGGGCTTGCGGGCGGAATTCTCTATTTTCCAGATTTCGCGCAGTATCAGGACCCGGCCACGGCCGATCCGGCGAAGAGTCTTGCGCCTTGGGATTTTCTGAGCTGGGCGCTAACCAATTTTGCGACAGTCGCTGAGGTCAAGGCCGCACTCGATACGGTTTCCGTCATCAATGTGAAACAGGAAAACCTGGGTATCGCGCCGCCGTTCCATTACACGTTGCATGACGAGACGGGAGCTTCGATTGTCATTGAACCGGTCGATGGAAAGCTCAAGGTTTATGATAATCCGCTTGGTGTCATGACCAATTCACCGAATTTCGACTGGCATCTGACGAACCTGCGCAATTACGTCAATCTGTCGCCTGAAAACGCCAAGCCGCTCGTCATTAACAATGCGACGATCAAGCCGCTGGGGCAGGGGTCGGGTCTGCTCGGTGTGCCGGGAGATTCTACGCCGCCATCGCGTTTCGTGCGCGCAAGCGCCTATGTGCTATCAGCAGCAAAACTGCCCAGCGGCCCTGAAAGCGTTCGTCTGGCTGAGCATATCGCCAATAATTTCGATATTCCGAAAGGTCTCATTCGAGACCCGCAGGCTCCGCTGGAATATACCCAGTGGACCTCGATCGCTGATATGAAAAATGACATTTATTACATCAAGACCTACGACAATCAGGTTTTGCGCAGCGTATCCCTCAAGGATATGGACCTTGATGCCAAGGACCTTGTAACGGTCAAGATGGACCCTTTGCCGATAGCACCGGCATTGATCGAGAAGAAGTAACTTTGAGCGGTTCCGGTTAAAACGGAGTCGTAGAAATCGCCTAAGTATTTGTTTCGTTGCATTATCCTGCGCAAAACTGCTTCGTATTTTTGCTGGAAATGCTCTAGTTGTATGGATTCAAGGGCGGCGGTTAGCCGCCCTTTTTCGTTTCAGGGTACGTCATCGGAGGCAGTCGGGCCGCCTTCGTTCTCCAGATTGGCAATGCGTCGAGTTTCCGAGCGATTGAATTTCAGACGCACCCCAGCACCGCCGCCATTTTCCGGAATGAACAGCGCCCCGGCCTTTTCCAGGGTGTCGGCCAATGCCTGTATTTGTTCGTCCGATGGCGTGCCGAGCTTGCGTTCAAACTGTTCAATGGTCGCTGTGTCGATGCCGGATAGTTGGGCCAGGCGATCGCGGGAGAACTCCACGAGAGCTCTGGCAGCGCGGCATTGAGGTCCGGTTATCATCATGTCTTTCTCCCCTTGCAGTCATGTACTGGAGATAAATGCTGGAAGCGTAGCGCGCTTTGGCGCCTATAGTTTCGAAAGCCGTTTCACGCTGTTGTAGGAAAACGTTTTAATGGTGGTCGGAGTTACCGCTCTTTTTTCCCGCACCGTTGATAATCGTTTCGAGCAGCCAGGGCTTGTGGTCAATTATTTCAGAGAGTTCACGCAGACTTATTTGCGATCCGGCTTCCTTGAGCAACGCGTCGGCAACGGAGGCAGATCCGTTTTTGCCTTCCTGCGCCATGCGATGCGCCCGCCGGATCAAAAGTTCCGGCTGTGAAAAACTGCTCTCGGCAAGTCTTCTTTCTATTCGACGCTGTAGCTCTTCCGGAGCAATCATTTGTTGAATTCCCTTATTCCTGAAGGGTGCGCAACCGACAGCGATTTGCCACCCACACTATGAATTTATGTTGAGATAAAGTTTTTGCCACGTGACAATTCGTACAAATCTGGCGTTTCGGCAAAATTTACTATGAGGCAAGCAGGTGGAGTTGCGCGACCGTTCTACTTTAGTATCACGAAATAGTAACGAAATATTTCAGCACATCAAATCCGCAAAGAAGCCAAATTATTGCCACGCTTTCTCTTGTTTGCATCTGATGGCCTACTTACATAGCCGATACGCCTTGGCGGGAAGAGCATTGGTCAGGTAGAGCGTGCGACGGGAAGCGGATTTCGCTTCGCGGGAAGTCGCGCTGTAGCGACCAGTGCCTGTTTCCGTTTGATAACAATAATAATTCGATGGTTTGCAATGGCCACTCTTCGATACTTTATCTGGCCCATGGTCTTCACCGTATTGGGTCTCGCAGGTGCTCTCTGGCTCGGCTACGAAATGACCGGCACCTTTGGGGGAATGGTCTCCGTCTTCATCATCTGTGCGGTTCTGAGCGTTCTCGAAATTTCACTTTCTTTCGATAACGCCATCGTCAATGCGCGCATCCTGCGCGACATGACGCCGGAATGGCAGCATCGCTTCCTGACCTGGGGCATTGTGATTGCCGTTTTCGGCATGCGCATCATTTTCCCGTTGGCTATCGTTGCGGTTGCCATGTGGACCGATCCGATCTCGGCGCTGAAGCTTGCGATCTGGCAGCCGGATGAATATGCCCGCGTGATCTCGGATTCGCATACAGGCATTGCGGCCTTCGGCGGTACATTCCTGCTGATGGTCGGCATGAAGTATTTCTTCGATGTCGAGAAGGATGTGCACTGGATCAAGGCCATCGAAAGCCGCATGTCGAAATTCGCTTCCGTGCAAGGTGTCGAGATCGGCGTTGCAATCGCTCTGATTATCTTCTTCTCCTATCAACTGGATGCCGAGCACTCGCATACATTCCTGATTGCCGCGCTGTTCGGTCTTCTGACCTTCCTGGCTGTCGAAGGGCTTGGTGAGGTTCTGGATGCCACGCAGGAGCAGATGGACATGGTCCATCGTGGTGGCCTGGGCGCCTTCATCTATCTTGAAGTGCTTGATGCCAGCTTCTCGTTCGATGGCGTTATCGGTGCGTTCGCACTGACTACGAACCTGTTCATTATCGCAATAGGGCTTGGTATTGGTGCATTCTATGTGCGCTCGCTGACCATCATGCTTGTTGAGCGCAAGACGCTGGGCCAGTACCGCTATCTCGAACATGGCGCTTTCTATGCGATCCTGGTTCTGGCGGTCATAATGTATGTCCAGACGCTGGTGCATATTCCGGAAGTCATTACCGGCCTTATCGGCGCCGCTTTGATCGGTCTCTCGTTCATGTCTTCGCTGCGCTATAACCGGCTCAATCCGAACTGGCAGGAAGAAGCCGAAGAGGTCGCAGGGCACTAGTCTGATGTGTCTGACTGGATCAAAAGGGCAGCTTCGGCTGCCCTTTTTGTTGGTCTTGACCGAATCGCCGGAGTTGAGGACCATCATCCGGGTGCGATTGATATCGCTTTCATGCCGCAGATCGTTTCAGGGGACATGATCGGCATGCTGCGGCCTTTTCGGGGAGAGACGTTTCCATGATCGTGACACGGTTAAGCAAGACCGCCTTCGTGGCGGCGATTGCCTTTTTCGCAACGCTGGTTTCGTTCGGTAATATCACCGATTACGACACCAATTTCGGGTTCGTGCAGCACGTGCTGATGATGGACACGATCTTTCCCGACGCGACGATCAAATATCGCGCTATCGATAATCCAATGCTGCACAATGCCGCCTATATTCTCATCATCGCGGCGGAGACGCTGACGGCAATTCTATGCTGGATCGGAACATTCGCCATGCTCGGTCGGCTGACCGAACGGGCAGCGAGTTTCAACCGCTCCAAGAAATGGGCCATTGCCGGTCTGTCGCTTGGCTTTCTGGTCTGGCAGGTCGGTTTCATGTCGGTTGGCGGGGAATGGTTCGGTATGTGGATGTCGCAAACCTGGAACGGGATCGAATCCGCGTTCCGGTTCTTCATCACGATCATTGCAGTGCTGATCTTCGTCGTTATGCCGGACGGCGAGCTAGTGGATTGAATTTGACGTTTGAATCCCGACTGAATGAGATGCTGTTTCAAACGTCAAATTCGAAAAATCCACTAGATACATAAAGTTACTAGTGGTCTTTGCGATTCCGACATTTGCTCGGCGCCTGTATCAGAGGGACGCAAATGTCGGAATCAGACCACTAGAATAGATGCGATGCTGAAACAGGCTCGTCGATCAGTTCGACGCCAGCCTGTTTCATCTTCTGCAGCATGATGTCCATCGAGCCGTTAAGGTCGATCCCACGGCACGCATCGAGACGGACGCGCACCTGAAAACCTTCTTCTATGGCGTCGAGCGCCGAATAGGCGACGCAGAAATCGGTGGCCAGCCCGACCAATGTGAGCGAACCGATATCGCGTTCGCGCAAATATCCGCCAAGACCAGTCGGTGTGCTGCGGTCGTTTTCGAAGAATGCCGAATAGCTGTCTATGCCGATGCGAAAGCCTTTTCGAAGGACGAGCTGTGCCCGCGTCCATTGCAGGTCAGCGTGAAAATCCGCACCGTGACTGCCTTGCACGCAATGGTCGGGCCAGAGCGTCTGCAGGCCATAGGCCATCTCGACAGTGTTGAAAGGTTTGGTACCAGGATGGGTTGAGGCGAAGCTCGAATGATTGGCTGGATGCCAGTCCTGCGTGAGGATGACGTGTTCGCTTTCATCGATCAGCCGGTTGACGGCGGGAATGATTTCGTCGCCGCGATCAACCGGCAGCGCGCCGCCGGGGCAAAAATCATTCTGGACGTCGACAACCACAAGTGCATGACTGATCATGGAATACTCGCTTTGCTTATTTCATAACCGACTATAGCCAGACAGAGTTCGTGAGACCAGCAATAAGCCGCGTTCTGGTATAACATCGGCAAGAGTGCTACGGACGATTCCAATCAGGAACCAGACAGGAAACGATCATGACAGACGTAATCGTCCGCGACAGCAATGGCACTCAGTTGAATGACGGCGATTCCGTCACGCTCATCAAGGACCTGAAGGTCAAGGGCACCTCGACGACACTGAAGCGGGGAACGCTGGTCAAGGGCATTCGCCTCACCGGAAATCCGGACGAAGTCGATTGCAGCACCAAGCAGGTCAAGGGACTGGTGCTGCGGACCGAATTTCTGAAAAAAGCCTAAGAGCCTGTTCCAAAAGTCGCCCTGTGTGGCTGCAAATGGCAATTTTCTGCGTTTCGGTGCTCACGTACCCTTAAGTACGCGCCGCTCCGGTACTCGAAAATCACCATTTTCGCACACACATGCCGCTTTTTGATTCAGGCTCCGTTATCAGGCATCGATCTCCACGCGTCCACGTGGGCGGCTGCAGCAGGCGAGGATATAGCCCTCGGCGATTTCATCGTCGCGAATGCCGCCATTGTGGTTCATTTCGGTTTCGCCGCCGAGGCACTTCACCTTGCAGGTGCCACAGATTCCGAACTCGCAGGCGCTCGGAATCTTGAGACCTCCATTACGTGCGGCAAGCAGAATCGTGTCGTTTTCCGTGCATTCGACTTCCACACCTGAAAGGCTGAAGACGACGCTTGCGGCGGCAACTGCCGGTGCCGGGGCGGCGGGTGCTGCCACAGTGCTCGCTGCTTCGGAGAGCGTGGATGGCACCGGAACCGACGAAATCTCGCTGGCCGGGTTAAAGCTTTCTTGATGGTAGTTGGCCATGTTGAAGCCAGCGTCTTCCAGCAGGCCGCGTACACCGTTCATGAATGGTTCCGGTCCACAGCAGAACACCTTGCGATGCAGAAAATCAGGCGCCAGCAATTCAAGCCGGGCACGGTCGATGCGTCCGTGCAGACCCAGCCATACGTGTCGCGGTGACGACTGTTCCACGATGAAAGCCAGATGCATTGCTTCCATGCGACCGGTAAGCAGTTCCAGTTCGCGGCGGAAGATGATGTCGTCCGGCGTGCGCGCGCAATTGATGAAGGCGACGTCGGTTGCCGGTGCGCAGTCGAAGAGCCAGCGCGTCATGGAGACCATCGGCGTGATGCCGGAGCCGGCAGAAACGAAGAGATATTTTTCGCCCGGATGGTTGGCAAGCGAGAAATCGCCGTTCGGCCCGTAAGCCTTGATCTTCATCGACGGGCGCAGATTGTCGAGCATCCAGCGGGTGCCTATGCTGTCCTTCTGCGCCTTGACCGTGACGGAGATATGGTAGGGACGGGATGGGGTCGAGGAAAGCGTATAAGTCCGAAGCACCGGGCCAAGACCATCCGCCCGTTCTATCGGCAGTTCCAGAGTGATGAACTGGCCTGGCGTATAGCGGAACCAGTTGTCCTCGGTGGTCTTGAAGGAGAAGGTCATCACGTCTGGCGCTTCTTCGATGGCCGAGATGCATTCCAGCATCTGCAACCTGTCGTTCCACGGCAGCATCTCGTCCAGATATTTCAGAGGCTGCATGGCCTTCTCACTTCTCAATTCGCATACACTATCAGGCGACGCGGCTGAGCTTTGCTGCTTCGCCACGCAGGCGCGGTGTAATGGTGTTGGTATACCATTCGAGGAATTGCATCACGCCGCCTTCATGTTCGACCGAATACGGGCCGGGCTGATAAGCGGGCGAGCGAATGCCAACCGCATTTTCTTCAACGATCTGCCGGTCCTGGTCATTGGTCTGGATCCAAACATGGGTCAGCTCATCAAGATCGTAATCCACGCCTTCGACGGCATCCTTGTGGACGAGCCATTTGGTGGTGACGAGCGTTTCCTCGGCGCTGATCGGCAGAACGCGGAAGGAAATCGCATGATCCGCCATCAGATGGTTCCAGGTCGACGGATAGTTGAACAGCAGCATTGCGCCGATATTCGTGTTGCCAGCCACCTGATCGCTCAAAGGCTTCTTGACGGCTGCCTTGCCGGACATGGTGTAGCTCACCGCGTCGCGCAGAAGCGGAATGCGGGTGATGCGATAGCGTCCATCCTCGGACATGTTGAATTCCGCAGGCAGGCCGACGTTGGCGCAATTTTTCCAGAGCTGGTTGATCTCGGGGTCTTCCATCACACCCTGCACGCCGGTTGCCGAAGGAGCTTCCGGATAGGTGCGGCAGAGTTCTGGATGGTTCGCGGCGCAGTGATAGCACTCACGGTTGTTTTCCCAGACGAGCTTCCAGTTGCCCTTTTCGATGATCGAGCTTTCGAAAGCGACCTTTGCGTCCTTGATATTGTGCGGCGCGAGATAGGGTTCAACCAGATTGCGGAAAGCACCGAAATCAGGCGCTTCCTCGGCGACACAGACATAGATATAGCCGGCGACGGTTTCACAATGCACCGGCTTCAGGCCATATTCGGCAGGTTTGAAATCAGGGCCGACCTGACGTGCGAAGAGCAGGCGTCCGTCCAGTTCGTAGGTCCACTGATGATAAGGGCAGACGAGCTTTGCTGCAGTTCCTTTTTCGGCCGCGCAAATGCGCGAACCGCGATGGCGGCAGGAATTATGGAAAGCACGAATGCCCCCCTGCGCATCGCGAACGATGACAACGGGATAAGCGCCGATCTGCACGGTCATATAGGAACCGGTCTTCGGCAATTCGCAATCATGGCCCACAAACAGCCAGTCCTTGTAGAAAATATTCTCCAAATCCAGCTTGTGATATTCCGGATCGGTGTAGAATTTTTGCTCCAGGCTGAAATTGGGGTCGCGCCCGGTCAACAGCCCCAGCATTTCGTTGCGAACGTCCATAGAATCGAACCCTTGCTTTCCATCTTGGATCTGCCCTCTGCTGTTCTCCCAGCGACTATGGCTCGATCCGGTGTTCCCTTTGTCTTCCGGAAGCACGGCTTATCCCGTTATCTCAATGGCTTGCTCACATCTCCCGAGGTCTGTGAACTAGCTTCCGTTATTCTGATTCAATCACTGAACTATTCTAAACGCGCATTGGGATGCGACATGGTTTTCGCGTAAAGACGACACGCCAAAATGTCGCTTTTGCGGCGTGATCAGATCGTAGCAAATATGTGTTACATATGCCTTCGGAGCGTTTCCGGGATTGCAAATTGGTTTAAAAGCCAGTTACCACGTCAACCACATCCCAATCTGTTTCATTCCATGGGAGGCTCGGTGGCCATGAAACGTTCTGAAATCAACGAAATCATCCGCGAAAGCGACGCTTTCATTCGCTCTTTCGGCTATGTCATGCCGCCTTTCGCATACTGGTCTCCCGAGGAATTGAAGGCGCGGACCTCTTCGGATGCGCATGCTATTCGCGACGCGCGCCTTGGCTGGGATATCACCGATTACGGGCAGGGCAAATTTGCCGATCTCGGCCTGTTTCTCTTCACCACGCGCAACGGCAATGCCGAGGACCTCAAGCGCGGCGGTGGCATGCTTTATGCCGAAAAGATCATGATCTCGCGCAAGAACCAGCTTTCTCCGATGCACCGCCATGTGGTGAAGGCCGAAGACATTATCAATCGTGGTGGCGGCACACTGGTGCTGGAACTGTTCAATTCACTGCCGGATGGCAGTGTGGATGAGGAAACCGACGTGACGGTTGCCACCGACGGACGCCTTGTGACGCAGAAGGCTGGTGCTCACCTGAAGCTGCAGCCGGGCGAAAGCGTGACGCTGCTGCCGGGCAACTGGCATGCTTTCTGGGGCGAGGGCGGCGATGTGCTGATTGGCGAGGTTTCGACTGTCAACGACGACCTGACCGACAATATTTTCCGCGAGCCGATCGGCCGTTTTTCGAATATCGAAGAAAACGAGAAGCCGCTACATCTCCTGGTGTCCGACTACGACAAATGGCTGTAAGCCTACCGATATTTCGGTTCTGGCTGCCTGCAAATGAAGTTGTTTGACGCTTCCGGTCTGCATGTAACTTTAAGTGAACGGCTCCCCGGTTCTCTAACGCCGTCATTTCCGGCAAACGGGGTCGGGAAGCTCAACAGGCTCTCGCGAAGGCAACTGAAGGACTGAACATATGAAGCTGGCGATGATCGGAACGGGCTATGTGGGGCTGGTTTCGGGTGTGTGTTTTGCCGAATTCGGCTTTCACGTCACCTGCGTCGACAAGAATCCATCGATCATCGAACGGCTGAAGGCCGGGAAAGTCACCATCTTCGAGCCGGGGCTCGATGAACTGATGACCCGCAATATTCGCGATGGCCGGCTGGAGTTCAGTACCGATCTTCCGGCAAGTGTCGCGGACGCTGACGTCATCTTCATCGCGGTCGGCACGCCATCCCGTCGCGGAGATGGCGAGGCGGACCTGCAATATATTGAAGCGGCTGCGGATGAAATCGCCGCTGCCATGAAGCCTGGTGCCGTGGTCGTTATCAAGTCGACGGTCGTGGTCGGTACCAATGCGCGCATACGCGACCGCATCAAGACTGCCAATCCGGGTGTCTCGTTCTCAATGGTGTCCAATCCGGAATTCCTGCGGGAAGGTTCGGCAATCGAGGATTTCATGCGACCCGACCGTGTGGTTGTCGGGGTGGAAGACGAACGCGGCAGAACCGCAATGCAGCGCCTCTATCGTCCGCTTTACCTGCGTGAAACGCCGATGGTCGTCACGTCGCTGGAAAATGCCGAGATCATCAAATATGCGGCCAATGCCTTTCTGGCCATGAAGGTGACATTCATCAACGAGGTTGCCGACCTTTGCGAGAAGACTGGCGGCAATGTGCAGGAAGTGGCTCGCGCAATCGGCATGGATAACCGCATCGGCTCGAAATTCCTGCATGCCGGTCCGGGCTTTGGCGGGTCGTGCTTCCCGAAGGACACACGTGCCTTCGCTGCGACGGGCAAGAAATATGATGCGCCGCAATCGCTGATCGAACAGGTCATTGCGGTCAATGAGACGCGCAAACAGTCGATGGCCGAACGGATCGTGACTGCTGCCAAGGAAAACGGTGCAGACACGGTTGCTGTCCTGGGCGTCGCCTTCAAGCCGAACACCGATGATATCCGCGAGTCTCCTGCGCTCGACATTATCGCGGCCATTCAGAAAGCAGGGATCAAGGTGCAGGCGCATGATCCTGAAGCCATGGACGCTGCCAGGGCGGTGCTGCCGGATGTTGTCTGGTGCAATTCGGCCTATGAAGCGGCGAAGGGCGCAGGCGTTGTTGCCCTGCTGACCGAATGGAACGCCTATCGTGCGCTCGATCTGAAACGGGTGGCCAATGGTATGGCCGGAAATGTGCTGATCGATCTGCGCAATGTCTACAAGGCAGAAGACATTGCAGGCACCGGCCTTGATTATCGTTCCGTCGGCCGGACGCTTCGGGCCTGACCAGAGCATTTCCAGCAAAAGTGGAAACCGGTGTTGCGTCCGAAACGCGCTCTAACTGTTTATTTTGACGCGCATCTTTTCCGAAAACCGTTTCACACTTTTCGGGGTGCGCTCTGGAAATGCCGGGGAGTTACTCCCCGACCGTCAGCCGCTTCTTCTCATTGGCGATGAGCCAGAGATTGCGGATATAGACGACGAGGCCAAGGCCTTGGCCCGCGATGAAGACCGGGTCCTTGCGCTGGATCGCATAGATCAGCAGCAAGGTGCCGCCGAAAAGCGAGAAGAACCAGAAGGCGACCGGCATGACGCTGCGCTTCGCCTTTTCGGATGCCAGCCACTGCACGACGAAGCGCATGGTGAAGCAGGCCTGAGCGACGAAGCCCAGCACGATCCAGCCATCCCACTGCGCCACGAAGACCTCGTGCAGCCACTGTGACAGGCTGTTGAAAATATCAGTCATGGGTGATCTCTCTCACACGCGGAACGACCTTGCGGCGCTTCCGCAGCCACCAGACGCCATAAAGATCCAGAATGCCGCGCACTCCACGGTCCAGAATGCCGTAATTGGATTTGCCGTGGCGGCGTTCGCGGTCGACCACATCGACATGCACGACGTCGAAGCCCTCGCGGATCGCCAAGGCAGGCAGATAGCGATGCCATCCATCAAAGAAAGGCAGTTGTCGGAACAGGTCAGTGTGCAGCGCTTTCAGGCCACAGCCGGAATCGCGGGTCTTGTCCTTGAGGATCGCGCCGCGCAGATTATTGGCAAAGCGTGACGAAAGCTGCTTGAGTTTTGTATCCGTACGCTTGAGGCGCTGTCCGGCAGCAATGCCGTAATCAGGCCCGGCCTTTAACAGCGCATCTGCCAGAACGGGGAGATAGGCGGGGTTGTTCTGTCCGTCGCCGTCCATGGTCACGACGATCTTGCCGCGTGCTGCGAAAACGCCGGAACGCACAGCGGCGCTCTGGCCTGACGACCGGTCGTGGCGCAGATGGCGCAGTGGCTTGCCTGCATGAATGCGGCCTGCGAGTACATCGCTGGTTGAGTCCGTCGAACCGTCGTCGACGACGATGACTTCGTATGCGCGGCCCTGCATGGCGGCATCGACTTCATCCAGCAAAAAGGCAAGATTGTCGGCTTCGTTGCGGCAGGGGATAACCACAGAAATCGTCGGTGTGTCCAAGCGGAGTGTTCCTTTATTCCTCGCGCTATCTGCTTAAGCTCGGCTTTCCTGCCCGGAAACCCGATAAAGCGCAAGGCGCGCTCCATAGCATTGATTGGATGGCAAAGCCAAGACGGTTCAAGTAAACGTGAGTTCTGGCCCGGATAATAGCTCGATTGATCGGTTGACTGCCGTTTTTTAGCCGGACATAGCCGGATACGGAAGAGCCTCCTCCAGCCAATCCAGAAAATTCTGCGTCACTTCATCCCGGTTGATCTCATTGAGGCTCTCGTGGCGGGTGCAGGGCAGGATCATGCATTGGACACGCTCGAAACCCATTTTCAGCATTCTCTCCGCCAGCCTGCGCACGGCAGCGCCGTTCACCGTTGCGGGGTCTTCGGCCCCGCCAACGAGACTGAACGGCATGTTTCGCGGGACTTTCGAGAAGTTCCGGTCATCAGCGCCACGGCGGATCATGCGGAAAATGTCGATCCATAACGCCACGCTGGCGTCGAAGCCGCAAAGCGGATCGGCGACATATGCATCGACTTCCGCCGTATCATGCGAAAGCCAGTCGAATAGCGTGCGGTGGCCTTGTACGGATCGACCCCAGGCGCGGAAGGTCATTTTCGGCAGAATGGCGCTTGGAACGTCCGAACCTTTCAGCATGCGCTCCGTATAAAGGAGTGCGAGTGCCAAAGCGCTTTCCACACCGCCATCGACATTGGCGTTCCAGATCGCGGCCGCATCGACTGTATCGGCGTAGTTCAGCACATAGTTCAGTGTGATCAGCCCGCCCATGGAATGTCCGAAAAGCACGATCGGGAGACCCGGATGGTTCTCGTGAATATGTCGGTTAAGCGCGCGCACGTCCTCGATAGCTACAACATGGCCCAGCTTTTGTGCGAACATTCCTCTCGTCGCATGAGCGCCGATATTGGTGCCATGCCCGCGATGGTCGTGGATATAGACGTGGTAGCCCGCCGCGACCAAGGCGGAGGCGAAACGTTCATAGCGCGCGGAATGTTCGGCAAGGCCATGGCATATCTGGACAACTCCTCGCGGTGTCCCGGCGCGGACGGTGCGGAACGGGAGTTCCGATTTGTCGGAAACCGTCAGATGATGAATGGTTTTGAATGTCATTTCGCCATCTGATTTTATGCCGCGCAAATAGTCAATCTCCCACGATGCGGCGTCGCTTAAACAGGCATTGGAACGGAGTGTGAATGAATTTTAGGCAATTACGTTTTTTGTGCAGATTCCGCTTGAAAAGCGCAAAAGCTTGGGCAAATCTAGTTTTGCAGACAGGGTTTTTGAAGGGCAATCAGGGGCGTTTTAAACAGGATTTCACGTCATAACTTGCAGGCCGTCCGATGAAAGGGAGGAAACTTTCGCGGACGGTGGCCAGAGGGGAAACCGGGTGACGGAAATATCCGCGCCCGGTTTCATTATTTATGGTTCTCATCAAACATTGATTGGCTGTTGCCACTGCTTCTGTTTCGCGGGTTGCCGTTTGCTTCCGGGGCATAATTAGCCTACATACGCGTCAACAATTTCCGCGCGGCTCGGTAAGCATTGGACCGATCGCGCTTCTCAACCTGCGGAGACGACGCGCTTTATGGCACGCCAATTCATCTATCATATGTCCGGGCTGAATAAGGCCTACGGCGCCAAGAAGGTTATCGAAAACCTTCATCTGTCATTCTATCCAGATGCGAAGATCGGTATTCTCGGCCCCAACGGTGCCGGTAAGTCGACGATCCTCAAGATCATGGCCGGTCTCGACAAGGAATATACCGGTGAAGCGTGGCTCGCCGACGGTGCCACTTGCGGTTATCTCGCGCAGGAACCGCATCTCGATCCAGAAAAAACTGTGCTTGGCAACGTTATGGAAGGTGTGGCTGCGAAGACCGCCATTCTTGAGCGTTATAACGAGCTGATGATGAACTATTCTGATGAAACCGCCGACGAAGGTGCGGCGCTTCAGGATGTCATCGACAGCCAGAACCTCTGGGATCTGGAAAGCCAGGTTGAAATGGCGATGGAAGCCTTGCGCTGCCCGCCAGCCGATGCCGATGTCACCAAGCTTTCGGGCGGTGAGCGTCGCCGCGTTGCGCTTTGCAAGCTGCTGCTTTCGAAGCCTGATCTGCTGCTGCTCGACGAACCAACCAACCACCTTGACGCTGAAACCACCGCTTGGCTGGAAAAGCATCTGCGCGAATATCAGGGCGCTGTCCTGCTCATCACGCACGATCGCTACTTCCTCGACAATGTGACCGGCTGGATTCTCGAACTCGACCGCGGTCGTGGCATTCCTTACGAAGGCAACTACTCGGCTTATCTCGAAGCCAAGGCCAAGCGCATGATTCAGGAAGGACGTGAAGAAGATTCGCGTCAGAAAGCTCTTGAGCGTGAGCGCCAGTGGATTGCCGCAAGCCCGAAGGCACGTCAGGCCAAGTCGAAAGCTCGTATCAAGGCTTACGATCAGCTCGTTGAAGCTGCGGAAAACCAGCGTCCGGGCGATGCCCAGATTCTGATCCCGGCAGGCGAACGTCTCGGTCAGGTGGTTATTGAAGCTGAAGGTCTGACCAAGTCGTTTGGCGACCGTATGCTGATCGAAGACCTGACATTCAAGCTGCCTCCAGGTGGCATTGTTGGTGTTATCGGTCCAAACGGTGCCGGTAAGTCGACGCTGTTCAAGATGATTACCGGTCAGGAAAAGCCGGATTCCGGTTCGATCCGCATCGGCGATACTGTGCATCTTGGTTATGTCGATCAGAGCCGCGACCACCTCGATCCGAACAAGAATGTCTGGGAAGAAATTTCCGGCGGCAACGACATCATCAAGCTCGGCAAGTTCGAAATGAACTCCCGCGCTTATTGCGGTGCGTTCAATTTCAAGGGTGGTGATCAGCAGGCCAAGGTTGGCAATCTGTCCGGCGGTCAGCGCAACCGCGTGCATCTCGCCAAGATGTTGCAGGCAGGCGGCAACGTTCTGCTGCTCGACGAACCGACCAACGATCTTGATACGGAAACGCTGGCAGCGCTCGAAGATGCGCTTGAAAAGTATGCTGGCTGCGCTGTTATCATCTCCCATGATCGTATGTTCCTCGACCGTCTCGCGACACATATCCTCGCCTTCGAAGGCGATAGCCATGTTGAATGGTTCGAAGGCAACTTCGAAGATTATGAGGCTGACAAGGTTCGTCGTCTCGGACCCGAGAGTGTCAACCCGAAGCGGGTAACGTATAAGCCGCTTACCCGATAATGACTTCCAAGGCCGGTGCATCGCACCGGCCTTTTTATTTCAGGCCCTTTTCACGTGATGAAAGGAAAGACGATGAAAGACTGGTCCGCAAAACAGTATCTGAAGTTTGAAGATGAACGCAGCCGCCCGGCGCGCGATCTTCTGGCGCAGATACCCCTGCCAGCGCCGCGCAAGGTGGTGGATATCGGCTGCGGACCCGGCAATTCGACCGAGCTTCTTGTGGAGCGCTGGCCGGATGCACAGATTTCAGGCTTCGATACGTCGCCAGACATGATCGAAAAGGCGAAGACCCGTCTGCCAGACGTAGAGTTCTTCATCAGTGATGCCGCCAGTTTCGAGCCGGATGCCGAAACGGATGTGCTGTTTTCCAATGCTGTTTTCCAATGGTTGCCGGACCATATCGAGCAATTGCAGCGGCTGTTGTCACTGCTGCAACCCGGCGCGGTGCTGGCCGTCCAGATGCCGGATAATATGGGCGAGCAGACCCATGTTGGTATGCGTGACGTCGCAAAGACAGAGGCTTTCGTCGCCAGGATCGGCACCAAGGGCAGGGGGCCTTTGCCTCCGATGATGGAATATTATAACGCGCTCGCCGGTCAGGCCGCGCGGCTCGACATATGGCACACGGTCTATAACCACCCGCTGGATGGCGTTGATGCGATTGTGGAATGGGTGAAGGGGACAGGGTTGCGACCGTTTCTCGATCCGCTCGATGAACAGGAGCAGGCCGACTATCTGAAAGCTTACAAGGCGAGGATTGCGACGCATTATCCGGCGGCTGTCGATGGGAAAGTCCTGCTGCGTTTCCCACGTATTTTTCTGGTTGTTCAGAAGAAATAGTCGCCCGACAGACAACTCTACACGGGGAATTGATCGATTGCCTGTGTAGAGAGAATTGATTATTATATAATTATTTCAATGCATTATGTTTCCGCATCATTGCACGGCGACGCCAATCATATCTTTTAGCAACTTCTCATATTGGAATAGATTGCATGCAAACGATTTTGTTCCTATGGTCTGGCCGCATCCTGAAACCGCTCTAGATATGGAGCCGTCATGATCGCAACGCCGCGATGCGCGCCATCCCCGTTGCGATTTCGTTCAGGAGGCCGGTTTCGATGCTCTTGCTCCGTTTTTACTTTTCAATGGAAATGAACGCCGAGGCTGCCGGTTCAAGGACTGTTTCAGGCGTCTTTGCGTCTTCGCAATTGATCCAAACAGTATGATTTCGACCGGGAGGACATTTCAAATGCGAGCCTGCTTTCCAGTTGAAATGCGGTTCGCAGTTTTATGTTTATGAAGTGAAACAATCGCCGATTTCGGTAATCCCTGCCTGGGGTCGGCGGCTTGCAGGCTGTTTGAGAACCGCCTGCTATCGGGAGTTTTCAGAATGAACAATGCAGAAATGCATGCTGACGCCAATGGCGAGGTCGAAGCGGCACATGATGCCCATGACACGCGCCGCCGCGTCTTTG
>WPCJ01092786.1_pt1 | contig 34591 bp, 27 predicted proteins | sample 5399831 | NCBI WGS metagenome assembly WPCJ01 (sample SAMN12869470, study PRJNA574797) | sludge metagenome | isolation source: wastewater treatment of pH10 | place: China:Beijing | collected 2019-05-20 | reverse complement strand
CATGATGCGGAAGAAGTGGATATTTTCAAAAAAGCCTGTCCGATCCCTCTCTCAGAAGTTCAGGAGATCTCTCACGTAATTCTTATGCAGATGCTGCCTGCGCTTATCGAAGAAGATATAGACAGTTTTGGCCGCGCGGTTAACCATTTTCAGACTGTGGGCTTCAAAAAGAGGGAAGTTGAACTTCAGCCCGAAACCGTGCTCAATGTCATGAAATACATGCAGGACAACGGAGCAAGCGGTTCGGGAGTCAGTTCTTTCGGGCCTGTTGTTTACGGAATTGTCGAAAGTTCCGTAGAGGCTGGAAGGCTCCAGAAAGAGGTCCAGCGTATGCTTGACGAATCATTAGGTGGAGAAGTTCTGCTTACAAAAGGAAGGAACCGGGGCGCGGACATCTTCGGGGGCTCTGATTGAAAGTCAATACCTGGTTTGGTGTCCTTGAGCTGGACAGTAACGGAAAAACTCTTTCCTCCGAGGTTTTTCCAAAGGATATAAGAGAGCTTGCTCTTCGTTCGCTTTCTCTCAGGGAGAGCAGGCAAAACCTGCCTCCTGAAGGGTTTGACCTGAAAACTGCAGCCCTGGAGTGCGGATTCACAGAATCCCTTTCTGAATACTATTCTCTTTTACACAAAGTAACTCTGGAAACCGTAAAACTTCAGGTCTCACAGGCACTCACCCCTGACCAGCGCATAATTCAGGCAGTAGAAGCCCTGGATGACATTAATGAAACGACCAATTCCCTTTCTGAAAGGCTTTTTGAATGGTACGGAGGTTATTTTCCCGAAAGCGGGTTAAGCGGGGAAGAGCTTGCGGTTTTTATAAGCAGGTACGGGTCTCGCGAGAATCTACCTCCTGAAGACCCTCATTATTTGAAGGCAAAAAATTCCATGGGTGCAAAACTCGAAGCCGCAGATGAAGTTCTTCTTAAAGGTCTTGCAGAGAGTGTGTGCAGCCTCTACGAACGCCGGAAACAGATTGAAGCGTATATTGAAAGCAGCATGGAAATTCTTGCACCCAATCTGGCATTGCTTGCAGGACCCATGCTGGGTGCAAGGCTGATAAGCATTGCAGGCAGTCTTGAAAAACTGGCAGCTTTTCCTTCAAGTACCATTCAGGTAATAGGGGCAAGTAAAGCCCTCTTCAAGCACCTGCGTTCCAGGGCTCCATCCCCCAAGCATGGAATTATTTACAGCCATCCCCTTATCAATACATCTCCCTGGTGGGTAAGGGGAAAAGTCGCAAGAGCCCTTGCAGCAAAGCTCTCTCTTGCCGCAAGAATTGATTTTTATTCTGCAAAAAGGAACCCTTCACTTGAAAATGAACTGGAAGAAAAGATCCGGAAGATCAGGGCTGAAAACCCCAGACCTCCCCAGAAGCGGCAGGAAATCAGGACAAAGCCAAAAAAGAAGAGGAGGAAGTAAATGCCCGAAATAAGGCAGCTTTCCGAAGGGATTTTTGAGGTTACAAAAGACAAAAAACAGCTTTCAACTCTTAACCTTGACCCGGGAAAAGTCGTTTACGGAGAAAAGTTGATTTCTGTTGAAGGAAATGAATACAGGACATGGGACCCCCGCAGAAGCAAACTAGGAGCCATGGTCCTCAAAAAATTTGATATCCCCCTGGAAAGGGGTTCAAAGGTTCTTTATCTCGGGGCTGCTTCGGGAACAACAGTAAGCCACGTATCGGATATCGTTTCCGAAGGAGCGGTGTATTCTGTTGAATTTGCCCCAAGAAGCATGCGCGACTTCATAGGGCTTGCTTCCAGACGCAAAAATATTTTCCCTATTCTTGCAGATGCTGGAAAGCCGGACAGTTACGCACATATTGTTGAGCCTGTAGATGTTATCTTTCAGGATGTTGCCCAGCCCAACCAGGCAGAAATAGCTGCAAGAAATGCTGTCCGTTTTTTGAAAAAGGACGGATATCTCCTGCTTTCTATCAAAGCTCGCAGTATTGATACTGCAGCAAGCCCGAAGGAGATCTTCAAAGAAGAGGTAAATAAGCTTGAACAAGCCTTCGAACCCGGATTCGAAGTTTTGACAGCAAGGGAACTTATGCCTTATCATGAAGACCATCTTGGAGTGCTGGCCAGATTAAAGGAATAAACCCACTTAAATCTCACTTTTGAATCCTGCTCTTTCAGAAGGCTGAACCATTCCGCAACTTTTCAGGTCAGGACTTTTTGAATGGTAGTATGAAGTTACTTTAGCAGAGGTACTATAAGACGACTTTTTCGAGTTATTAAAAGCTGGTCCTTAAGGGCTGCTTTACCTTCTTATATTTACAAACAGCCTTTTTTTCGTGACCGGAATCAGCTTTTTCCACTCTACAACCGAATCTTCATGAAACTCGTATTCATCTACGGTTTTATCCGAAAATTTGCCGTCCACCTCATATACATAAAAGCCCTCTTCCCCATCCGTAGAGACAACTTTCATCCTGTCTCCCATTTTCATTACCTCAACAGCTGCCACACTTTTCAGGGCTTCAAGCAAATTCGTGCCTTCTTCTACCTCAATCTGCCTGTTTTCTGCAAAACGGTCAAGGAAAGAATAGACATTGCTCAGTTTTATGCCTATCATATGGGTATTTCCGAACTTTTTTCTTTCCACAAGTTCGGCTTTTTCCAGCACTTTCACATGTTTAGCTGCTACTGGTACCGAAATGCCTATCTCCCTTGCAAGACCTGAAATATGTTTTTCTCCTTCACTCAGGCTCTCAAGAATTGAAAGGCGTGTATCGCTTGAAATTGCTTTAAAGAGGTTTTCTCTACCTCCGTTAATTCCTGGATCTCGCATAACACTTACTACCATGATGATCCTCTATTTTACCCTAAGTACTTATAATTATTTCCCTTTTAACTCAAGTAATGTATGTCTTCCTGTCTTCTATTATTCTTTTTATTTATAGATCTAACAAATTTACTTTAATTATTGCCTTTCATCTATGGTGTATAAAACTTTATATCCAGTTAACGGGGTAAGTTTTTACATAATTATTGTTAAATTTGACTCTTGATTTGTTATTCCCTTGTCTCATACTTTTTTAAAATTAATTTTATATTTCCCTGCTCCCGTGAAGCTCCTATTACTTTTTTAATTATTTCTTTCAACTCCTTTCTTTCAAAAGCATGAACTTGAACTTTTTATCCAAAAAAACGATATCATGTGCACTTGTTATCTTTTTAGATAACAAACGTTACCCAAAAACCAGTTTTTATTTAATTCAACTATAGATGCTCAGAAGGTACTATGGACTCTGCGATGTTAACTGTTATTGGAATTATGATAGGTATCCTTATCTTCGGGATAAAAACAGGATTAGGCTGTGGATTCTCTAATATTACTGCTCGGGAGATTCTTACAATTGCCAGCAGTTACTTTTTTCTTGCACTATTATTCGGAAGCGTTGCTGACCGCTTAAGCCTGGAAGCTTTTGAAAAGCTCTCTTCAATGGGCATGGGAATTCATGTCCTGGTCTCTCTGCTCCTTATAGGGGCAGGCATTTACACCCAGAAAAAGTGGAACTCGGGCAAGGACGTTTCAAGACACACTTTCCTGGCTATATCCATGCCGTGCCCGGTCTGCCTGGGTGCTCTTGCAGTATCCTGTATGCTGCTCTCAGAAAGCCTGAACTTATCCGGGATAAAAATAGGGCTTCTTGTCGGGCTTGCTTTTTTTACAGCAGTGGTAGCTTCTTCTTTTCTTTTCAGGTTTGGAAAGACCCGGTTTGGAAAGACTCCCGAAACAATGGGAAGCGCCATGATGCTTCTCGGGATCTATTATCTTCTGGGAGCTCTGCTAATTCCGGCATATATTAAAACCAAACAGATGAACCTTGTTTCCACAGGCGGCGGAGATACAGGGATCATACCTCTCATGGCTTTTGGTGTCATTGTCCTTGCGGGCTTTTTCATGGACCGTATAAGGAGGCATGACCTGTGAGCATGATGAATTTATTATCCAGCATGATGAATGTCTTCTCTACTGCTTTACTGATCCCCGTAATGTTTCTCCTCACTCTCCTTGTGTTTCTGTCATTAATTCAACTGGGAGAATTCCTCTCGGAATACACAAAAAGACACAGGGACTGGAATAACCTCGAGGCTAACTGCAAAAAACTCGAGAATGACCTCAGGAACTCGGATTTTACGGAAGCTTCCAGGGCTCTTGAGAATATAAAGCAGAATTACATGGTCACTTCCTTTGCAAGGGATGCTTCAAAATATTTGAAAGAGCAGCATCTCCCTGCAATTGAAAGGCTTTCTCAGGAATATGAGATCCAGATGGCAAAACGCCTTGAACATACAAAGATAACCTCTACAATTGGCCCCATGCTGGGACTCATGGGGACCCTGATTCCATTGGGCCCCGCTCTTATAGGACTGTCGGCAGGAGACCTTGAAACCCTCGCACAGAACCTCATGATCGCCTTTGCAACAACCGTTGTGGGTCTTTTTGCTGCCGGAATTGGATATGTGCTCACACAGGTCAGAAGGCGCTGGTACTGGGAAGACATGTCCGACATCGATTACATCCTGGATACAATTGAAGAAAAGATCTGATGCCTGGCATCTTTTAACAGGAGGAATAAATCATGCGGAAAACGAGAAGATTCAGGCGTACAGGGCTTTTACATGCCGAGGATGAGCAAAGCCCCATGGTCACTGTTGCCAATGTTTTTGATGTTGCAATGGTCTTTTCCGTGGCGTTGCTCGTAGCCCTTGTGATGTCCTACCACCTCCCCGAACTTCTGAGCTCAAGTGAGGACTTTACAATTGTAAAAAACCCCGGAGCTGAGGACATGAAGATAATTATAAAAGAAGAAGGAAAACCCATAGAAGTCCTGAACATGACTGACAGTATTGGCGGAGGCACAGGAGAAGCTCTGGGAACTGCTTATAAGCTTGCTGATGGCAGAGTCATTTACGTGCCAGAAGACTCTGAGATCAACAGTACATCTGCGGATACCTCTGTTTCCACTGAGGCATCCTCTCCAGATTAATTTTTAGATCTTCAGCTTATCTTCCGGAATTTAAGTATATTTATTAATTTACTTTATATAAAACTCTCCCGTATTTGTCTTTTCTTTTTCTATGAATTTAAATCCTATCCCGTATTTTATTTATTGGGGGAGCTAAATGGGAGATGTCACAACTGCTTTTATTCTCACAACATGTGCAGGACTCTCAACCGGTACTGGCAGTCTCATAGCTTTTTTGGTTCCCAATCTAAAGTTTACCTGGCTGTCCATGCTGCTTGGTTTTGCTGCGGGGGCAATGATCTATATCTCATTTGTAGATTTACTTGCTGAATCTGTTGGTGCAGTTGGTTTTTTCCAGGCAAATGCTGCTTTTTTTCTGGGGATGCTGGGGATGGGAATTCTTGACCGCGTGATAGAGCACATTCATACGGATACTCTCCCTGATAGAAACACTCTTTCCCGGAGTGAAGAGAATGACCTTCAAAAAGCCGGCCTGCTGACTGCAGCAGGAATTGCCATGCACAACTTCCCTGAAGGAATTGCAGTGTTAGCTGCGTCCCTGGGTTCTCCTTATCTGGGGTTTTCGGTTGCTCTGGCCATAGCAATCCATAACATCCCTGAAGGAATTGCAGTTTCGGTTCCTATCTATTATGCCAGTGGTGACCGAAAAAAAGCGTTTGCTTATTCTTTCTTTGCAGGGCTTACCGAACCTCTGGGAGCTGTGTTTGCATATTTTTTTCTTTTCCGCTTTCTATCTCCTGAAATGCTTTTCCTCATGCTCGCTGCGGTCGGAGGGGTAATGGTCTTTATATGTTTTGATGAACTGCTGCCGATCTCCATAAAATATGGAAACGAGCATCTGACTTTTCTGGGGGTATTTTCTGGAATGTCTGTTATCGCTCTGAGCCTTTATCTTATACATTGAAATTTTTGAGGCTTTTTTCCCAAAAGCTAACAATCATTATCCAAAAGCTGCATTTTATGTATCATTTCCCTTATCTCTCGATTGTTAAATTTTCAACTGGCATCGGCAGTCTATATATTTCAGGAGATTCCGGTTTGAATTCAAAGTTAAAACTAAAAGTTTTTCATTAAATTTTTAAACTAGAAATGCATATTTCTAACAGTTCCTAACATCAGTAAATTTTTGAACCAAAATAGTTTAATGAGCTGGAATTTCTGGGTATTTTCTGCAGGGCATTCCGTTTTCTTTCAGCATTCAGGGCTCATAATACCGTTTCAGGAGATTGAAAATGCAAGAAAAATGTATAATGATATTAGTTTTTGTTCTATTCCTGTTAACACTGTTATCGAACATTCTTTTCTGGTGGAAACTCCCCTGGATTCAGAAGACCAAGGAATCTTAAGGTCTTCATCTCGATATTCAACCAGCTTCCAATCCTGAAAAAGCTCTGGAATTCGCTGGCATGACTATAAAAGCTGGTCACTGTGCAATTTTAATAAATTCAATTCCCCAGGTGACTCAACCAATATCTTTCAGTTCAATTATTTTATTGTCTTTAAATCTGAAAATCGAACTACCTTTTAATTCAATTACATCTCCGGTTTTCAGTTCATCCGAAAAATCAACTGCTAGAATCCCATAATAGTCAATTTTTACTTCAACCTGGTCAGCATTAAATTTAATACCCGTAATTGTCTGCTTTCTCTCTCTAAATAGATGCCTGGCTAGCTCTGCCTGGTTTCTTAATTCTGCAATACCATTTGTTGTTAAGTTGATTTCTCCGTTTGAAATGTTTTCAAATTTTATGTCATCGTGCATATCTAAAAGCATTCTGTCGATATCAAAACTATTATAGGCGTCAATATAGTTTTCAATAATTTTTTGATAAGTATCGTGTCTCATATCCTCCCTCGCTTACCCATTTTTATACGCGTACATTTGTCGGATCCAGCTAAAAGCTTACTACTTAATTATAGAGCTTTATCGTTTCAGTTTTCTTCCTTTTTTCATTCAAACTATTTTTCTGGATGTTTCTTTGTTTATGTGCGGTTCTTAGTCGAATAGCTAACAATTGTGAGCCAAAAAATGTCTTTTATATATTTTTCACTCGATGCTCCGAGTGTTGAAGATATTAAACAGAATCGGCTGCTCATTTGTTTGAGGAAGTTATAAAGTTGAATTAAAAGTTATAAATTAAGAGCCATAATCGAGAGCTCTTTCTATTATCTTCAAAAATTGAAGGACGTTCTATCTTAAGTTTCGAAAATTCGCAAACTTCTTGAAAAAATAATTCTATGGACGGGTTCACAGGTTATTTTTTTCCTGTAGTACCCGGGTGTTCATAATAGATTATCTGGGGATAAAATGCGTACGGCACGAAGCAGGTTACTGGTTTTATGTGCGGTGATTCTTTTACTTCTCGCACAGAATGTATCGGCTGATGGAAATCAGGTAAATATTACTTTTATCTGTTATGATGGAAGTGCTCTAGCTGCGGCAGAGCAGTCCAATCCATACAATGCGAGTATAAATGTCACGTACCTTTCGGGATATTCTGACTTCAGTAATGTCACTTTTGAAAATCAGGATATAATATTTTCCTATATGCTCTGGTCGCAGTTCAAAGATATCGGGGATGACCTTAAAAGTGCTCATGAAAATGGGACCGTTCTCATAGACATCTCTTCTGCAATAGATACTGCATATATAAACACTTCAAATTACGACCAGATTTTTTCAGGGATCGAACCATACAATTCCACTGAGGAGAAATTCTTTTACAACATGGGTACAAGAGGAGTCCTGAAGAAAAATGCTGAAAACTTCCTTATTTATCTTGCAAAAACATACGGAGACAAACCTGAACTTACAGGCAGCTGGGTTTATGAAGATCCTGTAGACTTCCCGGAAGCAGGTCTTTACCATCCTGACGCCCGCTCTCCAACTGACGAATCCCAGCCTGACTGGTTCGAAAACACCACTGATTACCTTGAATGGTACTCTAACTCAACTAACTTAACTAACTTCAATGAATCAAAATATGTTTATGATAAAAGTAAGCCCACTATCGGGATATGGTTCCATGCTTCGGATTATACCGGAGACAATCTTGAAGTCATAGATGCCCTTATCCGCGACCTGGAAGGAAAGGGCTGCAACGTAATTGCGGGTTTTGATACCTTCAACGATATCCACAAATTTTACTTTGACGAAAACGGGGAACCTCTTGTCCAGTGTGTAATTTCTCTTAAGAGTTTCCGTTTAAATTACGAAGACCCTGACAAAGGTGTACAGGAGCTTACGGACCTTGATGTCCCTGTCCTCACCGGACTTGTTGTTAACAACCCTGAGAATTCTACTGATGTTGCTGACAGCAACAGGGGCATCCCGAGCAGCGAGGTTGTGTACAAAACCCTGCTTCCAAGCGTTGACGGGATTTTCGAGTATATTGTAATAGGAATTGACAATTACGATTCCGAAACCGGAGAAAGCAACTATGAACCTCTGCCTTCCCAGATTGACTGGATGTCAAACAGGTCAATTAACTGGGCAGAACTGAAGTTAAAGGCTAACCAGGACAAGAAAGTAGCTGTCATCTATTACAATTATCCTTCAGGAAAGGACAATATAGTGGCAAACTACCTCAACACCACGGAGAGCATGTTTGACCTCCTCAATTCAATGAATGAAAGCGGGTATGAAGTCTCCGGAATTCCTGATAATAGCAGTATCCTTATGGACATGCTCCAGGCTCAGGGTATCAATGTCGGTTCATGGGCTCCGGGAGTCCTGAATGAAATGGTTGAAAACAAAACCGAATGGGGGCTGCACCTCATACCCATGGAGACTTACAGAGAGTGGTTTGAGTCTGAAATTCCGGAGAACCTGAGATCCAGTGTAACGGCTGAATGGGGACAGCCCTGGTCCGAAGACCTGCCCCAGGATAAGAGCGTTATGATCTATGAAAACGAAACCGGAAAGTATATTGTGATTCCTACGGTGCGTTTCGGGGATGTCTGGCTCATGCCTCAGCCTGCCAGGGGAACGGGGCAAAACAACGATACCCTTTACCACAGCAATGTTGTACCTCCAACACACCAGTACATAGCTTTCTACCTCTGGTTAAACCATGAATGGCAGCCCGATGCAGTTATTCACCTGGGGACTCACGGTACGCATGAATGGCTTCCGGGGCCCACTTACGGTATGAACAGAACCTCTGACTGGTCTCCTCTGCTTCTTCAGGACCTGCCAAACATATATCCTTACATAGTTGCCAACGTGGGAGAGGGAATAACCGCCGAGTACAGGGGTAACGCCCTTATTATCGACCACCTGACCCCTACTCTCGAACGGAGCGGACTTTACGGAGGCTTGCTGAACCTCTCAATTAATGTCCAGCAGTATTATGAGCCCAGCATTACTTCTCAGACCAGGGCAGGATACCAGCAGGCAATAATTGATGAGATAATAGCACTCAACCTCAGTGTCGACCTGGGAATGGAAAACGTAACTGATCTCGAGAACTACAGTGATGAAGAATTTGAAAGTTTTGTAAAAGATGTCCTTCACGAGTACCTGGAAGACATAGGAAATGAAAATATCCCCTACGGAATGCATATCCTCAGCCGTGTTCCGGGGACAAACATGACAGACCCTGAGAAAGACGAATTATCTGCGATGGTAAGGGCTATGCTCGGAGGGAGCTTTGAGGATAATGTTACTGCAGCCTTCTATCCAGAATCCGCTTATCCTCTCGGGATTCCGTTAAATGATACAAAAGTCACTAAACTTGTCTGGGAAGTTGTAACAAATAATACAGATGTTTCCGCTGCCCAGATTGCAGTCTACGGGCAGACCAACAGTTCTGTCACACCTGACCTTGAGCTTGGCCTGGACTACAGGGACCGTCTTCTTGGCTGTGATGTGGAAATTGACAGGATTCTTTCAGCCCTGAATGGAGGGTTTATCCCGCCGGCGTCTGGGCTTGACCCCATAATGAACCCTGATGCCGTACCGACAGGGCGCAACTATTACAGCGTAAATTCAAAACTGTACCCTTCAAAAGCAACATGGGAAGTCGGGAAAACCCTTGCAATCCAGATGCTTGAGGACTATTATAGTGAGCACGGGGAATACCCTGAAAAGGTTTCATTCTCAAGGTTCGGTGTTGAATTTATCGGCGACCACGGGACCCTGGAAGCCGAAATTCTTTACCTGCTTGGGATCCAGCCCGTATGGGACGAATACGGGTATGTGACAGGAGTCGAAGTTATTCCCGAAGAAGAACTGCTGCCGAATTACGACAGCTCAAAGCCAGGGAGGCCGCGTATTGATATTGTCTATAGTACGGCAGGGATAAGGGATGCTTTCCCGGATAAGATCAAAATGGTGGACAGCGCTGTAAAACTTGCAAGCTCTCTCCCCCCCGTAAACTATCCCAACTACGTCAACCAGAGTTCACTTGCACTCTACGGTTCCCTTGTTGAGACAGGATATGACAACGATACTGCAACAAAACTCTCAACAATGCGCTGCTTTGCGGTAATGGACGGCACCTACGATATAGGGGTCTCGGACGCTGTCAGTGCAAGCGGGACATGGGAAAACGAAGAAGCCATTGCAAACGTATACCTGGACAAGATGGGATACGCCTACGGAGAGGATTTCTGGGGAATACAGTCCAGAGGCCTCCTTGAAGGGAACCTGAAAAATGTTGAAGCATCGGTACATTCAGCCTCTTCAAACCTTTACGATTCTCTTGACAACGACGACTTTTTCCAGTATTTCGGAGGCATGAACCTTGCAACAAGGTATGTAAAAGGTGACGGGACAACTCCTGAAATGTATGTTTCTGATACAAGCAACCCCGACGGGGCTCAGATGCTTGGAATGCGGGAATACCTCAGCAAGGACCTGAGAGCCAGATATTTCAATGACAGGTGGATTGAAGGCATGCAGAACTCAGGGTATTCAGGCGGCAGTATGATGTCCGAATTTGTGGACAACCTCTTTGGCTGGGAAGTAAGTTCCCCTGAGCTTGTGGATGACACTGTCTGGCAGCAGGTGTATGAGACCTACTCCAATGACCCTGCCATGAGAGAATGGTTCAAACAGAATAACCCGGCCGCTTACCAGTCAATCACTGCCAGGATGCTTGAAGCTGTCAGGCACGATTACTGGGCACCTTCGGAAGACGTTATTGAAAGCCTTGCAACGGAATATGAACAGTCTGTGGCTGAGAACGGGGCTTCATGCTGCCACCATACCTGCGGAAACCCCCTGCTTCACGAGTTCGTAAGCGGGATGGTATCTGTTCCTGGCTATGCTGAGCAGATCGAATCAGCGACCAGAGTCGAGACCAAGGAAATAACAGAATCTCAGAGCAGCAGTAGCAGTAAAGGGCATCAGACAAGTGTTGCTGAAAAACTTAACCAGACATCCAGATCAGGTTCGGAATCACAGGAAAGCAACCAGACTGTTCAGGACTCCGGCACAGGCTATGGAATGGATTCTCCAGAACCTGCTCCTGAAGTCCGCCAGAATTCGGAATCCGATTACGTGGAAGGCTATGAGATGCAGAAAGAAACTCCTGTAACGGAAGAAGAAAGTGGAGGTCCGTCTTTCTCCGGCTCTGACATATTCGGAATTCTTTTCGTCCTGGCAGCAGTTGGAGGAATTTATCTGGGATTCCGTAAAAAGAAGGTTTAAATGCTTTTTGGAAGAAAAGGGCTTTTTTATGCTCTTTTCTCTTCATTTTCCTCTCTCTAATTCTCTCCTTTTTTTAGCCCTGACTTAAATTTTTCCTGATATTTTTTTCTTATCTTCCGTATCCTTTTCTGTTCTTTTTATCGCTTTTCCGTTCTTGTTATCTCCAAGGCTAATAATTGTTACCAATAATCGCAGGTTTTTATGCAAATAAAGTAAAATTGCGTTCAAATTATCCGGTATTATTTATGTTTTGAGGTGAGGTACTGATATTTTATTGGGCTATATCTATCAAAAACAGCTTTTGACAACCAATATTTGAGTGATGTTTTTCCCTGAATGACAGGTAAAGTTTACTTTTGTTATTTCTTTGCTGTGTAGTCCGGGTTTTCTACCAGAATGTACTGGTATCTCTGGCGGCGATATCCTGTAAATAAAATTATAAAGTATTTTGCAGGCATCCGAACAATTCCGCGATAAGTGGCTCTCACAGCAATAAGCTTAATCATATTCTGGAGCAGGATTATGAAAGAACAGGTTAATGTTGATAAAAATACTTTTAACAAAAAAATTAAGGCTTCCGGATTGACAATTTTAATCCTTTTAATGCTATTTTCTTCTTCTCCGGTGGCAGGCAGTACAGGCACGGGATACGAACTTATTGCTAACACTACAAGTGACGCTGAGGGAAACTATCTGCTTTCCGGTATTCCCAATGGAAACTATACTCTTGTTGCTATTTCCAGTGAGGACAAATGGCGTCGTGCCGATGAACAGATCCAGGTTCAGGGTACAGATCTTTCTGTAAACCTCGATACTTCAAGCAGGGATATTGATGAAACCGAATCCCAGGCAATTCTTGACCTGAAGGGCAGTGGAGTTCCCCTGGAAGGAGCCTCTTCAATCCGCGGGCTCACCCGACAAAAACAGATGGGAGGAGACCCTATTTCTCTGGGGTTCACAGAAGTTCTTCTGCTGAGAGAGCAGGTAAAGGAAACCCCTGTAGACTCAAGCCCCGGTCAGCACCTTGATATTGCTATTGTTACCGGGTACCGGAGCCATGAACTTCCCCTCAAAAACCTGATGGAGGAGATCAACGGCAACAGCAGCCTGAACCTTTCCCTTAGCTGTTTTATGGCTGATTATGTTATGGAAAACGATGTTGACCTGAGCGGTATGGATATCATCTACATCAACATGCTCAGCCCTTCAACTGCCCGGAAGCTTACACCCACAGTAGACAGCGCAATTTCTAACGGGTGTGTGGTTATCGACGACGATACCCTGCTGAACGAGAGCATCCCTCTTCCTGCAGACCTGATAGAGAGCTACAGGGAAAAACTCAACAATTACTGGCTCAACGGGGCTTACGACCAGAGTAACCTGAAAAATCTTTTATTCTGCATAGCCAGTGACTGCTGCGGCAGAACTGACCTCCTGTACGAGGACCCACACACACTTCCTGAAAGGGCTATCTACCATACAAACATGACAGGTTACTTCACCGATTCCCTTGATACATACCTCACCTGGTACTCTAACAGGAGTGACGGAGGACATGTTTACGATCCGGCAAAGCCCACGGTTGCTATTACCATGTACCAGAGTTATTTCCCCTTCCAGATTGAGTCCATTGACGCTCTGATTTCGGAACTGGAAGCCAGAGAATACAATGTTATTGCTACTTACGGGTCTGATAACCTTTCCTCGGGAGATTTCTTCAAGCAGGGTGACGAGGTACTTGTAGACGCTATCATCTCTTTTACGTACTTTGGAAACAAGTTTGATGCCGAGGGGCTTGATGTGCCTGTAATCAACGGCATAGTTAACAATTACATGAACAGGACCGGGTATGAAGCTAGCAGCAGGCCGCTTCCCGCGGATAAAATGATGAAACTCGATTTGCAGGAACTTTGGGGAGCTATTGACCCGGTAATAATGGCTGCCACTGAAATAGATCCCGAAACCGGGACCGAGACTTCGGTTTCTATAGACTACCAGGTAGACTGGCTCATTGACCGGGTTGAAAGCTGGGTAAACCTTGGGGAAATTCCTGACTCCGACAAGAAAGTTGCTATCATTTATTATAACCACGGAGGAGGAAAGGACAACATAGGGGCTTCTTACCTCGATGTCGTCCCAAGTTTGTCAAGCCTGCTTGATGCTATGGCTGCCGGAGGATATGCCATTAATGAAAACCAGTCCCTGAATGAAACCGAGCTACTTAATCTGATGCTTACCCAGGGCATCAATATAGGTACCTGGGCTCCCGGAGAACTCGAGAAGATGGTTGCTACAGGCAAGGTAGTTCTCGTCCCTGAAAGCACATATGAAGTATGGTTCTCTGAACTTCCTGAAGAGAAACAGCAGGAGGTTATTGAACAGTGGGGCCCTGCTCCTGGAGAGATCATGGTCTGGGAAAACGAGAGTGGAAGATATCTTGTAATCCCCAGAATTGAGGCAGGGGATAACGTGCTTCTGGCTCCCCAGCCTTCGAGAGGCTGGCTTGATGACAGTGAAGCCCTTTATCACGATTCTGAACTTCCTCCTCACCACCAGTACATTGCTTTCTATCTCTGGCTCCAGCACTCCGAAGAAGAAGGCGGATTTGGTAGTGATGCCCTTGTGCATTTCGGCAGGCACGGGACTCAGGAATGGCTTCCCGGAAAAGAGTTCGGGCTTTCGAGATATGACTGGCCTTCCCTGATGATCGGGGACTTACCTGTTATTTATCCTTACGTTATGGACGGGCTTGGGGAAGGAAATGAGGCAAAACGCAGAGGAGGAGCAGTAATAGTCGACCATCTTGTCCCTCCGATTGTTTCTGCGGGAAGCTATGGGGATTATGCAAACCTGAGCGAAGCTATCCACAACTATGGGCAGGCAGAGGCAGATGCTTCCCTTAAAGCTGCTCACAGGTCTGAAGTTTTAAACCTAACCTTATCCCTCTCCCTGGATGAAGAATTCAATATGACAGAGGCGGAAAATAACGAGACTTACTTTAATGCCGTTTTCCTTGAAGGGCTTGAAGAGCTGCTGGATGAATACAAGGGCCAATCAATGCCTTACGGGCTGCATATCCTGGGTACAAGCCCGAAAGGGGAACAGCTTGTGGGTATGGTGAATTCCATGCTAGGGACTGACTTTGCCGATTCTGTTAGTGAATTCAATGAAACCGAAGGTTCCCAGCTCTATCTGCTTGATCTTGTCCTTAACCAGGGAGTCAATTCCACGGAGGCTCAGGTGCAGGTCCTCGGGACAGGCAATGAGACTGTCAGTACCTTCCTCGTCAGTGCAGAAGAATACGCTGCAAACCTGGCTCTCGGGGAAGAGGAAATCCAGCAGGTCCTAAATGCCCTTGAAGGCAGGTTCATCCCCGGAAACCAGGGAGGAGACCCTGTTAGAAACCCTGAAGCACTGCCTTCGGGGAGAAACTTTTATGCTTTTGACCAGAGGATAGTTCCGACGGAAGCCGCCTGGACTCTCGGGCAGGAGATGGCTGACCAGATGCTTGAAGCATATCTCGCCGAGCACGGGAATTACCCGAGAAAAGTGGCTTATGTCCTATGGGCAGGAGAGACTACCAGGCATGAAGGGGTTATGGAAGCAGAGATCCTCTCTCTACTCGGGGTAAAGCCTGTATGGAACAGCGGCAGGGTGGTTGATGTGGAAGCTATCCCTATGGAGACTCTGGGGAGACCCAGGATTGATGTGGTAATCCAGATCTCCGGGCTTTACAGGGATATGTATCCTGACAAGGTGCGCCTGCTGGATAAAGCTGTAAAACTTGCTTATGCCCAGGAGGATTCCCCTAACTATATCCGGGAAAATGCTGATGCTCTGAAGACCTCTTTGATGAGTGAGGGTTCCCTTAATGAAAGTGAGGCACTGGACCTTTCCTTGCTCAGGATTTTCGGGTCTGAGGACGGCGCCTACGGCACAGGGCTTCCGAACGCTGTTTCAGCAAGTGATACCTGGGAGAGCAATGATGCTCTTGCAGATCTTTACATCAACAGGATGTGCAATGCTTACGGAGAAAACGTCTGGGGCGAAAACCTTAAGGACCTTTTCAAAAAGAACCTTGAAGGGGTTGAAGCCACAGTTCACAGCCGGAGCACAAACCTTTACGGGACCCTTGACAACGATGACTTTTTCCAGTATCTGGGAGGGCTGAATCTTGCTGTCAGTTCCGTTTCCGGAGGGGAGTATCCTGATTCATTTATTACGAATATGCTGGCCGGAGGGGATGAGAAAACCGAAACCCTGGAAGAATTCCTCAAAAGGGAAACTTATTCCCGATATTTCAATCCCAGATGGATTGACGGCATGCAGGGAAACGGCTATGCAGGAGCAAGGGAAATGTCGGATTTCGTTGAAAACCTCTGGGGCTGGGAAGCCACAAACCCGGATTTGATCAGCGATGATATGTGGAATAAGGTATACCAGACCTATATGGCAGACCAGGAACTCAGCGACTGGGTAAAGCAGAACAACCCCTACGCATACCAGTCCATGACTGCCCGGATGCTGGAGACTGCCCGCAAGGGGAGCTGGGACGCATCGGATGATGTCCTCAAAAGCCTGGCTGAGGAATATGCAGAGTCCGTGGTCAAAGACGGGGTTACCTGCTGCCACCACACCTGTGGGAATTCTCTCCTCAACAACTACGTATCGGGCCTTGTATCAGTACCCGGTTTTGTCGAAGCGATTGAAGAGGCTACGCAGGAATCTCTTAAGCAGGAAAGGACTGAAGAGCATAGGAGCAGCAATGGGCACCAGACGAGTGTTGCCGAAAAACTTAACCAGACTGCCAAATCAAACACCGAAGAACCGGTCAGCAACCAGACCGTTCAGAATTCTGATGCAGGATATGGTGTGGATTCCCCTGAACCTGCCCCTGAGGTCAGACAATCTGCAGATCCTGACTACGTGGAAGGTTATGAGATGCAGAAAGAAGAATCGTCTGAAGAAGCGGAAAGTGGTGGTATGTCCTTCTCAGGAGCTGATATCATTGGAACTCTCTTTGTGGTAGCAGTGGTGGGTGGAATTTATCTGGGATTCCGGAAAAAGAAAATGTAAATGAAACTTAGAAAAGGGTAATTCCCCTTTTCTTTTTTATTTGAAAAAAGGCTTTATTTTTTGATTTATCGGTTTTAGATACTGTTTTTTTGCGATTTTTCACTTCGCTTTTTCTTTCGCTTTTTCTTCAAGGTCTTTCATGTATGGCTTAATGTCCAGTACAGGCGTCCCGTTGATGGCATCAATGCCTTTTACATAGAGCACGTTGCCCTCTACTTTCAAGAGCTCCACAAGGGTAAGACCTATCCCATTGGGCCGGTATGGGCTCCTGCTTGCGAAGACTCCTGACATCTCTCCGTCATAACGGCGGCGGTGGATCAGCTTATAACCTTCCGATTTGCTGAAATAAAAGAGGATATAGAGTTTTTCAAGCTCTTCTACCCTGTAAAGGCCGTCTACCAGATCTTCTCTCAGGACAATTTTTGAAACCTTCTCGTAGACCTCTTCTTTATACTCCGGTTTAAAGTAGTCATTTTCCACGTAGCCTATGGGGGTAAACTCAACTTTTTCGGGAGCATTTTCTGAATTTTCACTCATTTTTTGCCTCAAAACAGGAGATGCAGACAATTTCTCCATTTTTAACTCTTCCCAGGGGTTCCATAAATCCTTCTCCGCATTTGCTGCATATGACTGTGGGGTAGATTATGGCTTTCTCCGGGGGCTCAATATTCACTTCACTGACACGGAAAAGTTCCTCTTCCGGCATTTCCAGGATTCTCTGGCTTTTCGCATCATGTGAAGCCTGAAACTCTTTTTCTTCTTCCGGGCTTGCAGTGCCTGCCCTCAGTTTTGCGAAAAGAGCAGTATGTCTGCTATCCTGGGGTAAGGCATCGGGTTTAAGGGAAATTCTCAGGGCTTTTTCGCTTCCTCTTTTGTAAAATGTATATACGTGCTTTCCATGTTCTTTGAAGATGAGGTTTCCTTTCCCGCAGGTACAGCCGTTGATTGCCTGAATCGCATCTACTGCACAGGACCTGTTTTCCACAACTGCAACGAGTTCTTCATCTTCGCTCCTGTCTTTAAAACGCTCGGCAGCCAGCATAGCCACTCTGTATCCTATCGATATGCCAGGGCAGACATGTCCGTGGAACTTTACAGCGGTATCGAATTTAGCATCATTGAAATCCAGGTTCTCAACTCCTACTTCAATTACTTTTCATTATCTGTCGGGTTAATTTAATTAACCTGTTTCATATTCTCTGAATACTATTTATAAATTCTGTATTTAATTGATAATACAAAAAAAATCCAGAGTATTAATCCGCTCTCGATTTCTATCGGTCTCTTTAAAGATGTGGAGCTTCGATGAACAGATTAACTAATAACAAAAAATCAAGTTTCAGTTGATTATCAGGATAATCAATTTGATCAATCTTCATTCATAAAGAGGTAAATTCATTCATAAAGAAATAAATTCATTAGCAAAATATAAATTAATTTAAAAATCAGGCCCTCATGAAGAATTTGCTCTGGAAAAAAGTTTGATTTTATTTCTGTAAGAAGGAAATAGGGACCGAATTTTCCTTTCCTAGGTCCCTACTGATGATCCAACCCCATTGGACTGAGAGGAAACCCATTAACTCTCAATCTCTATCAAATTCTTATGATTTCTAGTTATATAACATAAACGTCATAAAATATTTGCTAATACTCAAATTATAGATGACTGTATTTTTTTATCTGAGTTTAAAATATCTTATTTTATTAAATTATTTGTTAGCATTAAAAATTTCAAGCCAGTCAAAATTACCTCTTAATTTATTTCTTTTCTCTTATGAAATAAATCTTAAAAAATCCAAAATGAACAGTTTTTCTTTTTTTAAACAATATGTCCTGAACACTTTTTATTTATCTCCTACTATATTCAAAAAAATTCTTAGTCCGTAAATTCTCATAAGTTCTATAATCTTTACTGAACTATGTAAATATATTGGGCTATATTTTCACCATTTCTTATATTTTTTATGATTGGATGATAGAAAAAAGATGAATACTGGAAAATAAAAGTTCTCCAAGATCGGTGGTGTTATAATTGGGAGCCGCTTGCCACCTCTGATATGGCTCCCAATTGTGTGATTCAACCCCTACGATTAAGAGAAAAACCCCTTAACTCTTAACCGTCAACTTCCTCTTTATGTTATAGAGGTATATAACCTATACGACCTTAAAATTTACTTCCCATTGAATTATTTCACTGCCTCAAAATCCACTTACTCTGGCTCAAATAACTTCTTGCATTTTCAGTTTTGGTTAATTTTTGCTCTGCAATATCTCTCATTCTTTATTCTTTTCTGTCCTGATAGTCTACCACTTTTTTACCTTCACATCCCAAAAAAATTTTCATATCTGGTTTCACGCTTTTGAATAAAAATAGTTGAATAATACGAAAGATACTTATCAAGTCTTTACTTATCTCTTATAGACATGAGTAACTCGCTTCTAGAATTGATTTTCCTCTCCGAAAAAAGGAAAAATCTTCTTTTATTTTTAAAAGAGGGGCCAAAAAATATAGAAGAAATAAAAACAAATCTGGATACGAGCGCTGTAGCCATTCTTCCCCAGATTAAAAAATTAAGGGATGATTCTCTGGTATTCAGGACAGAAGACTCTTACTTTCTGTCTCCTCTTGGCATAGCGGTAGCTGAGAGAATGCACGCGATGATGCGTGTATTAAATGTCTTTTCCAGGAACTACGATTACTGGGCAGACCATGCAGTTGAGTGTTTGCCTTCTCCTTTAAAGAGCAGGATTGGAGATCTGGAGAACTGTATCTTTTCCGAACCTCCTGACTGGACACACCTCTTTGAACCTCACAGGGAATTCGTGGAAAAACTTACAGTATCGAGAAAGATAAAAGGAATTTCCGCCATCTTTTTTCCTCTTTACCCTTCCCTTTTCCTTTCTTTTGCGAAAAATGGAGCAGATGTAACTCTTCTTGTGACCCTTCCGGTTTATGAGAGAATAAAAGGAGAATACAGGTCTGAATTAAGGGAATTTCTCAGCCTCGATAACACCTGTTTATATGTATGCGAGGAAAAAATAGAATTTTCTCATGTTGTCACTGATAAATTTCTCTCTTTGAGTCTTCCTTTTTCTAACGGCGCTTTTGACCATACGCGCGATGTCCTGTGTTTTGACCCTGTTGCACTTAAATGGGGAGAAGACCTTTTTGCTTACTACAGGGATAGATCAGAAAAAATAAAGAAAGTATAACCAGATCAATTCCGGTCTTTGTCCTCCTCCGGTCTTTCAATGAGAGAAGGAGAGCTGAAAGATAGCTATAAATCAGGCGCTGACTATCCCTTATATTATGAAAGAAGTTCAGGAAACCGCAGAAAAGATCCGGACAATGGAAATCCGGGGTGCAGGCAGGATTGCAAAAGCTGCAGCTGAAGCAATCAGGGACTATGCTGCAGGGCTCGAGGCTGCTTCTATTGAGGAATTTGCAGCCGGGATCACGGAAGTCTCCAATTACCTTATCAGCACACGCCCTACAGCCGTATCCCTCCCTAACGCCGTAAAGCTCTCTTCCAGATATTCTTCTGATAATGTAGAGAACGCCAGGAAGGAGGTCATCAATAACGCCAACCTCTTTATCGAGAGGGCAGATAAAGCTCTTGGAAGAATTGGAAAAATTGGAGCAGGGAGAGTTCAGGACGGGGACGTAATAATGACTCACTGCAATTCCCATGCCGCCCTTTCCATAATTACAACGGCTTTTGAAGACGGAAAAAATATTTCGGTTATCGCCACTGAAAGCCGCCCCAGGCGCCAGGGCTTGCTGACAGTCAGGCACCTTAACGGCTTTGGCATCCCCACAACCCTTATTGTGGACTCTGCTGTGCGCTACTATATGAAAGATGTTGATAAAGTGATAGTCGGAGCTGATGCGATTGCAGCAAATGGAGCCCTTGTAAACAAAATAGGGACTTCACAGCTTGCTCTTGCTGCCCACGAAGCCAGAAAAAGTTTCATGGTAGCTGCCGAGACCTTCAAATTCAGCCCGAGCACTATCCTGGGAATCCCTATAGAAATTGAAGAAAGATCCTCGGAGGAAGTTGTTGACCCGTCGGTTCTTGAAGAACTCCCTCATGTGCAGGTGAAAAATCCGGCTTTTGACTTTACTCCCTCTGAATACATCGATATGATAGTAACCGATATAGGAATTATTCCGCCTGCAATGGCATATACAGTAATAAAAGAACACCTCGGCTGGGAGTTTGGAGAAATTTAAATAATTTTTCCTTTCAGGACTTTTTTCTTTTTTCTTCTTTTTTAAAGGGAAGCCGGGCAAGTTTCGCGGGTGGTCTTTATGCTTTCAATCGTCTCTGATCATCCCATCCGTAATCCGGAGCACCCTTGAACACTCCTTTGCAACCTCGGGATCGTGAGTGACAACAAGAATTGTCTGCCCCTTCTTGCTCAGTTCCTTAAAAACCCTTACAATAGAATCTCTTGTTTTGCTGTCCACCTCACCTGTAGGTTCGTCAGCCAGAATCAGGGCAGGTTTATTTGCCAGAGCCCTTGCAATAGAAACCCTTTGCTGTTCTCCACCTGAGAGCTCCGTAGGTTTATGATTGAGCCGGTCTTCCAGCCCCAGGTCTTCAAGAAGGGATTTTGCCCTTTCTTTTCTCTCTTTTTTTGGCACTCTTGAAAAGCGCATTGCAAGTTCAACGTTTTCAAGGGCTGAAAGTGTAGGAATCAGGTTGTAGTGCTGAAAAATAAAGCCTATTTTTTCTCTTCTCACGCCCGGGAGCAGCTTTTCAGGTACTGATGTAAGGTCTGTCCCGTCAAGAATAATTTTCCCATCCGTGGCTTTTTCAAGCGTGCCGATTAGAGCCAGAAGAGTTGATTTCCCCGAACCCGAAGGTCCCATGATCGCAAGAAGCTCTCCTTTTCTTACGGTTATGCATGCACAGCGGAGGGCATGGACAGGAATTTTACCCTGCATATAGGTCTTGGAGAGGTTTTCTATCTGCATGATAACTTTTCTACCGGCACCAGTTTCTCCCTCTTTTTCTTCACGCATGCTTCAAAGCCTCCATCGGACTCATCTTCGAAGCCCTGTAAGCCGGATAAAGCCCTGAAAGAGCCCCTATTAATAAGGCAAAAAGCATTGCAATTATAAGGAGCCTCGGGGTTATCAGGAAAAGGACAATCCTGGTTGTTGCGAGCCATGCGTTCATAATCTGGACAGCCCCGATACCAACAATAATCCCAAGGATTCCTCCTAAAAGACCCATCAAGGAGGCTTCTCCAAGTGTCAGGAGCAGGATATCTTTAGTTTCTGCGCCAATGGCTTTCAAAATTCCAAACTCTCGTGTCCTTTCTGCAACTGACATGAGCATCGTATTCATTACACAGAGCCCGCCTATGATTGCTGCAAGGAGACCGGAACTGATGGTTATTACGCTGAAAATCATGAAGGACTGTCTTGCCTGCACCTCAAGTTCTCCCGGAGAAAGGGTGCTTGTGCCTTTTACACTTAACTCGATCCTTTTGGAGAGCATCTCTGCATCCACCCTATCATCAGGCACGGCAAAGATATAGGATACTGAATTTCCCACGCTGTAAAGGTCCTGGGCAGTTTCAAGAGGAATAATCACAGCATTGTCAAAAATAGAGCCGGTATAATCAAGGATCCCAACAACGGTAAAATATTTGTCGTGGATCTCGAACTTGCTGCCGATCTCAAGGTTGTACTCTCTCTTGATATTGTTTCCTACGACCACGCTGTAAGAATCTCCCGGGTCCAGAAAGCGGCCTGCTTTTAGTTGCACAGGGTTAAGGGCAACACTGGATTTTTCAGGAGGGACACCAAGTATCTGTTTTCCTGTCATGCCCATTTTATCTTCGTCAAAAGTGGTCATTAAAAGCCCGTAGGCATCTTCTACGCCGGCCACGCGGAGGACATCGCTGACCTTATCTTCCGTGAGTCCCCCTCCAAAGACTCCGCTTTCGGCAAAGACCCGGATTTTGTCACTGGTCACACTCATGGAACGCTCAAAAGTCTGATGGAAATTCTCAGACATGGCACCCATAACTATGACTGCAAAAATCCCCAGGGCTATCCCGCAGATAGTCAGTGCGCTCCGGATTTTCCGGTTCGTTATGTTTCGGATGATCAGGTCAAGCATAGTGATCCCGCATACAGATTCGTTTTAACTCCAGATAATTCAAAAGTTACCTGGTTCAGTCCTTTTTTCCTCTCTTTTTTCTTCCCAGAAAAACAGCAACACAGAGTAAAATTCCAGTTGCTGCCTGAGAGCTAAGTGCTGGAGTCTCTTCAGGAGGATTTAGTTCAGCTACGGGCTCAAAAACACGCAAAACCGTTTCATGGCTGTCAAGTATTTCACCGTCGAGGTTTACCACATCTATTTTTACATTGTAGTCTCCTCTGGGAACCCCCTGCCAGATGATTCCTACTGTATCTTCTTTTCCCGCAGTAAGGATATCCGCAGTTTCTTCAAACACCCGGACATCTCCTTCTTCAGGAGTTAGAACAACCCTGACAATTCCATTAAAAGGAACCTGTGACCTTCCTGTTACAGTCACGCTTGCCCCGTACTCGTCCACGTTGATGTCAGAATCAAGGATTTCTACCTTTTCTTCCGCCCAGAATTCTGACATATATGCGGTGGTAAGCTCGGGGGAGTGTGAATGAACTTTCAGGAGAGCGGTGTAGCTCCTGTCTTTTTCCAGCAGCAAGGGCCAGTTAATTGTTTTATAATAAGCATCAGTTACAGGGACATTTTTCAGGCTTTCGCTGTATATTATGTCCTTGCCGGAAAGGAGTTTAAGGTCAAAATCTACAATGCCGGGCTCAGGCATCTGCACGAGTCTGAGGTTTGCGGAACTTACAAGATCTATCAGGAATGAAGCTTTTTCGGAATCTGCAGAAAAATCCACAACTTTCAGGTTTGAAAGATGAGGGTTACGGTAAGAAAATGAGGTTTTCTGGGTTTCAAGGATTTGATTGCCTTCTTTTACAAAAAGCTGTGCTGTATAAGAGTCCCTATCCTTCCCAAAGTCTTCTTCAAGCTCCCAGAAAAAGACTTTTGAAATCTCCTGGTCTTTCTTTACGGAACCCAGGTGGAAAGTTTCCGATTTCAGGGTTTCTTTTCCCGAACTCAGGGTAAAAACAAGAGAAACGTTTTCATGGGGTTCTTCAAACCTGACTGTTGCATCACTGAGGTCATGGTCTGAAAAAAAGCCAATAATAATTCTGTTTTCATTCTCTTCTTCAATAGCTGCCCCGTTTACAGCTCCGTAAACAGGATTTATCTGTGTGCAGAAGAAAATCAGGAATAGGGTTAGAGAAAATAAACTTAAAGTAAACTCTCTCAGTTTCAAACAGTTCTTTTTTTCTGGCAGGCTCAAGCCCGGGTCCTCCTTCTTTCCAAAAGCTGCAGAGAAGCAGAGCCATCAGCCCAATCAGGATCTCTGCAATATGGATGTATGTCGGAACCTCTATGTTTAAGTTTTTGATTTTTTTCTTTTCCGGTTTTAATATGCCAGAAAAGAACTGTTTTTACTTCTATTGTTTCGATTTTTTATTTTTTTGCTGTAATCCAGGTTCCGCAGGAGACCGGGGATTTTTTGGCAGCCTCTCCGCATATGACTTCTACAAGAAGATCAGGGTTTCTGGCGTCCATTACAAGAGCGTCGAGCTTGCAGCGCTCTATAATCTTTGCAGCTACAGGGTCAACAGGGGATTTTGAGCCTGCTTTCATCTCGATAGCCATAACAATGTTTATGAGTTTTTCAGGGGAGATTTTCTCGTATTTGACTGCACAGGGGTCGCAGTTAGGGTCTGAGGAATAAACCCCGTCAATTGACGTTGCAATTGTCAGCAGGTCTGCCCTCAGGTATTCTGCGAGGATTGAAGCAACTGCATCAGTTGTCTGGCCGGGGGTGACTCCTCCCATTACCACAACTTTTCCTGAAGTCATGGCTTTTGAGGCTTCAGGGTAGTTTGATGGGATTTCAGGATAAGCATCGGGTCCGAGAGCTGAAATAAGCAGCCTTGCGTTCAGGCGAGTGATTTCTATGCCTATGTAGTCGCAGGTTACTTCATCTGCCCCCATAGCCCGTGCAGCACCTATATAGTCCCTTGCTGCTTCTCCTCCTCCAGTTACTACAAGCAGTGTATGTTTTTTGGATATGTCGCGCAGAGCATTTGCATATTTTAAAAAACGATCCGGATCAAGGTTTTTTGCGAGAATTGAACCGCCTAATGAGAGTACTATGAGCATGATGATCTCTACACATTAACAATGCGGATTTTTAAATTTATCGCTGGTATTTTTTATTCAGAGTTTTTACACTTCTCTATTTTGCAGGCTGCTGCATGGATCAAGAAGGCTTTTTTCTTTTTAATTTTTCTGTATTAATAATAACGCTAAACTCCATTTAACTTGACTTGTAACTTTTCGATTTGACTTTTTCTTTTTTTAATATAGTCACAGTGTTAATGAATAACTATTTACATGACGAATTTTAAACTATTGAGAAAAAATCATCTCGAATTATTTTTTTAAAGGAGGCAAATTTTTTTGAATAACGAAGTTTATGCTGCAGTAATGGCTTCAATTTCAGGTATCCAGAATCTTACAAATGACAGGATTGAAGCTCTTACCAAAGGTCATGGAATGACAAACATCGGCGCGATGTGTGCTGCAAATGCTATTGCTACAGAGCTTTTCCGGGGTGCCAATATCACGCTTACAGATGAAGACAGCGGCAGCCTGGAAATTGATCATGTACTCAAAAAAGGCATTGAAGCCGCAGAAGAAGCCGGAGCAAGCCCGGCAAACGCAGCCCTTTTTGCAGCTACAATCTGCTACTTTGCAGGTTCAAATGCCCAGGCCGGAGTCCCTGCAGGGAACCGGAAAATAGGAGCTCTTGCTCGCATGATCGCAGGAGCCGACAGGACAGGGGTTATAGCCATTCCCACTCCAAAGTCAAATAACAAGGTCTCAGGCTTTGCAGCCGTACAGGCTATTTACAGTGCCATGGCAGAAGGCAAACTCACAAAAATTGACGGGCGGAAACTTCCTCTTGGGGTTGCAGGCGGCCCCCTTTATGGGCACAACACCCTTGGTGAAGACATAGGATTTCCGGAAGTATCCATGAACGCTGCAAAGATAGGGACAGAAGCTATGATGCAGGCTTACTGGGGAGCAGGCATTTCCGCAAGTCCTATTATTTCTGCAGTACTCGGAGCTGCAGCAGCTCTTGAAATCGTGCACCCTGATGCTTTTGTTGGTGAGGAGTACGGCGGCTTTTTTGATGTGAACAGTGCCTATCTTGCAGGAAAAGCTGCCTGTCAGGCTGCAGGCATTCCGGAAAAACTCCATATGCGCGGTACAGACGAAGAGTACGATTCTTTCAGGCTCGTAGGAGACCTTGGAGTTATCCTGAAAGATATAGGTGCTCCCACTGTAGTGGGGATGATGTCTTTTGGCGAGATGCTGTGCGCATTTAAGGAATCGGTTGAAATCGGAGCCGGATTTTCCGGAGGACCTATAATGCCTCCTCTCGGACATATGACTGCGGACACAATAATTACCCTCAGGTCCCTGATAAAGTTTGAAGGCGATATTGAGCAGGCTGCAGATGTCATTGCAGAGGTGAAAAAGAATGAATGGCTTGACCCGGAAATTGCCGCGGTTGCCCTTAATACAATTGCCCGAAAAACCGAACAGGTCAGGAGAGGCCCCATTACGCGTACCATGATACTTGGGACTGACGGGGTCCGCTCAGCTGCTATCGTCAGAAGGGCAAAAAAGGCATATGAGGATATAAAATCCGGAAAGTCCGTTGAGGATGTCGTGAAAGAACTCGACTTGGAAAGGAAGAAAACTGTCGAAACAAGGGCTGCTGCGATGCTTGGAGCCATGACAGGACACGAAGTCAGGATTGAGATTACGAAAATGGTTGGAGGTGCCCGCCGTAGCCATCCCTTTACTACTTCATATTACGGGTTTGATACAGATGCCGATGTTAAACTGACTGTAGACGGCAGGACTTTTGAACTTCTGGGGCTTGGGCAGAATGTGATCCCTGATGCTATTTTCAACGATCGAAAGGAGCTTCTGGAAATTATCCCCCTGGCAGCCATACCGGTCTGTGAACTCCAGCTTTCTGGGCACTCGATTATTAACATTACGGTGCCTGCAGCCGTTGCAGCTGCGATGAAAGTTGCCGATCCAAAAGAAGCTGCAAAACTTGCGGAAAAAGGAGGAAAGTCCTGTTCAGCTGCAATTCCGGGAGCCCGGGAAAAAGCAACGGATGTTGCAAAACTGGCTGTCAGGATAATGAAATCCATGGAATGCATTGAGTACATCCCGATGAACACACACCAATCCAAAAAATCCACCAAACCACAAAAACGGCCTGAATTCCGGGCAAAGGTAAAAGGGTCCGACTTACAGGTTTAACCTTTTTACCTTTGCCTTATTTTTTTCTGTAAAACGCCGGAGGTCTACTTTTGCTTTTGATGACAAATGTTGACAATATCACATGTGAGCAGGTCCCCTATCTGATTGAAGAATTGATGAAGCTCGGAGCTAAAAATGTACATGTAGTGCCAGCCATTACTAAAAAGGGAAGACCTGAGCACATCTTCCTGATTGACAGTGAGGAAGAAACTCTTGATTCCCTTGCAGAGTTCATGGCACTGGAGACCGGTGCTCTTGGTGTCAGGGTTCTAACTACAGAGCATTATCCATTCGATTATGAAATAAAAAAGCTTTTTATATCTTTTCTTGATGGGTCTGAAACGCCGTTATGGGAAGGGAACATAAGCCTGAAAATTGTTAAAGGGAAAAACCAGAAGCCGCTTTCTGCTAGGGTGGAGTACGAAGAACTTAAGGAACTGTCAGGCAGGGTAAAAGAAGCTGGCCTGAAGCTTTCCATGTACGAAATTAAGGAATTGATTGAAGAAAGAGCTCTGAAAGGCATAAAGGACTTTACTATCAATTTCAACGGCTGCGGTTCGGAACCGGACAGCGAGTCTCTGTTCCCTGTTTCAAAAAAACTGTGCTGTAAAGATGAGACGAAAATCTGTTTCGGCAATTGAATCTCGCTTTTACTTTTTTAGGTTTAAGGCGTCTTTTTTCAAAGATCTTTATTATCCTGAAATTTTTTTCCGTGAAAGGTATTTTTACCGTGAAGATATTTTTACTGTAAAGATATTTCTACTGTAATGATATTTTTTATTGAGTGTCATTCTCTCATAGTTTTCAAATATATAAAGAACAAAATTAAGAGTAAGTTCCATTAATTATTTATATTGTGATATAACTCAGTTCTATAACTGACTAATCAGTCAATTTAGAGATAGTATATGAAAGAACATGTCAAAGACAAAAAAACAGCAATTATGGGAGCTGCCCTGAAGCTCTTCACTGAAAGAGGCTTCCACGGTACGTCCACTGCTCAAATTTCAAAAAACGCAGGTGTAGCCACAGGCACCCTTTTCAATTACTTTCCCACAAAGGAAGATCTTATAAACAGCCTTTATTTTGAGGTTAAAGGAAACTTGGGCCACTCTATGGGGGTAGGTCTCGAAGCTGAGACTACCTTTCAGGATAAATTAAAAAGAATATGGTCAAATTTAGTCAATTGGGGTGTAAACAATCAGGAAGAATTCCTTTTTGTTGGACAATTCTGCTCTTCTCCTTACATAACAAAATTTACGCGTGATGAAGTGATGAAAGAATATGTCTTCCTCCATAATTTTGTGGATGAAGGGATAAAAACGGGAGAGGTTAGAGATTTTCCTGCGGAGCTGGTTATTGCAATGTTTTATCAGGGCAGCAGGGAGGTAGTAAACCTTATTCTTGATTCAGATTCTTCACTGGATAAAAACAAAATCATAGCAGATGGATTCCAGATTCTCTGGAGAGGTCTGGCTAAAGTGTAATTTTTTTCATTTCATGTGTGAGTGATCAGTCAATCAAAAACGGGCAAAACAATTTAAAAATTCAGGAGAACTAAAAATGCTTTACAGAAAAATGCCCAAGAACGGAGATGAACTTTCTATACTTGGATTCGGGTGCATGCGCCTTCCGATGAAAGAAGACGGTAGTATAGATGAAGACAGAGCCACCAGGCAGGTACGTTATGCAATCGACCACGGAGTAAACTATGTCGATACGGCCTGGCCCTATCATATGGAACAGAGCGAGCCTTTCCTGGGCCGTGCTCTTGCTGACGGATATCGAGAAAAGGTTAAACTTGCCACAAAGCTTCCTTCCTGGCTTATAAAGAGCCGGGAGGATATGGATAAGTTTCTGGACGCTCAGCTGAAGAAACTTAATATTGACCACATCGACTATTACCTCATCCACGCTCTCGTTGGTGACCTGTGGGATTATATTGAAAAACTGGGTATAGCCGATTTTCTTGACAAAGCTAGAGCTGACGGCCGTATAATTAACGCAGGTTTTTCCTTCCACGGCTCGGGAGATGAGTTCAAAAGGATAGTGGATGCCTATGACTGGGACTTTTGTCAGATCCAGTACAACTTCCTGGATGAAAAGAACCAGGCAGGCACTGAAGGTCTGGAATATGCAGCTTCAAAAGGCCTTGGAGTAATCATTATGGAACCCCTCCGTGGAGGGTACCTTGCAAACCCTGTCCCTCCTGCTGTCCAGGAGATCTGGGATGAAGCTTCTACAAAAAGGACCGCTGCAGAATGGGCTCTTCTCTGGGTATGGAACCACCCAGAGGTCACGGTTGTTCTCTCCGGGATGAATGAAGAAACACATATTGAAGAGAATCTCGCAGTAGCAGACAAAGCATACCCGAATTCTCTTACTGAAGCTGAAATACAGCTCGTAAAGAAAGTAGAGCGGAAATATCGTGAACTTATGAAAGCAGGATGTACAGGGTGCAGATATTGTATGCCCTGTCCGGAAGGGGTGAATATTCCATTATGTTTCGAAACGTACAATACTCTATATATGTCCGGCAATGCAGACGAGACTAAGTTCATGTATGCTGCAAGGTTGGGCGGGGTACTATCCGGTGGAGAGCCTGAATTTGCATCCCTGTGCGTACAATGTGGAGAATGTCTTGAGAAATGCCCCCAGCACCTTGATATCCCAACGATTCTTGAATCCGTTGTAGAAGAGCTTGAAGGGTCCGACCTGGAGGAGAGAGTTGCCATAGCAAAACAGATATTCAAGAAGTAGACTTAAAGTAGAAGCAATCCGAAGTGCTGAAAAGAGAAAATGAAGGTATTGTTTAAGCTGACTTTTATCAAACAATTAAACAATATCCCCATTTTTCCGCTGCTTATACCCAGATTCAGTTAATTACACTCATACACTCATTCAGTTTTAGAATGTTTAATTTTATCTCAAATTACAAAGCAATAACCCAGATAATTATAAAAATAATCTAGACGAGTATAGCACGAAACTCTAAAAAGCCTCCAAACCAATAATTATTGCCTGATAATTTGATATTTAAGCTGTTTATTGTTAGAGCATTCAATTCTTCTGATTAAGGGTGGCGCATGGATCTTAATGATATATTGAAGGCTGTTAAAGAAGGGAAAATCGACCTCGAAACTGCGGAACAGCATGTCCGGAGTCTGGGTTTTGTCAGTTATTCTAACATAGCTAAAGTGGATACTCACAGGAAAACAAGGACCGGTGTAATAGAGGCGATTCTTGCTGACTGCAAGGAGCCTGAGGATGTTGTCGAGATTGCCAGGGTTATGGTAGAAAAAAGTAAAAGAGCCCTGGTTACCCGCGCGTCTACATCACATGTGGAAGCCTTAATGAAAGCTTTTGGTGATGATAAACTCGAATGGAACAGTCGGGCACGTACGGTGGTTGTTCACGACGGGACTCCTGCTCCACGCACAGGAGGAGTTGTTGGAGTCATATCCGCAGGTACGGCAGACATCCCTGCTGCAGAAGAGGCAAGGACTATTGCTTCCGAAATGGGCTGCGAAACCATTGCTGTATATGATGTAGGCGTTGCCGGGATCCACAGGCTGATCCCTGAACTCCAGAAGCTCAAGCTCCGGAACCCCGGCGCGATTGTTGTTGCAGCCGGAAGAGAAGGAACACTTCCGACCATAGTCTCAGGGCTTGTTGATGTACCGGTAATAGGGCTTCCGGTATCCACAGGTTACGGGGCAGGCGGCGGTGGAAAAGCGGCTCTTCTGTCAATGCTTCAGTCCTGCTCGACCCTTGCAGTGGTAAATATCGATGCTGGATTCGTTGCAGGGGCTTATGCGGCAAGGATTGCCAATATGATTGCTGCTGCCGGAGAAGGGAAAATAACTGAAGAAACGGAACAGGAAGAAACCGGAGAGTAATAATATCTTGAAAACGACGAACGAGGACGAGTTCAAAAGTAAAATTCAGGGAGGAAATTTATGAAATCACTGGTCTTTAACCCTTTTTCAGGTGCAGCCGGAGATATGATTCTGGGATGTGCCCTCGACCTCGGGGCTGACAGGGGGGATGTAAAGGAATTAATCGAATCCTCGGCACCGGTATCCGTGAATATCAGGGAGGTTGTGAAAAAAGGGATCAAAGCCCTGGATGTACGCATAAATGTGCCTGAAAAAGAGCACTTCCGGACATACCCTGAAATTGTGGATCTTGTAAAGGCGTCAAAACTGCCTCCAAAAGTAGAGGCAAGTGCCCTTGACATTTTTTTGAAAATGGCAGAAGCAGAGGCTGCGGTTCATGGGCAGCCTGACCTTGAAAAGCTTCATTTCCACGAGGTGGGGCAGAGCGATGCCCTTGCCGATGTTATAGGCTCTTCTGCGGCCATTCATTCCCTTAACTGTGATTCGGTTTACTGCACCCCTATCAATGTGGGCAGTGGAACAATAGAATGTGCGCATGGGACCCTGCCTGTGCCGGCTCCTGCTACCCTTGAGATTCTCAGGAGAGGAAAGCTCTATTTCAGGGGAGGAAATGTGAATAAGGAACTGCTTACTCCAACAGGGGCTGCAATTCTTGCGCATTTTGCAAAGCCTGTTGACAATTTCCCTCAGGGCAGGGCAGTTGCCATAGGATACGGCGCAGGGGATGCCGAGCTCCAGGGGCCCAATGTGCTCCAGGGAGTGCTGATAGAGCCTGATTCTCATCTGGTTCCTGATATAATCGAAGTCCTTGAGACCAATGCTGACGATGTGAGTGGAGAAGTCCTGGGCAACCTCTTTGAGGAACTGCTTTCAATGGGAGCCAGGGATGTTGCGATTATGCCCGCAACCATGAAAAAAGGCAGGCCTGCCCATATTATCAAGGTTATTGCAAAGCCCGAAGACAGCGCAAAACTTGCCCGGAAAATAATAGTTGAAACAGGGTCTCTTGGAGTAAGAGTCATGCCGGCCAGGCACAGGTTAACAGCTTCCCGAAATATTGAAAGGATAAAAATTGATCTTGAAGGTCAGGAATTTGAAACTGCGGTCAAAATCGCCAGGGACTCGGAAGGGGTTCTTCTCAATATCTCTGCGGAATTTGAAGACTGCAAAAAAATTGCAAAAACCAGCGGAGTTCCTGTAAGAGAGGTTATGCGCAGGGCAGAAGAGGCTGCAAGGAAGCTGTTTTCCTGAATACTGCCGGAAACCGGGAAATTTGGAAAATTACTCCAGGAGAAATAAAAATCAATCTCTGACTTTATAAAAATAAATTTAAAACAGAGATTTTTGAAGAAAAGTAAAAGTCCCGGTTTTCGGGCTTTTTACTTCTTATTCTTATTCTTCACTATTTCTTTCGATTTATGCGATTATAATTTGCTTTTTATCGCTCTTTAAAAGTTTTATCAACTCAGAGCTTGCCCATCGAATGAAGAAGCTCGGCATTCAGGACACTCGCGCCCGCAGCTCCGCGGATCGTGTTGTGCCCCATTGCGATGTATCGGATACCTTCTCTGATCCTCCCCACTGAGACACTCATGCCTTTTCCCATGTTGCGGTCAAGGCGCGGCTGAGGTCTATCTACTTCGTCCCGCACTATGAGAGCTTTTTTCGGCTCTGAGGGGAGTTCTCCAAGTTTTGGGTCGAATTTCAGGAAGGCTTCCCTTACTTCTTCAGGCGTGGGGTTTTCTCTCATGCCTGCCCAGATGGCTTCCGTGTGCCCGTCAACTACAGGCACCCTGTGGCAGGAAGCGCTGACCTTCATATCTGCAGGCACGATTTCTGAGCCGTTGAATTCTCCCAGGAGCTTTAAGGTTTCAGTTTCCATCTTTTTTTCTTCGCTTCCTATATAGGGGATTACATTGTCATAGATTGCCATGGCTGCAACTCCGGAGAAACCTGCTCCGGAAATCGCCTGCATTGTGGCGACCTGTACGGTTTCGAGCCCAAACTGCATCAGGGGCTTCAGGGTAACTGTCATGACAATTGTGGAGCAGTTAGGGTTAGTGATAATGTATCCGTCCCAGCCCCTTGTATCCTGCTGGACTTCAAGGAGCCCCAGGTGTTCGGGGTTTACTTCAGGGATTACAAGAGGGATGTCTTTTTCCATCCTGTAGGAAGATGCATTGCTTGCAACTGCAAACCCGGCTTTTGCAAACTCGGATTCCACTGTAAGGGCAAGGTCTGCAGGAAGAGCTGAAAAGACCACATCTGCATCAACTGTTTTTGGGTCTACAGGAACAACCTCTATGTTTTCGACACTTTCCGGCATGGCTGTGTCAAGCCTCCAGCCTGCCGCTTCTCTATACGTTTTGCCGGCGCTCCTTTCGGATGCTGCAAGGGCTGTGATCTCAAACCATGGATGGTTTGCAAGTGCTTCTACAAATCTCTGCCCTACAGCGCCAGTGGCGCCTAAAATACCCGCTTTAACTGCTGCCATCTAAAAAGCTACCTCCGGAGAGATAAGAAATGATTTGATAAAAGAGAAAAAGAAAAGAATGGAATAAAAAGTTATTCCATCTCAATCTCTGTTTTTTTATTCCGTTACTTTAATTGCCTGGTTCGGGCATGCTTCTTCACATGCACCGCACTCTACACATTCATCCTGGTCAACAACTGCAATTCCCTTTTCTTCATCGAGGGTGATTGCTTCAGAGGGACATTCGTCGACACAGGTTCCGCATCCAGAACATTCATCTGCGTTTACTAATGCTGGCATATTTTTTCACTCCTTTTTGTTTGCTCGATATGTACCAGGAAATTATATCGGGGCGTTTTTGAAACTTCCATAGAATATCGAAAAAATGATCATAACGCCATTATTCAGATAACCATAAAAACTTATCGCTTTTTAGCAAAAAGCAATTTTTCAAGAATCGTAAAGAGCTAAGGCTTACGCTTCCAAAATTTTGTTTTGTATTTGTGTAGATGTATAAGAAAGGCTCTGTTTTTAGTAAATGTTAATGTTTGATTCCGTTATGGCATTATGCTATAATTAATGCACTGAACAGGCAGGGGCAAAGGTTTGCCTTATGCCAGGCATAACTAATAAAGTTAAATGAAAAGAAGTAATCATGGAAAGAAAATGTACAAATTGTAATGTAGAAATGAAAAACGCTTCATTAAGTGCAAATGATGGCTATGCTTTAGTAGAAGAAATAAAGAAAGGCTTTAATCGTAAAGTTTATGGCGTAAACACCTATGTTTGTCCAAAATGCGGGCATATCGAATTAGTTGCAGATAAACCAGAAATATTTGATAAATAACCCTGGTTTATAGGAAGAAGCGTAAAACCTCGAAGTCTTTAGCTTCGTGAGATCTAAGCGTCAACTTCCAAACTGTTATCCGTTATAGATTCTGTAAGTTATTAAGTATCTTCAAAACGTTTTTAATATTAGATTTTGCTGTCACCACAACCTCACAGTTCCTAAGAACGTTGCCGAATTTCAAAGCGAAAACCA